>Ga0116229_10002496_pt1 | contig 29763 bp, 23 predicted proteins | sample S1TSphgellanicum_3_FD_87313 | JGI IMG/M metagenome (GOLD analysis project Ga0116229, IMG submission 87313) | Host-associated microbial communities from peat moss isolated from Minnesota, USA - S1T2_Fc - Sphagnum magellanicum MG | ecosystem: Host-associated > Plants > Peat moss > Unclassified...
CATGTCAGTACTGAAGATCAAGTTGCTGACATTTTCACAAAGGCTTTAGGTACAGACAAGCTAAGGAAGTTTCGAAAAATGCTTGGTGTACTAGAAGTGGATTTGAGCTTAAGGGGGAGTGTTGAGAATTCAAGCTCAACTAGTTAGTTTTCATTAGTTACTGGAGTAGGAAAGTAATTAGGTTACTTTCACAAGGTTGAATTACTTTCATTACTTATTTTAGTTTGGTTATTTGTGGTTTGGTCTTGTAGTTAAATACCTTGGTGTTGATGGTTTGCTTCTCTTTTCTTCATTACACAAATTTGTGTATTTTTTGTGACAAGAACCTTGGAGAGTTCTTGATGTTGTGTTTTGTGTTGTGAGCATTATGTTGTACTCTCCTTTCAATAAAGATTTATGTTTGCACTTGAATAGATATCCTATTTGTTAACATCATACTTGAATCTAATGATGTCTATTTGCATAACATTGGTCTTGTCATAGGATTTAGGTTTAAGAGTAGACCCAATGATCATAAGATCAACCCAACCTTTAGTTCACAACCAAGGTGCATTGGTATGTTCACATTCTTGAATAAAGCCTTTTAAAGATATTACGTTTAACCCAAGAAATGATAATTTGGGACTTAAAGACCTTGATTTATTTGAGGATATGATAATTATAATGTTTAGAAGCAATTCAATGTTTTTTCCATGGTAGAGGTGTAGGTGTTGGTTCGTCCAAGGCCATAGGGTTGAATCTTAAACTTTAACCCATGAAATAATTATCAACTAATAGGTAGTCCAAGAGTTATAAAAGTCAAGATCATGGTAGCTGAGATTTAAATTAGCCCCTAAAAGATCAAGGAAAACTTTAATAATGAATCATTTTTTGTCACCTTGCCTTTCAAAGGTTAAAAAAGTGTAGGGTTTAGGGTGAAAGCATTACCAAAATAAGGGGCCCATGCGAAGTAGTAGCCAACCGCACGACCTGTATTTTGGTAATGCCCTTGTTCGAAGGTGTTACCCAATGTAAAAAAACTGCCAAATAAAATTATTCACAAAACTAACAATCAAGATACACCAAGACAAAACAAGATTAAACAATAGATGTTCAAATTCAAATTGAAAACAACATTACAATAAGAAATTGTTTGATAAGGATCATATCAAACTTGCTTTGATGTATTCATGATTGATTACAACAAGAAAGCTATAGGTCTTTAGTGTTGATTGCAAACTATTACATGGTGTTTTGCAACAAGATTATGCATTACAAAAAACAAGCATGTGGCTTTGCCTGCATCAATGTGAAGCACTAAAATATAAAACAAATCCATGAATTTGTAAGTCAAATTTCATGCTCAAAGACTTGATTGTAAACCACTAATTAAAACATCTGGTTAGTTTCTCACAACCAGTAGATAACATAAGAAATTCTTAAGTGCCAATGAGTAAAATCAGTACCATGTCAATGTACTTTTGGCTTGAACCTCTAACCAAAATTTCCATTAACTTCTTTTGTTGATGTTTTTCTATATTTGCACAAGCAAATAAAACACAGAAAAAACAGCTACAAACCTACACAATAATGGAATGTAAAACGTTTCACAAAACATATTCAAAGGAACTAAAATGGGCATTACTTGGTTACAATTACTTACAACTCCATGTTTTCTCCAAACAAAATTGAATCAACTCCAAGTTTCAAGCCCAAAAATGCTTGCAAACTTGACATTCCTAGAGAATAGATCATTCACATCCTTCAATTTGAAAGTTCCAGCAACTTGCTTCTTCAAGTGTAGAGATTTGCGCAAGCATAAAACTATTGTCTTTTACAAACACAATGCACAATTTGTGTAGATGATCTAATTTTGCTCTTGACGGTAGCAAACAAAGAGGTGCATAATCTATTTAGACGATCCAACATGCTCCTGTAAATAGCAAACAAAGAGGAAACATGAGGCCCAAACACAATGCACAATCTATGTAGACAATCCAATTACACTTGCACAAACAATAAACAAAGAGGCACATGTTATGTGTAAATGATTTGCAACGCTACCATAGATAGTAAACAAAAAGGAAGCAGAAGGCAAAAAACCATAATTAAATAAAAAATGAACAACCAAAATATCATCATTGCATTTAAAAATAAATGATGACAATTCAACTAGGTTATGACCTAGATTGAATGGCAAAGATCATTCAAAATTGATGGCAAAAAAAGTGAATAAATCCAATTGACACTAGATGAAAAGTTGCTAGATGAAACAAGTATGTTTTCATCCAACACTCAATGGATGTAATACAACATAGCTAATCCAACCCTACCCTACTGATAGGCATGTATGTTGTACCCTAAATTTGACGACTATAATCACCCAGATCTCAAATCCAATATATGGTCAAAAATCTAATCCTACTTTTGATAGTTGTGATAGGGTAGAAAAAATGGTGCCTTTAGACCTTCACCATCTAAAGTAGTGGTTAGGATTACATTTGTACAACATTTGATGGTGTTCCTAATTATATAATTCAACAATCATCATATTTCCAAAAATTATCATGAACTGATTTTGGCCATTCGGTTAATGTCTATTTAATTATGGTTATTCTATTTTTTAAATTAAAATTTCTTATAAGTCTACACATGTACGTTAAAGATGCCACCGACCATACATGATCAACGGTGGATATTGCACTAACATTAATGTATAATCTAAATCACAATGATCAACAATGTACATAAAATATCCCCTCTAACTAGGATCATACGGTGCAAATTTCACCAACCCTGAACATTTAACAACCTAAAATGGACAGGTGAAATTCATCAACATTGATGATTGAAATTAAAAAGCCACAAATGGCCATTCCCATGGATGAAATGTTATTGGATGAAGATGCCAATTATCATCCAAAATGGGATGAATATGATAGCAGAAAGTACCATCATTCAATTGGATAACTAGGATTTGCCAAATTTGACAACCAATGGTCAAATTTTCAAACCTAATTTTGACAGTGTTGATGATGAAATCATGTCAACAAGAAGGCCTACGCCTACAATGGAGATGCCACTGACATGATATCTATGGTTGCAATGTAATCAAATTAACATTAAGGTGACCTAAAAACAAGTGATCCAATGACCATCCAAAAGATCTAGGTTAGTCTTCCATTGATGGTTGAAATCTACATTCTCTTGGATAGCTAATAAGCATTGGGATTTCTATATAAACCAATGCTTGACCCTTCTTTTCCCCTTTTTGTGTTGCACTATTGGTTGCTACTGTTAGCATGTGTCCATCTTACGAAGCTCTACTATTTTAAATTCTATGTTGATGGTGTTTTCCTAATCAAGGTTTGTGGATATTTTTTGTGTGGTGCAATAATCAAGCTATGTTGATTTTTTTTTGGTGTCAAGTGACTCTCTTGCAAACTCCGCAAATATTTTTTTGTCCTTTGTGGTGTCAAGTGGATCATGGAACTCTACTGATTTTATTGCCATTTTCCTTCTTTGTTGCTACTATTGTTTTTTTCTTTTTATGCATTTTTTCCCCCTTACTTTCTCTTCCTAAATTTAATTTGTATTTTTGTTATTCATCGCGTTGCAAGTGTCAATGATCTTTAGTCGATTGATTTCTTTTCAAAGCGATGTTGGATATTAGATGGTTAGTGTGTTATTATTTTTTTTCATGCAGTTGATGGTGATGGAGTTTGTCATCTTGGAATCATTCTTTACATCTCAAAATAAACTAAGATTGTAGTGTCTAGAATTAGCCAATTGGTTGCTTGCATGTGTAATTTTTAAAATTATTTTTTGGGAGTCTTCTGGCCTTGGAATTTGATTTTTTTTGGTTCTGTCCTTTGTCCTTTCTATCTATTTCTTTTGTTTTTGACTTGTGTTTCTCATGTTTTGTAAACCTATGGCGATCCTATTGTTTTGATTGGTTGTTGTAGTAGTTTGTCCTAATGGATTTTGTAGATAGCTTGTTTGTTTCTGATGTAGATGAGGTTGTTGTTGATGATGATTTAGAAGAATTGAAAAGTAGTTGTGTAGATGACTGTCTTTCTAAAGGTGTCTATGATGTAGTTGGAGGTTTGTTCGATTCATTTGTTCAAGAGGATTATTTTGATCCTTGCGCTTATGGAAATAATGTTGATATATTAATTCACTACGTCTGTCAGTCAGACAGTCAGTCAGTTTGACGGGGGTTTTGGGGGGTGGGGGAGGGAAAGGCCGGTGAAACAGCGGGCGACCGGTGTCAGTCTGTGACGGGGGTTGGACCACCATGGTTTCCGTGTACAAACCGTCTCCACAAAGCATTACAGCCGTCCGAAGGGTAGGAATGACGGTCGGATCGCATCCCTCTCCCACCACACCAGAGGCCGATATAAAAACCTTCCCCTCCCCCCCCCATTACCGAAAGAATCGGCGATTATATAGAGGAGCGTGTTTTCGGAAATTTCCAAAACTTTCGGGAACCAAGGTTCGAAATGTTAGAATCAGGTTTTGGGTTTTCTCACGTTGGGTAAGGGAGTAAATACCCATACTGATAACCTGAGGGTACACACGGCTGGTTCTGATACCCGCACAACGTCGGTTGGGACCACTACACGTTCGGGGTGGCTGGAGTGGTGTAGCCATGGGTGTCCGAAGGTCACAGGTACCACTAGTGTTGATGAAGAAGTAAATTTCAATGTTGATGGTGACAATGATGAAGAGATCAATTGTCCCTTCAAGGATCTTGACCTTCATGAGTTGGAGAATTTGAAAGCTGGTGGACATTGATGCAATATTCACTCCAAAATTTGGGTAGCTAACGCATTTAATGCATGGTGAAAGTATAAGAAGTTGGAGACCTCATTGTCGATTACAAATTTACACGCTTCTAAACCTGAGCTACTTGTCAGATTATCTTTTAGAATTTTTGCTACAAGTAGCAAGATTAATGGGGAGCTTTATCCCCCGACTAGGTTCTTTTCCTACTCCTTTATTTGAACTAGGTGTTTTAAAAATGTGATGTTGTTTTTGTGCTCTTAGTAGAGTGATGCAATCAAAAGAAGTTACACAAGCTACAAAGATTGGTAAGTCGGGTTTGAAATTCAACATACACATTGATTACACCTTTGAGATAGTGAAATTGGTTGTGAATGAAACCATTAACAGATTTGTGGCTGCTAGCCTTGGGCGAGGTATTACATAATCATATGTGCTTTCTTTATTGGAAAAGAGGTTTATGCTAAGTCAAAAAAAATGTCAATTAATTTTGCCTTATGGTGTGAACCTTTGTTTTGACTATTATTGTATGTAAAATTTTATTATCCATGGAGCCCAAAAGTTGAGAATGGTCAACAATATCGACTTTTGCTTGCATGAAAATGAATTCAATCCATTTTTAAAGTAATGTCTTCTATTTTTCTTTCATATTTTATTTTTGGTGTTCAAATTTTTTGTTTTCTTAGATTTTGTTTGGACATTTTCAATTTTTTGTTTTTTGTTTTTTTGTAGGTATTGGTAAGGCTAATAAGAAAAATTGGAAGTTCAATGTTAATCACTATTTTGTGGACCACCATTGAGCATCAATTAACTATTACATTAAAGATGCCATTGAGATGTATAAAGTGATGATTATGCATTGGCCTCCATTTGATAATATGCCTTTACTTCATCCATTTTTTTTAACACCCAAGGTCAAAGGTTTTAATGTTATAAAACAAGTTTGGTTCATGAAAAGACATGTGGGTAATAACACCTTTGGGAAACTAAGTTGACGCACTCTCAATATCCTTGATAGACTCAATTGTGAGTCTAAATGTGAAAATAATGGAAGGATAAGGAATTGGGGTATGCTCCCTAGCTTGCAACATTTCGGGGGTAGAGGGGCGTGTTGGAGCTTCGGGATGGGGACTAGGATAAACGACAAGTGGGTCAATTATTCATATAGACCTGTACAAACCAAACAACAAGTTGGTTAATGTTTAATTGAAACACTTTTAGTGCATGGACGAACCACGGGCAAACATGAACTCACAAAATTCACCATGGCCCAGACTTGGGGGAAACCACCACCTTCCCCCATATAATAATTTTTGTGCTTAGCCACAAGGCCTGTACCCAAATGTCATTTTGTTTCAAGACTCCCAAGTTGGGCGTCTCGAAATTCCCGAAATTGGGACTCCCATAACTTTGGAGGCCCATAATTTCTTATGAAAACCTTTGATTGAAGTGAGGTCAAAAGAAAAGTTGTAACCCTTGTTGAGAGCTTTCCAATGGTATGTGGCACGCCACCTACATGTAAGTAAATTAGGGCGATTCCCGACTTTTAGTGATTGGGAGTCAAATTGACAATTTAACTCTCAGCTCTTTTTTTGGCCATAACTTATGTTTTAAGTACCCAAGTGGGTCATGTGAGCCCATTTTAGACATCTAAGTTCCAAGATATTTTCAATGATATAAGGAACTCTTCAGTACAATGAATTTTGACCCCTGCAATCACCCTTTGAAGATTCGAAAATCCATTGGGACTCTAATTCCCAAAGTGGGATTTCACTTGGGAGTGTGGGGGTTCATTCTCTCACACTCTCCTTCACTCCTGAGAGCATGAAATATGACTCTTAAGTTTCACTTTTAGCCCGCACCTTTGCAAGCTTTTGATTTGGTCGTGAACCCAAGGCTAGGGTTATGACATGAGGAAAAAGCTGACAGATAATATCCCAACCTTGAAAGGTAAACAAATTACTAATAAAAATGGGTGGGGCATTGCAATTTCAAGGATGGAAAAAGCTTTGGTGCTAGTAAGAAATTTGGGATGAAAATTTCAGGCCATCACAATGTCAAAAGCTATGTAAAGTAAGTGTAATAATTGGTTTTTCTTATGTTCGCATTAGTCTTTTAGGTTTTCTATTGTTTGATTAGTTTTTTTTCTTGCTAGGTATGATCAAACGAATCAAAACATTTGAAGCCGTGCTTGCAATGCATTATTTTTGGAGAGTTGAATGGAGATCACCCTTTTACTTATGAGGAGGCCTTTACCCATGAGCAAAACATGCACAAAAAGCTTAAAATAAGTCAATTCCTTTTTTATGTTTTTTATTTATGGTTTTGTTCTGAACTTTGGTTTTTTTGCCTTCATATCTTTCTTATTGTAGGTTTCATATTTTGGTACTAATTTTGTTTTGCCTTCATTTGTAGCAATCTAATGCATCCACATCTAGCTCTGTCACAACAAATGTAATGCATCCATCTAACAAAGAAAATATGGTACCGGGCTCAAGTATTCAACCTAAATTGTCCAAGTCTACAACAATTACATGTTTGCAAAATGTTGGTGATACTTTTGACAAATTGGTTACTACATTTGTTCCTATTGAACAAGATCTAGAATTATAGAATTCTTTTGAAGGGTCTTCAACTTTGAGAGACATGATGAATAAATATGAGAATGGCCCTTTTGTTATGACACACATTAGAGGTCATCATTTTTCCAACCTTACAAATTGCAACATAATCCTTTCAACATTTGATCCTAATGTGGTAGCAAACTTACTTTCTCGATTGAAAGGTCCACCTTTTGGGTGACTACATTCGATTGTGCTATGCCTTTTGTAGTGTTTTTGATTTTAGCATACATTTTGATTAAACATTTTACATTCTTGGACATTTGTACATGTAGTTTACTTTTTAATTCACATAGTATACATTCTTACATTTTACATTTTAAGTTGATAGTTTGGTACTTTTAGACTTTATAATTGTCATTTTTGATATCTTCAATCAACAATTCTTTGATCTGCACATGTTTTTTGGATGATTAATGTATGATTTTTTTGGAAATCCATTGTTGTTTGTAGTAATATGTTGTACATTGAAATGTTGTTGTTGTTAAATTTGAGAATAGCCAGTTTTGAATAATTTAAAAACTTTTTAAAAATTGGGCAAAGAAATCTTTAACATAAAGAATTCAAGATGAGTGGTGCAATTTCAAAACGAAATTGCCCATGTTGGAAACAAGGCGAGCAATTTTGTTTCGAAATTGCACTGTTTTTTTGTCAAGAACAAATCCGTTGTATAACATGGTTTCCAAATACAGTGAATTTGTTTTGGCAGTGCTATACTAGAGTTACAAATACCTTTGTGTAACTTATGACATTAGGGTGGTAGAACCACAGGGTGGGGCCTACGACAAGAAGGGGCCTACGACAGGTCTGTAGTTGTGTCTGGCCTGCACATTTTGGGAATGTCCCCCCAATACCCAGCCCTTGGCCTTACCCAAAATAAAGTACCAGGCAAATCTTATCATAAGCCTAGACATATACATAGATCGAACGGCTGAAAATGCTTGGTAAAGCACTAGCAACAACGCAGTACACACCAAATCTTCTAGTTTGGAAGATTATAATACAACATAATTTATTACACTAAAGATTACACAACATAATCTGCTTATCCACAAATTATGTTAACCGCTGAAATTTAGGACCTTACTAGGGGTCATGATTATGATGGGTGCGGTGTAATTGCAGATGGGATTGGCGGCCGCTGGTTCTCAAGTGAGCCTGGGAGGAGGACACGATGATGATAACGATGCTACAATTGCGTCCATTTTGACGTGAAGTTAAGTCCAGGGTTTTTTATTTCATTGTTGTGATGTAGCTCAAGTGGCAATCATCCAGAAGACACTTTAGCCAAATTTGGCTAGAAACAGGATGTACAAGTAAAAAGGGTTAGGCATCCTTAGGAATCGTTCAATTTTTTGCTACATTGCTGGAACCCCATAGCATAGAAAAATCTGACGATTTTTCAACAAAAAAGAAAAAGAAAGAAGAAGGGTCCAAATTTGGCGATTAGAAAACCCCCAAAAAACACAACTGGTTAGCAAATTTGAAAAAAATCGCCAATCAGCTACATTTAGGCAGGAAAATGAAAACACTGGTTGATACTCGCGACTTGAGACTGCTTCATTTCATTCATTTTGATTCGTGAGCAAACTTTCCATGATTTCCAAATGATGGGGATGGAAAGAGCGGGATCTGATTCGTGGGCGGCGAAAGCGGGGGCAAAAATCTGGGAGAGAGACAGATTGTGGTGGCGCAGGAGCCAAGGACGACCAGATAACTTAGCGCAGGGCAGAACCCCAGTTCCAGATAACTTGGCTCAGGGGAACCCCGGTTTCTAAGAGCGGCAGATTTGGGGTAGAGATTCGAGACACACAGAGCAGCGTGTGCTCGACAGAAGAGGAAGAAGAAGAAGAAGCGGGAGAAGGAGGTAGGTAGGTGGTACCTAGTAGTCGTCGACGTGGGGAGATCAGAGTCCTACTTTATAAATCGTGATTTCTAAACTTTTGATCAGCAGTAGGTGTTGAGGGAAGAATTTGTTATGCAATAATAAACGAGCGAATCACAATCCAGACGAAAAAAAATTGCAAAGAAAAACAAAGGTGCAAAGGAGAAAGAGGAATAGGGAGAAAGAAGCTACGACTTCAGATCTTGGCACAGAGAGAGAGAGAGAGAGAGAGAGAGTTGCGGTGCGTGATGTGCAGCAGGGGGGGATCATAGATACAACCAAGCAAAGGTGTTTTCTTTTTATTATCTTTTCTTTCTGTTAGCTTCTCTCTGGTTGGAGGTTGGTTGTTACGGATGATGCAGATGCACGCCGATAGATAGATGCATGTGGGGCCGGATCCTTGCTGCGCTGCACTTGAATCCTATATAAACCCATGCAATCTTTCGTTAGTTTTCATTGCCTTCTTCTTCTTCTTCTTCCTCCTCCTCTCCCAGCATTACTACAGTATGGGACGTTGAACCTTGAGTGTAGATTGGAAGCCATTCTTGTGTGCTTTCACATGGGTTCAAGGGTGGCCGTTCCACATACGTACATCAATTTTGTGGGTTCGTGGGTTTTCGTTTCCAGTCGCTGCTTGATTCCATGTTACATTGCCCTTCTGGTTTGTTCAGTAACTGTGATGCTGGTGGTCATGATGATGATGATGATCTTCCTCTTCCTGACTTTCTGGCTCTTTTGCCCAGCACCAGATTGCCAGATGATGGGTGTTTTCTCTTTTCGCCCCTCAGGCGTTTTGTTTTGTTTTTTCTCTATTTTGAACGCATTTTCGCACCTCTGTTTCGTTTTGTGAGCTCTAGTGAGCCTGTGTCATATGAATACCAGAATTGAATTCTTCATCTGTTTGGGAAATCGCTGGCATTATCTGCTTGGGAATCCTGTTGAGGTGGATATTGTCTGATATAGTCTTTGGCAATTGATTGGACTTATATTCCTTAGATTCTGTTGTAGTTACTGTGTTTGTACTCTTGTTGTGATCTGACTGCAATCCTTCTTTCGCTGTTGACAGCAAAACTGAGAGGAGAGGAAAGGTTTTGTTGATTTCCAAGTGGAAATTCTGAGTTCTGAAGAAATGGAAGGTGCACTACTGCACACCAGCACTTGGTGTTGTTAAATATGCTGTAATGCTATGTTCCTGCATCTGCACCTGCACCAAAGTTTCACCATATGAATGTCTCATGCACCAAGTGCTAGAGCTCCTCTTGCTTGGTGATTCAAACAAATGACCAAGTGCTGAGGAGTTCAATGGGACAAAGTAGGAGACATTGGTGTAGGGTGCAGTGCAGAAATATTGCATTCTAGCTGACCCTTTTTTATCTTTCCAACTGGAAGAGAATTGTAAAAACTTCTCATTGAATAACCGTTGCCATGCACAGTTGGTGCCTCATTATCTTAATGGCAGCTGGATGCATCAGCTGGCCACATCTCTGTCATCACAGCCTCAGAGAAACCCTGAAGAAGGTTCACATGTGAAATCTGTTTCAATACAGGTGACCCAAATTTTGGTAAATATCTGTGCTCAAACCCTTACATATATGTATGTATTGCTGGTGCAACTATTGTTTCAAGCATGGGAAGTGGGTGCATCCATCCATGTGTTTGTGTGGATTGTGAGTGAGCAGTTGGAAGGTGCAATGTCCAATCACAATGTCTATTGCCAGGGTCTCTCTTCCATCAGAAAGTTCACCTCTCAAGATTGTCTTCACTAATCCAACCAGAAGTTCCTGTTCAGTAAGTATCTCATTTGAACTGGAGTCTACAGAGATAACCTCTGGAATTCATCCATGTTGAGCTTGTAGGCTACACAGCTACTTTTGTTTCCCTCCATAGTCTTGGGATGCCCCTGGGGAGGAAACAGGGGCCCAGGGGCACCTGCTTCTATTGGAGTATTGTCATGATGTAATTGCAAACCTGTTGACATAGGCATTGTTACTGCAAATCCAGAGGTTGTTGGCATGTGCACATGATAGATTCCTTTCATGTTTGATTCCTAGAAACTGACATTTTTCTATACTATCGGTTAATGATTACAACAACATTGAGAGCATAATCATTGTTCTTGGAGAGGGTTTTGGTCCTGGAGGGTGTGACACACAGGGGTGCTGTGAGAGGGGCTGGAGCTGCTGAGCAGTGCAATCTGCCTTATGCATGCACTTTGTTACAAGCCAGATGACAGCTCCTGCATTCTGGTTTCACCTTCCAGCTTCATTGTTCAACAATCCCCATCAATGTTAATGCCATTACTGTCAGTTTGAATGTGGCTGTCAACCAGCTGCCTAAAATGCATACTGTAGATGAGGCAGTACATCTGTTATGCCTGGGTGCACAAGGCACGGCTGCTTACTGCTCCTGCTCAACCCAACCCTACTCCTCTACTCTGGAATCATTTAGTGTTGTATCCATGTTTGCTGAGTTTCTCACATTGTATAGACATTCTTCCCTACATTGTGCCTTTCATAGGTTCATTTGCCAAGATGCATTGTTCAGATATATGTACTTGACATGCTGAAGGCATGCAGAAAGCTGTGAGAAGAGGACATTGTTCACAGTGATATTTGAAGTTGCAGTTGGAATTTTCCTGTACAGCCTGCCACACCTTGAACAGCTTAGCCTGGTGCATGTGCAGAGATTATGCCAACAGCATCAATGCCAGCTACTGCTTTGATCTCAATGAGTGGGTGTAACCAGCTCAAAGAGTGTTGCTTTTGTAGTCGTTTTGCTTAGTAAGGTTGAGCTATGCCATTAGTGGAGTTAAGGTCAAACATTCCCACAAGTGAGGCTTTTAGGCCTTGGGCAGTGGAAATCTCTAGTTGTTTTCACAAACAAGAAAATGATTTCCAGCAACCATGCGCCAACAACAAAGGTCAGTGTGACACCAAGCCTGGCCTTGATGTTTTGTCATCAGCACATTTTTTAGATGATGGATTTCCATCACTCAAAAAAAATTGAACACATAATGCCAACTTAGCTAGGGTAGTGGGAGTCCAGGTTGAGCTTCCTCTTGGCTTACCCTTCTTGCAGACACAGCTTCCTTTCACCTACTTCTGATTTGTTCCTAGAAGTAGGAAAAGTGGCCAGGTTTGAGGGCCCTCATCTCCAAAAGTGGCCTATTTCTCTTGTCTTCTTTCTTTTGTTCCAGCTTGGTGTTTTTGGAATAAAGTCTCACATGTTTTACATTGTTTCCATCCAGGTTTGGGGGCCCTTGACCTGGGTTCTTGGCTTATATAACTCTGACTGCAAGATATGCAGCAGCAGATGATCTTTTGTGAGGTTATCTGTGGTTACAAGTGATTGGAACATAATGTCAAAGTGACTGAATTTAGCCTGGACTTTGGTTTGTTGATTCCAATGAGGATGATATGGTTTAGGTAGGACAACTTCAGATTTCAGAAGTTTCTTCCAAACAGTTCCATAAGTAGTGCTTTGGACAATTCTCAAATAAAGAGGAATGAAAAAGTGTTTTTTTCAAATCTGTGTCTTTTCAGAATTTTTTTTTCCAACACCATAATGAGAACAGATTTTCAATACTTTGCACCCATTTGCATTACATTTCTTTTTAATTAAAAATAAATTCAATTCAAATTGCATGCAATGTCATTCCATATTTTCACTTGAATGGAACTTAATTTTTGCAAAATTAATTCAAGTTTTCCTCGGTTGATCATCACTGGTAGCAGTAGCATGGAGCCCAAGTAATGAAGCATGTTATTTGTGATGTATATGTATCTTGAAATGAGCTGGACCTTTGTCTTGTTAGCAATTAAGCATAGTAATACTGATACATATGTTTGTTGAAATGGCCTGAACCTTTGTTCTGTTAATAATTATGTCTAGTAATAGTACTTTACATGTTTGTTGTACCCAAGAAATGGAGCACTATAGGCATTCAAATTTGAGGGGGAGGATTTCAGTTGTAGTGTGAACTCTAGGATTTCTTTAGGTAAGGACAGAATCTGCCTTTCTTGTGAAAACATGCCAAGAGGCAACGGTGGCAAACTATAATCCAGTTCTTCGTACATGTGCAACATCTCCTTACATGAAGTATTTCTTTAGGTAAGGACAGAATCTGCCTTTCTTGTGAAATATGCAGAGAGGTGACGTTGGCAAACTATGATCCAGTTCTTCATACATGTGCAACATCTCCTTACATGAAGTATTTCTTTAGGTAAGGACAGAATCTGCCTTTCTTGTGAAACATGCTGAGAGGTGATGTTGGCAAACTATGATCCAGTTCTTCATACATGTGCAACATCTCCTTACATGGAGTGTAACCTATGTTGTTGGAGGCGTAGTCACAACCACACTTTGTTTGGATTGCGATTCTTTCCTTCATATGCAAATTACACAACTGCAGCAGTATTGCAGGTACTTGTGAAAGAGTAGGATATAAGCAAAACTGCCATTTCTTTGCCCATTCTTTTGGCTCAAATTTGGTTTTGTATCTTGCTACTAGGTAGTAGCTCAACTACTGGCCTTGGAGAAAACTTCTCATGCACTTGGGTGTATATGCATGGATAAACAGTGATCTGAATTTTTTAGTAATTTTCTTGAACGGGTGTTCTTTTTTTAATAGTATCTCAATTGACAATTTGTGGTCCCCCCCTGCTCAGGATTTAATTTTAAAATAAAATAAAATCCTATGGTCTCTCCCTTTTTCTCCTCACAAATCTTTGTTGGGACTTTTTTTCGTGTAGCCTTTGAAAAAGAAGAAATATGTCTAACCCAATCATCCCATTCCTCATATTCTTTAAATCAGCAAAATGTCTGCACTTTCCTTTACAAAATAGCACCCATTGAATCCTGTGCATATTTTTTAATCCCCAGGCAAACAAAATCCTGGTCTGCCAAATTCCCGCCCAAAAACATAGGTATAACTTTACTTGGTCCCTGCAGTATTGGAATTTGCCAGGACCCCAAAGGCCCTTTTTTGGGGGGCGGGTGTGTTGGGGTTGACAGGATAATAATTTATTTATTGGGCTCTGTCCATAGGGCAAATATTAAATTTTGTGGATTTCATGGGTTTAGGGTTTCCTAAAGAGACTTCATATTGGTGTAAAGATGCGGCCTTAATATTTTGGCTTGAACTTCACCCAATGTGTGAGTGATATTTCAATGTGCGAGTGACATCTAAAATACAATGTTTGCATATGATGGATGGGCATGTTTCATCGAAGTGCATGCATTTGGATGATAACTTTAGATCCGTCAAGGTCAAGGGACGTTTTTCCTTTGAAGTTTGAACCCGCCATAAAGGCCAGGGTCATTACCAGTGTTGGGCAGGTACCTGGTTCAGTCGGTTAGAAATGCTGGTTCAGGTTTTGGTTAGGAAAAACTGAATCAGAGCAGGGTCTGGTTTTTAGAACTGGTTTTGGTATCAGAATCAGGTTCCTAATTCCATTTATGTTCGGAACTGGAACAGAATCAGAATTTTGGAAAAGAAGACTAGAACCAGGGACGAACCGTAGGGTATAAGTGATTATGTGTAGTGTAGAGCCTGGGGAGTGGGGCTGTGTAGAAATGAGGGACCCAGCCTGAGGTTTCACACCCCATAAAGATCGCACTGATTTCTTTAGGAGGGTGACACCCAATGGATGGATGAATGTAAGGATGGAAAATGGAGAGCAGATGTGGGGCTGGCAAATGGGAAGTGGATGTAGGGGCAATAGACAAATGGATAGAGGAAGTCAAAGGGTAGGTGGGTACCAATGTGATTTTTTTGATAATAGTTGGGTTCGAGTATTTGGAAATAAAAATTTCAAAGAATCATTTAAGTATGGTTCTTTTATTTTTAGGAGATTTAAAGAATCACCTGGGTCCAGATCTTAGAAATCCAAAGAGGGGCAATTATGAGATGGGAGCGAGGGTTAAGATATATGATTAACCAGGTATAAGACTTAATTCTTTAACAGAAACCTGGATGGTTAAAAGAGGTTTTTTATCAAGGTTTTTGAAAGACCCTTTTAAAAACACATGCCAAGTCTTTAACAATGTTCTACAAAGCTGGGTCTTTGCCAAGTATTTAATGTTTTGCAAGCTTGAATACATGTGTTACCTAAATGTACAAGCAGCAATCACAACTCAAAATGCATACTGATTATTTCTAACAATTTAGAGAACCTAAACAGTTTTTTTTCTTAAGGTAACACAATTCAAGTGTGAAAACCTAAAGAGGTTTTTTTCTTTCAATCTAAAAGTAACACAATTCAAGTATGAAACAGCTATTGATCTGGATTTTTTAGAGACACCTTACATTGTTATTGTTCCCAAGTAAGGTCCGATTATGGATATTTGAAATTTTAGAATCACCAGTTATGAGGTGAGGACGGGTGTTAACTTTCAAAAAATGATAGGTATGAAGGGTATTCAAATTTTTGAAATAGTAAGAACCAACGGGCATATATGCATATACCACCTGGTCTGATACCCAGTTAATACTTCATGAATAAACAAATACCCATCCCCACACTGGTAGGTACCCCAGGGTGCTAAAATATCGGCCCTAGTACTTGGGGGGGAGATATTGTGAGCAAAGGAACCCCTAGAGACCCAACAAAAGTGGGATGTAGAATGAAGTGAACTATGAATTCTGTATTACTTGTTCAAACCAAAAAAAGACATTCACACAGCTACACTTTATTTGACACTAATAATTATTGGGAACCTCTTTAGAACTCAGGATGTGGCTTCTAAGCATGAAGGACATTGTGGCACACCACATTCAACACAACCTAGTTTTCATTTGCATTCAGACTTCTCTAATGTGGGAAGTCACACCCCACTTATTAGGCAATGGGAGGCTACATAGTAAGGATACTGCTATTCCAAGCTCAACTGTTTCAATGCTGTGCTGTTAAACATAATTGTAAAGCCCAAGTGTAAAGCCTTATGGGTTCCAAGTTGTGAACTTGAGAAACCTGAATGGTCCTTAACAATCCCCATTTTCTTTTAGAACCCAAAATGGCAATTTAGGACTACCAACCTAGAATGGCTATTCCAAAACCAAAATTTCTTCCATAGGTAGACCCATGTACTAATATTCAATCCTTTCATCATCCCCGGGCCCCAGCTTTTGTTCTATCTCTCTAGCAATGATTACCTATGATGACAAAAAGTTGTGGACATTGGGCAACACTTTGACAATATCAACATAGAATTGGCTTTCCAAGCACACACTCCAAGTCTCCAATGACCATAGCTTCTAAAGGAGGAAAGACGTTACTCAGGGACTCATCCCCGATTGAACTTCAGCTTCTTAAGGAGGAAGGACATTGTACACTTATATACATCTCCCCTACCCCCAATTGAACTTTTGTGGGTGTCGGAGCACTGTTTGTGATGATCTTTTCTACAACATGGGAAAACAATTGAAGACCAAGAATAGAAATTCCTCCATGCTAACGTATGATTTGGCAAACAACAAAACTCAAGATGTCACACATATTTGTAATTTTTGGGGTCTCCCACCAAAAGCCTGCAAACAAGTGTACCACTATGCCATCATTTTACATAATTTGAGGTCCAATGCCGTGGCAATTTCTGAACTTCAGATAACTACAATTTGGTTGAGGAAAATAACCAAAGGGAGATGTGGGCAAAAGAGCACCATGGAAAAAGGCAACGCCCTTTATTGATTAACCCTATGAGGGTAAGCCCATTTACAACCATTTTACCTCTATTTGAACCATAGTTAAAAATTTGGTCCAATCTACCCATCCATGAATTGAATTCCAAATCCAGTTGTTAGATTCAAAGTTACAAACTCACAATTCTTCAATAAAACCTTTAGCCTAAATCAAGCAAAAGATGATGAAATAGGAAAGCTAGATTGAACTCATACATGATTATGCAAGTGCTACCCAAGGTTGGGTTTGAAACTTCACTGATCAAAAAAAAACTTTTGACATGAATTAATGCAAAATTGAATTCAATTTGTGATTCTTCAAATAAGGATTTTTGAAAATGGGTAGCAAATTAAAAAGGAATTCATTGTTGGAATTCTTGGGTTAGCTTTTAATTGAGTTTTCAAAATTAGCCCAACTAAGCTAGGAAGGCTGATCTCGAATGAGATTTATCCCTTGGGTAGGACACCTCACACATGAGAAAGTGGTCACATGGGGTTTTCTTAACAAACCCCTCCCTAAATCCACTTGAATATGTTCAATCCCCAAACCATTGGGGAGATATTCCATGTGTGCATTCAACATAAAAAAAAACTTAATTTTTTTTCATCTAAACCAATTCAAAATATTTTTTAAAAATTTGATGTATCATCAATTTAGGCATTAACATAACCACGTTTAATACAATGGGGTCCAAAATTATAAAGCATTCCCTTGTATTCCAACAACAAGAATAGCCCCAACACTATCTCCTAAAAGGAAAACATCATTCAAACCTACTATTAGGCATCAAATGTCAAACGAGGCTAACATTAGGGTTAGAGTTTGCAAAAAACTTTTGGGTTGGTTCATTATGTGTCCTACCACAGGAACGCTAGCATTGTCATCCTACATTCATATTAAACTCATTAGAGATGGAAAGTGTACTTGAAACTTGTTAATACCAATGCCTTCACATCATGTGCCAGATACAATTGATGTTTCAATTCCAAATCTATCGTTGTTGTCCTTCTAGATTTATAAGCTTTGTCAAGTTAATCTTCTATGTTTTGTTTTGTTGTATCTTTAAAGCTTCTTGATTTTTTTGCAAGTTCTTTTCAAGCTCACTATATGTGTTTTGTTTTGTTGTTCCATTGCCATCATCTCAAAAGCTCCCCCAACTTTTTTACAAGATCACACTATGTGTCTTGTTTAATTATTCCATCACCTTCGTTTTAAAAGCTATTCTATTTTTTTGGTTATCTATTTTCAAGCTTGTGTTATGCGTCTTGTTTTGTTGTTTCATCACCTTTGTCTAATTACAAGCTCTTTGAATTTTACAACGGATGAGATGCATTTGAACACCATTGTTGTAATCAACTATGTTACATTCATGTTAAAGATTTTACAAGAGATCTTTTTGAATTTAAGGAGTCTTTCATAAATTTTAATATGATTCTTGGAAAACCATTGATAGCTGTATTACTTTTGTTGCAACCCTACATGATTTTTGTGTTGTAAGGGCATTGAACAACCTATCTATAAACTTGGGCCATTTGGTGAAACCCATGTCCACCATTTGATTCTTGAGGTTTTTAATGGTTAAGTATAACAATGAGTGTAGAATTGAGAACTTCAAGATGACCAAAGGTTTGTAATCGTAAATACCATTCGTGACTACATGATTATATAGTGAATATAAACATGTTGCTTATTCACTAGTTGTATTTTTGTCCTAGTTGTAAATTCCATCAAATATATTTTATATTTCAATTTAATCTAGCCATTTGGTAGGTAGGAATAGGTAGGTGGGTAAGTGGGAATGTGTAGGTAGGAATAGGTAGGTAGGCATAGGTAAGTAGGTAGGCAAGTAGGATCTTTTTTTTTTTTGGTGACAAGTTTTTTTATTGGCTTGTCACAAGTAATATTTTTATTTTGAATATTTCTAGTCCAAATGTATTGTGTGTAGACTAATACTATTTCACCTAGTTATATAGTTTCCAAAGTTGAACTTATTGACAAAACATATAGGACAAATTTACAACATTATCTCACATCATCCTTTGTCACATACAAAAATACCCAACTTTAACCATTATTATCTTTTTCATACTTTGTCCAATTGAAAATAAATAAATTACATTCTTAAATATCAAGTAATTTGACTAAAAATGCATTTGAATCTTCACTATTTCATACATTTAAACAACAATGATATCTTAAAGATTTTCTTTTTCTTTTTTTTCATAAATGTTTTTGTAAATAAACATATTTAAAATCAACATGGTTTTTTTGGTATATACATAATATTTCCCCACCTTTAAAAATTATAAAAAATCAATAAAAATTGGTATAAATGTTGTGTTATATTTATTTGTAATTATAGAAAATATTTTTAGTTAAAATATGTTTTCTACGAAATATATAATGTTATTTTCAACATTTAAATTTTTTATAAAAATATTAAAACTATTTAAATGTCATAATTATTAATTTATACACATAAAAATTTAATTTAATTTTTTTATCAAATTTTATTGTGAGTAGTGAATTTTAATATTTTTAATATTTTTCAATTCATTAAATTTGATTGAATATAAAATATTTTAAAATTCCAAATTGTATGACCAAATATTTTGATAAATTACTAAAGATCAAATTTTATATTCTTTGCTACCCATCACATGGAAACATGAAAAACAATGTCATTTTGGGGCATGTGGATTTCTTTTGAAATTCATTGGATATCACTAATAAGAATATATTTCATGATTTCATGTCAAAAAATTCAAAAAAAATTCATTTAAATAAACCTTTGAGCAAGAGTCTCAAGTTTCAATTACATTATAGGCATCAATTTTTTATTTAATTTTATGGTTTCAAGAACTTTGGCAATTTGTTTTCCATTTTTTGGGAATTTTTTTTTAAAATTTAAAATCCCCCAAATTTGTTTTAACCATTATCCAGAAATTCACAACTATAAATTTACTTCCAAATTTTTTTTGCTCCTTTGCTTTTGGGGATATAAATATCGACATATTCAAGAGGTGTGATTATAATAGAAAGTTGAAAATATATTTATTAAGACATATTTATCACATACTTTTCAAGAAATAAAATATGTCCTTCACTGCAACAAAAAAAAAAAAAAAAAAACTTTGAAACTACTTGCACTTCAATTAAACAAGTAATGAACATGTATGCATTTAGAGGATTTCAAGTTGAATCAATTGTAGAATCAAGTGAACAAGTATTTGGAGGCATTTCATTTTCACACATTTCTCCAACACATGTTTAAAAAAAGACTCAATATACACAAGTTGGGGATGTGTGCAAGTGGAATGTAGAAGTTCATTTTACAATGTTTCATGTGGTGTTGTGTAAAAAAACATTTGCACAAACCAAAGCTTCTTGGAACCATCTATGTAATGAAAGTTGGGAGGGGATGTAATAAGTCAAAATGAGTCAACTATATAATCAAGTGATGTGAACATGCATTTGAAGGCATTACATTCTCACACATATGTCCAACATTTATTAAGGAGAATACTTAATATAAACAAGCTTGGGATGTGTGAGAATGGAATATCTCCAAAGTAAATTTGAAAGTGCATTTTGCAATGTTTGATGTAGTGTCAATAGGTGTGCATGAAGAGTTCAAATTTAGTTGTAGTCCAAAAGGAAATATTTACACTTTAAAAGACGTTTTTAGAAAAATGAAGAAGTGTTGGCCTTTGTGTGACCTTTTTTTTATGTTGGAAAAAAAATTTGGTTTGTATTGCAAAAATGTTTGCATGAAAAAGATCTTCAAGAACCAATTGTAAAAGTTCCAAAAACCAAGGGCATGTAGGTTTCTACAATTGATGTCTCTTGCCCTTCTTTAAATGGTTTAGTTATCTTGGACATGCTCATAGAGTTCACACTTGTCCAATTATAAACAAAACATCTTCATTCTAAATATTAATGCATCACCTCACCAACTCCATGCATTAAGGGAAAACTTGGAAAGTTGAATGCTTTCAAACAAGGAATGTACTAACTCTACTCAACATAATCTACCAAAAAAGAAATTCATGTCAAAAGACCATCTACTAGCACCATCACACCAAGAAGACCATCTACTATCACCATTAAACTTTGATAAAGAGGATCAAGACAATCTATTATGAATGTCAAATTGAAGGGTAGAATTAAGTTATGATGATCCCTTTTATGTGGTCATAGTGTATTATTTTCTTGGTTGGTGTGTTTGAGCCAAAATCACATCAATATTGAAAAGGAATTTCATAATTTTTTTAATATTATGGTAAACCATAACCCAAGAAATAGAATAGAACTAATTATTTATATTTATATCATTATGGGCTGGAATATATTTCTACGACATATATACTTATAATCGTGTACTTAAAAATGAAAATATATTCCAAAAAATAATAATTGATTTTTAATTTTTATGAAATTTGTAATATCTATTTCACATATGATTCCACATATTTTGAACCATGCTTCATGTGAAGAGTTTGATTATTTTCATGTCACAAATGGGTTTTTTTTCAAGAAATTGACCATTAGTATGTGGCAAATTCAAAATGACAAAAATCACTTTGAAATGGAAGGTGATCCAAGCATTGTGAATTGGGCCAATGCATAAATTCCATATTTAACACTTATTTGGATGATTAATGAAACCAAATACCTATTGTAGTCTAAAATGAAAAATGGGTTTTATTATATTGTGTATGTACCATAAATATACCCATGGTTCCTTGAATTTAAATGATTAAAAATGTCAAATAATATTAAATAACATTATCTTTGTGAAAATTTTAATTTTAAGGCCCAAACACCAAAAGTTAAATCCAAAATCAAATGTACCATGTTTTGGGAAGTATATACTATAATATTAAATCCAAAAAGACCAAAAAGGAGGTCATTGTAATTTCTTTTTACTTGAAAAGGGAAAAAATCAAGGTCATGAACTTTCAACATCAACTATTTCTTAGAAAGAAAGTGCATTTGGTTAATAACTTGTAGCACATATTAACAAATAAGAAAGGGATCAAGAGGACTATCAAAGCAAGAGAACAAGGATGTAGACCGTCTACTAGCACCATCAAATCAAGAAGAAAAGGATGAAAACCATGAACCTTTAGCACTAAATGACCCTTTTGATTTTTTTCCTTTTAATTTAATGGTGCTTGTAAATGGTCACTTGGTGCCAAAGGTTGATGATCATAATCCTCTTCCCTTTGATCTAACATTCATAGTAGATGGTTTTGATCATCTTCCTCTTGGTCATTTGAAGTAAAACATTATATATGATTTGTATAAAAATAAATAAATAAATTTTACAGTGTAGAAAAAATATATATTATTAGATGTCAAAGTTAGTAAAAGGTATTATCCTCTTCCTTTTTACACTCTTGATGTTGAAAGTTATTGGTTTCATGTTTTCTTATCTACATTTTGTGCTAAACGTTGATGGTTTTGACCTCTTTCTTTTGATCTAACAATGCTAGCAAATGGTTTTGATCCTCTGCCTTTTGGTTTAAAACTTTAATGGTGCTAGCAAATGGTCTTGATCCTCTTCCCTTTGGTGTCATGGTGTTTGTATATGGTCATTTGATGCTAAAGGTTACTAGTCTTATGCTCTTCTTGTCATTTTTTCTCTCCTCAAGGGGTCAAATTAACCTTCCTCGCTAATTGTCCAAAAGGAAGTGCACCAAAAAAATCACCATGGTTGAATGAACCTTTGATGCTAAAGATTTGTCATTTGATGCCAAAGGTTGATTTGACTACATGGGGAAAAAAAAAATGTTGAATGACCAACGTTCACAATCAAATTAGATTCATTCAATTACTCCAAAAAAAAAAAAATTGGTTTTTCAATGTTATGTGACCAACCTTCAAGTAACAAAGGTCCATTTGACCATGCAAAGAAAAAAGGTTTTTACTCAATAATGTCAAATGAACTTTCAAGCATCAAAGGTTAATTCCATTGCACAAAAAAAAAACTAAAAAAAGTTTCTTGCTTTGTGTTTAATGAACAACATTTGGACATCAAAGTTAGTTGACTCCATTGTGCAAACAAAAAAATCAAAAAAATCAAAAAAAGTTGTTCATTCAACATCAAATGAACAACTTTCAAACATCATGTGAAAAAAAAAGTTGATAAAAGTTATTCATTCAACACCAACGAGCAACCTTTGGGCACTACCAAAAAAATAAAAAATAAGTTGTTCATTGACATTAAAGTTATTTGTAAAGTTAAGAAAGATGACACCAGAACCCCTTGTTTGGTCATATAAGGAATGAAATTTCAAAAAACTAGGAAAAAAGAAAAAATTAGGCTTCAACAAGGCATGAAACTCAATTTTGTAGCAAATTTGGTGCGAAACTAAATTTGCACTATCCTTTCTTTTCTTGAACACCTTCAACCAATCATTGTTGTTGTTATGTGTACTCTAGTTGTAAATGTTTTTGAGCCTAGTGCATTTAATCCTAAGTCTCAATATTTCATACCCTTATTTAATAAAATTTCATGACTTTACGAACAACAACCATGAGGAGATGAAGCATCAAATGAGGGGTGCAACTCAAGCCCAATAAGGCATGACTTTATGGATAACTTTATTAAGTGAACAACCTTTGAGGGTAAATGCATACTATTATGTCCCTTTTTTTGTGACTCAATGTAAAAATTCTTGACCCTCTAATTACATGATGTTTCTTGAGTTCGATTTTTTTTTTAATTTTGAAATAAATGACTCAAATATAAGATCCATATTGTTGTAGAAATAACATATTAAAAAAAAAAACCATATATTCATTTTTTGGTTTGGGGGGAAACTTTAAAACTTGAGTCTTAAATTCAATCACAATTTTTATTTAGTCCTTAAATAATTGTAAATGAACTCATAGATCTTGGGTTATTAAATTATTTGTTTCATAGTACTTTGCCACAAGTTGTATGATCAAAGTGGAGATTAATTTTTTTTATTAAAGATGTCATTATTAATGAAAGTGGGCAATTGAATACTTTTTTGGAAGGTTAGAATTCACAAGTACTTTTCAATATGTATTTTTTGAGTTTGATTCAAGTTTTTTCATTGAATGTGTTTAATAATGTATTAAAAAAATGTACAACACATAGTTATTGTAAAAACTTAATTTGTAATTAGAAAACTCATTTTAAAGGTGATGATAACACGAAAAAAAGTGTAGAAATGGACTTTTTTGGCGCATTTTTTGGTCCACTATAGTATGCATTTACCCTTGAATACTATGCAAAAAGAAGATTTTTTAAAAATTGAAGACAAAAAGTAGTTCATTGAAAAGATGATCACTCAATGCCCAAAGGTCCATGTGGGAAAAAATAATTTGTCCTTTTCCTTTATAGTCTCATTGTAAAAGGTTGTTGGTTCGATTTTTGTCATGTTTGTTTAATGGTGTTAATAGATGGTCATGATTTTCTTTTCTTTATTCTCATTGTTGAAAGTATTCATCTTGATCCTTTTCCTTTCAACTTTCGATGTCAAAGGTTGATGGTCTAACATGCAATGTTCATAGATGGCATGATAATGCTAGTTGTATGTGGTCTTTGTCTTCTTGCTCTTGGCTTGATGATGTTAATACATGGTTGTTAAAGATGGATAACATTATTAAGCATATTATAGTTATTGTATCAATAGGTAATTATGGATGAATTGGGTAAGGTAAAGTCTATTTTGCCTACCTATTTCCTAGCTATTTTGGAGGGATTGATGTAATGGCTAAGAAGATAAGGCCACAGGAAAAAAAAAGGATCTCATTATGGGTAGCCACCTCTTATTACAATAGTGGCTAGCCACCTATGGTGGGAAATTTTTGGAAAGAAACGACGTATGTTAATTGTATGTGAATGTGTAGAAGAAAAATGAATAGAAAGTTGTTGGATTACAACTACAATATTGTAGAATCCAATAACAATATGGCTTGTACTTGGAGTTTTTTGGTGTGAATCTATAAAATTTGGAATTTGTGGTAAATTAAACTTGAAGCAATACACCTTTACTTCAACCTTGTTTTTTGTGTGTATTCTTATTCTCCTTTATTGCTTGTAAATGAGTTGGTTTTTGGTCTTTTTGTTTCCTTGAGTTTTTTTACTTGGTCCATTCTTGTGCACCAATAATTACAATAGGTATAGGTTTGTAACTATAGACTTGTACCCCTTACTTGATCTAAAAGAAAAAAATAACTTTTATAAACCCTATCATAGTTATAAATTTGATGACAACTTTACCAGGTCCCATGAAAAGAGCTTTTTCCAATGGTTTTGATCCTCTTTTCTTTACTCTCAATGTCAAAGGTTAATGGTCTTGATTTTTTTGCTTTTGGTCTAATGGTGTTAATAGATGGTCTTAATCTTCTTCCTATTTAATTTTTGGTGTTGAAAGTTACTTGTTTTGATTGTTTCCTTTTTATTTTGGGCATTGAAGGTTAATGGTTTTAATCTTGTGTTTGGTCTAATGGTGGTGGTAGATGGTTTTGATCCTTTTGTTCTTGGTTTGATGGTGGTAATAAATGGTTTTTTTTGCAACCTTAACCTTGGGTTTGTAACCAAGATTAAGGCAAAGCGAAAAGGAAGTGAACTAGGAACAAGCCAAAGCAAAAAAAAAAGGCTTAAACACATTGGGGGAGTGAAAAGGAAACATTCACGACAAGACTTTTGAGATGCTCCCACTTTGGGAGATGGGAGTCTTGGAGTGTTTCAAATCCTTGGGACAAAAGTGTAAGGGGCCGGGTAAACCTTGTCCAAATCAAAAGATATTTATATTGTGCAAAACTTTCAAAATGTAAATATTAAAATAAAACTCAGTCACATTCTCCATTTGGAGCTATGAGTTAAAAGTTATGGCTAAAAAAAAGCTTGAAGCCATATTGAAAATTTGACTCTTGACCACTAAAATTCAAAAATCAAAATAACAATTTGATTCAAAACTGCTAAAACTCAAGAAACAAGAGTCAAACGACCTTTGATGGAAGTGTGGGATATAATGTAAAAAAGAATTCATTAAAGGCTACAACTTTAAAAAATCCTTAATCAAAAAATCATATGAGGATATTAAAAGCTTGCAAAGTCACAAGATTCATAACTTGGGAATTTCAAGACTCCCACTTGTGAATCCTAGGATAAATGACCATTTCAATGTAATCCCTATAGAAAGGTCTAAAATATATCATAAGAAGGAAGCTAGTGGCCTCCTCCCATGTCCGAACCATGTGAATATAGAAAGTCCAAAACAAATCATGACCTAAAGTTGATAATTTTTTTGCAAACCCTACTATGAAGATGGTTGATGAAAAAACAAACTTGTTTTTCCCATTGGAATTAATCACTTGACACAAACATACTAATTAGTAATTAATTACACCCAAGTCACAAGATGAACATAAGCCCCCAAGTGTTGCAAATATAAGAATGCAACATCTACGCAAGGAAAGATGTTGATCTTTGATATGTTGTAAATCAATCTTGGTGGTGGTCTTCTAAGGCTATTAATGAAAGTGCAATTCACAACTTCAACAATTGGTTGAACTTTTGGCACTTCCATGTTAAGCCTTGGGGAAAATTCATGCTACACATGTAAGATTTCTTCCCAATGTTATGTCAACATATTTTGAAAAACTTCTATATCATTACAAGTTTTATTTTCACTTCATTTTTTAAAAATCAATTAAAATTTTCACCTTAAAGGAGCTAGTAGACATGTTGACTTGTAACCTTGCAAAAAGGGTCCACAAAATTTGGCTCCAATAATAGGGTAAAATCACATTATAGTCCCCAAAAATTAATCACAAATATTTTTTTGTAACATTTGAAATTATTTTCAAATGCAATTTCACAAATGAGATTACCTTTGTGAATTTTGAAGGCATTTGATTAGTTTGGAACTTGGGCTAACCATTTTTGAAAAGAAATGATGGAAAATTTTAATTCTATGAATATATTTATCACAAAATTATATAAATCACAAAGTATTAAAAAATAAAAATAAAATTCAAAAGTGGGGCTGTAGTGGTATTTTTGCATGAAACTTTGAATGGTGTTCATGATATTGATACAAATTACCAAATTTCATTGATATTGACTAGTTTATCAAATTTACCTAAGATATGTCATTGATCAAGCATGTTTCTTTTGTTCATGAGCCACAAAGGCATTACAAATTTATTTTTCTTTAAAAAAACTACCTTGACGTGAAAGAATAACACATATATGAAAGGGGCATTATGTTTTTTTTTCCACTTAAATTTTGTTCATGAACATGGTATCAAACCAAAAATATAGATGTCCTGGCATCACAAAATTGTTCTAAATTATATGTTATATAAAATTTATATAGTTATATACAACCATTTTAATTACAACTTTACCATTCGTTTATATTTTAACCATTGGGTTAGGATGGAACAATTTAATAATTGCATAAAAATATATATTGCAAAAAATAACTATAGATATTTTAATCACTTTTAACATTTCATTATAAGAAATTTCCCATTTTGCAACTAGCATTTGTAATTAAATAAAAATTATTCTTCTAGTGACATGTTTTCATTTTTTAGGCCAATTAGTTAATGACACAAGGCACTTAGATACGTAGGTAGGTAGGATTATGTGTGTGTGTGTGTGTGTGTGTATATTGTTGTAGCTATAACTAGTAGGCTAGGCTAAGTTAGGTTATGCTAATTTAAGGATACCTAGCCTATAGGTGTATTAGCTTATACTAGGTATATGTTACATAGTTTAGGCTATATGACAAGATTCTTATAGTGTTTGCCTAAAATGAAGTAACCCTAACGTGCTTTTACTAAGTACAAGAAAAAGGGTACATGCCTATATGTTGCAACTTTCAATGATAATGATTATGTGTAAACTGTCAAACAATGTACATGGAATTATGAGTTCTTGAAGGGTGTTCGATTTGGTCAAGGTCTAGAAGGAATGAATTGCATTTGCATAAAGCTAGCCAATTTAATAACTTGTAAATGGTTGTTATTATCACAAGATATTTCGCTCATTTTTCCTATACATTGATGATTGTATTTGGACAGTGAGGAGGTTTTTGGATCCACCAAATTTGAATTAAGGTAGATCTACCCCTAGGGTTAGAAGGGGATTCACACAAACATGATTGTGTTAACTATTCTAATTCATGAATGGACACAACATTGACTCACTTCAACACTATAATGGATGTACATGTTGGCTACTTGAGTACTAATGCAACATGCAACCATCTAGTTCACACACACAAGGGTGAAAAAATGTTAGAAAGTGTATGCGGTGATGGTGTTTTACATTTTGAATTTAGTATCTTCCCAAGTTGAAGGCCCAATGTTCTATTTTGCAAAAAATGCCAAAATTGTGTCAAAGATAATAAAGTTATATGTAAAATAAATAAAACACAACATTGAAGCCTTGAATTTGGTCATACATGGTGAGATTTTTTAAAAACTACAAAAAAAAATATTAGCATTCAATGCAAGGTGAAATTTTGGTGGTAAATTGAATTTCATCTTGTCTTTCCTTTTTCTTGAGCACCTCCACTGCTACTACATATATTTTCATTGTTCCTATTTGTACAACTACTATAATTACTCTCTAACCTATGTGTTAAATGTTAAGTTTCAACATTTCACATGAGATTAAATAAATTTTCGTTATTTTGTGGATACCACTAAAAGAAGGGATAGGGGATGAAAGGAGGCCCAAAGATAAGGTGAAAACATGGTGACTTTATAAATAACTCTAATATATATAGTAGCATTCATGTTCCATTGTATCATGGGGCATGGTGTGGCTCTAAAAGTATGTCTTATGAAGTTCACAAGTTTTGGTTTTGTCATGATGACTTCAATCATTGAGTTGGAAGCACCAAGAAAAAGTATGTAGTCGATAGGTTAATTATCCCTATAATATGGCATATGCAAGAAGGGACCAATTTCAATCATTATAAGGTAAGAATGTTGTAAAAATATGGTTTTTTCTTGTGTGAATTATAGTTGAGATGTACTCCTTGGAATCTTTTTGGCAACACAAGTTTTCCTTTGTCAATTAACCATTGAAATTTCTTTAAAATCTTTTTGGTGATTAGAGCTCTACCCCAATCAAGATTCTATTAGATGTAGATGATTGGCCTAAATTTGGCAACAATAAAGTATTCAATGTCCTACAATATTCAAACTTTCAATTCAATAACAAAATAAGTGGGAAGCCAGTCAAGTTATAGATCAAACAAGCATCTTGCCACCCACCTTCATTTGTTTTCTAGGAGATGGATGGATCCACCACATCATCTTGGGTTCATTTGAAAACCATAAACAATTTGAGACTTTATCACAATGATGGCATGTTCCTTGGGCTACTGGTGGAAGTGTGTACATTGTAAGCACATGTATTACATTTTGCAACATGTAATTTTTTTGGGCAAATGGAAGTTTTCGTTCATCATCCAACATGGAGCTAGAACGAAATTCATAAACTAACATGTTGTGCCATGGCTGTGGAATATGAGTAGTTTGTAGATAGGGAATGTAATTGTGCATCTATTGCTCTTGTTTGTATATATGAGTTTTTTAGGTGAGTCCATCTTTCACTAAAGTAATTGGATATAAAGGATGTTTTGGCTAATGTAAAACTTGAAGCATAATCTAAAATGTTTAGCAAAATGAAGATGGAAAGTACATTAAATCTATACACATTTGTCAATTGTTATCAAATTCTTGCATTTGTTTTGCTCTTGAATTTGCTTGGTCAATTTCTCAAGTGAATGTGTAGTTGGAGAGACTA
>Ga0116229_10002498_pt1 | contig 29757 bp, 26 predicted proteins | sample S1TSphgellanicum_3_FD_87313 | JGI IMG/M metagenome (GOLD analysis project Ga0116229, IMG submission 87313) | Host-associated microbial communities from peat moss isolated from Minnesota, USA - S1T2_Fc - Sphagnum magellanicum MG | ecosystem: Host-associated > Plants > Peat moss > Unclassified...
AACGTAGATGTCGAAAATGGCCTCGCATTGGCCATTCGGACATCTGCAGCCCAAGTTATGGGCAAAAGAAGGGCCAGGAGTCAAACTGGCAATTTGACTCCCGACCACTAAAAGTCTAGAATCGATCTCTTCCCGACGTCCGAATTGAGAGTGCGACACGGCGTTGAAAAGATCTCGACGAGGGCTACAACTTTGGTTGAGACCTCGTTGCGATCGGACTTCACAATCGGGAGTTATGGCTGTTCAAAGTGCCGGGAGTTCAGCCGGGACAATTTCAGGAGTCCCAACAAAATGTGCCATTTGGATGTAGCCTTGGCGACCAGCCGCAGAGAATATTATAGGGAGTAAGGTGGTGGCTTACTCCCGAGTCCGGGCTGTGGTGAGTCTTGTGCCCGTGGCAAGTCCCAACACCCAAGGGTGTCTCGAATGCTAAACTAACCCTTTGTGGGTTGTTTTTGGATGCAGATTCACACGAGCTAAACTAGTCCTTCTTCCTAGTCTAATCCATGGGCTCCCAACTTGACCTTCTACCCCTTTTTAGAGTTGGAAGCTAGGAGCGTGCTACTAAGTCACAATTTTTGCAACTTGATTTTGTGAAACCCTCAAGTGGGTTTCACCCCGTGACTTGGGAGCGTGTCACCAACCCTGAGCAGAAGGAACATTTTATGCCACAATTTTTTGTCCTATGAAGCATTTTGCACTTGGCACATTTTGGCCGTGCTTCATTCAACCTTGGACAGGTGGTGGCCATATGGTCCCCTCCTTTGCAGATTTGGCATCCTCCAAACACGATGGAAGACGATGATGCTTCTGGATTCGGCACAGTCCCCTTGAAGAAATTGATGAGGGTATTGTTTAGAGCAGTGACATGTTTCTCCATGATGGTCTGGGAGGACTCCTCTTCTTGTTCTTCTTTTAAAGGTTCATATAGAATCTCCCCAAGCTCACCCAAAACTCTCTCCACTTTTGTCGCAGCACCAACCAATTCTTCAATGTCTACAAACGTTCTCACCACACACAATTTTCGAATCTCTGGCCTCAACCTGGCTAAGAATCTCCTCTTCTGCTCGGCGTCTTGTAGCCGGCCCTTTTGAAACAATTTGTCGAGACGTTCAAAATACTTAGGTTCTTGCTTGATGGCATCCAACTTCATCTTGATGTCATCAGCATTAACATCCCCATACTTCTGTACTATCAGCGTCTTTAGTTCCACCCAATTGGCAGGTGCCGGTTGCAACCTCTTGAACCATTCCTTGGCGTGACCCCTCAGATTCAACTTGGTAATCTTGAAGAGCTTGTTTCCATTCAGGTCTCGCACCTCAGCAGCCATGGTGAGTCGCTCTGCCCAATCATTAACATCTTCATGGTCTTGTCCCTAGAACAGCTCATTCATACCCTGGGGACTGGTCATTTCGCAAATATGCAACAACAAACAAAAATTGCAATACCGCCTAGAACACACAGTCCTTAAACAACAAACAGGTGTCAACAGAATCAACAAGTTTCTCAGCCTCTGCAGCTCAATTCTGACTCTTGAGAAAAACAGATGTCATTCGAGCTACACATCAAACTCAGACTAAGCTCCCTCAACCACTGGTCTCAAAGGTGCAAAATTAGATGGAAAAATAGAAAAACACTGCTCATCTACGGATTCCTGTTGGAACTGCCACTTCCTTTCTGGATTGCGCCACACTCTCCAGCTTATGAGACGAGACCTCGATCTAGCATGTTCCACCTTAACAAGACGATCTCTAGTTTGGAACAGATCCTCCACACCAGGGATGTAAAATCTGGCAAAATGGTTAGGTGAGATAATAACCTTGGGAATCCAAATGTCTCCCAACCTCGGCACACCACGTTGTCTCTCAGCGAACATAGGCATTACTCTACGTAAGGTACGAAGTGTAATAATATTGTGTTTATAGTTGTGAGACTGACACCCATCCCTTTGTTCCATTTCTCACCTTCAACCAAACCTTAGCGCGCGTATGAAAGCCACTATGAGCTATCTCTACTGCTACGTCTCCGATTCGGGCTTCCTCTAGATCTATTCCTACAAGTGTTATCACACCAAAACCCAGGAAACGCAGCACTACCGCTCCTCTCTGTGATTCACCCTAAGTAATCAGATAATCAAACCCATTAACGATTCGTTGTTCACGAACATCCTGCGTTAATTCTTCTTCTCCTACCTCATCTGCACCAGATGAAGACATGATACATTCTACCTAGACTTCTACAGGTTCTACCGAAACTACTGAATCGGCTCTGATATCAAAAAGGAGAATGCTTAACTTAAACAAACACCCTGCTGCCTACTGGATCTATACACGATCTACAGTTCCTAGGGTTCTGACTACACTTCTGATCTTTCCTTCCTAGTCATGAGCATTCACCTACAAACACCCTGCAAACTTTTGCTCACACACACAGCTTGTGCTCATGGGCTTCCATGCTAACACATTCAACAGATCTCTAGCTTTGGATCTCACTTTATTCTTCTTTCAGACAATGCCACATGAAAACAAAATGCAATTCCTTAGCCGAGTTACTGGCGCAACGGAAAAAAAATCAGTAACCAGCCAAGAATGCTGGCAACTAGCAGATCTCCTTTACTGCCTATACATCTTTTAAGCTCCTCAACCACAGTCAGTGTTCCTCTCCTCTATTGGCTATTCTGCAAAAAAATTAAGGACCCCCCTCCATAGCTCATCTCTTCAGCACCTCCTAACCGCCTCAACTCATAATTGTAGCTCCATTCCTCAGCATAATTCGGCGCCGCCTCTACCACACGTGATCAGCCTCCATGCTCATTCAGTAGCAGGCGCCATTCATTCCTTCTTGTACAACATCTCACACACACCCAGAGAGAGATTTCCCATGCACTTCCATGCAGTAGTAATGGAGAGACAGCCGCCACAAAAAGAAATGGCTAATAAAGCAAACTTAACTTCCAAGATCAGGAAGTGTTCACACTGGCGTGGCGACTTTATTTCGTGTTACACCTGGTCTTCTTGGTGCTTACTGGGTTTAGGGGAGCTCAGTATGTGATCCTGCATAGTAAAGATGGATGAAGAAAATCCAACATGTACTGGTTTGACTTAGGAAAATAGGTTTTGGCTCAGCATAACTGCGCAGGTTACTGTGGCGAGGCGCAACAGTGGCGTGCACATGCAAAAAAGAGTGTAATAAATATGATCTAACTATTGCTCAGTGTTTCGTTTCTGATTGGGCCATCATAATGATTGGTCCATGTGGTTTGCTATTAGTAGTCCCCCCACCTATTTGTTGTCTCAGTTTTAGTTTTATGGGTGGGGTTGAACAAAAGTACATAACTAAACTTGGATGTGAAAAAAAAGGGTCACATACTGAGCACTGTTGGAGATGCTTTAAGGTCCTTACCAATGTTGGTCAGTTATTGAGAAAACACCCAGTTATCAACCAGGTTATTATTAAACTTTCTAATTCTTGTTTGTGGTTATGTAATAACAAAATAATTATTGCAAATTATAATTGCAATAATAGTATTATGGTTTGAGATAATAATATGTATAAAAATGAGGAATAAAATAATTAGTTTCATAGATTTTATAACGAGAATCTTTTGACTAGAGCATAAGGGTTGATTATGAATAATTTAAATAATTATTTTAGGTTATTAATAATGGGAGATCAAGTATGTAAACTTGATCAAATCTTAGATTCCAAATAATGTAAAACTTATTATAAGTGACATGTGACGATTCGCTTGATAAATGGGATTAGATGTAAATGAATGTGATTAACTATTCATTCACTTCTTTTCTTTAAGTATATAAGGGGTAGTGATTGGAGCTTTGGGCCCATAATTTTGCATTCAATAATTTCATGTTGTTAGTTGTTATCAAGACTTGTAAAAATATCATATATGAATGGAAAGCCTTAACAAAATAAAATGTGAAGATTATTGTGAACACCATTGTGAAAACTTTGGTGAATGATGTATTATGTCATGAATTGATCAATTGCGTGCAAGACTATCCAATCTCTCTATTGAAGGAAGGTAGTTTGTTTTGTTTTGTTCTGATTTATTTTATTTTGTTTTGTTTTGTAATTATGATATCCACTGAACTAAGATGCTTCAGATCATGTTAATGGTGTTTTAGAAAGCTCTCAATGAAAAGGGGTGCATGGGCTTAATTCCATGATGTTTGGATGTGCGGCGCAAAAGTTTTTGAATATTGACTGACTTTTTCACTGAAAATTAAACTAAATTGTAGCTGAAAATTTCAGAAGAATTGGAATGTGCCTTTGGTGTTGTTGGAAAGACCTTGATGAGCAAGATTTAATGGAATTTATTTGGTAAAATTTGGATTCAAAATGTGGGAAAATATTGTTTTTAAAGTGATTTTTGTCGCTGAAAATTCAAATAAATTCAAAAAATTCAAGTTTTGGAAGGAAAAATTAGTTGAGGACATGGTAACACTTGAAGACTTACCATTCAATTCAAGCATGATTTCCTTTCATATTTGGCTATTCAAAAAATCAATACATACATTACAAAACAATGTTCACGTGTTGAGTTCCCTTATTTTGTAATGGGTTCACACTTGGGCCAACAGCACATGCCACATCAGTGTGTATGAAAAAAGAATTGTCTGAATTTTGTAATTTGTAGCACATTCTATCAAGCAAGCCATCATGAAATGAGGCGTTAGGTCAAGAGTGGGCATTCCATTTTACAAAACCCTCCACAAACAACAAAGGAAAAAAAAATACCTTGGGTAAGTTGCATTACACAAAAATGGGCGAAACAAAATGTTTGGTATCCATTAGAAGGTCATGTGAAGTCCATTAAAATAGAAACATTTTCATGTATAATTAGAGCATCCAATTGGGCTTCACCATGATAACCACCATGTGTTTCCAATTTAGTATGTTCAATGTTTATCATCCATCCTTATGGATGTATTTAAAGGGGAAAGGCATTATTTCACAAGACATTTGTTTTAACCATTGTTATTTTGAACTTACCATAAAGGGCATAGATGTTAAGTGAAGATACATTAGGTCTTTTAATTTATAATCTTGACAATTTGGGTTTATTGATTTTTCATGTATTGAACAGACTACAAACAAACAGAGGGAAATTATTTCCATATTTTTTCCAAATGATGTGCAAAAGCATAGAGAGTGTAACTTGCTGAATAAATAAATAAATAAAAATTTTACTTAAATATAAATAAGGTGCTTTGAATTGGATTATGAGAATCCATTTTAAATTATTATTTTAAGTTTAGTAAAATATTTTATTATTTCATAGCATACCAAAAAATATATCTTTTTATTTTAAGTGTTTCATAAAATACACAATGAGTAACTTTGAATAGACTATATAGCAATGTAACTTTCATTTGGTCTCACATTTTCATAGATGTTGTTAAAACCACAATATGGACTATGACTTCAATTCTTTTGAGAAACATAATCATGAAAGATTTTTTATTTTAACTATTGTTGTCTTAAATTTGCTTTAAAGGTCAAAGCAATTAAATGATTATGATTAAGGTTTTTTTTTTTCAATTCTAAAATATCAATTTTTTGCAATATTTTCCAAATTATTGGCAAAACTAGTTGAATGTACATTAAAATTAAAATTTTCCAAAAATATCTCAATTTTTTGTTAAAGGAACAACAAAACTTATCCCCAAAAAAACACATTGATTGCACGATAGGTTTCTTAATATATTGGTAATTAAAATGTAAACCATTTGGGTTTATTGGCTTTGCATGTAATGAAAAGATAAGAAAATGATGTAGTGTTTTTTTGGTCCCACATTTTGAACAACTTTCATAAGGTGCGGTTGTGAGTTCAATTTTTTTGAAAACTTGATTGAACATTTCATGTTTTTAATATTATTTTTTGTTTGAACTTGCCCAAGGGGGTGAAACCATTAAATAATGATGATGAATTCTCAATTAATTATCAAGTGGCAATTAAAAATGTGGACCATTTTGGTTTGATTTGTATAATTTGAAATTCAGTATGTTAATTAAAAATGTGGACCATTTGGGTTTGTATTGTATTATGTGAAATTAAGGTTTGTTAATTATAGCAAGACATTTGGGTATTATTATATTGCATTTCAATTTAAGGTTTTTTGTTGCATTTTTTGTTTTTGTTTTTGTTGTTGTTTTCTTCAACAATTTGTGAAAAAACCTTGAATTGTAAAGTTATGTTAATGTGTCTCTTTTGGAAATGGTGGCATTAAAGACTTTGTGTTTGAAGGTGCAATTTTAAACATTCTTGAAATATGGAAGATTTTGATTAATTTGCCAAGTGAATTTTTATTTTTGAATGAAAGCACAGTAAAGTGTACTTGCTAATCTACTTGTCAAATGAACAAAAAATAAGACTAAAACCCATCATAAAATTGTTATACATTCAATTTTTTTGGTTGAATGATAAATAACAAGATACTTTTTTTTTATTGTTGCACATTAATTTTTAATTTTGCATTGTAAAAGTAAGTTTCAAGTAGACTTTTCTAAATGCAAGTACCGTTTAAAACCTACTTTCTAAAGTATAAGATTTGATTCAAATATGTGTCAAGTATATTCTACCAAAGAGAAAATAGATTTGTTTTTTGGTGATGCCCTTGAATATACAATGATATTTATATTATAAATTTATACATGTATATTTTATAAAAAAATCAATGAAAAAGTAAGTTTAAACATCATATTAACTAGTCAATTTCAGACGTATTTATTCCCTACTTTTATTATTCCAAAGTTTTTGAAATTTTGTAATTGATTTACAATAAACCCAATTGAGGGCTCAATAATTTCAAAATAAATTTTAAGTAAAATTTGAATATACTTTCTTGTGTTTTCATGAAAAACTGCCTCTTTTTAAAACTTGATATTTTGTTGTTAACTTTTTTTATATACTAATTTACCATGCTTTCACTCGTTTATTTTTTGCTCAAAAGAAACATGGGGTGGTGGTGGAATTACAAATCCATAAACACCACCTTTTTTTTCTCCTTAATTTTCATTTGTAAATGGATTTGGTGTTATAACTTTTATTTTTCTAATGTGGTTGCATGAACATCATTCATTGAAATTTGATGTGTAGAAAATCTATTATATAAACTATTATACCCCATGTTATTATAAGTTATGTAACCCTAAACTAGGGTATAGCCTAAAATAATTAGAAATAATCTAAGGTATAGCCTATAATAACATAAAATAAAAATACTTATAATGACCTACGGTGGAATAACCTAAAATAAATATTAAAATATAAAATAACCAAAAACATACAAAAAATCATGTCCATACCAACCCATGTGTTTGTAATTTGTGTCCAAACAAACCATTTTTGTAAAAAATACCGATGTGACTATCTTATGTGGCACCATACAAAAATAACTTAAAGTCGCATATGTTTGATTGATTCATTATTCATTAACGTGTAGAAAAAATAAATTCAATATGATAACAACATAAGTTGATGTGGTGATGACCTATTGGATGGGGGTGTAGTCACAATAACACATACCATAACAAGTGTATTGTCATGCTCGTACATGGTTTCATACATGATGGCCAGTTACGGGTATGCCCATGTGCATTTTTAGGGTTAATGTACGGTCTTAGGCGATTGTACGCTATTAGGTACTTAGGGTTTCAGTTTGTTGGTGACAATATAAAAGGCCCAAACCTTTCTTTCTCCTTTTAGTTTTTCTAGAATTCCTTTGTCAAAAGTTTCCTCCATAATAAGTTAGGATTTCTAGATGCTCACGGCGGCCATTGCACGGTCACTGTCTACATACATTTCATTTCCTTCTTTCTTTGCATTTCAATATACATGAGAATTTCATCTCAGCCTCCCTTGTGCATTGTATATATATATGTGCATGCATTTCTTTTTAATTGATTAGTTTATACTTTTGACTGGCTTTAGTCTTTTTGTTTAGTAGAATTTACTATGTATCTACATCCTTATGACACCGTACGTCACGACACTACACGTCACGACGATATCGTTTTTTTAGTTTTTTCATGTTTTAAAGTCGTGATTTAATTTTATGTTGAAATTGTAAGATTTTTTTTATATAGTTATATTTTTAATATATCATGAGAACATGTGAATTAATTTGACATTAATCCAATGAATAAAACTTCTCTGAGCATCTTGTCAATGTCAACCTCAAGATTAACTTGGTGTGAACTTGTGTATTGGGATTGCACACTCTGCTACCTGGACCTTGTGAAATGTAAGTGTAAATGTGATAATTAAAAGGGCGTTATCCATGTTGGAGATCATGAAATCGCAAATAAATGAATCAGAATAAAACAAAAGCCTTGAAAGCATTGTCCAACAATATACAACAGTAGGAACTTCTGTCCTGCAAAGAATTGGAGATTCATGTGGCTTTGTGAATTCTGGGTGGTGGTGGTGTGCTAGCAGTGTTGGAGGAGATGGTTATGGTGCAAATGAAGACTCTTCTGTATGCCTCTTTTTTGATCTGCTGTCACACAGGGTCCATAGAAACCCTAACTCGGTATGTTTTCTGCCGCATTTCTTGCAGTGATTGTATTAACATTGATTGGGCAGTTTTAATGCTTCTTTAATTTGATAATCGTTGCATCATCTGATATTCAAATTGAGAAGCAAAATGGGTGTAATGATCAATATTTTCTACAGGTGCAACAAGTCCAGCGTGGTGGATCGGAATTTGTATGTAAACCAGTGAGAGGATGACTATTTGCAAAGGGCAGGTTTGGCTTGTGAAATGATGCTATTTTAATGTTGAAGAAAGTACTTGATCCTGTCACTTGCATACAAAGACTCTGAAAGAAGTGTGGAAGTAGAAGAACCTCTCAAAACAAATGTTAGTGAGCCCACCAAATGGGAACTCTGTAGTGGATATTGTAGCTAGCTATTGACCAGTGAAATGCTACCCTTCGTTAATGAGACCAGAGCCTTTGTTTGAATGTGTGTCTGCTCTTTTGCTTTCCTCCTTTTTCATACTTCATGCTTTCTTAATTGGCAGGGATGGTTAGCCTTGACCCTTGAGGTGACAGAGTGTGCTTAGTCATTCCTGGACCTGCCCAGCTCCTTAGACCTTAAAGTTATACTCCATGTTATGTTTTGCTCAATCATCTTTTACCTGTTCAATTGCCTTCAATTTTTATTCTTGAGTGCCCTTGAAGCTTTCACTCAGATTTGATCTGCAAAACAGACAATGTAAACCCGGATGTTGTTCAATTGTTTTGAACAGGTAAAGATGATTGAGCATTGCCGATTTTGAGAAGGCTGTGGTGGCAGAATTTAGCCTCCCACAAGCAAGATTCTGCTCTCATTGTGGAGCTCTTCACAATTTCTAAGGGTACACCTGCATCTTCCATGACACTTCAATCTCCAGCTCAGGGAGATTCACTGTGGAATCAGAACATAATCTAGAGAAACAATTAGAAAATTGGAGTCATTGAACCTCTTGTCTATTTCCCTGAAGGGCCCCCCACCCCACTTTCAAAAACCCTAAGTGAAAAACACCAAAAGGTTTGCTCTTATATCTCTCTAAGGCTATGATAGTTTAGCACATTTCATTGAATGTTCATTTTTACAAGAAATCATTGATTGATTTATTTGACTACTGCAGCAAAGTTTGGCTTGTGATGGTAGTCAGCTGCACTAATTTTGGATATGGCTTTTAGTGTGAAATTTATATGAAATTTTAAATATTGTATTTTTAAAAAATATTAAATATGACCATATGAAAATGAATCAATGAATTTTTTTTCACATGTGATCATAAAAAAAAGAATGGCAATTTTATATTTTTTACATAACTTCCATAAATAAAATCTACTAACAAAATTTGTTTTCTTACATGCAATGTAAAGCATTTCATAATTTTAAAAACTTCCTTTAAATATGTCATCTTCAAATCAATTAAGTCCTTGGGTTGGCATTCATTAAGCAGTGAAAACACTAGTTACACTATAAATGTTTAAATTGTGTGCTCTATATTCATTAAATTCATTTCAAACTTGTTCAAAGGTTTTCAAAATATATTTAAAAAACATTATTATATAAATGCATCAAAAAAATTCAACAATAACTTGAATTGTACCATTTAAAAACATGTAAAATTAAGTATTGTGTTCTTGATTTCATGGCTCATTGTAGCATCGACCCACTCTCAACAACAAGAATGCATCACCATCATCACGCACAAAAAATAACCCCATTTTGACAACAAAACAACTTCAAGCACATCAAAAGTGCCACTCGTACACAATAAAAAATCCCTCTTGGGCACTAATTAACCTAACATGTTAAACCACGTTTTGGTTAATGGAGGGATCATTTTGTTGGGTTATTGAAGATGGGGTCTTGGCTAGGTAAAGTAATCATGATTAAAGAGTTGAAGGAAAAAAACCTTTTGAGGCTGATCATATTCCTTGTATTGGATAATTTTTGGATAAGGGTTCACAATTTAATTATGATCATGTTTTTTTATATGATATTGTTTACACTATTGTATGATTCAATGAATTATTTATTAGAGAGCCTTGTTTATTTGTTTTGAGATGCGATTCAATGAGTTGAGGACGTAGATGTGATTACAATGTTGATTTGGTGTGTGAAGGATGCTTTTGTGTTTCTTTGACATTTGATTCTTTTTGTTGTGAGAACATAATTTGATGGATACATAATGTTTCTTGTGGAAAGAATGATGAGATTTTTTACAAGATAGGTAGATGAATATTAGGGAATGATAGTTTCTACAAACAAAAAATTCTCTAAATAGACTAGTTTCTTAACATTGATTAGAACTTCTTAGTTGTGTTTTTGAGTCTTTTTTAAAAAATGAAAGTGTTACTTCTATGTTAAATATGAATTATTTTTATTTCTATATATTATTAGCCTAGTAAATAGTATTTTTTTTCAAATATTTTTTAAACTCACATTATTTGTCACAATCTACACTCTTGAATTGCACATGTTGGTGGTGTGAAACATAACTCAACTTTTTATTTCTCTTAATGTGTTTATAATTACCATATATGCACCTTGAGAGCTCACATGACAACCCTCTTCATTTCACTTGTTTCCTTGTATTGAAAAACATTGTGTTCAATTTGCTTGTAAGTTGTGTAAATTTTGTTGTATTTATGATACACTTTTTGATATACAATGTATTATGGATTTAGTGATGTGCATTTACATGACAATACGAGTATTAATTTGGGTGTAAGTGATTCATATCACCTATATGGTTGATGACTGCAAGGGGGCATGTCATTGGAGGAAGGTCTTTATTTGAAGAACAATTCTTTTCAAAGGTGTAAGGGTTCATTTCATGAAAAGATGAGGTGGGCATGTTTTTGCAAGAGGTTATGGACCTTTCCATATCATAATTGGGGCTCTTGATGGGTCCACAAAGTCCCAAAGGTTTTTCATTAGACGAGGTTGTTAGTGGGGGATCATGCAAGAGAATATGTATTTCTACATTTCAATACTTTGGTAGATGAGACCCCTCCTACATCTTATGGAGTGTTTCAACACATTTAATGTTTTGATGTGAGATATTAATTCTCCATTAATTAGCACCTATGCTTTGAACAAATGTTTTAAAAGGCTTTTTCAGATTTTGTTGTGAAAGATGCTTTACAACACATTGTTCTTTTTTCCCCTAACTAGTACACAAGATTGGAACTAGAATAGACTTGGATCCCTGATTGAGTTGGATTAACTGCAGAACAAGCATTTCTAAGGACCTTCAGAAGCAAAATCAATGTGTTTGCTTTGCCAACATGGGTGGTACTGTTAAGTGGTCTAAATGAATCTAGGATGACAGGCCACCGAATGGTTGCATTTTCTACTTTAAGAACATTCTTTGTGCAATGCATGGATAAGAAGTCCAATAGAATTCTTAATTCCTTTTGAAGGACACAAAACACAACCTCAATTGGAAAACAATGAAATACTTAAAGCCATCCATAGGGCCAAGATACAAAAATTTACTAAAAACTCACATATAACATAAACTTGATGAAATGGCCAAGCCAGCCAAGCCCGCAATCCAGCTAGTCCCAAAGTAGCAGCCGCACAGAAGTTATTCAAGTGGCCTTCCAAAAGGAACAGTTTCTTAGGTGGCATGATGCTTAAAGTTTCCCAAGAAGGGGATGCGCAACATCTTATTCCCTGGAGTCTGTTTGGTAGAGGCAATATAATCCCATGGAGAAAGGGGGAAGGGCCTTCAAAATGTAAAAACCCATGATGATAATGATGCTTTGTGAGAGCCCTATTTGCTTGCTACTTTACACAACAGGCTATCCTTTCCATAGCGCCTGTAAAAACTTTGAGAATACGAGCTACTGTACAAACCTTTTTCTTGGCTAGCTAGAAAAATCATCAACTCCTTTTGATATCTCTGTGATGACAGTAAGTTTCCCTTTCCCTTTGTACTATCTCCTCTCTGCTCATCTTTCTCTTCTTACTTTCTTCATACCACCCCATCAAATACCACAAGTCCTTGTAGTCAATTAACATGATAAGATCTAGCCCAACTTACTGTCGTACTCTCTGCAATTTGTCAGTTTTGTAGATTAAAAACCATATCCGAAAGGTCTTCAAAGGGAGAGAATCATCACATTTTTGCTTAGTATGTCCACTCTGAGGGGAGACTGAGCTCTGGTCCAGCATTCTGCCGCAGAACAGAGGGGCAAGCCTTTCCACAAGATGCTTGAAGCCAACCATCTTCAAATGATGGTTTTAATGGCCTCAAAGCTCTACTGCCAAGACGAGGTGTAGTTGGCAATGCAGGCACCAAGGTTGAGTGATCTGCATGAACAAGATGCAGCCACTTCATTAGATCAAGATGCAACTTTTCACTGGCAGTGTGCAGAATGGCAAAAAGAAGTGCACTGTTTCAAGAGAAGTGAACATATAATCAGTACAAGCAACTTGGTTTCACCCAACATACAAAAGTGATTTCAATAGGGGAGAAAGCTTGCCTGCATGTGCTGTAGAATGGACAAAAGATGAAGGCAAAGATGGATGCGAATACATGTTATCAACATTCAGGTTTAGCACCTGCACTACCCGTGACGGGAGCAACACAGTGGAACACACTGCAAGATTCAAACAGAAAATGATTGTTAGATTCACTCATGTACCCATGACATAAAAGAAAGTGGTTCTTGGCGAAAGGTCTTTTGTTTGCTATCACAAGACTTACCAGGCTTCCGTTTCAGTTCAGGTCCACTTCCTGCACAGCGTGGGAGGAAGACCCCAGTACCACTGGACTCCCTGCCAGATCCCCCAGACCCCAAGAACACAGCCCTCATTCCTGAACCCCCACCATTTGCAGCTGTCCACTTTGAAGTGTTGTTGTAATCCATGAACCTCTCTGATCGGTACTGACCTTGGCAACCCTTCCCTACTACACCAGACCTGGCAGCTTGATGCTGCTGCTGATGAATGGGAAAGTGCCTGCTCTGAAGAAACCTAGACCCCGCTGCTGCTTCTTCAGACCTGGTGTTGACTGCAACTGCCCCCATTGGCTGTTAAAGTAAGATAGCACCAATTTTGTGAGACCTTAATTCACATGCAGCTTTTGTTGAAATTAGACTCCACTAGGTAGGTCTCATCTCACAGCTTCACATGCTGTTAATGCTCTAGACATGGTGCACACATGCAAAGCTCATACCATGTTCTGAAGATGTGATAGCCTGTGGTTGGATGCTATATCAAAACTGGGAAACAGGAAAAAATTGCACTTACATGACTGCTGTGTAGTCGACGATCCTCAACAACTCTTGAAGTAGAATTCCAGCAATGTTGGCTGTCAGATCCATACACTGCAATCCTATCGCTTCGGTTGTGAAGAGATGCTGGTACACAATGTGGAGCCAGCGAAGAACTAATTGCAGCATTTCTTGCTGCTGCAACCATTCGGAGTCCAGGGCTGCTTCCACCTCCGCCAGCTCCTATCTGAGCAGGTGGTACTTGCTGCTGCAGCAAGTATGCTTGTGGCTGGTGCTGGCTTTGAACATGCTGTTGATGATATCTGCTAACAGGAAAAGATGACAAAGGTCTCTTCTGCTGCTGGTGCTCATTCCTTTTCAGTCTCACAACTTCCCCAGCTGCAGCATAGAGTAAATCCCATGCATCACTCTGCTGTGGGTCCACTGGTGTAGTCGGAGGAGAAGAGACTTGGGAAGAAACCTGTGAAGAGCCCTTGGAGCTTGCTGCATTGCTTGTTGACAGCCATGAGTGGCCCGAGGAAGAACTCCCACCGGACCAGCTTGATTGAGGAGACCCGACTGCCTGCCATTTGTAATATACATGCAGAGAAGAGAAAAACAGACATCAGCTTGCAACCCAAACCCTGCACCCAATGAAGATTTCAGGAAAGAGAGAAGATATACAAGAAATACGCACGCATTCCTTCGGAAGTCTGACCTTGTTCGCTTCCATGTCGGAAGTGCTGGGTGCTGATGCTTCGGAATGGATTCTCGCGCTTGAGCGTCTGGGTCTCTGGTTGAGGCCTTCGTCGCCTTCTAGCATGGTTTGGGCAACTTGTTCAACGAGTCCTGCCAAGAGGTCGTCGTCCCCAATGCTTTCTGTCTCTGTCGAACGAGGCGAGGAGGAGGATGTAACCGGTGAGCTCGGCACATCCGGCCAGCAGGCCGTGGCAGCAGCAGCAGAGCTTTGTAGAAGATGCAGGTCGTGAGGTAGGTAAGACAAATGCGCACCAGTTAGCTGCGTCGCCTTCGCACAAGAAAGAGCAGCTTCCTCTTGAACAAGACTTCCCGCCGTTTCCGTTGCTTTGGAGATGCAGCTTCCGTCTTCGCGGATGTTCTCGCGGATGATGCCGTGCACTCTGGCGACTTCAAACGCCATTTGTGCTGTCAGAAATCTAGATCTTCTGTAGATTCCGCAGCAGGAGCAACTCTTGTGTTCTTCGAGTGTCTTTCTTCCCTGGAAGGCTGCTGCTACCAAGCGCTCTCAAAATGCTGAACACGGGCAAGAGCATTCAGAAGAAGAATGTTCTCAATGAGATAACCAGAGGGGCTTCAGCAAGATCTTGAGCCACAGCAGCAGCGGGTCACCAGCCTGAGGAAGTTGCAGTACAGCCGTTGCAATACGACCCCAAGAACAACGTACCCTCCTCACAATCTCTAGCGCACCACATTTCACAAATAAAATTCAAACCCACCAAAGTACAACGACCAAATTTCACAAACCAAAACACTATTACCAAAAGAAATGCTCAAAGAAACTCCACCAAAAGCCACACTCGGACTACAACAAGCCGGTGACTACAGTCGCAACACAAGCTTAAACAAGAGAGCTGAAAAAGCAGCAACAGCTGAGGGACAACGCAAGGGGAGTAAGTAGTAGCAGCAAGCGAGCTAGCTCATCAATAACAACACCAAACTGGAGCTCGAGAAAAAAAAACCCCCAACATAAGGCGACCTAAGTCTGCACACAAAACTTACATACGAGAGCTGAAAAAGCAGCAGCCGATGAACAAGGCAAGGAAACTGGCTAATAACAAGAACCCACAAAACCGAAGCTCAAGAAGAAGAAAAAAAAAACACTGAAACAAAGCCACAGAACACAAATCACGAGTTCAAAAGACAACAATAAAAATGCGACAACGTAATAGAAGATAATAATATGATGCGCAACTTGTTTGCAAAAGGAGCCGAGTTTGTTCCTTCTTTCTTCTTCAAAGGCTGCCGCCGTTCCGTCGCGAGCAACGGAGCTCTCTTCTGGAGCGCGGCGGTGTCGCTGAGCCCGAAACGAGCGCGGCCTTTTCTGCGACGGGGAGAGGGAGGGGAGAAGGAGACCGAGCTCGGGCAGAAAGGGAAAATTTTCATCAACCCCTACCCGGGCGTTCAATACCTACGTACTTTGCATTTACCCTGGGGTAAATTAAATGCTGCAGTACTACTTCGGCGCGGGAGGGAGGAAGGACGGGCGAGCGGACGGTGGGGCTTTCGCCACCTATCGCCAAATGCAGTTCTTTCTCCCAGTTCCATCTTGTGCTTAAATCAAACTAAGTAAATAACACAAAGGTCCTGGGTTCAAACCCAAGGTCGGTCGGGTCTACCATTGTGCTCCCCCCCCCCCCCCCAAACTGTAAATTAAATATTTTGTGTTGGTTTTTTTTTAACCCTTAACCTTTGCCAGGGAAGTTACCCAGCCTAAAAAAAAAACACTACTTACCTGCCCTTGTCAAAAAATTTCAATTTTTTCACTTTCCCTTTTTTTTTTTTTTTGCCCTTTTTGGTTTTATGAGTGGAAGGAAAGCAACTCATGGGCTCCTAATTTTTGGCCTCCTTTATTCAAATACTTTCTTAAATGGCTACTGTCTTTTGATAGTTGAAGTTGATCGGACGATAACTGAGTTTAACTAACTAGGGTTTAGGTTTTAGGGTTTGGGGTTTTTTTTTTTTTCCCTTCTTCTTCGCCGTGCTCGATGAAAAACATCATGGTGGATTTTAGGTTTGTGGAAAGAAATGAGACTCCGAAGAAGAAGAATAGAGTGTGGCAAGCCAAGTAGTGCCACCACTAGGGGCCACCAATTCATGCACTTTGACAAGGTTGGCAAATTCCTTGGGTGAGTGAAACCCTAAACGATCGACTTTCCTCTAATTGGAGGGGTGACAACAAATGGTTAATCATCCGGCCTATGTTAACTTACAACCCAAAATTTCAACTTTACTTCAACAAAGGTTTTGAGGGCTATGTGATATTTAGTTCATTATGGTTTATATGTGGGTCTACAATGAGGAATTCTAGGGTTTCACATCTTATGCTTTTTCTTGTCATTGTAATGTTTTGAAAAATTGTGAACTAGTTAGTAATACTCTTCTCCCCAACAAGTAGCCCAATGCTAGAGTGCTTTTTCTTTTTTCTTTTTTCTCTTTTTGGGTCTTTGTTTTTCATTTGTCATTGGAGTGCTTTTTTCTTTTTCTTTTTTTTCCTTTTTGGGTCTTTGTTTTTTCATTTGTTGTTTGACACAAGTCGTATAATATATGGCACATATCTAATTAGCTTGGTTGCTAAGGATTTTAAGACCTTGTATTGTGTGTATGTGACGGATGTATGTCACACACCCCAAACACTTGTCATTTTAGAGTGTTTGGTCACCATCTAGATTTTTTCACTTCATTTGAAATACAATTATTATTGTGAAGGAGGAAAGCGAGTGCAAGTGCAAACTATACCCCCCTTCCAATACCTACCCAAACAAGGAGTGTGTCACAAGGGGTGTGGCCTTGCCATTTACATTAAAAAGTATCTTAAGGCAAAAGAAGAATTATGGAAACTCAAATATTTCACCATGCCAAAAATAATATCTTCAAAAAATCCTCTAAAAGAAACCAAAATCCTTCCACATATTATAACTCTATAACTAATCTCAAGTTTTCACACTTCAAGCCAAAATATCATTTTTTCAAAAATCCTCATATAAAAATAGACCTATTATAGGTACCTAGGGGGGCCAAAATCCATTAAGCTACTATATATACTCTATAATGAATCTAAACACAATATCCTTGCATTGATAGGCAAGGCCAACAAATCAACATTCCTTGTGGCTTTCCATCTTTCAATTGAGATTCAAACCCATATTTTGTTTGGGAACCATGCAAAGCCTTTATAGGTGTGTCTTTAACTTTTGGGGAGGAGAGATGAAGGATAGGGGGAGTTTCAGGGAAGGTTTTTACAAAAAAAAAACAAGTATTTTTAAATTAAGTCTCTCATATCTATATTTATATATTTATGTTAATCATTTAATCTATGATTTTGGACCTCCATTTGCTTCCAAATCCTTGGCCCAAAATGATGAAGAAATTATCATGCTAATGGTTGTGACAAATTATCCCTTCCCCTAAATAAACCAATGTAGAAGATATATATCAAGTAATGGATTTTTCAATTTTTGTTTTGAAGCTAAATTTGGATCATTCCTTTTCTAATACAAATTTCTAGCAACATTCATGAATGAACGGGCATTGATGTTTTTCACTAGACATTCCCTAGACAAGAAAGAAGATATTTGGCAATTGAAAATACGAGTCTCTTCAACTTATGACTATTGCTCATTTACATCTCACATAAGTGGGCTTTATAAAAATTATGAAATGCACCAATGGCAACCACATGTAATGGGTTACCATGAGTCTCTTCACCTTGTGACTATTGCTCATTTGCATCTCACATAAGTGGGCTTTATAAAAATTATGAAATGCACCAATGGGAACTACATGTAATGGGTTATCATGATTGATTAAAAACTTAGATGAAACATATCATAAATTTTGTATACAATAATTGAAAAGTGAAAATAATCACTTTTAAAAATAAGTAGGATTTAAAATTTATGGATCATGGTTGTCATTCAAAATAACCTATTATATGTGAAAGGTTATTTTTGCTTTAAAATATGTAAGATTGGGTTTATGATTTACGATTGTTGTTAAAAATAACTTTTTTATGTATGAAAGGCCAAAATCAATGTTGTGAAGGTATTAAATTTGATGATTTAGGTTTAGGTTCTTGTGACTTGGATTTGAGTTAACACTCTTTTGTTAGAATTGGAACAAGAACCAAAATATGAGACTTGTCCTTTGCTAGATTTGAAATCAAAACTCGAATTTTGAAAACAAATTCTTCCACCTAAGTCATAGTTCTTTATCTAAGATTTTTTTAATTGAAAATATTAAAATTTTTAATTTTAGTTGGTACTTGAACTATATTCCTATATAGACCCATGTTTTAAATTGTTGTCAAACTTTGTGTTTGTACAATTTTTAGTATTGGGGAGTGTGCAGTGTGTACATGGAAGCAAAATTTTAATTTTAAATAGGCTCAAAAGCTTTTAAATTTTAAAAAAATGTGTTAAGATTTAAACCATAAGATCTAGAAATTGGAAGAATCAAGCTCAAACCCCCACCCAAAGAACCTCCAAACAAATCAATAGGATGAAACATTTTGTTAAGAAGTTTCTTATTAATAATAGGTTGATCAATGTCATTGTGAGCATAGGATGAGTTTTGAATCAAGATCTTCACATTAAAGATTATGAAAATATGCACCATAATATAAAACTTTAAAATGATGAACATGTTTCTTTTTTAAACATGCCTCTTATCATATCAAGTTATACATAACATCCAATTTTTTTTAAAAGAAATTCCACAACCAACCAATGTGTTTTAGTTTGGCAAATTTTGGATTGAGCCCAACTTGAGTTGAAATTCATTACAAAATTTTCAAGGATTATAAACTAGGTGTACATCTATAAGAAGGTAAAACTCTATGTAGTCATCTTTGTATGTGTCCATGGAACTACATCAAAATGACAAAATTCCCAATAACTAATTCAAAAACTTAGTTTTCAAAAAAGTTGAAAGGTCATCATTTTTGTGAAATGTGTTCAATTCAATATTGCGATTGTAAAACTCTTTTTAATGGCATATTATCTAAACGTATTCTTAATGCATAATGAAATAGTCGAATTCTTAAATGTTGTATTATTTTTAAAACTATTTTGTTTTGGGCATGCAAGTTGTTATGTTATATTTTTATTTGAAAATTTATATAAACATTTAGATCATCCAATTTGGACGAGATTTCATTTTTTATATCTCTTTTTTGTTGTTGTTATGAATGTTAAAAACTTCAATTCCTAGATGTATATTCAAATTTTTAAAATTGCATCCCTTTTGTTAAAGTGAATGTTTTTTATATTTTTTATCTTTCACCATTTCTTATGATTTAATATGTGTATTGTAATTGAAAAAGAAAATTTATGAATCATTTTATATTTTGACAATGATTAGGAAACATTCCAAGTGTTTTGCCCAAGTTACCACCCACCATTGACCATATTGTGAAAGATCAAAATTTGTTGTTATTATTTGTTGTTTGAACACAATTTAATGTGAGCAAGATTGTGTTTTTTTTCATGTTTTGGGGTTCTATCCTATCATGAGTTTGATGGTATTTATGTGATTATGCATTAGTTATGTCTAGGTAAATTAAAACTAATTTTTGAAACCAGTTCAAGTGTAAATGTGATTTGAGTTATTTCGTGATTGAGGGGTATTATTTAGTGTTGTGTGGTTTTTTAAATATAGCCTTTAATTGTGATTTTTTTCAAAAAAAATAAAAATGCAAGGTTCCTTCGTCCAAGTTTGAAGTGGGGTTTGAACTCACTTCTTCCCATTTTAAAACTATGTAATTATAGTTTTGGCAATTTTTTTGAAATTCAAGAACCTTTGGGTCCAGTTCGAAAATTGGGTAAGGTTCCTTGCACATGCTATACACTCCCCTATGCTAAATACAATTGTATAGGTACAAAATTTTATAACAAATTAAAACCAAGGTCTATATAAATATGGAGTTTAACAACTAATAAAATTAATATTTAACTTTGAAGTTGAGCTTATTTGTTGACTTCAAAAAAAAATCAACTTGCTTACTTAAAAAACCTACCCATCTTTTGAAAAGTGTCTTTTCATGGTTCTAATTTTGGGTTTGTGTCTACCAAAAGACTAGTTCAACTGTCCAATTCTTGTGCTAGTTCCAACAACAAAAAAAAGTGTGACATCAAGTCAAGGTCACAACAACTTGAACTTGAACCTTTGATTTTAACATTGAAAATTTGATACGTTCACAACATTAGTATTACCTATTTATTTGTGCTTTGGAGTCTCACTTTTAATCTTCCAAATGTCTCTCATTTGCACACACACACACAAGAATCCAATCCCAAAACTCACAAGAAAAACCAAATTTATGTGTTGTGCCATTAAAAAAAAATTATTATTATTATTATTATTTTTGGGTGTAACTGGGAACATTGATAGTTGTAGATGCAAATGTCATAGTGCACAACAATCCTCAAGAAATGTCTTTGGAAGCTCATATGTGTGTGCATATTCTCATTTGTTAGTTTCATACATATTCTCATTTGTTTTCATTTGTTAGTTTCATATTGTTGGGTGCTAGTATGGTAACACAAGAAGACATCAAGGTCTTTAAATTCAATATATTGTGTTAACAAAAACCAAAATTCACACTCACCACCTTTACATATGACTATCAAGATTTATCCTCTCCTTTAATGAATTACTTGACAACAATTTAAGAAAATTGAGAAATATAATGGAGTTATTTGTAAATTGTCAGCTACTATGGGAAAAGAATACCTAGATTTGCCAAAATGTGGCTAAATTTAAATAGATGGGGCTAAAAAGTGCACTTATATTTACTAATGAGACCACCAAAATTGATGGTCTTATGAATTTTAACCCAAGTTTTTGATTTCGTTGTTACACCTACTTATAAACTATTTGTAAAAAAAACTCAGATCTTGTGCAAATCATATGCAACAAATATTAAAAAATCCAATATTCCAAATCCTATTATAATAAAAAAAAATTATAAATTTTGCAAATAAACAACCTTTGAGAGTAACCCCAAAGGCAAAATTTCTTCTCCAATTTGAGGATGGTGGAAAATTTTTAAATGGGTGTTTAGCAATTCTCTTTTTTTTATCAAAGAAAGAATTGGTGATGAAGGGTGTGTATAATAGACCCTTGATTGACAATTGTCCAAAAAACTCAAAAGAATTGGTTTTGACCTGTAAATTGTGGTTGCCTTCAATCAAAGAACCAATCCAATCTATAAACCACCTCACACCTTAACCATGGTTATCAACAACTTGTGGCATGATATATACACATGGAGGATAAGTTACCAGAGTTGGGCGGTTCTCACAAATTGGTTCTAAAAAATAAAGGTATATATATATATATATATATAATTTTTTTTAAAAAAAATTTGGGGGGGTTTTTTGTTTCTTTTCTTATAATTATAATAAATGATGAACGAAGTAAATTAATAAATGATGGAAAATAATTTGTTTTAATATAAAGAGTTCATATCTACAATTTCCTCCCTTTCAAACTCCCCTTCAAATTCTTCCAACTCCTCTACAATTTCATCCTTATGTATAAACTCCAGCAAGGTTGATGACATATTACATACTACCCTAGGATCATTAGGTCAATTTTGACTAACAAAAATTAATTTATCTAAATTTTCAGATTGTAACCAACATCTCCTAAGGCTTGTCAAAATTCCAACAAGAGAAAAATTACGTTCAGTTTCAATTTAGTAACCTACAATCCCTAATATTTGCTTTGCAAGAAAGCCCAACTATAGGGAATCTAAATTCATGTTTCTCCCACCATTGGAGAAGGTTTTTTATATTTTTCACATCCACATGAAACCTCCTAAAATCCAACAACTCCCATGTTACAATTTCCTCTACAATTTCAACACCGTTGTTAGTCATGTGGAAAATATATATTGCATAATCTTAATCAACATCCTAATCTATAGAACCAAAAGCAACATCTCCAACATGATATAAGTGATTATATGACTTGACCAACATGGGATACAACGTTTTCCTATCATATTATTCCACAATAAATGCTCTTTGCTCTTTATCAACATATGAAGAAACAAAATGAAGACTTTTCAACCTAAGGTCAAGCATCAAAGATAACATATTATGTGTTTTCTTTTCTTCATATGTCTTCAAGAATGAAAGGAAAGAATCTAAAACCCCAAACACTTTTAATTTAATGTTAGAAGCAAGAGTTGTTAATTCTAAAAAAAGTCCAATGTCATCATCCATGAGGGATTGAAAATAAGGTCTCAAATGCATTTCATCCCTAGCTTTAAAACTCATGGTGATGGCAAAATTAAGGGCATCTAATAATGACCTATGTCCAATAGATTGGTTCAAAACGCAAGCAAAAACACTAAGGCTCAAACAATCAACTATTGTTTGACGAATGAACCATGTCATAAGAAAAGGAACATGGCTAGACAATCGAACATTAGTTTGGCTATTGTAACACATGACAATGGCTTGACGAAAAAGAAGCGCTTCTGGGAACAATATTACCCTCCTTGCAAACCTACAAAAACATTCATATAGTTATTAACATTTTGGAAAAACCTATTTACTCAAAAATACAAAGTAATCAACATAAAATGATTAATAAAAAAACATTCACCATGTTTTAACAAATGTATTTAGTTTCCTTGGTCGAATTCCATAATTAATACAAGTTTTCATCCACTCTTGTCTTCCCTTTCCAAATTTCGAACTCCACAGATTTGATTGAAACAATCTTAAGATCTTTGCATACCTTCTCTTCAAAAGTAGCATATTGCGAAGTTTTTGAAAACAAATTACCAAAACAAGTGCCATTAAAATTCTCTTCCAACCCCAAAATCTCACAATTAACAACATATTTGAAAGCTATGGTCATAGAGTTTAAATTTGCCCCTCATATTTTATATAAGCAATAATCTTCTTCCTTAACCCATAAGAATCCAAAAGTTCACTCAAATTTCTAGCTAAGGCTTGACCTATTATTTATGTTGCTTAAAAAGACCAATTATCACCTTCTTGGGTTGCTAATTTTCATCCGAAAAATTAATGACCAAGGCAAAAATTGCCATAAGTGCTTTTTAACATCCACAAATCAAAACTTGTAATATCTAACACACATCAAGAAAGTTCTAGTAAAACATAAGCATTTTTTGTTTTGCTAAACCAAGTTTGGCAAAATCTCTTGTGAAAAAGTTTTTCTAGAAGGAAAGACAATGCGAAAATTCAATTGCAAAGGAAATTACTTCAACCTTACAAGCAAATGATTTTAAACAATCAACAAGGCTAGATCTTCAAGAAATTGTTTTTGTTATCATCATACTTATAAGGAAGTTTAGTAGAGAAAAATTCAAAACTTTCAAATGAAGATACATTTTGCCTCTTTTTAGCTAGTTGTCTTTCAACTTCAATTTTCACTGCATTATTCACTTTTTCATCAAGTTTTTTTGCAAGGAGATCATATTTTTCATCCACATTTTTTTTCAAAGCTAATGTTCCATTGGACTTACAATATGAAATTAGTCCCTTCCTTAGATTTTTTTTTGGATTATATAGCACAAGTGTTTTGTAACACAAATGGCATCTCATGATTTGGGGAACTTTACCATCTATTGGTTTATTATCAATCACCACATAGAAAGCCCAACAAATGGCATTTTTCCCTTCAGGCTTCCAAAACAATCTTTGAGCATGTAATTTTTGTAAGTTTAAGATGAATCTTTCATCATTGTTTTCAAGAGCCTTGCTTACTTTAGTTTCCAAACTCAAATTTTCAACTAAAGTTTTTGTCATAGGTGTATCATCCATCAATTCTTTATTTTGAAAATGTTCAACTTTTTCTCTAGTGTTCTCACTTGCACTTGACTATTCTATTAGAATTAATTCAAAAACAACAACAAGCAATGTAAAATTTCAACTCCCAACAACCAAAATTTAAAAAACTACAACATAGTTTCTTAAAATCAAAAAAGCTTTATGACTTTTTAAATGCGTCTTTGTTTGCACATTATAAAATTAATGAGCAATTGGGCAAAGGTAAGAAGGAAATCAAAGGTCAATGGGAGAGGGCATTTGCAAAGATAATAACAATAACTCAATTTTAAACAAAATGCAAAAAATAAAAATTGAATGAAAAATGGAAACTACAATTGCCCCCTCAAACAAATACCAATCTCCTTGCAACAATTAAGGTTAACCTACAGACAAAATAAATGCAATGTCAAAAATAAATTGAAACAAATTAATAAAACTACAAATCAAATACAAAGGAATGTTTGAAAAAGATGAAATCAAACAAAAAAAATGGAGATGGATTAATTTTATTTCTAAAAATGGATTATATGGATTTATTTTATTTATTAAAAAAAACACTTACAAGTGAGAAATTGTAAGTGAAATTTTTTGTTTTCTTTTTATTTCTTGCAAAATCAAAAAAATAATAATTTGTGTCACATTATACAAAAAATTGAAAAATTGAAAAAAAATAAAATTCAAATGATCAAATAAGAAGTGAAATTTAAAATTTAAAAAAAAAAACATTCACCTTGTTTTTGCTTATTGAGTGTAATTCCAAAGACTACTTGCAAAAAAAAGGGGGGGAAGGAGAACCATCCAGGGAAACACAAGTAAGGAGTAACAACAAGCAAATAGGGAGCAACCATGAGGGGGAACAACAAGCAAGGAGGGAGTAGGGACGTCAAATAACAACAGAAAGGAACAATAACAAGCAAGCGAGGAATAGGGATGTTGAGCACCCGCACAAGGGAGCAATAAATAGGGGGCCATGCATGGGAGCAAAGAACAAGGATCAACCATGAGTGAGAGTAGCAAGTGGGGAGCCATGCTAAAGCAGTAACCAAGGGAGCCATGCAAGGGAATAACATGAGGAACAACCACACATGAAAGTAGCAATGTGGAGTAACCATGTGGGGGAATAGCAAATGGGGAACCATGCAAAGGAGTAGCAAGCGGGGGAGTCATGTCGGCGAGTAGTAGATGAGAAGCCACATGAAAGAATAGCGATTTGGAACAACAAGTAGGGGAACAACAACAAAGAAACAAAAAACCAACTTACAAATTACAAACTAAAATTACAAACCTTGCAAAAAAAAAAGGAAAAAGACCTAAGACTAGAAGAAAAAATAACATAAAACAACTAAGAATTTTTTTAAAAAAATTTAACAAAGAAGAAAAAAAAGTGTTTAAAAGAGAAGAAAACTAATGTGGAGCTATAAAATTGAGTAAGAACAAAGTGGGCCCATGAAAAAGCTTGGAGCCTTTTTATAAACAAACGTAAACCCTAAACCCCAAAGGGAGGCAACCATCACATCAGGGTTAGGGGTTAGGGTTAGTGCCCTAACCCCTAACCTTAATGTGATGATCGCCTCCATAAACAATAAGTTTAGTTTTTTAATTTTTTACTTTATAACTTCATAAATAGTAAGTTTAATTTTTAAATTTTTTTTCTTACTTTTTACTTATTATTTCCTAGTTACTATTTATTATTATTTTTACTTTTTACCTATTTTTTTACTTCTTATTTACTATTTATTACTTAGTTTCTAAATTTTTACCATGAGAACTGGACCCTTTTCAAAATGCGAGAACCAATCCGGTTCTCAAATTTGATGCCCAGTGAGAACCTGGGCGGTTCTCACTAAGCGGTCATCTCCAATGAGAACCGGACTGAAAACCAACTCCGGTTTTCAGCCGGCGGGTGAGAACCGGCCAACACTGTAAATTAGTCTTGAGAGGCTGTTAAATGCTTAACCAGTTAATAGAGTCATCCGTAAGGTCACCCTGTCTTTGGGCGTCCCTTCAGCCGCTACCCCGTCTCTCAGTGGTATCGGCAAAGTAAGGAAATTTTATTGAATCTCAGTGTGAAATGCTGAAGCTTAGCATTTAATCCACAAGGTTCGAGAGTAATTATAGTACTTGTACAGCTACGAGCAGTGAAAAAATATGTAGCAGTAGTGAATGCGCTCATGAAAAAGGAAAGACAGGATGAAACTCAGTTTACCACCAAAATTGATGATTTTCTCAGTTTCAGCCCCCCGTGAACACTAATGTTTTTATTTGCAGGGTTTTTTTTATTCTCACCCTCTGATAACTCTGATAATAATTATACTAAGAGAATTTGGAGGGGGATTAATTATCATCAACAGTGTTAACATTATGCTATTAAAAGGGTGATCAACTAATGAGGTTTTTCTTTGATTGACTGCTGAACTGGAAGGCTTTGATGGATTGCCATGACTTATAATGATAAACATTATAAGATTCTGACTTAAATTCTTTAACCCTACAGCAACAGCTAGTTTCAATTATTTAATTAGGTGACTATTATTAAACTCAAAACATTGAAGCAAGCTTTTTAACAAGGTTTATAAATCTTTTCTTAAACATTAGAGCTTAGCAAATTTGTACTAGGCACATGGAAGTTGCAACATGTAGTAGGTATGGTATGGTTCTTTACTATCATTAAGATTTTGCAAATCAATCTTCAAACCCACTTACTAAGATGCAAAACTTGGTGCAAAACTTCTTCTAACTGAAGAAGTTAGAAAAAGTTCTTGGTCGCTGCCACCGCTAGTCAATGAGTAAAAATTTACATTCATACTAACAGCTTGCCATTAGTTGAGTTTTAGGAAATGCTAAAGTTTTTAGTTGGATTTCTTTTCCCTTGTGTATTTGTAAGATATTGTAAAAGGAAGGGGATTCAGGGTGAGATTAACACTTGATGGCTAAAGAAGTACATTGGTAATAAACATGATTTGAAATTTCTTTTTCTTCTTAGGTTGATGGTAAAAACAAGTTTCAACTTGAGTTTTGATTTTGTTCTGATTTTTGTTGCATTGTGAATGTTGAGGAAAAAAATTAATGACCTTTCATGAAAAACCCTTCATGAAAACTTGTTGCTTTCATTTATTTATTTAATGAGAAAAAACTTTTCATTTTTTTCAATTCTTTTTTTTTCCACATAACCAACATTTAAGAATGAAAAATGAAAGAGGAGTCCAAACACATGGTTAATTTTTAGAGATAATTTTATCATGTAAGTAAAATCCTAATTTGTTCATTGTGTGTAATTTGTGGAGTTTGATATCTCGCCTTACCCAACTACCCATCTTTTGGAATTTATTGGGAATGAGAGAGGAGGGTGCATAGCTTTTCTGACTACCTATGTGATTTGATACCTTTGTGAGGGGACCCAATTTCCAAATTTCTATTATGTACCTCTGCCGACACTTCCAAGAGTGTTTTTGGCCCTACACAAAGTCTTCTACAACATGATGATCTGAGGAGGAAATGAAGGAGGAGGGCGCGAGCTTGTTGATCTAAGCAAAGGTGATGGCCAAAAGCATACCTGAATGCCTTTATAATTCTTCTTCAGTATGGGTTACTAAACAAAATGATTGTCCCTTAAATGATATTATAATTTGTATGTTTTGGTTCTTCTCATACTGCAAATCAATTGAGGATTTGCTCCTATCCAAAGGGTGTCCTCCCCATCCCCATCCCCATATCTATCTTTCAATTTTGAATAGTGGAAGTCGACAAATGCAATTCTTCTCATCCCATGCCAGAATACAAATTTAAAATGGCCAAATGTTGACAAATCATACATTAACAGATGGTTTTTGTCAGATTAACAGGTTTTTTTTGGATGTGTTTTCCATCCATTGGAAAAGAAAAAAAAAGACCTTGGTTGTTCTAGACCCAAAACCATTAGAAACGGCCAGCTTTGCTTTGAATGGGATAATTCAAACATGTACCAAAGCAGTGGAGCCCCATGCCCCAACATGGACCCATATGGGTCAAGAACAACCATCATTCACATCCCTTTTGTAAGAGTAAATATTTTATGTTTCAACTGTTCGTGGGAAGCCTTTTTGTTCTGACTTCTGACCTCAAAAATCCAACAATAAAACTTTGCAACTAGAATCCATGTGCCACACAATTGCTCAAAATCACTTAGAAATCAACATTTCAAAATGCATTGCTCGGGAGAAGAGAACAGGCTTGGCTTCCCACCACATGCCTGCGTGGGCAAGGGGCAGCCTCAGCACATGTTTGCCTGTGTGAATAAATAAATAAATAAATAAATAATGTTGAAGATTTTCATTTGAAACAATCGAAGATTTCATTTTCCTTCCTAAAATTTTGTTCTTTGAAGAAGGTACCTAATTGTGGGACTCGAACTATTTTTTTTAAGGAAAATATGTTTTCATATTTACTTCCCACCCACCTACTTCTCACAAAAGATGTTCCTAGAGAACCAAATATTGTTAAAGTCCTCAAGATGAGCTTGAGTACTAAGGAGTCTAGATTCTTTCTCCTTGCAAACCGTTTGTCAAATAACAATGCCAACTTCGATGGTAGAGGTTGAATAATACTAAGGAGTCTAGATTCTCTATGCTTGCAAAGCATTTGTCAAAATAACAATGCTCACTTCGATGGTCGAGGATCAAGCATTCCTAAACACACGACCCCACTTCATGGGTAGTGCACTATCTTTGGATGTTGAGGTGAATTTTTGGCTCTAGAGCAAGAAGATGGTGAAACTTTTGAGGATGTCAAATGGTTGTGGCTCAAATGTGAAACCACTTCAATTGCAGCTGTTTCTTTTGGGGGGATGGGGATTTGCCCAAATGAGTTTTGTACAAATGTGAACTTCCTATTCTATGAGATCACAAAAAAATCCTAAGCAAGTTGTTGACTAGGTACTTAACCAGGGGTACCATTATCTCCAATCCCATCGGCAACATGTATGTAGTGTATGAAGACAATGAACATTTTATCGGCCTTGCCTACTAAGACAAGGATATTGTGTTTAGATTCATTATAGAGTATATAGTAGGTTAATGGATTTGGGCCCCTAGGTGATAGGTCTACTTTTATATGAGGATTTTTGAAAGATGATATTTTGGCTTGTATTGAAACTTGAGATTAGTTATAGAGTTAATAGTATCTTGAAGGATTTTGGTTTCTTTTAGAGGATTTTTTGAAGATTATATTTTTTGGATGGTGAAATATAGTTGAGATTTCATAATTCTTCTTGTGCCTTACGATACTTTGAAATGTAAATGGCAAGGCCATAGTGTGACACACACCCCTTGTTAGTTAGATCTTGGCCCACATGCTGAAGGAATGAAACAGCTGCTTGTCATACTTGATGAAAGAAGTGCAAAGTATGTTTGACCAGATGAGGACAATCAACTCCTTCATAAGTGCTCCAAGCACTAGGTACCTA
>Ga0116229_10002500_pt1 | contig 29744 bp, 27 predicted proteins | sample S1TSphgellanicum_3_FD_87313 | JGI IMG/M metagenome (GOLD analysis project Ga0116229, IMG submission 87313) | Host-associated microbial communities from peat moss isolated from Minnesota, USA - S1T2_Fc - Sphagnum magellanicum MG | ecosystem: Host-associated > Plants > Peat moss > Unclassified...
TAATCCCGGCCAGGGTCGCGGCACGTGCATCGGCGATCATCACCGCATGCACTTTGCCAGCGCGTTTGAGCAGGCCGAACACGGGTACCTTGCCCGCTGCGCCGCGGCCGCGCCTACCTTTGCGCACGCCACCGAAATAGCTTTCGTCGACCTCGACCTCGCCGCACAATTCGGGTGCTTCGTGTTCAAGTCGCTGGGCGATCACCTCCCGCAGCTTGTGGTAAAAAAGGGTGGCCGTATGTCGGTTCACCCCGGCGATTTCGGCCGCGCTGCGCGCCGGCGTGCCCGCAACGCAATGGAAAAGTAACGATCTCCGAGAGCTGGAATCTAATCTGCTCCGCCGACGCCCTGTAACCATCTGGCCTAGATAGCCTTTTCTTGCTATCTAGGCCAGCCTCTAAAACTTTTGCGCGTTCGACGGTGCATCCAGACCGCCCATGCACCTTTCCAGGACGCCCGCCACGTGACGTGCGTGCGTGACGCTCAGACTGGTGTGATCGCACTGAATCTTGTAGATCTCCATATCGGGCACCAGCGCAGCCCATAACGCCACAACGTTTGCGGGAAAGGCGCTGGGTATTTCGGCTTGCAGAAACACCACCTTGCCCGCATAGGGACGCGGCGCGAACTGTGTAACGGCCCGGTAGCCGCAGTCGCGCAATCGCCGCAGCGCCTCGGGCACGTGCACGTGATCGGAATCCTTCCAGCCGTACACGGCGCCATGGCGTGCCCCTATCTTTCGCCGCAAACCATCGAGGCGCCGGATCAATTCCGCCACACCGTCACGCCACGACATGCGGGCAATGGAAGCGGCGTGGTGGCGGGTCCGGCGGACCAGCACTTCAGCCCAACATTTCATCGGCCAGTAGCGGGCATGCGGATAGGTATCGACCAGCGCCACGAATGCCACCGGCCGGCCGCTCGCGGCCATCAGCCGAGCCACCTCCAGCATGACCAGGCCGCCGACGGAAAGTCCGACAAATATACAGGGACCTTCGGGCTGCACGGAAACGATCGCGTCGGTAAAATAGCGCGCCATATCGTCCACAGTGCGGTGCGGTGGTGTGGTCCCATCGAGTCCCTGCCACTGCAAACCATAGATCCGCTGTGGCGTTGTCAGATATTGCACCAAGTTGCGCACCTCGGTGATCCTGCCGCCGAGGCCGTGCGTTATGAACAGCGTCGCCGACGCGGGCCCGTCCCGGAGGAGCGCAAGTGGCGAGGGCATGGGTGCGAGGCCGGCGGTATCCGCCACCGCATTTGCGCGCCCGCTTAAATCCCCGGTGTAACACGCATCGGTCATGGTTGCCGGCGTCACGGCAATTTCAATGCCGGCTGAACACCTTCGGCGGTGGGCTGGGGGAAACCACGCGCTTCGATCTGTTGCCGCGCGGGCGCCGACCACATCGGCGGCCGCGCGCGGGCGGTCAGCCGACGCCGCAGCAATCGCGCCACCCCACTCCGGTCGCGCCAGGGTGGTCGCACCAGCGCACGCACCAGTTCAGGTTCGCTCCACGGGACATCATGATGCGCGGCGGGAAAGTACGGGCTGCCGGGGTCGAGGTGCCACGCCTCCGGAAAGAAGGCAACGATGTCGCTGGTTGTGGTCAGAACGCGCTGTTGGTCCGGCCGCCCCGATTGCCGGGCGGCCAAGACCGCGACCGGGTCGCGCCCGCCGGAGAGTGCCAAATGGCCCAGCGGTGTGATCCGCTGGTTCATTTCGATCAGATGCGGCGCGCCGGTTGCAGCCTCGATGACAAAGTCGAGGCCGCAGAACCCGGAAAGGCCGAGACGGCCCACCAGGCGGCGGGCGGCCTCGGTGATTTCAGGGTCTTGCGTCACCTGCACGATCGTCGCCGGGCCCATGGCATGTTGAGCGCACAGCACATTGACCTGAATGATCGCCAGAACCTCGCCCTGCCAGCAGGACAGCACGCAGTTTGCCGGCGTGCCCTGGACGAAAGCTTGCACGTTGACCTGCGCCCGGGCGGTGCGCGGACCCGGCAGCAGGTAGAATGGATCGCCGTTCGTTGCGAGTCTCCGCAGCACGAACCTGGTGCCGTAGCCGCGCGACATGCGTTCGAAAAGCTGCTCGGCCTGGGTGATCGAGGTGACCTTGGCCACGCCGTCGCCGCCCCAGCTATTATCGAGTTTCAGCATTGCCGGCAGCCCGACCTGCCGGAGCGCTGCACGCAGCTCGGCCACGGTCTCGACCGCCAGCATGGCGGGGGCCCGCACACCTTCCTGGCGTGCGAGTTCGATGAACCCGGCCCGGTCGCGCGCCGGCGCCGATCGTTGCGGATCGCCCAGCGAACGCTCGATCACCGCGGCATGCGCGCGCGCGCCATGCCGGAGCGAACGTTCGTGCAGCGCAAGCAGATGCGCCAGCCCACGATCGTCACAGGGTACGATCAGGTCAGGCGCCGCGCGCGAAATTGCGCGGGACAGCGCTTCAACCGGCCGCAGCACGGCGTAGCGGTGAATGCGGCGCACGCAGCGCAGGCGCGCCAAGGGATTGCCAAACCAGCATATCGCTTCGGCATGCCAACCAAGCTCGGCGAAGGCCATGGCGACGCGGGCGGGAGACGCCCACGGCGTCGTGCTCGCGATCAGCACACGCGGCGCGGCAATAACAGCCGGTGCAGGCAGGTCCGCGACCCTGCCGTCCGCCGCTTCGTGCAATACGTCTATGGCACGGTCCATTCGCCGTTACGCGGCACGGCGCGGTCGAGGTTTGGATGGACGTGCATGCAGAGCTTGCTGGCCAAAAGTTGATCGCGCAATGAGCGCTCAGAGTACATTGAGTAATTGTGCCAGGCAAGGAACGCTTTACGATACATCGCGCGGAGGACAGCGCACGTCGAGCCGGGGTCGACCTGACACCGGCGTGGCCGCACCGGCATTTGGGTGGTTCGGCCGCGCAAACAGGGCTTGCGCGGGCGCTCTTGCTCGTGACATATCTACTTGATTTGCAAGGAAAGCCGTTCCAGATGTTGCCTGACCCAGACGTTGCGATCATTGGTGCGGGCCCGTATGGGCTGTCTCTCGCGGCACATCTCGACGCCACGAACGTAAGCTTCCGCATCTTTGGCACGCCGATGCAAACCTGGCGCACCGCCATGCTGCAAGACAGCCACCTCAAGTCGGAGGGGTTCGCGAGCTGCCTGTATGAGCCATCAGGCACCTTCAGTTTGAAGGCCTATTGCAACGAAGCCGGGCTGCCATTCGGCGACACGGGCGTGCCTGTTCCGCTGCAAACCTTTGTCGAATACGGTCTCGCCTTTCAGAAACGCTATGTTCCGGGGCTGGACCAGCGCGATATCGTGGGCCTGGCGCAAACGCAGACAGGATTTACCCTGCGCGCCGAGGATGGCGAGTTATTCAACGCAAGCCGGGTGGTCGTCGCGGTCGGGATCGGGCGGTTCCAGTACCTTCCGCCGGTGCTGGCGGCTCTGCCGGCCGCATACGCATCTCATAGCGCCGCACACCGCACCGTCGATCGCTTCGCCGGGCAAGATATCGTTGTGGTGGGCGCGGGCGCGTCGGCGATCGACATGGCAATGGAATTGCTGCGGGTGGGCGCGCGCGTGCGGGTTGTCGCGCGGCGCCGCGCCATTCAGTTTCACGACAAGCCGGCGCCGCGCACAGTCTGGGATAGCCTGACTGCACCCATGTCAGGATTGGGCCCGGGCTGGAAGTCCCGCCTATGCACCGACGCGCCGCTGGTGTTCCATGCCATGCCTGAGAAGTTTCGCATCGATGTGGTGCGGCGCTATCTCGGCCCCGCCGCATGCTGGTTCACCAGAGACGCCGTGGAAGGCCACGCCGCGTTCATGCTCGAAAGCCAGATCGCCCGCGCCACGGTTCATGACGGGCGCGTTCATCTTGGGCTCACGCGCGCCGATGGAACCGTGGAGGAAATCACCGCGGACCATGTCATCGGCGCAACGGGCTATCGCGTCGATCTCGCGCGGCTGCCGTTCCTGTCGGCGCCGCTGCGCGCCAAGATCCGGCTTTGTGATACCAGTCCGGCGTTGTCGACGAAGTTCGAATCCAGCGTGCCCGGACTCTATTTCGTCGGTATTACGGCGGCGAACAGCTTTGGCCCGGTCAGCCGCTTTGCATACGGGGCGCGGTTTACAGCGCCACGGCTGTCCGCTCATCTGCGGCGCACCGCCTTGGCCGCGCAGACCGCCTCGCACGCCACGGTCGAGGCGAAGGAAGCAGTTCTTTTTTGAAAAGAAGAACCAAAAAACTTGTTCTTTTTTCAGGGGCAATGCGATCTGGTTGGGTTTTTGCAACCTCAGCTGTCCTTAGTGGCGGCGTCTGCGCAGGTAATGCTGCGACCTTATCGGTATTGCATTCTTTCGCCGGAGGGGCCGACGGCGCCTTTCCGTTCGCCGGTTTGATTGCCGACGATGCCGGGATTATGTATGGAACCGCATGGGGTGGCGGCAACGCCGGAACGGGTTGCGACGCGCTCGGCTGCGGCCTGGTCTTCAGAATAGACCTTGATGGCGCTTTCACCGTCTTGCACGCATTCGGCGGCGGTGCGGATGGCGCCAACCCGTCCGCCGCGCTGCTGCGCGACCGGGCAGGAAATCTCTACGGCACCACGGCCCGCGGTGGACAAAAATCATATGGCACTGTTTTCCGCATCGATGGGACCGGCCACGAGAGCGTGCTGCATTCGTTTCTGGGCGGCCATGACGACGGTATCGATCCCGCCGGGCCATTGAATTCCGACCAGGCCGGCAATTTATTTGGTACCACCAACGGTGGCGGCGCCGCCAACGCTGGCATTATTTTCGAACTCGTTGCCAACAAGGCCGATGGCACAATGACCGAGCATGTTCTGCATGAATTCGGCAGCGGGCAGGACGGCGCACATCCAAATCCCGGCGGACTGTCGGCGGACAATGCGAACAATTTATTTGGCACCACCGCCGCAGGTGGTGCGGCAGGCAAAGGGACCATATTCAAAATGCCCCTACACGGAGCGGAAGCCGTGCTGCACAGCTTCACCGGAGGCGACGGCGCGTTGCCGCTGGGCGGATTGCTCTTTGATGGCTACGGCAGTTTCTACGGAACAACGTTTCGGCCCGCCACGGTCTTCAAACTGGCGCCGCGCGGAACCGTCACCATAACCTATCCTTGGCGCACCCAAGCGGACGGCGCGTTCCCCCAGGCCACTTTGATTTCCGATACGGGTGCAAATCTGATCGGCACAACGTCGGCGGGCGGCGCGAGCGGCGGCGGCACGGCTTTCATGCTGACACCGGTCCGAAAGGGCAATGCAAGATACACCGTCATCTATAGTTTCGCATCCGGTTCGCAGCCAGTGTCGGGCGTCATGCTGGGCAAAGCCGGAAAGCTCTACGGCACAACCCTCACCGGCGGCACCTCGCACAAGGGCACGGTGTTTATGATTTCCCGTTAGAGCGCGGTCGGTTCAGGTTGACATGGTTTGAACGGTCGATCGCGCTCTAACCCGTTGTTTGAGAGCGTGCGTAACGCCGCGGTTATTCCATCGCAAGCGATCACGCTCCAGAACCATAACGAGCAAAGGTTTTTGGTTTCTTTTTTCAAAAAATAACGACTTCCTGCGCCTGCCGTTGCTTTTTTGAACAAAGCAAAAGACGGGTGCTAGTTTTCCTCGAAGGCTTCGTACCAGGTTCTTCCATCGCGTTCGATCAGACCGATCGCCGCGGTCGGGCCCCAGCTTCCGGACGCGTAGGGGCGCGGCTTGTCGCCGAATTCTTCCCACGCTTTCAGAATGGGGGAAACCCACGACCACGCCGCCTCCACCTCGTCGCGGCGCATGAACAAGGTGGCGTATCCGCGCACGGTATCCATCAACAGGCGCTCGTACGCATCCGGATAGCGTATCGAAAAGGCTTGTTCGAAATGAATATCCAGATTGGCCGGGCGCAGCCGCAGGCCACCGGGGCCCGGGTCCTTTGTCATCAGATGCAGCTGAATGCCTTCTTCCGGTTGCAGTCTGATCACCAGCCGGTTAGGCTGCATTTCGCCCGCTTCGCGCGGAAACACCGAAAACGGAACGTCGCGATACTGGATGACGATTTCAGACACCTTTTGCGGCAGCCGCTTGCCGGTGCGCAGGTAGAACGGCACACCGGCCCAACGCCAACTGCGAAACTCCAGCTTCAGTGCGACGAACGTCTCGGTATTGCTGGGCCGCCCGAGGTCCGCCGCATAGCTTTCCACCGACTTGCCCTGCACGGCGCCTGCCGCGTATTGGCCGCGCACCGTCAGATGCCCAACATCGTGCGCGGCCATCGGCCGCAAGGCGCGCAGCACCTTCAACTTTTCGTTGCGCAGGGCGTCGGCCTGCAAATCCAGCGGCGGTTCCATCGCCAGCAGGCAAACCAGCTGTAGCAGGTGGTTCTGTACCATGTCGCGCAATGCGCCGGCATGGTCGTAATAATCGCCGCGGCTCTCCACGCCCACTGTCTCGGCCACGGTGATTTGTACATGATCGATCAGATCAGCGTTCCAAAGCCGTTCGAATATGACATTGGCGAACCGGAGCGCAAGCAGATTCTGCACGGTTTCTTTGCCGAGAAAATGATCGATCCGAAATATCTGGCTTTCAGCGAATACAGCGCCCACTTCGTCATTCACCCGCATGGCAGATTCAAGATCGTGGCCGATCGGCTTTTCCAGCACCACGCGGGATTGTGGCGTAATCAGCTTGTTCTTGTCGAGGTTCGCGCAGATCGCGCCGTAAAGGTCAGGCGATGTCGCCAGATAAAATACGCGCACGCGTTCGGCGCCGTCGTTCAGCAGCTTGCCCAAGGGGCCGAAACCATTCGGCTTTGACCCGTCGGTGCGGGCATAGTGCACAAGCGCCAGGAAAGCCTGCAAGGTTTTCGGGTCCACATCCACCGCGTCCACCTGGTTACGCAAGGCGTGCTCGGCGCGCTCCCGATACGAATCGTCGGTCAATTCGGATCGGGCGGCCGCGATGATGCGGCAATTGCCTGAGAACTGTGCGTCCCGGAACCTGAGATACAGTGCCGGCAACAATTTTCGCAACGTCAGATCGCCGGTGGCGCCGAAGACGACGCAATCGAAATCGTCCACCGGTATAATTACCGCCATGCGCCGATCGTCCCTTCAAGCGGGGAAGCAGTTCTTTTTTGAAAAAAAGAACCAAAAAATTTTGCCATTACACGCTCAAACTAATCAAGAGTTTTTTGTTTCTTTCCCCCAAAAAAAGAAATATTTCCTTCCTTCTTCGTCTCACCCCAGCAGTCTATCCAAAGTAATCGGCAACGTACGAACCCTGATCCCGGTCGCATGCCACACCGCATTAGCAATCGCCCCCACTGTGCCGGTAACCCCGATCTCCCCCACGCCCTTGATGCCGAGTGCATTCACATGTGGATCATGCTCCTCGACGAGGATAGCTTCCAATGACGGCACATCGGCGTTCACTGTCACATGGTAATCGGCCAGATTGGCATTCATGATCCGTCCGGACCGCGTATCGGTCACCGCATGCTCATGCAGCGCAAACGAAATTCCCCAGATCATTCCGCCATAATATTGGCTTTGCACCAGGCGCGGATTGATGATGCGCCCCGCCGCGAAGGCGCCGACAAGCCGGCTCACGCGAACCTGCCCGAGACCGGGATCGACCTTCACCTCGGCGAACACCGCGCCGTGCGCGTGCATGGCGTAGGCGGCCTGGGTCGCCTGGTCGCCCGCCGCTTTACCAGCGCCTTCGATGCAAGCGCGGCCGGCACGCGCGAGAATGTCGGTGTAATTTTCGCCGCGGCTTTCGTCGTCGCGGCGCAGCAGGCGGCCGTTGCGCGCGAGCACCCCCGTATTGCCGGCGCCGAACAGCGGCGAACGCTGATCGTTCGTTGCAATTTGCGACAATTGCGCAATCACGTCCGCGCCGGCTCCGTGAATGGCCTGGCCCGCCGTGGCCGTATGGCATGAGCCGCCGGCGATGCCGCCATTCGGCAAATCGGACGTGCCCATGCGGAAATCCACATCCGCCAGATCCAGCCCCAGGCTGTCGGCGGCGATTTGCGCCAGCGCGGTCCAGGCGCCCTGACCCATGTCGTGGGCACCGATTTCCACCGTCGCAGCGCCATCGGAGCGAAGCGTTGCGCGCGCGGCTGCTTCGAACATCAGGGCGGGAAACGATGCGGTGCCGATGCCCCAGCCGACCAGCAGCCCGTCCGCGTCGCGCATCTGCCGCGGCGCCAGCGGGCGTGATGCCCAGCCGAACCGTGTCGCACCCCGCGCATAGCATTCGCGCAAAGCCTTCGACGAGAATGGCTTGCCGGAGATTGGTTCGACCTCGGCGTAATTCTTCAGGCGGAATTCGAGCGGGTCCATGCCGCACGCCTCCGCCATCTCGTCGATGGCGATCTCCAACGCCGCGCTGCCAGAAGCCTCGCCCGGTGCGCGCATGAACAGCGGCGTGCCGGTATCGATCCGCACCGCATCATAGCTCGTCGCCAGCGCCGGCGTGGCATAAACTGTATGCGAAACCCCTGACGCCGGCTCGAAGAAATCATCGAACGTGCTGGATGCGGTGCGGGTGTGGTGGTCCAGCGCGGTCAGCGCACCACTGGCGTCCACGCCAAGACGCAACGTCTGCCGTGTGGCCGCCCGGTGGCCAACCGGCCCGAACATCTGCTCCCGCCGCATCACCAATTTCACCGGCCGCCCAACCAGGCGCGCGGCCATGATGCCGAGCACTTGCGGCGCCGATATCACGGCCTTGGAGCCAAAGCCGCCGCCAAGAAACGGGCTTCTGATATGAACCTGCGCCGGATCGATACCAAACAGCCCGGCGATCCGGTTCTGCGCCATCGACATACACTGACTCGGCGTGTCCAGAACCAGCCTGTCACCTTGCCATTCCGCAACCATGGCGTGCGGCTCCATGGCATTATGATACTGCGGCGCCGTTTCATAAACCCGGTCAAGCCGCCTGGCGGCTGCGGACAGACCCGCTTCAACGTCGCCTTTGGCGCATCTTGCCGCCTCGCCGGCGCCCACCGCGCGCGGCTCGAACGGCTCCGCGCCATCCAGCCCCACGCGCGCTTGTTCCACGCTGTAGGTGGGGCACAGCAGCGCCGCGCCCTCGGTTGCCGCTTCGAGCGTTTCGGCAATCACCACCGCAATGGGCTGGTTCGCGTAACGAACCAGATCGTTCTGCAACAGATCCAGCCTGAACATGAACGGCTTTCCGGTATCATCCGGGTGGCGTGCCAGCTTCGGCGCATTGGCGGGAGTCATGACTGCAACCACGCCAGGATGCGCACAGGCGGTATCCACGTCCAGCGCGGTAACACGGCCGCGCGCAATGCCGCTCACGGCCATGACGGCGTGCAGCATTCCCGCGGGATGATTGTCGGCCGCGTAACGAGCGCCGCCCGTGACCTTCAGCAAACCATCCTGCCGCGTGAGGGGCTGGCCGATACTGGAACCGTGGCGGGCACGGGCCGGCGCGCCCTCAGCCATGCAGTGTTGCTCCCATGGAATGGGCAAAAACCGAGGCCGGCAAAGCAGGCATCCGTGCAGGTGTGCCCGCGGCCGCCAGCGTCAGCGCCCGCACGATGACACGCCGCGCGAGCTCGATCTTGTAGGCGTTATCGCCGGAGGGTGCCGCCTCCGCCAATGCGGCCGTGGCCGCTTCGCGAAAAATCCCCGCCCCACCCTGCTTGCCGGCGAGGCACGCCTCCGCCGCCCGCGCGCGCCATGGCTTGAGGGCAACGCCGCCGAGTGCCACCCGCGCCGCGGCGATCTGTCCGCCCTCCATGCGAAGTGCCGCCGCGGCCGACACCACGGCGAATGCATACGAGGTGCGATCACGCACCTTTACATAGCGCGCATGCGGCGCGAACGCGGCCGCATCCGTCGGCAAGCGCACGGCGACGATCAATTCTCCAGGTTGCAGTACCGTTTCAATCTGCGGCGTGTCCCCCGGCAGGCAATGAAACGCCTCCAGTGCCACCTCGCGCCGACCGTCACGACCGTCGATTTCCACGATGGCATCAAGCGCCACCAGCGGCACGCAAAAATCCGACGGGTGCGTCGCGATGCATTGCGCGCTCCAGCCAAGTATTGCATGCGATCTTGTCTCGCCGCCCGCGGCGCCGCAGCCGGCCCCCGGTTCGCGTTTGTTGCAGGCGCCGGCGGTATCGTAGAAATACGAACAGCGCGTCCGCTGCATCAGATTGCCACCCGTAGTCGCCGCATTGCGCAACTGCGCCGACGCAGCGGACAGCAGGGCTTCGGCCACCATGGGATAGCGTTGGGCAAATTTCGTATCGTGCGCGAGGTCGCTGTTGCGGACCAGCGCGCCGATGCGCAACGCGCCATCGGGCAGACGCTCGATCTCCCCGAGGCCGGGAATGCGCATCACATCCACAAGCCGCCCCGGACGGCTGACGCCACCTTTCATCAGATCCAGAAGGTTCGTGCCGGCAGCGAGAAAGGCGGCGCCTGGCGTGCTGGCCGCCAGCGCCGCTTCGGCAACGCTTCCCACGCGAATATATTCGAAATGATTCACGCGGCCCTCCCCTCCCTGTCATGGCTCAGGTGTGTCCGATCTGACAACGACATTGCGTCCAGCACCGCCGCGGTAATGCCGGCATAGGCGCCGCAGCGGCAGATGTTACCACTCATCGCCTCGCGCACACGTTCCGGATCAGCACCGGTCTGCCCCTCGCGCAACAGCCCGATGGCGCTCATGATTTGCCCGGGCGTGCAAAATCCGCATTGCAGCGCGTCATGTTCGATGAACGCCGCCTGAACCGGGTGCAACACGCCGTCCTGCGCCAGCCCCTCGATGGTCTCGACCGCCGCACCATCGAGACTGGCAGCCAGACACAGGCAAGAATTTACCCGCCGCCCATCGACCAGCACCGTGCAAGCGCCGCACTGGCCGCGATCGCAGCCCTTTTTTGTTCCGGTCAAATGAAGCCGCTCGCGCAGCAGGTCCAGCAACGTCACGCGCGGGTCGTCGAGCACCATCGCGTAAGGCGTCCGATTAACCGTAATAAAAAGCCGAATGTCTGCCATGCGCGCTCCGTTCGATGGCAGTCGATGTAGGCCCTAAAGGCGCGCATGGAAAGGCGCCGCCAAAAGAGAAAAGTTTTTTGGTTCTTTTTTCAAAAAAGAACTGTTTCCTTCTGCCGCCCCAAATAAGCCGCCTGCAAAGACCGCCAGGCCGCCTCCTCCCAAGCGGTCGCCACACCATCGCACGCCAACGGCAAAGCATCGAGATGCCAATGCCACCCGGAAGCGAAATCCGCCACCTCGCCACCATCCGGCCCACAAGCGGGTAAACTGTGCGTCATTACCACCCGGCACCCGTCCGCCGTCGCGAAAAGCCGCCACAGCACGAGCGAGTTCCCCTTCGCGACAGGCTCGGTCCAGGTATATTCCAGCACATGCGGCGGCTCGAACCGCGTAATCTCACCTGTCATCGTGTGTGAAAAATTGTGGAACGCCAGGTGAAATCGCCCGCCCACCCGGGGCTCCACCAACGCGTCCGCGCCCAGCCAGTCCGACAACCGCGCCGGCGTAATCAGAGCCGCCCAAACCTTTTCCATCGGCCGCGCGATATGGCGCTCGAACGTCAGCACACTGCCGGTTCCCGCCGGCGCCAAGCTACCCCACATGTTACACCTCCCGTTCAATATGCTGCGCCAGGGCATCCAGCGCTCCCGCCCAGAAATGCCGGTAATCCGCCAGCCACACGTCCAGCGCCGCCAGCGGTGCCGGGTCGATGGCGTACAGCCGCCGCTGCGCGTCCTTGCGAACCCGCACCAACCCGGCCTGCCGCAACGCCCGCAGGTGCTTGGACGCCGACGGCTGGCTCAGGCCCAGCGCCCGCTCCAACGCACCCGCCGACACCTCACCGTCCCGCAACTGATCCAACATGCGCCGGCGCATCGGGTCGGACAGGGCAGCCATGATCGTGTCCATGGGGCAGTATATGCAGATCTCGGTATATAAATCAATAGGTATATAAAACCGGTTGCATGCCGGCGCTGCCCGGAATAGCGGCAACCGCAACGCCGCTCACCCCGCGTTCATGCGCGGCGCACACGGCCAGCATGTAACGGCTTGAACCTGCATGATTCATTGACGGCCCTGTATGGCCTATCTTACCGTAAGGTTATGAACACAGTAACCCGAGCGCACCTCGCCGAGCGGATCTATACCCAGGTGGGTTTGTCGCGTAACGAATCGGCGGACCTGCTGGAACATGTGCTGGAGCGTGTTTGCAGCGCGTTGCAGGACGGTGAATCGGTCAAAATCAGCGGCTTCGGAACGTTTTCGGTGCGTCAGAAAGGCCGCCGCGTCGGCCGCAATCCGAAGACCGGGGTGGAAGTCCCCATCCTGCCCCGGCGCGTGCTGGTGTTCCGCCCGAGCCAGGTTCTGAAGGCACAAATCAACGGCCAGGCGGCCCCGGAAGGCCCGGAAGGCGATGACGAGTGATGCTCGAACCGCCAGCGGCGAACGACGACGGCGAAGCCGGCCGATTGCGGCCGCGCAAGGCCGCGGGCGCGTTCCGCACCATCAGTGAAGTCGCCGACGAGCTGCACATACCCCAGCATGTGCTCCGCTTTTGGGAAACGAAATTTCCGCAGGTAAAACCGCTCAAGCGCGGCGGCGGCCGCCGCTACTACCGGCCCGACGACATCTCCCTGCTGCGCCGCATTTCCGACCTGCTCTACATCCAGGGCTACACCATCAAAGGCGTCCAGCGCCTGCTCCGCGAAGGCGGCGGCCGCCTCGCCGACGACATTCCCCCCGCCACCGCCGACGAACGCGCTGCCGCCGAAGCCGAACGCGACCTCGCACTCGCCCCGGCGCCGCCCGAACTGACCCTCACAATTCCGGAACCGCCCTCCGTCGCCATGCGCCGGCCCAGCGAGGTTGAACGCTTGCGTGCGGCTTTGGTGCACGTGCTGGCGGAGTTGGAGGCCATTCGGGCTTTGTTGCCTTGAGGGAAGGAAGGCGGGAGGAAGTATTTCGTTTTTGACAAAAAACCTTTTATTACGTAGCGCAGGAGGGTGGAATGCGCTTCGCATGCCACCCTACTCGCCCGCAAAACGTTCTACAAAACCATCTAGCGGCCGTGCCGATACGCGTCACGCCACGCAGCGTTAATCGCGTTCGCTTGCTGCCTGATACGAATTTCGCCTGGCTGAACCCGAAGCTTCGGTAAATTCATCGCCGCCGCCAGCGCATCCATCACAGGTGCCGGGTCCGCCAGCACGGCCTCATAGGTCGTATGAACCGGCACAATGCCATTGGCGGAAAAAAACAAATAGAATCCCGCATTGCCAAGCGCGATCTTGCCGAGTTCTTGGTCGATTGCCGCCCTGTCGAGCCGCAGCGCGCTGTCCGGCACGTCGGACGCATGTTCGGTCGTCCAGCGGCCATTCTGCGACGCAATCACCCGCGAAATCGCCTGACCCAGCCTGTCCTGCCGTTCCAGCAGAAGATAATGCGCGCGGCCCCCCAACGCCGGCAAAATGCCCGCGTCGGCCAGCATTACCAACTGGTCGATGCTGGCCTTCGCTGCAATCCTGCGCTGATGCGGAACCAACGCGGGCAACGCGGAGAGATAGGCCGGCAGCGACCGCAGGCCGCGGGCGCCAGCATGTTCGAGCACCGTCGGCGCATTGAAAAATTCTCCCGCCTCATTGAACGCGCCGGTGGTGGCGAGTAGATGTGCCAGGTAGTTCGAACCGCATCGATTGGTAAAACACAGGAACAGAAAATCCACATCCGGCGGCACCCACCCCGGTTCCGACCGCAACGGACCAAAAACATGCTCGAGCGCATCTCTATGCGGCGAGAGGATATCGCGCAGCTTTTCAGGTATGTGCATGTGAGTGACCGCCTGCAAAGGAAGGAAGCAGTTCTTTTTTGAAAAAAAAACCAAAAAACTTTTACTCTTTTCGATGCAAGCTGCTAAACTCCCAGCCCCATCATGGTGCTTGTCATGCTCTCGACGATAACAAACTCATAGCCGCGCAACGTCCGCGCCACGATGAGGCGGAATTGTAATATGAGTGGCCAGGCGATGCCAAACCGTGCGTTGGCGACTTTCAGGTCTCGTTCCAGCGCGCCTGGATTCCCGGCGTAGTATCGCAGCAGGCCTTGCAGCTTCATTGACATGACCGTGATGCGCGCCGGACAGCTACCTTCTGCCACACCGAACGCATTTGAAACATACGCGTCGCCGTCTACAACGACGTATTGGTCCGAGCCGTCCCTGGCGAACCACGCGCGCCCCCTTGCCCGTTCATTTTCCCGCCCGGGCACCCGGGCCGCCGGCGCCGGTACGCCACCCGGCAATTTGTGAAACAATCCATCGTTGGGCCAATTACGCAACGCGGTCTCGACAAGCCGCCTTCCGCTCCAGCGTCCGCGCGGCATCAAATCCAAGAAATAAGCTGTCTCGTCCTTGAAGATGGCGAACAGCAGGGTGTCGCCGCGCTGGACATATCCGTCCTTTTCGGGCTGACATGAAATGTTGAGCCAATGAATATCCCAGTTATTCAGCAACGCGTTGAGATCGCGCGGCCACTGCGGCGCGTGCAGATGTGGCGCATGAAGATGTAGCGCGTGCAGATAAGCAAAGCGAGCGCCACGGCCCATATAACGGCCCAGGTTCTCACCGCGCATGGAATTTCGCCAGATCATGCTGATATCCTGCTCCAGCGCCTTAAAGCGGGGATTGGCCTGCAGCTCCGCCGCAACGCGCAGCGCGCGCGGATGCGGATGAACAAGCCGGTCGCGCCATTTCAGAAAGCAATCCAGCAGGCGTCCCGTTGGCATGTCGGCCAGCATCGACGCCGTCTCCCGGTCCGGCACCGGCAAATATTTGAGCATTTCCGCGCGTATATCCGCGTCGAGATCCATGCCGTCCGCCGCACAATCAGCTTCCGGGATTAAGCAATCTACGGCGCGAGCCGCGTTGCTGCCAGCGCCGCGCCATCGATGGTGCCGGACAGTTGGGCCAACGCCTCGATCTGCTGATCGTTCCACTCAATCGTCATGCTGCCGCTATGCCCGGCGGCGGCAAATGTCAAGTGCGCCTCGATCCGGCCGCTGATCTGGTGCCAGGCGATCCGGCCGCTGACGGTCAGGTCCTCGGCCCAGGCACAATTCTTCATTGTCAATGCGTAGCCGTTGGCTATGGTCGCAAGCGAGAAAGATCCGCCGCGCAGCCCCGCGCCGTGCCCGCCGGTGGTGAGGTAATAGCGCGCCACCACGTCGCCCACCGTTTCGGTAGCAGCGCTTGCGAGCACCAGCCCGGCCGGCCCCACCTGATTGCCCTGCGCCGGATCGGCCGGCGGCACGTCCACGTAATGAACCGCAAACGCGGGTACCGTGCGTATCGGGCGGATTGTGGCCAGGCAACTGGTGTCGCCGACAATGCCGCCGGAATGCACGAAGCCGCGCACAATCGGTCCGACGCACTGCGACAGATCCTGGCCGTTGGGCGGAACGAACACACCGCCGTCGCCAACGGCCGATTCGTGGATCATATTGGGTGTTTCGATAAACGTCGCATGCGGGAACAACGCGGTCGTGGCACGGCCCTCATGCGGCGAGGTCACGGTGTCCAGTTCGCCACTCAGCACCAGCACCGGCACGGCGGGAAACACCGATCCGGGCGGCACCGCCTCGCCGGGGACGATGCCTTCGACCGGCGCCGGCCACGGCAGGCATGTGTTGTAATCCTCGGAATTCATCTGGCTGAACACCGCGTCGTTGATGGTGAACGGCGCATACACATCGGGTCGGTTCCGCCGCAGGCGATCGAGCGATTTCTTGAATTGCACGCGTCGTTTGGCAAGCGGGGCGTACAGCGAAAAATACGTGCGATACTCTGCGCATTCCACCGCGTCTGCTAATCCCACGCTGAATTCATCGGCGCTGCCGCCACCGGAATAGGAGTCGCGCGCCTCGGCGATGAGCCGCAGCAGAGGCAAGCTGTCACCCTTGTCCATCCAGGCGCGGCCGGCGGCGTCGAGATCGCGCCAGGTCGTCGGTGTATTCCCCGCATTCGCAATGATCAGGAACAGGCCGGCGGGATCGGCGGTGACATGCCGGGGCTCGCCATTCTCCCCCGGGGCCACGCCCGTAACAGGCTGCTTGCGCAGGCTGCTCAGCAGATCCGCGAAACGTTCGGTGGCACTGCCACCCAGCGCGCGACATGGACTGGATCGCCGGCAGGCAATATTCATCGCCGCCTGCCCGTGATTGACCTCCGAATAGAAATTATCGCCGATCACAGGATAGGCACTATCCAGCACCATCGTGCGCAGCAGGTCCGGATGCCGCACGGCGAACACCTCGCCGAACCAGGTGGCATAACTGTCGCCGTAGTAATCCACCTTGCCAATTTGCAAGGCGTTCAGTACGGCCGCCACGTCATCCGCCGCGTCGGCCGACCGATAAAACCACGCATCCCCGCCAAGCTGAGCCGCACACAAGGCGACGTCCTTGAAGCCCGGATCATACGCCTTTTGCAGCGGTGGGCAGTCGATCGGCGACGACCGCCCGGTGCCCCGCTTGTCGATGAGCAGTATGTCGCGCCGGTCACGCAACGGCGTAAATAGCCGCACATAGCCGTCGCGCGACCCTGTGGTGGAATAGCCGGGCCCACCCTCCTGCGCAATGATCACGCCTTCGGAGGGGCCATAAGTATTGGTATGCGGGTAATATTCGAAGCCGACGGTAACGGTGCCCGGCGTGCCGCCACTGCGGTCGAGCGGTTGCGTGATGCTGCCGCAATAGCCGTCATACTCTTTAATGCAATGGTGCAATTTGACCGACCCTACGGTGATCGCAGACGGCGCGGCGTGCGCCATCGGCGCCGCGAGCAGGACCATGATGAAAAAAACCGGTGAAGGAAGGAAGTGTTTCATTTTTGAAAAAAGGAAACAAAGAACATTTGTCATCAGAACCTCGCAGTCACGGTAAAGGTCACCGAAAACGGCTCACCGGGCAATCCATCCTCATATGAATTTCCAAGATAGAGCCCATTCACCGGAGGTATCTGGCTATAGTAATATTGCCAATAGCGCTCATTGAACAGGTTCTGCAGATTGAGGTCAAATCGCAAATTCTTTGTCGGCAGGATGGGCGTAGGCAAGGTGTAGCTGAGCAGAAGATTGTAGACCGTGAAGGCGTGCAGTTGATCATTCAGATTGGTGACGGTGTCGCCTTGCGTCTGGCTGGTCGGATAGGGCGGCACCACCTGAAAAATACTGAGATCATAGGTGGTGTATTGCGGCCCGGTGAACTGGCCTGAAAAACGCGCCGAGAACGCATCGCTATCCAGCAGCAGGTTCGTTGTGTCGTAATCGACGCCGAAATTGGCCAGGAAGTCAGGCACCCCGGAAATCGGCGTATCCTTTATCGCCAGTCCGTATTGATCTTCCCCGATGGTGCTGAAGGCCGGATTGGTCTTGAGGTATTTCGCCAGCAGATACGACCCGTTGAAGAAGAACTGCCACGCCGGCGCTACCTGCCATGTCAGCGCAGCCTCAACCCCCTTGAATTCGCGCTCGCCGTCATTGCCAAAGAAATTCTCCCCCTGCTGCTGTGCGCCGGACCCGACATAAAAGCCGAAATCGCGATCCACCTTCTGGTAAAAATAATCCAGCGACAGCAGCAACTTCGACGTGTCGTAGCGCACGCCGCCCTCGTACATGTGCACGATGCTGGCATAAGGCACGCCGCCCACCGTGGTAGGCCCGAAATCGTTGGTCGGCGCAAACAACGCCGAGGTGCCATAGCTCGCATACAAGCTGGTTCCGGCGATCGCGGGCAACACGCGGTCCAGATCATACGAAATATTGAAGAACGGCAGGGCGTCCCGATCATATTTGTGGAATTTGTACGACGGAATATATTCAATGAGCGGCGACGTGTTCGGGTTCGCCGGCGTCGCGTTCGGAACGTAGGATTCCGCGAAATAATCCGCCGAATTGCTCGAATATGTGCCTTCCAGCGTCACGCCCGGCGTAATATGAAGCGTATTGTCCAGCACATCGATCTTGTCCTGCGCAAACGCCACATAGATGGTGCGCGACGACCCGCCATTATAACCGTTTGGCTGGAACTGGTTATAGCCGTTGATGCTGGGAATGTTTGGCGTACCCCAAATGTAACTGGTCGGCGTCGGCTCGGTCTCCTTGGCAACGATGCCGCCCAGCTTGATGGTGTTGTAAGGCAGAAACAGGGTCACGTGCGGCTGCACGCCATAGCTGTCGGTGTGGGCAAAGAACGACTGCGCATTCAACCCGCAGGGTGAAGCGTTGTTCGGCCCCTCCACCCCCAGTCCCGCCAGATCGGCAGGACACGTCGCCGGGTTGTTGTAGAATTTCGCGGGATCATACACAAAATACCCCGGCACATAGAAATTGCCCGGTCCGATGCCAAACTGACCCGGATCGTAGAAATTATACGGCACATTGACCACGGGATAGGTATTCGGCGGGCTGCCGTTATACGCAACATCGTCGTTCTCGTAGTTCTCCGAGGCGGCGTCCGAATTGCGATAGAAGGCGCTGAAGCCCACGCTCACCGTGTCATTTACGTAGGTATCGTCCTTGACATACATCGTCAGGTATTTGTCCTGCTCACGCTCGAACAACTGATCCGGCGGATAGTTCGAATACCGCCCCACCTCGTCCAGCAATGGAGATGGCGTCGGCGCCCCCTGCAATTCGCCCGACCCGGTATTGAACAGCACAGTCGCCTGAAACTTCGAAAGCCCGTCCTCATACGGCTGGTCGAACGCAAACTCGAAATTGTTGTAGCGCGCCGGGGTATAATCGATATAGCCGGCCGATTGCAAATTGGTATATTGCAAAAGGAACTTCGGCGCATTGTCGCCGGAGCCCAGCAACCCGTCCAGCCGTCCGGAATTCACATCGAACCCCATTTCGTAGGTATTGAACGACCCGACGCTGCCCGTCAGATCGACATTGAAATCGTCGGTCGATCGTTTGCTGTTATACGCAATGGTGCCGCCGATGGTGCCGAAGGTGCTTTTGTCGGGATATGCAACGCCGGGATAGATCGTTACACCATCTATCTGGTCCAGCGTAAACCGATTGCCGAGATAGCCGGTGGTGCCCCCGTTCAACAAATCCTGCATCGGCACATCGTCCAATGTCGCCGCCACTTCCAGCCCGCGCGTACCGCGGATCGACAGCACCGGCGAATTCTCCCCCGGCCCGGACTGGTACACATAGATCGACGGTGCCTGGCGCAGCAGCGTGGACGTGCTGCCCATCGTGCCTTCCTGATTGATCTGCTTCTGTCCGAGTTCCGTCACTGCGCTGGGCGAGTTCTTCTCCTTCAGCAGCCGTCGCTGCGCCTTCACCCGGATCTGCTCCTGCTGCGTCGGCTGGGCGTCGTCACCAGTCGCAGCCCGCGCCGTCATATGCCAGCCGATACATGCCAGTGTCAGCAAAACCCTTGCACAATGCATACTGCCGCCTCTCTGCAACGAAGCACAGAATGCAGGCTGCATCCGGACGCGTGAAGGGGCCCTCCACAACAAAATCGGCCACGAAGGCTGAGCGGCAAACTAAATTCATTTGTGGCGGCAACGTCTGCGCACAACCAGCGCTTTTCAGGACACCACAAGCTGTCTTAGGCTGGTTTTATGGTTGGCATAGCGCACATCCTGGAAGATCCCGAGCTTGCGGCAAACCGCCAAACGGCGAGCCTGGCCGCCCTCGCCCTATTGCTGGGCCTGATCGTCGCCGCCCTGTTCCTGGTAGACCACCTGCGCGTGGAAACCCAACGCCAGGATTGCCTCCTAAGCGGTAGAACCGCCTGCGAACCCTATAATTAGCAAAAGTTTTCTGTTTCTTTTTTCAAAACAGACGCCTTCCATCGTAACCTTGAGCGCGATCGGTTCAAGTTGACCAGGTTGAATGGTCGATCGCGCCCTGGGTCGTTGTTTGAGAGCGTGATTCACGCAGCCGGTCATTCAACCTGAAGCGATCATGCTCTAAACTGCCACCGCCTGAGCGCCTTCCGCCAAGATAACTTGCCGCCGTACCGCCTCCCCTAAGGGCATCGCCGCGTAAGCATCCTTGACCGCCTCGGTCAAAGTAACCCCCGCCAGGTCGGCGGCCACCGCGTGCCCCACCTGCTCCCACATCGGCCAACCAAGCAGCAACAGCCGTACATTCACCGGCGGCACGAACAAGGCCACGTCCCGCCGCTCCGGCCGGAACAGCGCGCCAGCCAGCAACGACGCGATCTGCCGCGAGCTATACGGCGTGCCATGCCCGAACGGCGTCGCCTCCGCATGCGCCCACAGCCCCAGCCGGTTCGGCGCGACCACCAACAACCGCCCATCGTCCTTCAGGACACGCCACACCTCGCGCAGCATTCGCCGCGAATCGTCGGCATGCTCCAAGGCATGGATCAGCACGATGCGGTCGAAGCTGAGGTCCGGAAACGGCAGCCGGTCCTCATCCACCTGGCACGCGTTGGCCGCCATGGCCGGCACGTGCGGCGCCGGAATGGCGGCGATGCAGCGATACGCCGTGTCCTGCCACAACGACAGATACGGGGTGGCATAGCCCAGCCCCAACACAGCCATGCCACGCAAATCCGGCCAGAACGCGGTCAGCCGTTCGCGCAGCACCTCGGCCGCCACCCCGCCGCGCCGGGTGGCATAGAACGCGGCCAGGGAGTTCGGCGGATCGGTGATCTGGAGGGTACCGTGCATGGTGCCGCCGGGTTGCCTGGTGCTAGTGCTTAAAATCTAAGGGAAGAGCCCGTAGATTTTAACCACTAACCTTTGTTTTTGTGGGCCGATTCACCCAACGCCCGGGTCGTGAGCGTTGGGATCGGACCACTAGGGAAGGTCACTGTTGCGGAGGTAGCTAGCATGACCGTCAGCGTCCAGGCCGTGCCCATCCTGTCGGACAACTATGCGTGGCTGTTGCGGGAGAGCGCCAGTGGCGCCGTCGCCATCGCCGACCCCGCCGACGCGGACGCCGTGATGCCGGCCATCGAAACCGCGGGCCGCCTCGACCTCATCCTGCTCACCCACCACCACCCCGACCACGTCGCCGGCGCCGACGCGGTCCGCGCCCGCTGGGGCGCCAAGATCGTCGGCGCCGCGGCGGATGCGCACCGCCTCCCCCGCCTCGACATATCCGTCCGCGAAGGCGACATTGTCCCGTTCGGCGCAGCGTCCGCCCGCGTAATCGACACGCCCGGCCACACGCGCGGCCACATCGCGTATTTTTTCGCGGAAGGCGCCGTCCTGCTCTGCGGCGACACAATGTTCTCGGTCGGCTGCGGCCGCCTGCTGGAAGGCACCGCCGACGAAATGTTCGCCTCGCTGCGCAAACTGGCAGCACTCCCCGACGAAACCCAGGTCGCCTGCGGCCACGAATATACCGAAAGCAACGTCCGCTTCGCCCTCACCCTCGAGCCGGACAATTTCGCCCTCCAAAGCCGTGCGCTCGAGGTCAAACAGCTTCGTTCCGCGGGCCAGCCGACCGTGCCGTCGCTGATGGTTCAGGAACGCGCGACCAATCCGTTTTTGCGGGCAGGGAGTGCGACGCGGTTGGGTGAGATCAGGGAAGCCAAGGACAGGTTTTAAGGAAGCAGTTCTTTTTTGAAAAAAGGAACCAAGAAAGTTTTGCTCTAAGGCGGCTTGGTTTTCCAGGGTGCCTACGCCTGCCACGCCGGCGCGATGCCCTGTTCGTTCGCGCGGTCCTGCATCTCATTCCGCCCCTGATTGAATTAGCGCGGCTGCGGGGTCCCGGCGGGGATGTTGGCGACCGTCACCGGGGCCGGCGGCACAGCTTGCAGGGCACTCGCCGGTTGAGTCGCGATGGCGCTGGCGGGGAAGCCCGGCGGATACTCGCGTATCAGCCGCATTTCGCCCGGCGCGGCTTGCGTGAAGGAGGTCGCAACTGCGTCTCCATTGGCGAGTGGCGAGACGGCCTGCGCCGGTGGTGCTGCGGACACGGCGTAATAAAGCATCGGGGCAGCTTGGAGTGCGGCGGCGCCGGATTGCATCGGGGCCGCCATCGCGACGGCGCCAGCACCCAACGCGACGCCATTCGACAGCGGCACTGGCGGAACCATGCCGGGCGGCATCTCCATGACGTAATAGCCGGCAGGAATGCTGGCCGGTGTCATCGGCTGAGCCGTGGCGGTGGCGTTCGCGGGCAACGCCGCCTCCTGCGCCAAGGTCAGGCTCATCGGCGAGTCATATTTGTTATCCGCGCCCGACGCGGAATCGATCGCCCAGCCGATCCCCGGCAACAAGAGGTCGCCCGCGACCGCCGCCGCTGCGGAGCCGGAATGATCGATCGCCGAAGCCTGCGCATACCCGGCCTTGTTGCACACCACATTGATGCCGTATTTCGTCTTTCGCACCAATGCGCTACCGGGCGTCGGCGACACCGTGGCGATGGCTTGCCCGTTACGCAGAAGCGTGCAACTCGCGCCCGCCGGAAACGTATTGACCATGATTTCCTGTGACGTACCCTCGATAATCGAGGAGCAGCCTGCGCAGGATAGCAAAAGCAGGCACAACGGAATTTTGCGGGCCAATGACTGCACTCCGAAGAAGATTTCGCGCGTAGTGTTGCTAATGGCGCGCACAACCTTCGCGTGTGCAAGAGCTAATTTTACCCGCGAGAGGCGAGTTTGGGGTGTGCGCTGAGCCATCGCCGAGGGTGAGGTGCTTTTTTTGAATCCGGTCTAATCAGAATTTGCACTTTCTTCCCACGGAGGCTTAGCGCAGCGCCGGCATTCAAAAACTTTGTGCGCCATCGGACGAGGCAATGCGGATTTTGCGGCATGGATCGTTTGCCCCCGCCCACCCGTTTCGAGCGCTTCGGGACTGCGAAGCATTTGTATCAGCCGCAAGCTGGGCCTCAATCGAGCGATTCCCGTCAGGCTGAAACTGCTCTGAACTGAATGTGGCCAGCAGGTATGGAATGCTGCTTGGTCATTCCACCTTTTTTTACTCCGCAGCCAATGCCATTGGCTCATCCAGAAAGGCCTCGCTGGCTTGCATCAGGACGGACGTCGTGACGGCATGGCACCGAAGCCCCCATTCCCCGCCACGCAGGCGTGCCTGCCAGCCGCCGGCCGGGTGCCGCGCGACATCCATCGCCAATTGCCGCACCACGCCCTCGTGCGCGACTGTTGCCGTAACCGGACCCGGCGTGGCGCCGATGATGCAGAGAACTTCCATGGCTGGCTCCCGAACTTGATGGAGCCAAATTACAGCCACGCTGGTTTCGCAAAGCTTAATGCCAGGGGCCAACCAGCGCGCAACCTCGTGGCAGAGCAGCCCCCGGAAAAACCATGAAAGCGCCCCGCCGCGGATTCCCAATGAGCAAAAGTTTTTCGGTGCTTTTTTTCAAAAAAGAACTGCTTCTTAAAACGCTAACTCAAATACCGCGCCGTCAAATGCGCCTCGAAAGCCGCCGGATCGAGCTTGCGCCCGGTCGCCTCCGCCAGCAACTCATTGAAATCCAGCCGGCTGCCATGGGAATGAACATGCGCACGCAGCCACTGCGTCAGCGGCGCCAAATCGCCCTTCGCCAATGCCCGGTCCAATTCCGGCACTGCCGCGCGCGCCGCGGCCATCAGTTGCGCCGCCGCCATCGCCCCCAGCGTGTAAGCAGGGAAATAGCCGAACATGCCCTCATACCAATGAATATCCTGCAAACACCCGCGCGCATCGTCCGGCGGCACGATCCCCAGCAGGCGCTTCAGCTCCTCCGCCCAGGCGCCCGGCAGGTCGTCCACCGCAAGGTCGCCGCCCACCATCGCCCGTTCCAGCCGGAACCGCATGATGACGTGCGCCGGGTAGGTCATTTCGTCCGCATCGACGCGGATGAAGCCGCGCTCCACCCGGCGCCACAGCCGCGCCAGGTTGGAAGGCGACCACGCCGGCCCGGCGCCGTTGAACACCGACACCAATTCCGTCGACAGCCACCCTAGGAACGGGTCGGAGCGGCAGGCCTGCATTTCCAGGATCAGCGACTGGCTTTCATGCGCCGCCATGCCGGAAGCGGCCCCCACCGGCTGGCGCGCCCACGCCCCCGGCAGCCCGCGCTCATACAGCGCGTGCCCGGTTTCGTGCAGCACTGCCATCATCGCCTGCACCGGGTCGCTTTCGTCGTAACGCATGGTGATGCGCACGTCGCTCGGCGTGCCGCTGCAGAACGGATGCAGCGACCGATCCAGCCGCGCATGATTGAAATCCAGCCCCGCCCGCTCCGCCAGCCGGCGGCACAACGTCTCCTGCGTATCGGCGGGAAAATTGCCTGAAAGGCGGATCGGCGGCGGACTTTTCTTCTGGCGTTCCTCCACGCGGGGCAGGGCGGCGGCCAGAAACGTCTCGTAGCGGTCGAACAGCCCCTGCACGTCCGCCGTCAGCATGCCGGGCTGATACAGATCCATCAGCGCGTCATACGGCGACAGCCCCAGGCGATCGGACAGCGCCGCGGCCCGCTCGCGCACCAGCCCCAGCACGACCTTCAGGCTCGGCGCCACCATGGCGAAATCGGCCGCCGCCCGCGCCTCACGCCAGATTTTCTCGCACGCCGAATTGGCCCGCGCCTCGGCCTCCACCAGATCGGCCGGCAATGCCGTCGCCCGCGCGTGCTCCCGTCGCATCAGCCGCAGATTGGCCGATTCCCAAGGGTCCTCGGCCGTGCCGGCCACCTTCAAATCCTCGGCCACCTCGGGCGCGGTCACCAGGGCGTGCGCCACGCCGGCCAACACCGCGAGTTGGTCGCCGCGCGCCACCGCCCCACCCGGCGGCATCAGCGCGGCTGCGTCCCATCCCAGCATGGCCCCGGCTTCCGAGAGCGTGGCAATGCGGGCGAAGCGCGTTTTCAGGCGGTCATAAGCGGCATGATCGAACATGGCCTCCGTTTTACGGGGTCCGAAGCAAAAAGAAACAGCATTGCGGCCACGCGTGCTCAGTATTGCTCTCAATCCGTCCGCCGCATGGCGAAACTTTCGCCGCGGTAATTCCATCGGCTACGCAACAGGCTCATACGTGGCGCGGCGCTTGCCTGGTTCTTAATTTGTTCTTGACTGACCCGGACCGCCGCGCGACGCTCCGGCGGGCCCCTCGATAAGGCCACCCGACAGACAACGAGCGACCAGATGTCCACCAGCCTCCACTTCAAAAGCCTCGCGCCCATTCTCGTCATCGATGCAATCGAGCCCGTGCTGCCGTTCTGGATCGATCGGCTGGGATTTGCCCTTGTCACCACGGTGCCGGACGCCGCGCCGTACAATTTCGCCATCGCCGCGCGCGACGGCATCGAGGTCATGCTGCAAACCAAGGCGTCATCCGCCGACGATACCGGCGACATCACTGCCCGCGTGAATGCAAGTGTGCTCTATTTCAGCGTCGCCTCGATTGATGACATCCTGGCAGCGCTTGGCGACTCGGACATCGCGGTGCCGCGCCGCACGACGTTTTATGGCGCCGACGAGGTATGGGTGCGCGATCCCGCCGGCACCGTGGTCGGCTTTGCGGCCTACCCGCCAGCGCCGTAATGGGATGTATTCAAGGGCAATACTTCCTTCCTATTTCGGAGCGCCCGTCCCAACGCTCACCGTCTGCATCGCAAACCCCTGCGTGCCGGTCGATTCCACCGAAAGCACATGAAGCCCCGCCGCCAAGCTGAGCGTTACGGTATTTGTATTGGTCCAGTTATCAATATTGCCGCCGGTATCGGGGATCGCCACCTGCGCCTTCGCGTGCCGGTCAAGCGTGAGCTGTGCCGTGGAGGCGCCATAATAATTGCCCACGCTCAGCACCACACTGTAGCTGCCGCCCTCGGGGGCGTTGATTAGATAACCGCAACGGCCCCGCGGCCTGAGATACACATAGGCGCCGCCATCGCCGATATAGCTGCCACCGAAACAAATATCCGGCGTCGCCGCCACGATCGCCGCGGGGAGCACATTGCCGACTGTCAGCTTCTGCTGGCCCTGCGCCACGACGGCGGCCACGCCCGTGAGCTTGGGCGTGGTCAGATCGAATACATCCTCGGTCAGGCCCCACATGCCGTATTGGCCGTATGTACCGGCATCGTTGTAATACATATACAGGCTGGCATCGCTGGCGACCGCGTCCTGTATCGATTTGCGTACCAGCCTGCCCATTTCGGGCTTCAGGTTCGCATCGATCTTGGCCTGCAGGCTCGCCGTGCCGGACATCCCGGGGCCGCCTTCATAAGTGATGCTGTGCAGCCCGTATTCCGTCGCCCACACCGCGAAATCATGTTCCGGCTGCGCCAGCGTGGCCAGGTTCGCCGCCGCATTCTGCAGTTCCTGTTTGGCGGTCAGCCCATCGAGCGAATTGTCGCCGCTCCAATACGGCGCCTGCGCCAGACCATAGAGATAATTCTTCGGCGGCCCGAAAGCCTCGGTGATCATCGACATCACCAGGCCCACAAAATACGTCTGCCCCAATTGCGTGGCATACACGGGCCGCACCACGGACGGCGCGTTTGCGCCATATACGCTGGCAAACGCCTGGCCGATCTGAAGCGCGCGCAGGCCGACAAGCCGCTCGCCCCACGCGTAGCGGCAATTCTTACGTTGGTGGCAGCGCAACGCCAGCGGCGACTCCGGGTCAGCCTTGACAATCCGTTGCGCCGCGCGCTGGTTGCGCACCGCCTGCGGAAAACTGTAATTCCACACCTCGTTGCTGTATTCTGTGTAAATATGCAGCGACGGATCCAGCGTGGTCTTCATCAGCGTGGCCAGCCTGGTCCAATATTCGGCGCCGACCTGGTCGGGAACGTTGATCCAGATGTCCTTGTGCAATGTATTGGCCAGCAGGATCGCATATTCCCAGGCCGCGCCGTTGGGCGATTGTTGCGTTGCCATCTGCGGCGTGGTCCGCTCGCCCCAGCCATGCACATCCTCGCCGTTCGTATCGGTAAAATCCATGAACCGCAGGGTCGAGAAAGGTTGCAGCAGCGTCAGGAACGGCGTGGTGAACACCTGATTGGCGCTGGTCCACCAAGCCTGACCATTGGGCGCCAGCTGCGGCCGGATCACTTGCACGTTGGTCACCCCGCTGCCAACCGGCGAGCCTTGGGTGCGCTGCGTGTTGGTGAATGACAGCATCAGCGACGTGCCCGCCCCGGAATCGGCCAGCGTCAAGTCCGCCGTGCTGGTATTGGTCGCGGCATCGTACTGCATGTTGGAAACGGTGCCGGCATAAACGTCGAACCCCACCGTCGCGATGCCCGAAAAACTCAAACTGTAGGTTCCCGGCAGCTCGCTGTTGCCGTTCACATCGGCCACGCAACATAGCACCACAACGCCGGCATCCTGCGTCGGCCAGCCCAGCGTATCGACATTCACCGCCTCATCCCACGGCGTCGTCGGCGAACCCCAATGACGCGCCTGCATTTCGGCATTCACAAAGAACGATTCGACGGCATAGTCGTTCACCCCGCCGACATTGACGCCGACATTGACCGGCAGGCGGTCGTTGGCCGCAGCCAAGGTGGTTGCCGCAAACCAGAATGTTGTGCCCAGGGCTAATCTTCGCATGACCTTCAACCTAATCTTCGAGGGGCGCGGTGTCACCAAAAAAGAAGTCGTTCTTTTTTGAAAAAAAGAACCAAAAAACTTTTGCTCTTTAAAGGGTTTTTTCGAAAAATACGCTTGTTACAATGGCGCCGGGGGGCATGTCGACGTAGTCGCCGAACGCCTTACAGTGGCGGAAGCCGGCCCCCTCATACAAACGCATCGCCGCCGCCTGGTGCGCGCCTGTCTCCAGACGCAACACCGAGTGGCCGCCCTCCCGCGCCGCCATCTCAATGCGGTCCAATATCGTCCTTGCCACGCCGCGGCCGCGCGCGGCGTCCCTCACATACATTCGCTTGACCTCGGCAAAGCCGTCGTAAAACGCAAGGCCGCCACAACCGGCCGGTTCGCCGCCAAGCCATGCCACGAAAAAGCGCACATGCGGCTTGAAAAGCTCGTCCAGCGTCAGCCCATGCCGTTGCTCGCGCGTGTATAGCGCCGAAAGCTCGCGATCGAGCGACGCCAGCAAAGCGGCCGCATAAGCCGTCGGCGCCGTCACCAACTCGGTCGTTATCGCATCAGCACTTTTCATCGCGCGCCTAACCTCCGTTGCCAAAGCGCCTGCTACACCCCGGCGGCGAACTTCTGTATCATACAACACGCATTCTGGCCCAGGCTCAGTCGTACGAGGGTGGGCTTCAGCCCACCAACGTCCCAGCCCGAACGCCACAAAATGAATGACCGCGGCACGAGATCGCACCCGCCCGGTAGCATCTTGACGGCGGCCACCCGCTAAACAACTATGCGCCCGGATTGAGGATTGATTTTGGGAGAGCTTCATGACCCGGTTTGCGCATGCCGCGTCAGTCATGGCATTCGTTGCTTCGGCAGCCACGGCGCAGGCCGCGAACTTGATCAAGAATGGCGGTTTCGAGACACCGCCAACGCCGGCGGGATATTTCACCACATACGGGCTCGGTCAGAACATCGGCAAATGGACCGTCATAGGCAGCAACGGCAACGTTGCGACAGTGAACAACTTCGATGAAGGCGGCGTTCTGTGGTCCGCCCATCGCGGCAGCGCTTTTCTCGATCTTACCGGCACCTGCGATTGCGGCGCAAATTCCGGCGTCGCCCAGGTCGTGAACACCACGCCGGGCACCAGCTACACGCTGACATTCTGGGTCGGCAATACCGTCATCCAAGGTCAGGGCGACACCAGCACAATCGACGTTTATAACGGTTCCACGCTATTGCTCGCGGCAACAAACAAGGCCGGCACGGGCAGCACGAAGGAAGTGTGGCGCAAATTCACCACCAGCTTCACCGCCAGCGGCGCCAAGACCACGCTCAGCTTCGTCAACGCAGATCCCAACGGCGACGAACAGAACGGCCTGGACGATGTAACGCTGGTAGCCCAGTAGGCCTCCTGCACGCCCGCACACAATTCTTTACCCCGCGGCATGTGCTACAAAAAGATTTCGAGATCGCCTTGACCGGCCGACCCGATACGTCTCAATTTGTTCTTGTAGCCGGCAAATAGCTCAACACCTCTACGGTGCAGCCGCTGCGATGCGGGGCAGGGAGAATTCATGCGAGTCGAAGCGAGCGCAGCTTTGCGCTGCCTGCCGGCGATCCGCGGATTGGCGGTAGCGGCCGGTTTGGTCAGAACTGGTGCAGCGTTCGCAAACCAAACCCTGCCCCCGCAAGCCCTGCCGATACCGGTGTGCATGCCCGTTGGCCTGGCCGTGAACAGCAAGAACGAACTTTTTGTGGCCAATCATTATAGCTCAGGCGCAAGCTGCAACGGTGGCCAGGTTGTCGTGTATGACTCCTTGGGCAAGCAGCTCACCAAGCGAACCATCACAGCCAACCTGGTTAACCCCCAGGATTGGCGTTCGATGCTTTTGGCCATTTCTATGTCCTCGACCTGAAACCCCAGCGGCAGCGGGTCGAAGTGTACACCGCAGGCGGCAGACCGCTGCCGGCAAAAACCCTGACGCTGGAGGGTAACTTTCTTGTTCTTTCGGGCGTTCAGATCGCGCCCAATGGCGATGTCTGGGTCGCCGGCGACACTGGCCTGGGCGGCATGGTCGAGATTTTCAGGCGAGGCAACGTCATCGCCACAATTAATGACCAAA
>Ga0116229_10002508_pt1 | contig 29726 bp, 24 predicted proteins | sample S1TSphgellanicum_3_FD_87313 | JGI IMG/M metagenome (GOLD analysis project Ga0116229, IMG submission 87313) | Host-associated microbial communities from peat moss isolated from Minnesota, USA - S1T2_Fc - Sphagnum magellanicum MG | ecosystem: Host-associated > Plants > Peat moss > Unclassified...
GCGATCGGCCGTTTCATCAGCCAGGGCGTTACCGAGCTTGGCGAAAAGCTCGGCCCCATCCTCTGGCAGTTCATGGCCAGCAAGACGTTCGACCTTGAGGACATGAGGGCATTCCTCGCGCTTCTACCGAAAACCAAGGATGGGCTTAAGTTAAGCCACGCGATCGAGGTTCGCCACGAGAGCTTCCGGGATAAGGACTTTGTCGGCCTGTGCCGCGCGTCCGGCGTCTCGATCGTGTTCGCGGACAGCGCCAAATACCCGGCGCTGGCCGATCTCACAGGCGAGTTTGTCTACGCCCGGCTCGAGGACGCCAGGGCCGAGGTCGAGACCGGCTATAGCGCAGAGGCCCTCGACCGCTGGGCCAAGATCGCAAGAACCTGGGCTCTGGGGCGCCAGCCCGACGGGCTCGCCTACGCCGACCCAGAGCCCGTCGCGGAGGTCAAAGCCCGTGATGTCTTTGTCTTTATGATCAACGGCGCCAAAGAGCGCGCTCCCGCAGCGGCCCGGGCCCTGATTGAACGGGTCTGACCTCGCCGCGAAAGCACTCGGGCGCCCACACCTTCGCTTCAGCGCGGGGCGTGCGGGAGAAAAACCGGGCTTGAGACGGTCTGGACGCGACCTCGTGGCGCTCAAACGGCCGGATCGACCTCGTAGACGCGGACCCTATCGGCATAAAACGAGAGAAAACCGCGGATCTGCTCCATCGCCGGGTAGGGGTCTTCATAGCTCCAGGCCAGGTTCTCGAACACCTCGCCGTCGATCGAAAGGGAGTAATAGCTGGCTTCGCCTTTATAGGGGCAATGGCTGTGGTGATCGGTCCGGCCAAAAAACCCCATATCGATATCCTCGCGCGGAATGTACTGGACCCCCGGATAGGCGGCTTCCTTTAGGGTCACGGCTGCGGCGCTGTCGGCGATCACATGGTTATTGACCTCCACGCGCACGCGGCGCGGATTGAGGGCAAGGTCGATCGGATGGTCAGGACCCGGTAATTTCATCGTGCGCTCCAAAACCTGCAGGCGCTTGGCGAGCGTGATCGCCGCCAAGACCCGAGGCTTGCTTGTGAAACGCCGGACGCCGTGATCCTATCCCTCGCCAATCGGGTAACCCGCCGGGGCGTCCTTCGCCGGCGGCTCAGAAGGGGGATGGATGCTCGTTCTCATCGCCGGAGTGATCGTCACCATCCTGACGATGATCCCGGTCCTGCTTCAGCTCCGCCAGCATCCTCGCGGCCTTTTCATCCTGTTCTTCGCCGAAATGTGGGAGCGGTTCTCCTACTACGGCATGCGCGGGCTTCTGATTCTCTATCTGACCCAGAAGTTCCTGTTTGATCAGTCCGACGCCGCCGACCATTACGGCGCCTATGTCGCCCTCATGTACCTTATGCCCCTGGTCGGCGGCATCCTGGCCGACCGCTGGCTCGGCACGCGTAAGGCGATCCAGTTCGGCGCCGTCCTGCTTGTGATCGGCCAGCTCGGGCTCGCGATCGAGGGCCCGGGGGCGCGTCAGGTGCTGACCTATCACGGCCATGACTATTCAGTGTCGGTCGAGGGGCGGATGGCGGATCGCACGACGCGGATCATGGTCGCCGGCCAGGGCTATAGCTTCGAAGCCTCAGGCGACGGCGGTCTTAAGATCAACGGCCTTCCCGCCGGGGCGTCCCTCCCCTCGGTCCTGCCCAAAGCCAGCTACAGCCTGTCGGTCAAGGACCGCAACGACCTCTTTCTAAACCTGTTTTATCTGGCCCTGGCCGCCAACATCATGGGCGTGGGGTATCTTAAGGCCAATATCTCCTCGATCGTCGGCCAGCTCTATCCGCAGGGAGATCCCCGGCGCGACCCCGGGTTCACCCTCTACTATTTTGGCATCAACCTCGGCTCCTTCTGGGCCGGTATCCTGCCGGGGCTGGTCGGGGCGACGGTCGGCTGGTGGGCGGGGTTCGGGCTCGGCGCATTGGGCATGGCGGCAGGCCTTCTCGTGTTTGTGCTCGGCCGCCCGCTGTTGCAGGGGGTCGGTGAGCCGCCCAGCCCCCAGCGGCTGCAGCGGCCGATCTTTGGGCCGATCACGCTTGAGGGCGCGCTTTATTGTGCGGCGATCCCCGGGATCGTCATCGCCTATGTGCTCGTCGGGCATAATCGTTGGGTCCAGTCGCTCCTAATCCTGAGCTCGCTGGTCATCCTCGGGTACATCGCCTGGTACATGGCCGCCAGGTGCACCAGGGTCGAACGTGAACGGCTGGGCCTCGCCCTGGTTCTGATCGCAGGCTCGGTCGTGTTCTGGACCCTGTTCGAACAGGCTGGAACCTCTCTCAACCTCTTTGCAGACTCCAATGTGAACCTCAGCATCGGCGCCTTGTCGATGACGACCGCCCAGACCCAGGCGATCAATCCGGGGTTCATCCTGATCTTCGCACCGGTGTTCGCCGCCCTATGGACCTGGCTTGGCCGGCGCAGGCTTGATCCTAATCCGGTATGGAAGTTCGGTTTGGCGCTCATTCAGGTCGGCGGCGGGTTCTTGCTTCTGGTCTACGGCGCCCGCTTTGTTGACGCTGAGTTCCGCGTGCCGCTGATCTTCCTTGTGCTGGCCTATCTGTTGCACACGACGGGCGAGCTTTGCCTCTCGCCGGTCGGGCTTTCCCAGGTCACCAAACTCGCGCCTGAGGTCCTGCTTTCGACCATGGTGGCGGTCTGGTTCCTCTCGGTTTCGATCGCCAATTCGATCGGCGCTGAGCTTGCCAAGCTCACCGGCTCAGAAACGGTGGGCGGCCAGGTGCTCGACCGTCATGCCTCGCTCCTCGCCGCCAACCACATCTTCAGCATCATCGGTTGGGTCGCGGTCGGGGTGGGGGTGGTTTATCTGCTGCTGGGCCCTGTCTTGAAGCGGTGGTCAAACGGGGCGAACGAGGCCGCTATCCCGCCCGCCCTCGCCGCCGAACCCTGAGGCGTTAGAGCGCTTTGCGCACACGCAGATAGAGCCGAGGCTGGGACTGAACGGTGCGAAACTCGGTATAGTCGATCGGCGAGACGCCCCGCTCCGCGTCCCAGACCTGACGCTCGCGATAGAACTTGAACGGCAAAAGGTTTGCGGCGCTCAGGGTCAAGGTCAGATCCTTGGTCGGCTTGTAGTCCCACTCAAGGGAAATGTACTGATTGCCAATGTGATAGCGGTCAATCTCCCCAAGGCGGTAGTAGGTCTCGCGCCAGCCCTTGAAATAGGAGAGACTAAAGGTGGAGTTCCACTCCGCCACGTCCTGTTCGTAGACGAACTGGATGTCATCGGGGCGTTGGCCGGAGATGCGCCGGTCTTCGTGGGTGATGGGATCCTCCACAGAGGAGATCCGCCAGATGGTGGTGGTCTTCAAAAGACCGCCATGGACGCCGATCTGGTCCAGCGGGATGGTTCCTTCGATGTCGAGCTGATCTGAGGAGCCTGAGCCGATATTGCCAGGTCCGTCCACAGGAGGATTGGCGCCGGCGATCGGAACATAGTCGTTCACATCGGAGATCTGTTCGTGCAGGCCGGTGATGACGATCGAACCTTTGCCCCAGAACCTTTGCTCCACCGCCGCCTCGTACTGCCAGTGGTCGTCGGGCCTGAGGTTTGGATTGCCGGCGTTGATCTGCCCAGCGGTGTTGAAGTCCACGGCCGACACGAAATTCGAAAAGTTGAGCTGGCCAAGCTTGCGTTCGATCCTGAGCCGCACCTCGGTGTCCTTCAGGGGATCCCAGGTCAGCATGACGCGGGGCTTGGGATAGAAAAAGGCGCGGTTATTGGTGACATCCCCGCTTTCGGAGAGGTCGGAATACTCGAGCCGGACGCCGGCTTCGAGCCTGAGTTTGGGATCAAGCTTCCAGGTGGCCTGCCCGAACAGCTCCTCGCGTGTCTCTGACACCAGCACAGAGTCCGAAGGCAGGGGAACCTGGGCGCCGTCGTCGACATAGAGTTCGTGGCCGGCGAGGAAGTTATAGACCAGCTCGCCGCCGCCCTCGACGGTGAGGGCGGGGTCGGCTTCATAGCGCAGGACGACCCGACCTATGCTTTCGCCAGACCGTTGCACCTGGTTATCGAAATAGACGTCCCCTGGCGCTGTGGACCATTCGCGGGCGTTGTCGCGCTCAAGGTGCTGCAGTCCGATCAGCTGCAGGTCCCAGGGGCCCTGTTTTCTTTCGTAGTTGACGCCGATCTCCCCGTCGCGCCCGCGGTTCTCATCGTTGACCACGGTGTCGGGAGGCGCACCGTAGTCGAGGCCGGCATGAAAGTAGGTTTCCTCGAGTTTCACGTTGGCGCGGAGGGTCCCGCCAAGGTCCGGACCTGAGTAGCTGCCTGTGATCCCAACCCCGCCGCCGGCGCCGGAGGTGCGCACATTCTCACGAAGGTCCGACGCCCCCGGGGTCAGGGTGTCGATCGTTCCATCGCCCACTGAGTCGTCGAAGCTTGAATAGCGGGAAACCTGGGCCTCGATGTTGCGCGGTCCGATCCGGGCCGTGAACTGCAGCGCGCCGCCGGGCACGGTATGCCCATCGTTCAGAAAGAGGTTGTCGTCAAGGCTGGCGATGATTTCGGTCTTGTCGCCCTGCCTGCGGATCACATTGGCCAGGACCGTGCGGTCGTGCATGTCGATTCCAGGCGCTCCGCCACGGATCAATTCGATATGGTCCACATCGCCAGCGGGGATGCGGCTTAGGATGTTGTCGGTGGTGTCGCTCTTGCTCGCTGGGCGCGCGCCGTCGATGAGCACGTTGGAGGCGGCGCCGGCGAAGCCGCGCACCGGGTCTCCAGGGTCGTAAACGAAGCCCGGCAGATGGTTGATCATGTCGAGGGCGGTGGTGGGCTGGTAGGGCGCAAAAAAGGAGGGCGCGTAGCGCGTGACGCCGCTGGACGCAGCGCCGGGGTCGCTAGCGCCCGTCTGCGCCCGTGCGCGCGGCGCGGCCGGCAGCACCGCAATCAGAAGGGCGATGACGCTGATAAGATTACGTTCGTAAACCATCACAGCGGGTTACGCGCGTAAACTTTGGTGTCAAGCGCAAACGGCGCAGCCATGGAACCCCCAGATGTCTGAGGTGAACCTGCCCGGCGCCGGCCGCTTCAAACCAGTTACATTGCAGACATGTAGATTAAATCGAATTCAGCTTCCTGACGCGTCGCTGCGTTCTGATGGATTGGGTGCGTTGTGCGCTCCTTGCTCCTCGCGCGCTTTACCCCTCGGCCAGGTTTGCGCGGCCGTGCGCAGGCCTGACCCATGACAGGTCCGCCAACTCTGCCCGACTAAAGGCTGGTGCCGCCCACGGTCAAGCCGCCGAGCTTGAGCGAAGGCTGGCCGACGCCGACGGGCACGCTCTGGCCCGCCTTGCCGCAGACGCCGACGCCCGGATCAAAGTCGAAATCATTGCCGATCATCGAAACCTTGGTCAGAGCCGACGGGCCGTCCCCGATCAGGCTCGCGCCCTTCACCGGCCGCGTGATCTTCCCGTCCTCGATCAGATAGGCTTCTGTGCACTGGAACACGAACTTGCCGTTGGTGATATCCACCTGGCCGCCCCCAAGGTGAGCACAGAAAAGGCCGCGCTGGGTCGAGGCGATCATTTCCTCGAGGGTATGGTCGCCGCCCAACATCGCGGTGTTGGTCATCCGTGGCATCGGCATGTAGGCGTACGATTGCCTGCGGGCGTTTCCGGTGACCTCAAGCCCCATCAGACGCGCTGACTGCCGGTCGTGAATATAGCCCTTCAGGACGCCATCTTCGATCAAAACGGTGCGCCCGGTGGGCGTGCCTTCATCGTCGATGGTGAGCGAGCCCCTTCGGCCCGGGATCGAGCCGTCGTCGATTACCGTGACGCCCGGCGCCGCCACCCGATCGCCGATCCGGCCGGAAAACGCGGAGGATCCCTTGCGGTTGAAGTCGCCCTCAAGTCCGTGTCCCACCGCTTCATGTAAAAGGACGCCGTTCCAGCCCGGCCCCAGCACCACATCCATCTCGCCCGCAGGACAGGCCACTGCGTCGAGGTTGACCAAGGCTTGGCGGAGCGCCTCGTCCACCTGGGCCTGCCAGGAGCCAGGGGTTATCCAGGCGTCGAACGAGGCCCGTCCGCCCGCGCCTGAAAACCCGCCTTCGCGCCGGCCGTCTTTCTCAACCGTCACCGATACATTGACCCGCACAAGGGGACGTACGTCGCGCAGCAGCCGCCCGTCGGCGCGCAAAACCTCCACGATGCGCCTCTCTGCGGCGAGATTGGTGGTGACCTGCACGACGCGCGGATCGCGGGCGCGGGCGAAGGCGTCGATCTCCTGGAGCAGGGCGACCTTGTCGCCGAAGGCCGGCGCGGCCAAGGGATCATCCTCGCCGTAGAGCTTGCGGTTGGTGCCTTTGGGGCCCTCGGCCGCCTGGCCCTGGTAGCCCCGCTTGGCGAGGGCGGCTGCGTCAGCGGCGCGGCCGATCGCGTCTTGCGAGATCTCGCTGGCGTGCGCGTAGCCGGCGGTCTCGCCCGCCACGACGCGCAGGCCAAAGCCTTCAGCGGTGTCGTAGGTGGCCTGCTTCAGCCGCCCGTCGTCGAACATTAAAAACTCGCTCTCCGAACGCTCAAGAAAAAGCTCACCATCGTCAGCGCCGGCCAAGGCCGCGCCGAGGACCGCCAACGCCCGATCGGGCTCCACACCCGCAGCGTCGAGCAGAGAGGGGGCAGGAGAGAAGGCGTTCATGGAAAGGCGACCTCGGACATCTCAGCCTTAGATCGCAACGCGCGGGGGCTGGGGCAAGGGGATTGATCAGACAGCGACGCCGCGCCGCGCTTGGCCGTAGCAAAACCATGCATCCGACCCTCGCTTCATCCGACGCTGGCGCAATCGTCTGCAAACCTGGATAGAAGGCGCTCGGACGTGCTGGGAGGACGGTTTGCTGATCCAGATGTGGCAAGTGGTGATTCTGGCCTTGGTCCAGGGCGTCACCGAACTCTTTCCAGTGTCGAGCCTCGGACACGCGGTGATCCTGCCCGACGTGCTAGGCTGGAACATCCGCCAGGACGACGAGACCTGGCTGCCCTTCCTGGTGGTGATGCACCTTGGGACAGCCATCGCCCTTCTGATCTATTTCTGGCGCGACTGGTTTGATTTCGCCATGGCGGTTCTGGCCAATCGAGGCCCGAGGCCGACGGAGGAGCGAAGGCTGTTCTGGCGGGTGGTTGTGGCCACCCTTCCTGCTGTGGTCCTCGGCGCGCTCTTTGAAAAGCTGCTCCGCCACGTCTTCGCATCCGCCTCGATCGCCTGTGGGTTCCTCGTTCTCAACGGCGTCATGCTCTATGCGGCGGACCGCATGAAGCGGAGCGAGACCAAGAGCCTCAACGCCCTGACCTTCCTTGACGCTGTGATCATCGGCGCTATGCAGTGCCTGGCGCTGATCCCCGGCGTTTCTCGTTCCGGCTCGACCATGGTCGGCGGTTATCGTGTCGGCCTTAATCACGAGGACGCCGCCCGCTTCTCATTTCTGACCGCGACGCCCATCATCATCGGCGCGACCGTGTTCGAATTGCCGAAGCTCTTGAAGGCCCACGCCCAGCACGGCGGACATATGCTGCAGAGCGCGCTGATCGCAGGCGTGGTCGCGGGGGCCGCAGCCTTTGTCAGCGTCTTTGTCCTGATGCGCTGGTTCAAGCAGCACGAGGTCAAGGGCTTCACCCCGTTCGCCATCTATTGCGTCTTCGCCGGCGCCCTGGCCCTGGCCTGGATCTTGATGCACTGACCTTTTGGCGCGCTCACGCCTCATTGGCCTGACCTCGCCGAGGGCCGCGGCCGGTCTTAGTCCCCGTGCGCTTCGAGGTCCCCGTGCGCTTCGAGGTCCCTGGGCCTATCGCGTGAGCCTGCCCCCGCCTTCGGCGGCGCAGCCCGCGCGCCCGCCTCCAGTTTCTGATCAAGGGCTACGAAGTCCTCGACGAACCAGAGATCCGTACCGCGATTGGATTCGCGCACCCAGTCGCCAAGCGGCGCGCTCGCCTTCAGGTAACGACTGATATCCCCGACGACCGCCAGCTTCACGCCATAGTTGACCAGCTTTTGCACCACCTCGCCGGCGAGGCGGGTGGAGAGGGTGAAAAAGGCCTCAGACAGCCGCTCGACGGGCAGGGCGACCATACGGGCTCTTTCATGGAAGGCCTGGCTCAGGAGGTCGGCGGCGTCGCGCTCTGAGGCGATCTTCGGCCCGTCGGCGTCGCACTCAAGAACCCTGATCCCGCAGTGATCGCGGCAATGATCGCCCATCGCGGCCCTCCTCGTCCAAGGGGTTATGTCGGTCGGCGCGCCGCGCTTTGCAAGTTTCGCCCAAGCTCCGGTCCCAAGCCCCGGTCCGGGGCGCCAGGTCCGGGAAGACCTGGAGGCGCCCAGGCTTAGAACATCACGTTTGGGTTCATGATCCGCTTGGGATCCAGGGCGGCGCGGATGGCGCGCAGGCTTGCGATCTCCACCGCCGACTTGTAGCCGAGGGCTTCTTTGCTCTTCATGGCGCCAAGGCCGTGCTCGGCGGAGATCGAGCCGCCGAGGCCGACGGCGATGTCATGAACCGCCTTGGCGCCCTTATCGCGCAGGGCTGAATGGGCGGCCTCGTCAGATCCGCTCGCCCGCAGAACGTCGTAATGGATATTGCCATCGCCCACGTGGCCGAAGGCGACGACCCGGGCTCCGGGCGCAATGCGCTCCACCTCCCTGGACGCCCGGGCGATGAACTCGGCCACCGCGCTGACGGGCACGGAGATGTCGTGCTTCCACGCCGAGCCTTCCGGTTTTTGCGCCCCTGACTGCCCTTCGCGCACGGCCCACATGGCCTCAGCCTGGGTCTGGTTCTGGGCGAGGGCCGCGTCCTGGATCAGATCCTCCTCAAGGGCGGCGGCCAAAAGACGCTCCATCGCCCGCTCGGCAAGGCCAGCCTCGCCGGACGCCAGCTCGATCAGGGCGATCCAGGGCGGCGCGCCCCCAAGCGGCGGCCGAAGGCCCATATGCGTCTCGGCGAAGGAGACCCCGAGGGCGTTCATCAGCTCAAACGCCTCGACCGCGCCGCCGCTCTCCGCCTTAGCCCGGTGCAAGAGGGCGATGGCGTCGGCCGGGCCTTTCAAGGCCACGGTTGCGACCGCCCGGTCGTTCAGCACCGGGAAGAGCTTCAGCGCCGCGGCGGTGACCACGCCCAAGGTGCCCTCAGCTCCGATCAGGAGCTGCTTTAGGTCATATCCGGTATTGTCCTTGCGCAGGCGTTTTAGGCCGTGGAACACGTCGCCCGACGGCAAGACCGCCTCCAGCCCCAGCACAAGATCGCGCATCGTCCCATAGCGCAGCACCGCCGTGCCTCCGGCGTTGGTCGAGATATTGCCCCCGATCGTGGCCGTCCCCTCCGCGGCGAGGCTCAGGGGGAAGAACCGGCCTGCCGCCGCCGCCGCGGTCTGCGCGCGAAGCAGGGTGACGCCGGCCTCCACCACCATCACATCATCCTCCGGCGCCGTCTCGCGGATCCGGTTCAAACGTTCGGTCGACAACAAAACCTCGCCATGGGGAATCTGGCCGCCGACCAGACCGGTGTTCCCCCCCTGAGGCACGATCGCTGTTCCGGTCTCGGCGCAGAGGCGCACGATTTTTGAGACCTCCTCAGTGGTGCGCGGCAGAAGAAGGAGCGGGGTCTCGCCCACCCAGCGCTCGCGCCACTCTACGAGTTTAGGATGCAGACGATCAGGATCGTCGGACCAACCGTTTTCTCCGACCAGAGCCTTCAGGCGTTCAAGGGTGGACGGTTGGGCGTTCATCGCCCCATCCTAACCCATCCTCGAGCCAGGTCTTAGCGGCTTGTTCGCGTTCGGTTGGCGGCTCGGCATTGCCTTAGGGCTTGCGGCGGAACGTGCGGCGGGGGCATGACGTGCACGCAGGCCGCGCGTGGCGACGCCGCGCCCAAGGCGGGTTTTGTTTTTGTTGCCCGCCCGCCCCAAGGCGAAGAGAACAGAGCCAGAAAGAAGCGCGCGCCGGGAGAGCGGACAGCAGATGGTCAACCTGAAGCCTCAGCCTTGGATGACGGCCGAGCCGACGCGCAAGGTGATGGCGGCGCTACGCGCGGCGGGGGCGGCGCGCTTTGTGGGCGGATGCGTGCGTGACGCCCTCTTGGGGCGGCCGATCGGGGATATCGACATCGCAACCCCCCTCGAGCCTCAGCGCGTGGTCGCGGCTCTGGAGGCGGCGGGCTTACGCGCCGTTCCCACCGGCCTTGAGCACGGCACCCTCACCGCGATCGCAGACGGCCAGACGTTCGAGATCACAACCCTTCGCCGCGATGTGCAGACCGACGGCCGCCGGGCGGTCGTCTCCTTCACCTCTGACTGGACCGAGGACGCAGAGCGGCGCGACTTTCGTCTGAACGCGCTTTATCTCGAGGAGGACGGGACCGTGTTCGACCCGACCGGCGAGGGGGTGGCGGACGCGCGGGCGGGCCGGATCGTTTTTGTCGGCGATGCTGAGACCCGCATTCGCGAGGACGTGTTGCGCATCCTGCGCTTCTTTCGCTTCTACGCTTGGTACGGGCGCGGGGAGGCCGACCCGGCGGCGATCACAGCCTGTGCGGCTCTGCGCACGGGGCTGAGGGGTCTTTCGGGCGAGCGCGTCTCCAAGGAACTCCTAAAGCTGCTCGCCGCCGAGGATCCGCGCCCGGCGATTCGGCTGATGGCGGCCTCAGGCGTGCTCAGCGCGCTTCTGCCCGAGGCGCAGGGCCTTGCCCGGTTTGAACGTCTGGTGGAGATCGAGACCGGCCAGCTGTTCACCTGTGATGAGGGGCTGCGCCTTTCGGCCCTCCTCGCGCGGGACCATGACAGCGTTGTTGGCGCCTCTGCGCGTCTTAAGCTCTCCAATGCGATGCGCGACCGGCTTCTGGCCGCCCTGCCGGGCGAGCCGCAATTAAGCTCTTGGATGTCGCCGCGCGAGGTGCGCCGGGCGATCTACCGCCTTGGCAAGGGCGCCTTTCGCGATCAGGTTCAGCTGGCCTGGGCCGGCGCGGACCGTACGGCCGTCCATCCACAGTGGCGCATGCTCTATACCTATCCCGACACCTGGGCGCCGCCCGAGTTTCCGATCAAGGCCGAAGATATCAAGGCCGCCGGCGTCGCTGAAGGGCCGCTCCACGGGCGCGTGCGGCGCGAGGTCGAGGCCTGGTGGGTCGACATGGACTTCACCGACGACAAGCTCGCCGCCATCGAACGGCTTAAGGCGGTCGCGCAGGGTCTGGCGTACTGAGCGTGAGACCGACAAGGCGCACCCCCCCGGGAGGGACAGAATGAAAGCGATATGGGCGGCCCTGGCCGCGGCGGTCGGTCTGGCGGCGCCCGGCGCGGCCCTGGCCTGGTCAAACCAGGGCCATCAGGCGACCGGTGCGATCGCCTATGATGATCTATTGAAATCAGATCCAGCCATCATCGCCCGGATCGTTGAGATCGAGCAGCACCATCCGGACAAGGCGCGCTTCGACAAACGCCTCGGCGCCCTCAAAGGTCCTGCACGGGACCGGATGCTGTTCGAGCTGATGGCGCGCTGGCCTGATGACGCGCGAGAGGGCCCCTATGATCATCCGAGCTGGCACTACTGGCTCGCCGCGATCAATGATCCGGTTCATCCTGCACGACTGCCGCCGGCTTTGCTCGCCACCAAAACCGGCGAGGCGGTCGAGGCGTTCGCGCTCGCCCGCGCCACTGTCGCCGACGCCTTTTCCGGGGACGCGGAGCGGGCGGTGGCGCTCTGCTGGATCTTCCACCTGGTCGGCGACATTCAGCAGCCGCTGCACGCCGGCCACCTGGCTTCTACCCGTTTTCCGATGAGCGATCGCGGCGGCATGATCGACTTCGTGCGCGCCGGCGCCGGATCGTCGCCGATCTACCTGCACCTTTACTGGGACAATCGGCTGGGGCCCGATGAGGACGACGATGCGGCGGTCTCCACTGAGGTGGAGGCGGTCGAGGCCAAGGCCCCGCGCGCCAGCCTGCCCGTCCTTGACCCGTCCAAGACCGACGAGGCGGCGTTCCGAACCTGGGCAGGGGAGAGCTATGCCCTGGCCGTCAAAGAGGTCTATCGTGACGGCGCCGTATCGGGCGTGCCGACCGCCGCTCCAGATGCGCCTATCCTCCCGGCCGATTATGACGCGCGTAGCCACGCCATTGCGGAACAAAGGGTGGCGGCTGGCGGCTATCGCATCGCCGACGTGCTCAAAGCCATCCTGAACTAAGGACGATCCTCATGCTCTACCGCCAGCTCGGGTCAAGCGACCTAAAGGTCTCGGAGATCTCCCTCGGGTCCTGGTTGACCTACGGTGTCGGCGTGGAGGCCCAAAAGGCCAGAGCCTGCCTCGACCGCGCCTTCGACCTCGGCGTCAACCTGATCGACACCGCCAATGTCTACGGGCGCGGCGCAGCGGAAACCTTCCTTGGCGGCGCCCTTAAGGGCCGACCGCGGGACAGCTATGTGCTCGCCACTAAACTGTTCGGCGATATGGGCGGTGGAGACCAAGGTCTCTCGCGCGCCCAGGTGTTCAAACAGATCGATGCGTCCCTCGCCCGATTGAACACCGATTTCGTCGACCTCTATCAATGCCACCGCTACGATGTGAACACGCCCTTAGAGGAGACGATGGAGGCCCTGTCTGAGATCGTGCGGGCGGGCAAGGCGCGCTGGATCGGCTTTTCGGAATGGGCGCCGGACCAGATCGAAGCGGCGCTGAAGCTGGCGAAGGACGCAGGCGTCGTGGGCTTTGTCTCCAGCCAGCCGCAGTACTCTCTGCTCTACCGGCGGCCGGAGAAGAAGGTCATGCCCCTCTGCGCCGCCAACGGCGTCTCTCAGATCGTCTGGTCGCCCCTCGCCCAAGGCGTTTTGACGGGCAAGTACGATCCGCAAAGCCCGCCGCCGGCCGACAGCCGCGCCTCATCCGACCAGATGGGCGGCTTTATCCAGCGGCTGATGGAGCGGCCGACCCTGGAGGCGGTGCAGCGACTAAGGCCGATCGCCGAGGAGGCCGGTCTGACGTTGAGCCAGTTCGCCCTCGCCTGGGTTCTGCGCGAGCCCAATGTGGCTTCCGCGATCATCGGCGCCAGCCGCCCAGAGCAGGTGAACGAGAACTGCATAGCGTCCGGCGCCAGGGTCGATCCGGCCCTCTTCGCCAGGGCAGAGGCCATCGTCGCGGGCGTCACGCCGTCTTAGGCGGCCTTGCTGCGCGCGCGCCGCTGTCGTCGCGCAGCGGGCTCAGGTGAAATCTCCGATACCTGAAGGGCCCCCATCGCCAGACGGCCGTCTTACTGATCGAAGACGATGACGCTCCTTGCGAGTTCGCCGCGCCTAAGCTCGTCGAGGGCGTCGTTGACCTGCTCGAGTTTAATCCTCTGGGCGATCATCTCGTCGAGCTTCAACTTGCCTGACATGTAGAAGTCGACGAACCGCGGCATGTCGATGGGGAAGCGGTTAGACCCCATCAAGGACCCCTGAATCCGCTTCTCGCCCAGAAAGTCCGCGCCCATAAGTTCGATCGACACGCCCACGGGGATCATGCCGATAATATTGGCGGTGCCCCCCCGGCGCAGCATGCGAAAGGCCTGTTCGGCGGTGGTCTTAAGGCCGATGGCCTCAAAGCTGTGGTGCACGCCGCCGCTGGTGAGATCCATGACCTGCTTTACCGGATCGCCATCGGCCGGATTGATCACGTCTGTGGCGCCGAAGGCCTTGGCGAGGTTCAGCTTCGAGCCCTGCATATCGATCGCGATGATCCGTCCGGCGCCGGCGATGGCCGCTCCGTTCACAGCCGCCAAGCCGACGCCGCCGCAGCCGATCACAGCGACGGTTTCGCCGGGTCGGACATTGGAGGTGTGAATGACCGCGCCGACCCCGGTGGTTACGCCGCAGCCGATCAGGGCGGCGCGGTCGAGGGGCATGTCCTTGCGGATCCGGGTGCAGGCGTGCTCGTGGATCAGCATGTACTCGGCGAAGGAGGAGAGGTTCAAGAACTGGTTCATGTCGCCGGCCCCTTCCTTAAGGCGTGGGGCTTCACCCCTGCCGCGGCGGGTCTCAGGCGACACACAAAGGCTCATCCGCCCCCCGAGGCAGAATTCGCAATGGCCGCAAAACGCCGACAGGCAGGTGATCACATGGTCGCCCGGCTTGACTGTGCGGACTTCCGCGCCGACCTGTTCGACCACGCCCGCGCTCTCATGGCCAAGAACCGCCGGAAGCGGATAGGGATAAGCGCCCTCGACGAAATGGAGATCCGAGTGGCAGACGCCGGCGGCGACGGTGCGGATCAAGACCTCGTGCGGGCCGGGCTTGGAGATTTCGACATCCTCAATGACCAGCGGCGTCTTGGTTTGTCGCAGTACGGCGGCTTTCATCGGCGCGTTCCCTCGAACCTTTGGTATGGGTTTATTGGCGCGTTCAACATCACGCCGCGCGCCTTGGCGCAAGGGGCCGTCCCGGGCTTGACCGCGCCGAATGGGCCTCGCCTCTGGAACAGCCCACAGGTTAAGGCCCCATGGAACGGCGAGGGTGCAGCCACGTTTAGGCTTCAACCTTGGCGTTTTGGGACACTGATCATGCTGAAGTGGGCTTTGATATTTGCGGTGGTCGCGCTGATCGCCGGCGCCTTGGGATTCGCCGGCGTCGCGGGCGCGGCCGCCGGGATTGCGAAGATCCTGTTCTTCGTCTTCGTCTTGGGGTGTTTGCTGTTCGTGGTCTTGGGCTTCACCGTCGCCAAGAAGGTGGTCTGATCCCCGGCGGGGGGGCGGAGGCGACGCTTCCCCCCCTCGCCGACCCGCGCTACACGCGCGGCCATGAACCTCGCCCGTTTTCCCCGCCGCCGCTACACGCCCCATCCGACGCCGCTGGAGCCTTTGGTTCACCTGTCGCGCTACCTCGGCGGCCCGGAGATTTGGATCAAGCGCGACGATCTCACCGGACTTGCGGGCGGCGGAAACAAGACCCGCAAGCTCGAGTTCCTGGTCGCTGACGCCCTGGCCCAAGGCGCGGACACCCTGATCACCGTCGGCGCGCCCCAGTCCAACCATTGTCGCCTGACCTTGGCCGCCGCGGTCAAAGAGGGTCTTAAGTGTCGGCTGGTGATCGAGGAGCGTGTGCCCGGCACCTACGCGCCCACCGCGTCGGGCAATAACTTTCTGTTCGATCTCCTCGGCGTCGAGGGCGTGACACCGGTCAAGGCCGGCGCGCCCCTTGCCCAGGAGATGCAGGCAATCGCCGATGAGATCGCGAGGCTCCAGGGCCGCAAGGCCTACATCATTCCCGGCGGCGGCTCGAACCCTTTGGGCGCCCTTGGCTATGTGGCCTGCGCCGAGGAGTTGATGGCTCAGAGCTTTGAGCTCGGAGCAAGCTTTGATCACGCGGTTTGCGCGTCGGGCTCAGGCGGCACGCATGCGGGCTTTTTGGTCGGGCTCCTTGGAACCCATGCTCAGCTTCCTTTAACGGGGATCAACGTGCGGCGGCCGCGGGCCGAGCAGGAGGGCAATGTCCACGCCCTGGCTGAGGCGACCGCCGAACTCCTCGGCCTGCCAGCTGTGGCGCGCGAGCGCGTGATCGCCCTCGATGAATGGGTGGGTCCCGGCTATTCGATTTCAACGGACGCCATGGTCCAAGCTGTGCGCCTCCTCGCCGCCCTCGAAGGGGTCCTTCTGGATCCGGTCTACACCGGCAAGGCCATGGCCGGCCTGATCGAGCTCGTCCGCCGGGGCTGCTTCACGAAGGGCCAGCGCGTGGTGTTCCTGCATACGGGCGGCGCTCCGGCCCTCTACGCCTATCAAGGGGAGCTGCAATCATGAGCCTGAAGACCGTGGGCGTTCTTGGCGGGATGGGCCCGGCCGCCACCATCGACTTCATGAGCAAGCTTTTGAAGGCGACGAAGGCTAAAGAAGAACAGGACAATCTGCGCCTGCTTGTGGATTGCAATCCCCATGTGCCGGACCGCAATCATCTCATCGCGGGCGGCCCGACGCCCGGGCCGGTGCTGGCCGCCATGGCGGGCGGCCTGGAACGGTCGGGCGCCGATTTTGTGGTCATGGCCTGCAACACCGCCCATGGCTATGAATCTGAAATCCGCGCGGCCCTCTCCGTTCCCTTCGTCAGCCTGATCGCAGAGACGGCGGCCACGCTCAAGGCCCGGCATGGAGGGATCAAACGTGTCGGGCTTCTGGCCGCCTCAGGCTGTCTTGAGGCGCGGCTTTATCAAGATGCGTTCGCCAAGGATGGGGTCGAAACCCTGACCCTGGACCCCTTGGATCAGAGCCGGTTCATGACCGCGATCTACGACATCAAGCGGGGCGAGGTTTCGCAGGCGTCCCGGGCTCAGATGCGCGCCTTGGCCGATGTTCTGATCGGCGCCGGGGCGGAGGCCGTCGTCGCCGGTTGCACCGAAGTTCCACTGGTGCTGGCTTGGGCGGACATCGCCAAGCCCCTTCTCGACACAACCGACATCCTTGTCGAGCGCACCTTGGCATACGCCCGCGATGGGGAGCCGCTGCCGGCTTAAGAGGGGGTCTTAAGGCGCGCCGCGCCTAGGCCATAAATCCCCAATGGCGGACCTCGCCGACGTCGACGTGGACGAAGTTCGAGGCGGGATAATAGCCAACCCCGCCGCGCTTTAAGTCGAAGGCGGCGTTGCGAAGGTGGTCGAGGGCCACGTCGCCGAGGCGGATGTCGATGGCTTCGCCCTGCATGTGGAGGCTATGGACGGCGACGCCCGAATGTTCGCTCTCCTCATGCAGCATCGCATTGGTCGACGGCGATCGATAGCCGGAGATCACCTGGAAGGGCTGGCGGGCGCCCGTGCGGGCCCGGATGGTGTCCAAAAGGTCGATCAGGTTGGCGTCGATCTCATGCTGCTCGCCATTGCGGAAGTCGCGCAGAACCCGCTTCAGATCGTACATCGCTTCTGGAATGTAGCGGCCTTCCTCGTAGTAGACGGTCTCAAGCCGCTCTTCGGTGTGCAGATTGTGCAGGGCGATCTTGCGGACCGGGGCGCTCGGTTCGCCGGTGGCGAGATCGCGGGCCAGATAGGGCTTTGCAACGCCGCCATGCGGCGTCTTGTTCGCCAGGCCCATATGCCGGCCGTGGCGGCCATGGCCGTGCGCTTTGGCCAGATGCAAAGGGTGCGAACCGTGGCCGTGAACCGAATGGGCGCTCGCGTGTTTGGTTATGTAAGCCTTGGCGTGGCGGTGAGGTTTCGCCAGGCCTTCGGTTGCGACCACTGTGCTGACGGCCGTGGCGAGGGAGGCTGTAAAAAGGCGCCGCCGCGAAAATTCCATAGGCTTGTTTGCACCTCGTCACGCCAGGGTGCGTGCCGAAAGTTCCCTGACTGTTACCGATAACCCACAGTTCGCAAATACAAACGGGCCTGACCAGCCCGATCGTGATCACGAAATTCGTGATCACGCCAAAGCTCGCCGCCGGTTTTCGATGCGGCCAAGCTGCCTGTTTTCCTTGCACATCAAGGGGAAAATTCGGCTTCAGGCCCCCTCGACGCAGGGCGGTTTTCCCTATCGCGATGCGGCGATCAGTCCCAGGAGCTGGCTGTCCCAGTCATAAACGTCGCTCCGAAAATCCATCCGCCCCTTAACGTCCGGATAGACGGTCCAGTACATCAAAAAGACCGGAATGGGCCGGTCCAGCTGCACCCGCTGGGTCTTCCCGTCCTGGACCACGTCTTGAATATGGTCCGGGGTCCAGGTCGCATCGCCGCTGAAGAGCCGGTTGGCCAGATCGAACGGTCTCTCCAGGCGCACGCAGCCGTGGCTTACATCGCGGGCGTCGCGGCTGAAGGCCTTGTGCGAAGGGGTGTCGTGCAAATAGACCGCAAAGGGATTTGGGAAGTCGAACTTGATCTGGCCGAGGGCCGATTTGGCGCCGGATTTCTGCTGGAGACGGTGTCCCCCGTCAGGGGTCTCGATAATGCGAAACCCGTGCGCGGCCAGGTAGCCGGGGTGGGCCGCCTCCTTGGGGTAGTATTCCTTTTCTGCGATCGTGGAGGGCACGTTCCACGGCGGGTTCAAGACAATCGAATCGATCTCAGAGGTCAAGAGCGGGGTCTGGTCGTCGGGGCGACCCGGCGCCGCGCGCATCTCGAGGGTCAGAGCGTTCTCTTCAAACAGGCTCATCTCCGCTGCGGCGATATTCACCTCGATGCGGGTCGCGGGCCATAGCCGAGGCTCCCAACGCCAACGCTCCATATTCGCGATGATCTGGAGCACGCGGCTTTGGGGCGCCACGTTCAACGCCTCAAGGGTAAGGGCGTCGACCTTGCCGGTGGCGTCAAAGCCGTTGCGGCGCTGATAATACTTCACCGCGTCCTCAAGCAGGTCGTCGAACCGGTCGCTCGTGGTGTCGAGGTTCAGCGACGGCTCCTCGCTCATCAGCCGCGCTCTTAAAGCGACCACCCGAGGTCCGGTCGAGCCCGGCTTCAGTTCAGGGCCGCCTTCGACGGTCGGCCAGCCCCCCGCCGCGACGATCGCCTTATAGCGGGCGAGGGCGGCGCGCAGGAGCCGGTAGCGGTCGAACGGCGGGGGCAGGCTGTCGATCCATTGGGCCAACCGGTCCTGCTGAACCGCGTAATTGAACTCGCTCTCGGCCTCATAGGGCGGCGGCTTCATGGCCCAGTTCTTCGGCCAGTTTGTAATGCGAAGGCCGTGTTGGGCCCGCGCATAGCGCAGGATCAAGGTTCGCATCAGGCTTTCGCCCTGGGCCCGGAAGGTCGGATCGGACGCATAGACCTCAGCCTCGAGGTTGGCCGGGTAGAACTCGCCGGCGCGAAAGCCGTGGGTTTCGGCCTCCTTCAAGCTTGCGAGGATCAGGGCGACCTGGTCGGGGCGAAGGGGCGGGGGCGGGGTCTGCGGCGGTTTATAGGAAGGGGCTGAGGGATAGCCGGCGACAGGCGGGTTCGATGGCCCCGTGCTGTTCGGCTGTTCCGCGTGAGCCGTGGCCGCGAGCACGGCGCTAAGCGCCGCGGCCGATAGAAAGGCTGCCGTGTCCGAGCGCCGCATGATCCGCCGTCCCCCGCAGGCTCTATCGACCATTCATATCGCCTGTGCAAAGGGCCCGCTGCGTTGCGGTAAAGATGTTCAAAGCTAGATGCAGAGGCGCCACGCCCCACGCAAGCGTGGCGGCGGCTTAGATATGAACCGGGTGGCCAAGCGCGCGCAGGGCCGCCTCATGGACGGTCTCCGACAGGGTCGGATGCACATGGATCGTGCCGGCCAGATCTTCCAGCACCGCCCCCATCTCGACACTCATGCAAAACTCGCCGGCCAGTTCCGACACATGCTGTCCGACGGCCTGCAAGCCGATCACCCGATGGTCGGACCGGCGCGCCACAACGCGGGTAAAGCCCCCGCCTTCGCCCGCCTCCATCGAGAGAGCCCGGCCGTTGGCGGCGAACGGGAAGACCGCGCTGATCACCTCGATACCCTGAGCCGCCGCCTCAGCCGGCGAGAGGCCGCAGGCGACGATCTCAGGTTCGGTGAAGCAGACCGCCGCTATGGCGTTGGGCGCGAAGCTGCGCCGTTTTCCAGCGATCGTCTCCACCGCGATGTGAGCCTGGGCGGCGGCCTTGTGCTCCAGCATGGGCTCGCCGACGAGATCGCCTATGGCGTAGACGCCGCGCATGCCGGTCTGCATGTGTTCATTCACCTTGACGAAGGGCCCGGCCATGTCGAGGCCCATGGTCTCAAGCCCCCAGCCGACGGTGCGCGGCCGCCGGCCGACGGTGACCAGGAGCTTGTCCGCGGGAAGTCGCAAGACCTCCGCGCCCTTCTCCACAACGAGTTCGCCGTTCTCAAAGCCGCGCGCCCTGGCGGCGAGATGAAGGGTCACGCCCGCCTTTTCAAGCCAGGTTTTGACCGGCTTGGTGAGGGCGTCGTCATAGAGGGGCAGGATGCGGTCGAGGGCCTCGACGACGGTCACCTCGCAGCCGAACTTTCTGAAGGCCGAACCAAGCTCAAGGCCGATATAGCCGGCGCCGATCACCACAAGCCGCTTGGGGGCCTTCGACAGGCTGAGGGCCTCACTCGAGGAGATCACGTCGCCGCCAAATGGGATGTGGGCGAGCTCGGCGGGGACTGAACCTGTGGCCAGAAGGACCGTGTCGGCCTTGATCGTCACCTCGCCTTCGGGTGTCTGCACAAGACAGGTCTTGGCGTCGGTGAAGCGGCCCCAGCCGTTCACCACCCTGATCTTGTGGCGCTTCAACAAGGCGGCCACGCCGCTGTTCAGCTTGCCCACCACCGTCTCCTTCCAGGCGATGGTCTTCTCTAAGTCCAAGGTCGGCGCCGAAGAGAGGGCGATCCCGTCCCCTGCGCCGCCGACGGCATGGGTCATCGCCTCGAACTTGGAGGCCACGTGGATCAGCGCCTTGGAGGGGATGCAGCCCCGGATCAGGCAGGTTCCGCCAAGCCGGTCTGCTTCCACCAGAACCGTGTCGATTCCGAGCTGGCCGGCGCGGATCGCCGCCACATATCCCCCGGGGCCGCCGCCGAGGATCAGCAGCCTGGTGTGCAGGGCTTGGGTCATAGGGGCCAAGGTCAGTCGATGAAGAGGGCGGCGGGGTTCTCAAGCAGGGCCTTGATCCGCTGGATAAAGGCCGCAGCGTCATAACCGTCCACGACCCGATGATCGAACGAGGACGACAGGTTCATCATCTTGCGCACCACGATCTGGCCGCCCTGCACCATCGGACGCTCGACGATCTTGTTCGGGCCTATAATGGCGACCTCGGGATGGTTGATCACCGGGGTCGTTGCGACGCCGCCAAGGGGCCCCAAGGAGGTGATGGTGATGGTCGAGCCGGAGAGATCGTCCTTGGAGCCCTTGCCCGAACGGGCGATGTCAGCGGCCCGGGTGACGGCGGCGGCTGAACCCCAAAGGTCCAAGGCCTCCGCATGGCGCACCACCGGGACCATCAGTCCCTGGGGCGTCTGGGTCGCGATGCCAAAGTGAACAGGCTTTGAGCGGGCCACGACGCCGGCCTCATCGTCGAAGCGGGCGTTGATTTGCGGATAGTCGGGCAGCACCCTGACCAGGGCGCGCATGATGAAAGGCAGGACGGTAAGCTTGGGCCGGTCCTGGTGCAGGGTGTTGAGGTGGGCGCGCAGGCGCTCCACGTCGGTCATGTCCACTTCTTCGACATAAGCGAAATGGGGAATGCGCCGCTTGGCCTCCTGCATCTGGCGCGCGATCGCGCGCCGCATGCCGATCACCTTCACATGCTCAACGCCCTCGCGCGGCGCATAGGCCGACGAGACTGCCGTGGGCGGGCGCCCCTCGCGGTCCGAGGCCAGGAAGGCGTCCAGATCCTCATGAGTGATTCGGCCTGCAGGGCCGGTTCCGGCGACGTAGGAAAGCTTCACGCCAAGGTCCTCAGCCCGGCGGCGGACCGCAGGCGAGGCCAGGGGGCGTTCGCCTTCGGCTCGCGACGGGATCGTGGGCGGCCTTCTGCCGGTTGGGCCTGAGGACACGGCGAGGACGGCGCTCGGGCCGGCCTCGCGCGTCTCCCCCGCCTGAGGGGAGGGCGCGGCCCCTGGCGCTTCCGGCATGCGGGAGAGGGGCTTTGGAGAAGGCCCCGTGCTGAACTCGACCAGAACCCCGCCGACCGCGGCCATAGCGCCCACATCCCCGTGGATCGCGACCACAGTTCCGGTCACGGGCGAGGTCATCTCAACGGTCGCCTTGTCGGTCATGACATCGACGAGGGGCGCGTCCTCCTCGACCCGATCCCCGACCTTCACATGCCAGGCGACGATCTCCGCCTCGGCGGTGCCTTCACCGACGTCCGGGAGGCGGAACGCGACATCAGAGCTCATCTCGGCTCCGCCGGGGGCCCTCGACAGGGGGGCGGAGGGCCGAGCTTGCGGGCGCGACGCTAAGGCTTCGCCCTCGCCGGATGTCCCGGCCAGAGCCGAAGACCCGTCTCCGGGCTCCGCGTGTCCCTGGGCGTGACCGGGTTCAGGATCTGACCCCGCGAGGTTCGCGGCGAACTCGACGAGGGCCGCGCCGACCGCCGCCATATCGCCGATCTCGCCGTGAAGGACCTCGACCTTGCCGGCCACAGGAGAGGTCATCTCGACGGTCGCCTTGTCGGTCATGACATCGACCAGGGGCGCATCTTCGGCGACGACATCGCCGACCTTGACATGCCAGGCGACGATCTCGGCCTCGGCGGTGCCTTCGCCGACGTCCGGCAGCTTGAACACGAAGCGGCTCATTCAGCCCACCATCGCCTGCTTCAAAGCCTGCGCCACCCGGCTCGGACCCGGGAAATACTCCCACTCGAAGGCGTGCGGATAGGGCGTATCCCAGCCGGTGACCCGCTGGATCGGCGCCTCGAGGGCATAAAAGCAGTGCTCCTGCACCAGGGCCGAAAGCTCGGCGCCAAAGCCGCTGGTGCGGGTCGCCTCATGGACGATGACGCACCGACCGGTTTTTCGCACCGAGGCGAGGATGGCGTCGAGATCGACCGGAGCCAGCGTGCGCAGATCGATCACTTCCGCGTCGACGCCCGCCTCGGTCGCCGCGGCCACCGCCACGTGAACCATGGTGCCATAAGCCAGGACGGTCACGTCTGCGCCTTCGCGCACGATGCGCGCCTTACCGAGGGGCACGGTGTAATAGCCGTCGGGCACAAGATTGCCTTCGATCTTCTGCCAGGGGGTGACCGGTTTGTCCGGGTAGCCTTCAAAGGGGCCGTTGTAGAGCCGCTTGGGCTCGAAAATCACAACCGGGTCGTCGCTCTCGATCGCGGAGATCAGAAGACCCTTGGCGTCGTAAGGATTGGACGGGATCACGGTGACCACGCCCGCCACATGGGTGAACAGGGCTTCTGGGGACTGGCTGTGGGTCTGTCCGCCGAAGATCCCGCCGCCGTAGGGGGTGCGGATCGTCATGGGCGCGGTGAAGTCGCCGGCCGAGCGATAGCGAATCCGCGCCGCTTCGGAGACGATCTGGTCATAGCCCGGGTAGATATAGTCGGCGAACTGGATCTCCACCACCGGACGCAGGCCATAGGTGGCCATGCCGATCGCCGCGCCGATGATGCCGCCCTCCGTAATCGGGGTGTCGAAACATCGGTTCAGGCCATACTTTTTCTGCAGTCCCTCGGTCGCGCGGAACACGCCCCCGAAATAGCCGACATCCTCGCCGAAGGTCAGCACGTTGGGATCGCGGTCCAACATGACGTCGAGGCCAGAATTGATCGCTTGGATCATGTTCATCGGCCGGGCGGTCCCTGCGTCAGGGATGGCGGCTGCGGCCGGTTTTGCATGGAGGGTCATGCTCAGACCCCGAGCTCTTGGCGCTGCATGATGAGGCGCCAATCCATGTCCTTATAGACGTCCTCGAACATGGTCTTGATGCTGGGCCGGTCGCCGGCGTGCAGGGTTCCGTTCGCCTCGCTCTCGCGGCCGGCGGCGCGGACCAGCTCGACCAACTCCTCGTGCAGGGCCTGCTGCTTGTCGTCCGACCATTCACCGATGGCGATCAGGTGTTGTTTCAGGCGCTCGATGGGATCGCCGAGGGGCCAGATCTTGCCCTCGTCCGTCGGCCGATACCGCGACGGGTCGTCCGAGGTCGAGTGTCCTTCAGCCCGGTAGGTATAGTGCTCGATCAGGGTGGCGCCGAGATTGGAGCGGGCCCGTTCGGCCGCCCACTCGGTGGCGGCGTAGACGGCCAAAAAGTCGTTTCCGTCCACCCTGAGGGCGGGCAGGTTGTAGCCGACGGCGCGGCTCGCGAAGGTCGCATCCTCGCCGCCGGCGATGCCGTGGAAGGAGGAGATGGCCCACTGGTTGTTGACAATGTTGAGGATGACCGGAGCCCGGTAGACGCTGGCGAAGATCATCGCTTCGTGGAAGTCGCCTTCTGCGGTCGACCCGTCCCCGATCCAGGTGGCGGCGATCTTATCATCGCCCTTATAGGCGGAGGCCATGGCCCAACCCACCGCCTGGGGGACCTGGGTGCCGAGATTGCCGGAGATGGTGAAAAAGCCATCCTTCTTGGACGAGTACATCACCGGCAGCTGTCGACCCTTCATGGGGTCCTTCGCATTGGAATAGACCTGGTTCATCATATCGACCAGGGGATAGTCGCGTGCGATCAGCAGTCCCTGTTGGCGATAGGTCGGGAAACACATGTCCTCCCGGGTCAGCACCATGGCCGCTGCGGCCGCGACCGCCTCTTCTCCCGTGCATTTCATGTAAAAGCTGGTCTTGCCCTGCCGCTGGGCCCTGTACATCCGCTCGTCATAGGCCCGCGTCAGCATCATGGTCTTCAGGCCGCGCTTCAAGGCCGCCGGATCGAGCTTTGGGTTCCACGGCCCACGCGGCTCACCGTCCTGGTCCAGCACCCGGATCATGCCGTAGGCGAGCTCGCGCATGTCCTTGGGTTCAGTGTCGATCGATGGACGCGGCGTTGCACCCGGTTCCGGAATTTTGAGGCTTGAAAAGTCAGCCTTTTCTCCGGGGCGAAACCGGGGTTCGGGAATCCGCAGGCTGAGGGCGCGGCTGTTTTTCAACCCCTTCGCGGGCGGCGCAGTCCGGGCGGATGCCATGGCGTGGTCCATCGAAAGTCAGCGGGGGCTGACGTGCTATGACCTCGGCGTTCGGCCGGGTCAATAGACCAGAAACACGCGCCAAAGCGGATCGTCCATGCCGCCGCAGGGAAAATCCGGGGCATGGGATTGCGCGGGCGCTTGCGCCCAGCGATCGCCGAGCCATTGCGGGTCATCGCCGGCCTTCTCTCCGGGATGACCCTCAGGGGCGCCGGGGTCAGACCTTATGCCTCGAGATAGCGCCGTTCGACCGCCGCAGTCTTCATCGCCTTCTGCAGTTTCTCGAAGGCGCGGACCTCGATCTGACGGACGCGCTCGCGCGAGACGCCGTACTGGCCGGCAAGGTCCTCAAGGGTGGTCGGTTCGTCCTTGAGCCGCCGCTCGGTCAGGATGTGGCGCTCCCGGTCGGTCAGGCCTTGCATGGCGTCTCCGAGCAGACCCATGCGCTGGGAGTACTCCTCGGTATCGGCGACATGGGTCTCGGCGGACACCTGGGTGTCGTCGGCCAGCCAGTCTTGCCACTCGCTCTCGCTATCGGAGCGGAGCGGAGCGTTGAGGGAGCTGTCCGGACCCGCCAGGCGCCGGTTCATGGAGATCACGTCGTCGTTGGTGACGCCAAGCTTGGTGGCGATCACGGCGACCTGATCAGGATGCAGGTCGCCGTCCTCGATCGCCGAGATCTGGCTTTTGGCCTTGCGGAGATTGAAGAACAGTTTTTTCTGCGCCGCCGTCGTCCCCATTTTCACCAGGGACCATGAGCGTAGGATATACTCCTGGATCGAGGCGCGAATCCACCACATGGCGTAGGTCGCCAGGCGAAAGCCTCGGTCCGGCTCGAACTTTTTGACCGCCTGCATCAGGCCGACGTTGCCTTCGGAGATCACCTCTCCGATCGGCAGGCCATAGCCGCGATAGCCCATGGCGATCTTGGCCACGAGCCGAAGGTGGGAGGTCACAAGCTTGTGCGCCGCCTCCGAATCCTCGTGCTCGCGCCAAGCCTTCGCCAGCATGAACTCCTCGTCCTTGCTGAGCATGGGAAACTTGCGGATCTCGGTCAGATAGCGGGAAAGCCCGCCGTCCGGCGAAATCACCGCCAGAGCATTGGTAGCCATTGGTTTTAATCCCCTCGAACCCTATCTAAGGCGAGGCGTCGCTCCGGCCCGATGCGGTGGATCCCCCGATCATCGGGGAAGGCGAAGGCGGGGTCGGTGGGAGCGCGGCGTCCCTACCGGTAGTAAGGTCTGATATAGCCTTTTGTTGCGCCCTTTTTAAGGCCATTCACCGAAAAAACCGACTGTGGGAGTCGGTTTTTTTGATGAATCTTTCGTTAGATTTGAGCGGCGCCGATCCATAGGGTTCATGAGCCGGCGCGGACACTTGCAGCTTGACCCCAGGGTCAAGCGAATGGCCGAAAGGCCCGGCCCATCGGCGCCTTAATTCAGCTCCGCCAGCGCCTGCTCCAACCGCGCCATGTCCTTGGGCGGGGGCGTCTCGAACCTCAAGGCCTCGCCCGTAATCGGATGGACGAAGCCCAGGACCGCCGCGTGCAGGGCCTGGCGCGTGATCCCGGCTTGGGCGATCGCCGTGCGGACCTGTGCTGAAGGCGGCGATCCGCCATAAAGAGCGTCCGCCAGGACCGGCGAGCCCTTGTGCGCCAGGTGCACGCGGATTTGGTGCGTGCGCCCGGTTTCAAGGGTGCAGACCACCCGCGCGGCGAGGGGTTTTTCGGTCTGGCCATACGCCGCCGCGACCCGGTAGTGCGTAATCGCCTCGCGTCCGCCCGTCCTCAGCACCGCCATGCGCTGGCGATCGAAGTGAGGCCGGCCGATCCTTGTCTCGATCCGTCCCTGACGAGGCTCCGGTGCGCCGCGGACCAGAGCCAGGTAGCGGCGCTCGATGTCGTGAGCGGCGAAGAGGGCCGACAAGCCCCGATGCGCGGCATCGGTCTTGGCGGCGACCATGACCCCTGAGGTGTCCTTGTCGAGCCGATGGACTATCCCTGGCCTCAGGACCCCGCCGATGCCCGAAAGGCTTGCCCCGCAATGGGCGAGAAGCGCATTGACCAGGGTCTTGTCTGGCGTCCCTGGCCCCGGGTGGGCGGCCATGCCGGCAGGCTTGTCGATAACGATAAGGTCGGCGTCTTCGAACAAGACGGTAAGGGCGATCGCCTGCGGCGCCGGTTCGGCGGGCTCAAGCGGGGGAACCAGGATGAGATAAGCCGCGCCCGGCTGAACCTTCTGCGAGGCGTCCGTGACGATCCGGCCGTCCAAAGTCACCGCGCCCTCGGCCATCAGGGCCTTTATCCGCGCTCGCGAGAGGGGCGCCGCGGCCTCCGCCAGCGCCTTGTCGAGCCGTCCTTCTGCACTGTGCGGCACAATGACTTCGACGCGTTCGCCGTCCTCGATGTCCTCTTCGCCAGCCCAAGACGCCAGAGCGGCGGACGGCTCGGGATCGGCCTGGGCCGGCTCGACCGAGGGACCCGTCAAGGTCTCGTCCCGACCCGCCTTGCCCTCTCGCCGCCCGGGCCATGGGGGCGACGGCTTCACGGGCTCTTCCTTAGGGTCCCGTCCGGCTCGATGACCCGGTAGAAGCACGACCGGGCGCCTGTATGACAGGCGCCGCCGTCGCCCTGGGGCTGAACCTTCAGCCAGACCGCATCCTGATCGCAGTCGATCCGCGCCTCAACCAGCCTTTGGATCTGCCCCGATGTGGCGCCCTTGCGCCAGAGCGCGCCGCGTGAGCGGCTCCAGTAGTGGGCTTCACCGGTCTCGATGGTCTTTTGCAGGGCCTCGGCGTTCATCCAGGCGAGCATGAGAACCTCGCCGGTGTCGGCGTGGGTGGCGACCGCCGCCACCAGGCCAGCGGAGTCGAATCGGGGGGTCAGCAGCGAGCCATGCTCGCGCTCATGGTCGGATGCAGCGCTCATCCCCCGCATGTAGCGCGGCCATGATCTTAGCGCCATCGGCGCAGACCCCTGCGGGGCGCCGTCGCCTTGCACCTCAGTATCCGATCGCAACGCCCTCGCGCCTGGGGTCGGCGGCCCCGACGTAGCCGGCCTTGGTTTTCATGATCACATGCAGGCCCGAATTTTCGCCGGCGTCAGCGGACACGTTGAGGCCCTTGGCCTTCAAAAGGTCGATGACCCTCTGATCTGCGCCCTTCTCCACAGAAACGCTGGCGCCCCGCGCGACGATATTCGGTAGGGCGATCGCCGCTTGGGGATCCATCTTCCAGTCTATGAGAGCCACGAGCGCCTTGGCCACATAGTCAATGATGGAGTTGCCGCCCGGCGAGCCGATCGCCATGACAAAGGACCCGGCCGAGCCGTCGGGTCGTTTTTCGAACACGAGCACCGGCGCCATCGAGGAGCGCGGTCGCTTGCCGCCCGCGACCGCGTTCTGAGCCGGCGCGCCCGTTTGCGGATCGAGGGGCGAAAGGGAGAAGTCGGTGAGCTGATTGTTGAGGTAGAAACCGTCGACCATGCGGCCTGAACCGAACACGCTCTCAACGGTGGTGGTCATAGATACAGCGTCGCCGGCGTCGTCGACAATGACGAAGTGGGTGGTTCCGCCGGGTTCAAGCGTGTGATCGATCCCAGCCAGGGCCGATCCGGCCGGCGTTCCGAACGGCGGAAGGCCGGGGGCCAATCCGGCGCTATCCATCAGCCGCGCGCGCGCAGCGTCATAGGCCGGATCCAACATCCCCTTGACCGGAACGGACACGTATTTGGGATCGCCCACATAATGGTCGCGGTCAGCATAGCCGAGCCGGCTGGCTTCGGCGAACTCGAGCCAGGCCTGAGGATCTGTTGGTCCGCGCGTGGCGATGTCGGTGCTTTCAAGGATGCCGAGGATCTCAAGCACGCCCACACCGCCGCCCGGCGGGGCTGGCGCACAGATCACATAGGCCCGGTAGGGCCGGCAGACCGGCTCGTCCACGGTTGGCTGATAACCGGCAAGATCGGCGATGGTGAGGATGCCAGGGTTGGGATCCTGGTGGATTTTGGCGACGATGTCGGCGGCCACTTTTCCGGTCAGAATGGCAGCCGGCCCCTCCGCTGCGATGCGCTTTAGCGTCTCCGCATACGCCGGGTTCTTTATGAGGTCGCCCGCGTGATAGCGCAGGCCGTCGGGCCTGGTGAAATAGGCGATGGAGTCGGGCGTCTGCGCCATCGGGATCCGCGAGTTGGCGGCGTCGCTCATCCTATGGGGCATAGGAAATCCCTCGCTGGCCATGGTCTCAGCCTGAGTGAAGAGGGAGGCCCAAGGCAGCCGGCCATGCGCCTTGTGCGCGATATAAAGGGCCGCGATCGCGCCGGGCACGCCTTCGGATCGGCCCGACAGGATGGCGTTGATAAACCCCATCGGTTTGCCGTCGGGCCCCAGGAAATATTGCGGCGTCGCCGCGGAGGGCGCCTTCTCGCGACCATCATAAATCACGGTCTTGCGCGTCTTGGCGTCGTAATAGGTCATGAAGGCGCCGCCGCCGACACCGGAGCTTTGCGGCTCGACCAGGCCCAGCACCGCCTGAATCGCCACCGCAGCGTCGACGGCCGAACCCCCGCGTTTCAGCACCTGCAGGCCAGCCTGCGCCGCCAGAGGATTGGCGGCGGCGACCATGGCGTGAACGGCCACGTCATGGGTGGTGGTCGGCAGCAATTCTTGCGCGCCCAGAGTCCGCCCGCCCGCGGTAAGGCTCAAGATAAAGGCGGCCGCCAAGGCCGGAATGCGGGAATGGGGCACCGGTGGACTCCAGAGAGCGACGCTTGGATCTGGACGTCAAATCGCCGCCGGACAAGTCCAGAGGACATCAGAATGTCAGCCGCCGCCAAATGGGCCGAGTGGACGCATTCTCTTGATGATTGCTGGATAGGCGCGGCGTCCATCTATTGGGCGGACCGCGCGTCTGACAGGCTGGGTGGTGTATGGTGATAGGGTTGCGCGCGGTGGGCTATGAGGCTATGTGCACGCCCTTCCCGACGCCGGGCGACTGGCGATCGCGGTGCGCGCCCGTAGCTCAGCTGGATAGAGCATCAGACTACGAATCTGAGGGTCGGACGTTCGAATCGTTCCGGGCGCGCCAATTCTTTCAATGACTTACTGGAGACTGGCCGAAGTTGCATTCGGCCCCTGTTCCGCGCACGGACCCCATA
>Ga0116229_10002514_pt1 | contig 29696 bp, 11 predicted proteins | sample S1TSphgellanicum_3_FD_87313 | JGI IMG/M metagenome (GOLD analysis project Ga0116229, IMG submission 87313) | Host-associated microbial communities from peat moss isolated from Minnesota, USA - S1T2_Fc - Sphagnum magellanicum MG | ecosystem: Host-associated > Plants > Peat moss > Unclassified...
ATATGAAGGTATAAATTTGTTGAAATACTTATATATTTTGACAACAAGTCTTAGAACCCATTGAAAATTTATATATATATATATATATATATATATATATATAATCTAAAAAAAATTGTTGATGTTGATGGCTTTTCTTATGTTTACAAAATGGTGGAAATTCATCATGAAAAAAACACTCAATTACATCATTAATATTTATTTTAGAATTTCAAAAAAAATAGATAAGGTTTATAGTGATCTCATATATTGAATTTAAAAGTTTTCAAATAATTTTGATGTTGGAACTATTTATGTGTTTAATGTTAGAATTATTTTAAAACTTTTATTCATCAAGAATAACCTTTTTTCTTTGAAATTCTTGATTTCAAATTTTTCACAATTTTTTTTCTTAACATTCTTCCTTGAATTTTTTTTTTTTTTCCCAACAAGAATTACCAAGTCAGGAAAATTCAAAACCAAAAAAACATGTTAGTTTGGGGGCGGGGGGTAATCCAACTATTTAAACTCAAAATTTCACCAAATTAAATTGCTTTTACTTTTACAAAGGAACCCAATGTAAAATATATTCTTACATCATTAAATAATAATAATAATAATATGTCATTGTAATTTGTTTTCAAAGTTCATAATGAATCATTTGTATTAGTGTATGATTCATCTTGTTAAAAAAAATGATCTTGATAATAAAAATGTAAAATATAAATATATATATATATATATACAATTTAAAATAAATATTATCAATTTTTACAATAAAATTTAGTATGTAACCACAATATTCAAGGATTTAAACAAGTTTCCAACTACACAACTTGTTTATAACCAAATGTGGCAATTTTTTTATGGATGATTACCATTTTAGCAACATCGCAAAAATAAATAAATAAATAAATAATACCTAATCATATTGGGGAAAGTAAAAACTTACAATTCTAAAAAAATTGAACATATTTTATGTATTGAAGATAAAATTATAAAAGATTTAATGAATGCATTTTTGAATTGACATTGAATTTACAAAAAAATTAAGTCAATTTAAACAAAAAGAAATTTGTAGATTTATTCATGATATTCAATTTCAACTTTTTTTTTAACGTTTTAAATTTAATTTTTGTACATCATAATTATTTTCTTGAATAAATTATTGATTAAATATTTTTATATTTTGATTACAAATCCTAGAACCCATTGTAGAATTTTTTTTTTAAAGGAAAAAAGTAAATATTTTTATTTTAAAAATTTAATTAAAAATCGTTTGTTAATGTTAATGGCCTTTTTTATGTTTGAAAAATGGTGGAAAGTCACCACAAAAAACCCCTTGGTTATATCATTAACATTTATTTTAAATTTTTAAAAAATTGGATAAGGTTTATGATTATTTCAAAGATTGAACTTAAATGTTTTCAAATAAATTTGACATTGGAATTGTTTATGTGTTTAAGGTTGGAATTATTAGAATTACTTTTAAATTTTTACACATTAGGGGTAACATTTTTTCTTTTGAAATTTTTGGCAAGGTTTAGGGTTTAGGGTTTTCTTACATTTTTCCTTGAATTTTCATTATTTTTTTCATTCTTTTCCCAATAAAAATTGCCCAGTTAAGAAAATTTGAAACCAAAAGAACATGTTGGTTGGGGGAAGGGGGTTAATCCAACTATTTAAACCCAAAATTTCACCAAATTAAATTGTTTTTACTTTTACAAAGGAACCAAATGTAAAATATATTCTTACATCATTAAAAAAATATATATGTTGTATTTTTTCACAAAGTTGTGTAGTTAATCATTGGTATTAGTGTATGATTAATCTTGTTAAACAAATATGGTCTTGATAATTAAATGGTTATATTGACTACTTAATTAATGTTTCTTCTTATGACCAATTTCAACCAATTTAAAGGGGCAATAACATCAAAAAAAGATTTCTTTGAAAGACAAGTTTTTTGGCCAAATTTAAAATATATAATGTTATTTTTTTACAATAAAATATAATAAATAACCATAATAAATTGAAGGATTTAAACAAGTTTCCAAGTACATAACTTATTTATAACCAAATGTGGCAATCTTTTTATGAATGATTATCAATTTAACAACATCATAAAAATAAATAAATAAACTTATACCTAATCATATTGGGGGAAATAAGAACTTGAAATTATTTTTAAAAATGGACATATTTTATGGAATGAAATTTTTTTAATAAAAAACTTAATAAATGCACTTTTGAATTCACATTGAATTTACAAAGATTTTTGGTCAATTTAAACAAAAAACATTTGTAGATTTATATATGAAATACTATTTTAAGTTGTTTTTTTAATATTATAATAATTTTTTTGAATACATTATTGAATAAACTTCAAGATCATCTTTTCATTTATAGCATTTGAATAAATTTTGCAAAAGAAAATGTATGTTAAAGTTTGAATTTTCTAAACAATTTTAAAACAAACATAATAAAGGTAAACTTTTTCATCTTTATTAATAAAGTCTTGAACTAGTTTGATGGTTAAGACCTTTGTGTGTTTCCATGACATCTTGGGTTCAATTCTTGATGGATGCATGCCTTAATGTATATCCTACAAATGCAATATACAAACATATATCTCATGTTGAATGGTGTCAAAACATATTATTCAACAAAAATGAAAAAAAAAAATTATTTAAAAATAAAAAAAATCATGACATGTAAATTTGTCATGGCATGTCGTGATAAAAATGTAATCCATGACTCCACAATCCAAAAGAAAAAAAAATCGAAAAAAAATTATATGTTGATGTGGCATGTTATTCCATGTCATATATTAACTTGGGACCTCATATATCCATTTTTTAATTTTTGAAGTAAAAATTATCTAGTGCCAACATGCAACTATCCAAAACAACTAAAAAACATTTCACTATAAATGTTCTAATCAATTAATCATGTTTTACCAAAACCATACAAGTTGCATATTAAGCAATTTTGTCCCATTTCACTAAAAACCTAATGAATGTGGGTAGTGGAAAAAGGCAAGATTTCTTCTTATGTATATGTGAGTCAATAATGACCATGTAATACATGTGAATATGCATGTTAAGTCAATTTTTGTTTCCTCAAGTATATTGTAATCCATCAAAAGAGTTATGGAATGACTATATGCTTGTATTTAAAATATATTAACAATCCACATTTATATATTTCTTTAAGTTAAAGCACTTATTAAGTATAAAAATTCTTTACAAAAGTTATTACATAAAATTAATAATCCATAGTTGTAAGAAATTATGTCAAAGTGGTTAGAAAATATTAAATGTCTTTATGAAAGTCATTACATGGTGTTAGAAGTCCACACTTGTAGAAATACTATGTTATAACTTAGTTGTATTGTACTAAAAGTTCTTGTAAAAGTCAATATAGAGTCCACAATTGTAGAAATAATTTGTTAGAATGATTAGATAGTAGTAAAAAAATCTAGATTTATAGTGGATTATGGACTATTGTATACAAACAGTAAGCAAGGTATTGCAAAACATGCAATAATCCTTGTACAATGTTTTGAACTTATAATCAACTACTTCAAGACTAATGTAAAAATTTAATAATATTATTGAAGTGATGGATGTCCTTTGATAGTTCATGTTAATCCATTATCCTTGTCATAAAATTCCCAACATATATACATTGTCATTGTACACACAAGCAATAACCTATAAATGAGTTAATTTATTGTTTATTAACTTTGATAAAGTGAATTCTATTTGCGTTTCAAGGTTGCCCATGAGTCTATGTGCATTGGGCAGTGAACATTTGAAACATTGAAACCATTTTATGTGAAGCCAATGCAAGATCAAAATACTTGCTATTGCATTTACCATGTTGAATTAAATGAGTTGCAAATAGGCTTCAACCATATGTGCAACAATGGTAATTTCAATAAGGTATCTGTACATCCTAAAGAAGAATGTCAAGCTTCATTTGAACACTATAACTTGGTATAATAGAACTATATGGGAGTTCATTGTGTGTCCCAAAAGTGAATTTGATGATTGGCACAACAAGGATTGTTTGTATGGAAGTTGTTTTTAATGTGGTGTAGATGTTTTACCTTTCTACACTAATGAGTTGGCTAGTCCATAAGACAATCTTGTTGAATGGCAACATTTTGCTCTTGAAGAAACAAGATTTAGAAAAGGAAAGGTGATGAAGAAATTCACTTTAGTGTATAAGAAAACTACATCAAATGAGCTTATTGATTTTTCAAACCCAAACTACAACATTTTGTTAAACATAATTTTGTTGCTAGATGGGAAGATAAACGATTTCAAAACATGTGTAAAGTCCTTTCCTAAGGATTCTATTGTGTCAATTTTTGACTTTTAAAAAAATATAGCTTTGAAGTGCATAATGAAGTTCAAAGCATGCATTTATTCTCTTATCAGATAGCATATTAGTTCATATAACTTATCGGCATAATCCATATTTTGATCCATATGATGAAGAGTCATTTGTACTAACATAATACCACTTTTATATCTTAAATGACAAGAAGCATGATTTCAAATTCGTCCAACATTGTTTCAAGTTGCATTGGGACCATCTACTTTGACAAAGATTGTTACCAAAGTGGCATTTTGTTTAGTTTGATGGTTGCACAGTGCATTTTAAGTCATCCAAGCCATGGTATTTTGTTAGTCGGTATCCTAACATGACTAATGGATGTAAAATGATATGGATTTTTTTTGGATTAGGTCATGGTAAGGAGCCCCTTGACAGGGAAATTGTTTTCTTCAAAAGGTTTGTCAAACATGAACAATTAAATTCTCATCACACTAAATTGCAAAATTCAACTGATGTTATGGGGTTTCTACATGTTAATCTTTCAAACATAACTGAAACATCATACAATGGACAAAGGAGACCCCTGCAAAAAATCTTTTGGCATGTTACAACAACAGATGTTGACTGCAATTCAACAATGTATGGTTGTGATGTTGTGGAAAGCATCATGAGACTACATTCAATTTGTTCCATGAACAAAAACAATCTAACCACATTGTTGGTGAAATCTCTTGCTTGCTTGTATTTACTATGGATGGTTTTTGGGACCAGTGCTTGAATTTGCCATGGACAAGACCCTAGATTTATAAACATCTATGCAGCCAGTTAACATTTGATTTGTAAAAAAAAAATGTACAAATAGTGGGAGTATGGTGTTGATGGAGATGAATTATCCATGACATTGAATGTGGACAATACTGTTGTTGTGAATGAAAAGGTGGGCAATGATGAAAATGTTGACTTGGGGCATAGAATTTGAAGAAGGTGATGATGTTTGTTGTTGGGAAATACTACTAGACATGGGGAAATTTAAATTCATCTTATATTCTTCTTAAGGATTCCCATATTTTTTACATGCATGCACATTTAGTAAAGGTTGTGAAATTTTTGATGTCACCAAAAGACCATCAAATTCAAGGTAATGACCCAATATATGAATTACTTAGTGATGTAGTAGTAAGCATTAGGTCAACAATTGTCATTATTGATCAATTCATGTGTTTCAAAGTCTTGATTTGATGTTAAATCACATGTTCAAAGCAATATTTGGGTTGTGGTGATTGGGGTTCAAATCCCCTTTGAACATCACCGATTTAAATCAAGTCTCTATAATGAAAATTCCTAGATTTGATATAATATATCATGCAACTTGTGATTATAATTCTAGCAAAGTGTAATGTAGATGCTTATATGCACATGGGCCTAAATTTGATAGTTCATCTTTCAAGCAATATGGTTATGGCAGAATTTCACATGCAAAACATTTTATTTCAATGATTTCCTTCATAGATATTACAACATCTCTATCACAAGCTACTAAATGGATGTAGTTTATTTATGTTTCAATTCTTTTAGTTGGTAGCTGCTAAAATATTTAGCTTAAAAAAAACCAATGTTTCCTTTCATCTATTTTGCAATTGCATTTTAAAGTGATAGCTTTGATTGTTGATGTTTGTTAAGGTATGAGACAAATTGTTTACATCTTGGATGAGGTGCGAGCTCTTGAGGATGAGATGCAAAGGCTTGAGTTACAAGGATTGTCCAACATTAAATCTTAGATTGTTGTGGTAAGTATGTATGTTCTATTTAAATTTTTTTCATCTTCTTTTCCACCTACTAGCTTTTGTTTTGTATCAATCAACTATATGTTTTTGGTCATGCATTGTGGCATCAATCCAAGTAACATATAAATCTAGTGAATCAATTTCCCAGTGCATTTTGTCTCTCATCTATAGGTGTCATGAAATTGAGATTTGAATAATTGATATTTTTGTCTTTGTTGTTAGAAGATTCTATCTTTCTACTATTTCTTTTAGGGGATTAAAGGTTGAAAAGATGAGGAATTAAAATAAAATAATAATAATAACTTTACATAAAGGACAAAGGTTTGAACCCCCTTGAATTTGCAACAATTCTAAATCCTTCATCTTAGTTGCTACCTCTTAGCTCCTTCCTTCCCTCAAATTGTGTGAGGTTCTCAATTTCAAAAACCTCCAATATCATTAAATTGAGGTTGAACAATGTAGGAAGTAGTCACTAAAGTGCATGCAAAACTTTTAGGGCCACCTAATTTTATTATTAGGAATTACAACGATGGCAATTTGGTGGTGTCTTTGATTTCTCATCACCTTCATGTCACCCAAGTCTGATTTCTTCTTAATCAACCATGACCCAACAATATTTAATTAAGGTGATGACCGATAGGTGTAAAACTCCATAGGTTTCATGTTTATGTAGACGAACACATGAAAGTGAACTTGGAATGGGTTCATTGACATGAATTCACATGAATTCATAGTGTGTTTTAAAACTTGGCTTTCTTTATGCTTTGTTTAATCTATTTTTCTGAGAAAGCCATGTTTTGCAAGATTAAGGTGCAAGTTTTGATTTTGTCAAAAGATTCATTCCTAAGAAGATTTAGTGTTTCTAAATTGGGTAGTTTGGGTTGTTCTTATCATGGTGTACAATTGCACATGCATTGGAAAAACAAAGTACCCTAACTCTGATATTTACTAGAAAAGCTTTGAAGAGAAATATCACTTTGCATGTTAATTCACTATAAACCTCATTGCCATGAATCATTCTGATTTCATGATCACAAGTACTTATCAAGAAATTGCTAGTAGGTGAATATTGCAATGTGCCTATTCTCTCTCACACAAACCTAATCACTTTTTCAATCTAGCATTGTTGCTTGTCCACAAAGCCTATTTTTTCTATGGTTTTTATGAAAAACACTAACAACTAGCTCACAAGTTGAAAACAGAACTTGAACTTGTTTTGTCACAAGTTGTCAATTGGGGCTATGGATGGCAATGAATATACAATGGGACAGTATAAGAGCTATTAGGCATTTACAATTCCAAGACTTTATTGGGTGGTGAATGGGATTGATGTATTTGACCCCAAGTTGAACATTGTATCCCCTATAACTAATCTTAGTATTTATTATCCATTCACTAACAAAACACAATGGTTGACAACCCCCACCCATCCATTGAAGAGCTTTTTTCACCTTGCCTAGATTAATGAGCACATGTATGTACAGTATTTTGATCTCAGAACTTGATTTGCATAAACTGTCAATGCATTGTTTTGTTGAGTTTAGTTTTTCTTTTAGTCCATATCATGATTGTTAAATGTGCTTTTAATTAGTTGCAATGTACATTTCTATTTTTATAGTGGCTTGATTGATTAGAAGAAACCAATCTTGTTTACAATGACAAGATTAAATTGGGTGAAGAATCTAACAGGCCTAGTGGACATGTTTGGCAATAATGCAAAGCATAATGAGTAATTGAGTAGACATGGACTCATACAAGACTTAGAAAATGACTCAACATTCAACACGGGGACATGTTTGGACTCAAGGGGCAAGTATGAAAATGACACATTAGTGATTAGGTGAACATATATGGATTATGATATGGACTTTATATATAGGGCAATGAATCTACTTGATAAGAAGTATGTACACAACTTCTTAAGCTCGTCAATGTAGTTAGTGTCTTTTAGCAATGAAACATATAAGGTGGATTTTCTCATGTTCTTCAACTCTTTTTCATTTTTTAGGGAACTTGCTTGGTGATTCACAAATGTAAGTCTTGGTGAAGGAGTGGGCACCTTTGTTGCTTGTGAGTTCAACTTCACTAGAAAGAAGTAAAAGAGAAATTTATCAGTTGTTAGACCTAACATGGAACCATTGTTATGGAACAAGGTGGTAGGTACATGGAGACTTTAGATAAATCTCCACTAGTGGTGACACTAGAAAAAATCAAGGCTTTTACAACAAGTTTTTATGTCTAGTTTGTGACTATATTTCTTTAAGTTGCATTGGACAAGTTGCAAATGACATTAGTCACAAACAACAACCATTCATGGATGGAGAGAAAACTCAACAAAATACATGTTCATTGTTGACCCATCGTATAAGTATTGTCATTTGCAACTAATTTGCAACTAATTTGGTCAACCTTATGTTCTTATCATATGTTACCACGTGGACCATTAATTTAATGTATTTAAAATATATTTATTTTATTTATGAAATTATGATGTCCAATTTTTATGTTTGGTTAGTTTTAGATTGTGACACATGGCACAATCAAAATGTGCCACATGGCATATTAATTAAAAAACTCCAAATCAATTTAGGTAAGTAGGTTGAACTAGGTAGGTAGGTAGGTAGGTAGGTAAAACCTACTTACCTATTTACTTAGACTAAACACATACCTACCTACTTTGGCTAGATATCTATTTAAGTAGGTAGATAGGTGGATAGGTTGGTTAAAGAAGTAGGGTAGCTAAATGGTAGGCACATAAAATTTTTATAAAAAATTTGGGTTGAGCCTTTTAATTGGCTCATCCCATATGGCTCATGTTTTGAATGTGAAAATGTGAAGCAAAATCTTTATGTATGTTTCAAAATGAAAATGGAAGATAAACCTTATGGGATAAATTTTGAACTTAAAATTTAGTTGCAAATTGTTTTGCAACTAGAAAGTTTAATTAAACTACTTATAACTAGAAGGTTCATTCCATATCTTTTTCTTTTTTTTAAAAACAATTTCTGTAAATTATATAATTCAATAGGTAAGTGACTAACTAGTTAATAAACAACCTAATTAAATAAATTAAAATATTAATTCATCAATAATCTCTAGCTACATAATCATGTTATATATATATAATGTAACTAATCATTACCCTAGACTAACTACTTTATTACAATTATTTGATTATTTTTTCATTTGATATATGGAATCTAAAATATAATAATTAATAATTAATAATAATACTAACTTTTATATTGTAATCTAAACTAGTTATTTTTTTATTATTCACATTATTATTTCAGTGGTTATAACTATTTTTGAATTACTATAATAAAATTTTAGTTTTATATATACATAATAATAAATATTAATTACCCAAATTATTGTAAACTAAAATTTCTATCACATAGTATCAACAATTAGTATAAAATTTTGAGTTCTAATAGTAATTATTAACTATAAATAAGTAGTAATATATAGAATAATATATATAATTACATTAATTTGTTGTTCTAATTACAAAAACATTTATTCAAAAACATTACGATGTAACAAAAATTATTTATTTTATATAAATAATTATAATAAATGACTAATTTAATTTACTATATTATAATCCCATAAATAAATTACTTACATTAATTACTTTAATTACAATCAAATTACTATAATTTTTTAAGTTACATTCAAATTTAATAAATTTGAGTTCTAAATCATGATTAATTAAATTCCATTATAAATTATGTAGCTACTATAATTAATATATAAATGAACTAATTACAATTATTTTATAATAATTAAACATTGACTACAAGAATTAATTTTCATTATTTAAAAATATTAATAATTAAAATATGTGTAATAATAACTATTATTTATTTTAAATATGTAACTATAAATAATATATAAAATAATTTAGTATATGTGAGTCATGGATTATAATACCATAAATTGTTAAGCTTTAGTTTCATAGTTTTCCTTAGTATTAATGATTTGAATCCTGATAAACCTCCAAGTTATCATTATTAAGAGTTGAATTAGCCTTTGAATATTTTAGCGTAAAAGACTCTTTTATTTAAATTGATGCAAGGCTTAATTAATTTTAGGACCTAGTAAACCTTTTAAAGTGCATTATCCTTTAATGTTATAGAGAAGGGAAAGGGGATGTAGAATTAGATGTGATTTATTAATATATTAAAAAAACAAACCCATAATTAACAATAACATTTTGCCATGACAATATTAAGTTAGTCTGTAGAATAATCTTTAGGCACGAATGATGTATTCGAAAGATTTCTAGAATGGAATCCTAATACATATTTATTTAGTCTTCACTTCTATCAGACTCTTAAATAGAATCAAAATCGAACTTAAGTATTAACATTTCCACCTAAGTGGCCTCAGGTGAATTACAATTTAGTAAACAACTTTAAGGGGATAGATCACAATTGCAAAAATTCCAGAATGTGACGAATGATGCGAGCTAGGTATTCGGCTTGATGCTCCATGGAAAGGGGATTGATTAAGCCTCGCAGCTAACGATAATGGCCATCACCGGGAACCCAAGTTCAATAATGAAGACGAACATCGTCGTCTTCACATTGACACTCTTCAAACCTTTTTAGTGCGGCTCCACAAGCAAGAACAAATTCTAAATAGATTGTTAAAACATGTGGGTTAAGAGATAATTGACGATCCCATGCTGAACGATCGACTCGAGTGCGCATTATTTTTCTGGACGATTCTTCTTCGCGCGACCGTTGAAAGACATTCACGTCAAGTGGTGTTTCTTCAAGCTCTTCCCTTTCTACTAGTGAAATTTGAGGATTTGAGGGCGTAACGACATCATCTGCCTTGATTAAATTCTCACCTGCATCAACAAAAACCAAGAGGGTAGCAGAAACAATGTGGTACTTACATTCAAAAGGGGTTGAGGTTTTTTTATTTAACAGATTAGGGTAGGCATAAGGTGTGGGAGTGACAGCGGATCTTCATGAAAACTCGAACATCTTAGATCTAACAGATTCATTAAACCCTAATTTCGACAATGGATCTAGAAGTATGTGGGGGTTTTTGTGATGCAAATTTTAATTTTAATTTGCTATGTACTACATAGTTAATTAATGCATGGAAGAAAAAATAAGTAGGGGATATCAAAAGAGTAAATGGTACGCAGGGATGTTATTTCAACCATTGAATCGATTTAGTCAAGTAAGGACTCAAGGATGTTTACTTGTTACTACCGATAAATTGTCCTAGTAGTTAGTTACTTGAAATAATTAGGACGAAGAAGTAGGATGTGAGGGCCAACGTATAAAAAAAATAAGGATCAAGCTCAAGAACTTCATCAAGATATCTAAGATAAGGGGAAGGATGAATCCTTTAATTTTATTAGTCATGAAAATTATCATCTTATTTGATTGGAGGATGGAATTTTTTTGTGTCTCATTGGGCCCAAAAATTCTCATCCTAAAATCAATTGGAGGGCAAATCATTCTCAATTCTCATTGGCTTTTGAAGGATGAAGAGGCCATTGATTAGAGGGGAGAATTTCGAAGCTTCCATTGGATAAGGGGAACAAACTCAAGGAAAGAATATGGAAGCTTACAAAGGGAGAGGGGAAGTTTCTTGGGTTGGGGGAAGGGAAAAGGAAGAGAAGAAATGTGTGAGGAAAAGATTAGTTTTTATGTGTGGAAAGGTGTTGTTCATGAAAAAAATGTGTGCAAAAAATAAACATGGAAGGATTTCTATGACAAAGTCTCTGGAGTTTTATTTCAAATAGTTGTTCCTCCTAAATCCACTGTTGGATTTGTGTCAAACTTAAAACAGTTCTTGTTTAGGAGGTGTAAAAGGTTCTCTCCAAATTTCAGCATCATTGGTTTGGCTATAAGGGAGCTACACTTGCCGGAAGTAGAGGGTGTTGTAGTGGAGTTCATGGAAGGATTTCCATGACAAAGCCTTTGGAGTTTTATTTCAAATAGTTGTTCCTCCCAAATCCACCATTAGATTTGTGTCAAACTTAAAATATTTCTTGTTTAGGAGGTGTAGAAGGTTTTTTCCAAATTTCAACATCATCGGGTTTGCTGTAAAGGAGCTACACTTGCCGAAAATAGAGGGGGTTGAAATTGTCTGTTTTTTCCTTAATCTAAGCAAAATGGTTTTTAGTCCCAAGGCTTAACTCTTGATCAAAAAAATAAAAAACTTATAAGATTTTGTAACATGGCTCTTTTTTAGATTAGCTTTTAAAAAATCTAATGCATGCTAGATTAGGAAGTTGTATGTAGATGTTATGACAAATGGAACAAAAGGGGTTCAACCGTCAAGCGTGACATTGAATAAACATCAACATAATGCCCCTTCACATTCCATCATGGTGAGTTACGATTCTTCCATAATGTCTTTGTATCTTCCAAATGGACACAACACATTAGATTCTTAATGAACTTCATTGCATTACATTGAACCACCTTACTTGTTAGATTACAACTACATAGTAATTCCACTTCCAAGCGGGTTTTGTGAGTGCATATTTTCATGTTAAAGGTGTGCAAGAATGCTTCACAATATACTTAAATTTTTTTCATATGAAATAATTACATCATATTTGAAAATTATATTATGAATTTTTTTCTTTAAATAGTTTTATAAATTATAAGTTATAGGTCTTAAATTATGAATGCCAAGTTAAACTATAAATTATATAATTAATTAATTATATCATATCTCTTATTAAAATAATAAAATTAAAAAAACTAAAAATATTAAATGTTGGTGTAAAACTCTATGTTATAATACTATTTATTTTCAATAAATTTTTATTGATTCTAAATTAAATAACTTGTATTATTTCAATTACTATAATTATAATAAATTTATTTTAAAATTTTGAATATATAATTTTTATAAAAAACGAATATTTTAATTTATGGTAATAAAATATTAAATTATTGTATTTCCACTAAAATTACTATGGAAGTTTGAAATAAATTTATAAATTAAAAATTATGGATTACAAATTATGAATAATTAAGTTTACTTATCAATTATGCCACTTCTTTAATTAATGTATTAATAAAATGATTACAAAATGTTTTGTGTAATTCGTTTTGATTACTTAGAAATCTTATTAACTAATGTAATTATAAAAATATTTTTATTTTAAATAGGTGATTATATTTAATAAATTCATTAATAGTGTAATTTAATTAATATAATTACAACAATCACATCAAATAAATTTTTTACAATAATGTTATGAATAAAAATATTAATCATAAATTAAAATAAAATTTATGAATATTAAGTTCAATTATAAAGTATATAGTTAATATAATTAATTTATAATTATTATAATTATAGTGCTTTTACAATTATGTTACATTAATTGTAGCTAGTGACTAATTTTACTATAATAATATATTTCTTTTTATGATTCAATAATAATGATATTTTTTAAAACTATAAGTATTATACATCACCCGTCATATACACAATGCACATGTTTATTTTAGTATCCACCCATACATTATTGAATAGAATACACATTATACACCATTATAAATCTATACACCTTCAAATACTCAAAATACATTTTGAATACACATAGGGTTGCAGTTGATTTGACTAGATTTGTAACTAATGGAACATAAATGGGTCTTCTTGGATGAAAACCATGTTAGAAATTCTTCAAATGGAAGAATAAGGAAAACATTAGTCATAAAGTAATTGCAATGTAGTTGCAAGCACAACCAAATGAAAAAAGAGTTGACAAAATAACCAATGATAATCGTAAATGACAAATAGTTGTAAGTAGGCACAAATTGATTGGTTACAAAAACCTAGTTTTCTTTTAAGGTGAAAAATATGACTGCCAGTTGCCTAAATGTTCTTGCTAACTTAATTTATCATGTACTTATATGTGTTTTGTGCTTACTATAAACAATCCAATTGCATATTTTTTCCCATTATCATATTTGAGTTCAAAAGTTCCCAAGACTACCCATGAACTTTTAGTTCATGACATACATTTTTGGTGGTGTAAGAAAAGCTTGAAACATGTTTGGAATACTAATTGTGCAAAGCTTAAGGCAATAAGTGATGTTATATGTGCAACCATGGTAAAGAATTATGGAGGCACCTTTGTTTTTGGTTGACTTCTTTTGACTTCAACTAAAAAGAAAAACCTACAGGTTTTTGTAGAAAACGTGGACACAATGGAGGTAAAGCAGCTAATGTCCTTTGTGGCTATTGGTATTTTCATGAGTGGACATGGTTTGCATTACTAGTAGGTGGAAATTCAACCTGCTAAATACTCTACTACCTTGTGCTTATGAGAATCTAAAAGTCCATAGCTTTACAAAGTTTATACAAAATTCATAAGAACCCTCAAGACCAAAATGTCTCTAGAATTTATATATAATTCCAAAAGCTGCAAAAGTTGTTTTGCCCACAAAGACTTGCGCACATGCACCGAGGGTGCAAAATTGAATGAACTTCACAAGTACTTTCAAGTGTTCAAGCTTTTTAGTTCCTTTGTTGTCCAGCAAGAAAATGAAAGCCCCCCCCCCCGCCCCCTTCAACAACAACCTCTCCGATGTTTTTAAACTGAATTTCACCAAACTCTACCTCTAGTTTTTTGTTTATGGTAATACTTAGTGCAAACCTGGTCCTAGGTTTTCTTTTGTTTCCTATATTCCTTTCTGATGATGAGATCAAATATGAAACCTTTATAACATTATTGTGAAATCATGCATCTTAATTCTTTTTGGTTGTTGAATTGAAGATTTGTTGCTGATATAGCCTCCTTATAATAGCACATAAAAATTTGGTTTGCATTTGCCCTACAGGTGTACTATAAAGCATTTGAATGAATTCTAATTTCATTACATAGAATGATGGACAATGCCAATTAACCTATAGCACATTAGTTGTAAACACTTTGATATTTTCCCTTCCAATGAGACACTAGAACTACATGGTGAGCCAAATGTGCAAACATAAGTACCTTTGATTAATGTCAAGGCAATAATGCTATATTGTGAGCATGTGAGCATGAGCCTATGAGCAGGATAGAATATTTTAAACATCTTTTGATGACATGGATGGAATATGCCAAGAATATTTTTTGCCACATTGGAAATTTTTTTTGTTGATGTGGTAGAACAATATGGATGGATGAATAATAAATGAACCTTTTTGGATGAAAAAATATGAAAAATGTTATTTGTTTAAAATGTTTGGACAACACATGTTTATGACCCAAGATTTAAAGGACTGGGCATTCACTCCAAGTCTATAATACCTTAGTGGGCTACAATTAGCTTTCCCCTTATCGACCCAAATAAGGTATGTTTCAAGATTGTGAATATTTTTTTTATAATGATGTACTTATGACAAGCACCAACAAATCAAAAGGAAAATATGAGATTGATTTCAATGTGGCCTTCTCCAAATGTGAATTCAGATCTTCTTCAATGCAAATTACTTAAACCCAAATATTTTGTTGAAAATTGTTTTGTACAAGTTTTATATATTTGGGCCAAAGGGATATGAATTTGAAGTATTTTCTTGGGAGCCCAACATCAACAACTTTTAAAGTTCTTGAACTTTTAATGTTGAATCATAAAACTTCATGCTAAAAGACAATTTTGATTTTAAAATGTTTTTTGTGATGTTCAAAATATGGCAACATATTTTGAATAAAAATGCCAAAAAATGAGGGGAAAGGTTGTAGGAAAAAAATTTCTTTTGACAAAAAACTATTTTAATCAATATTACCACATTAATTTCAAACGACTACTATAAAAATATAAAGAAAATTTTTGTGGTTGTTATTTACCATGACTAGTAGACTATTAATATTACATTTCAGTGAGTATTTAATCCACGAGCTTTCATAACGCACATTAACAGCCACACATTTTCTATGTTGTGAACATTATGTGTGAGATTTCATTTTTTGAGTTCTTTGTTTTCTTACAAAAGACAAACAAACATGCTTTGTTGAACTCTTAAAAATTTAAACTTGTACCATGAGGTTGGAAAGAAAGAGATGAAATTTATCGATGCAAAATACCAAGTACAAATGGGATATTGGGCAAAGAAAAATGGCTTGCAAGGTTACAAAATTTATGTGATAATGATTTGCATGTTTGATGAAAAAAAATTCAATAACATATGACAAGCTTTAAGAAATGATCCATGGCCAGTACATATAATAAATCGGAACTACAGAACTTGACTGTTGAAACAAATCGATAACCGAATGGGATTTGTTTCCTAGAATAAGTGTGCACTTGAGACCTTAATCAGAAAATAGTGGTCAAAAAACCAAACTAATTCGGAGGAAGATACCTAAGAGTCACCACAACTTGTTTATTGCAAAGACAAAAACACATTGGTGCTAGTGGTGAGAACTAGCATTAAGGCTACACCTCCAATGCTAGAATCTTGGAGTGACAGTGACGAAGACACGCTAAAAAACGTGGTGGAGTCATCCATGGGAGTGCACAATGAAATAGCTTTAAATCTTCAAGGCTCCCCTCCCTACTATAAAAGGAGAGGGTGACAAATATCTAGAAGTAGAAAACACTATTGTAAGTTATGCCATGTAATGATTGAAGATGAATGAGAAGACGATTTTTGAATTGTGCAAGATTTCTTTGGGTGTGTAACTAATTCTTTTTCTCTTTCGTGCATGTGAATTGAACAAGACTGACTGCTAGTCTTTATGAACCTAGGAAACACACACATTTTCCTTCAACGATCATTAAGTACACATTTTCCTTCAATGTGTGTGTACACATTCTAGAATACATTCAATTTGGGCTTCAAAAGGAAGTGGAAACCCTAAACCCTTCCCAAGATATATAAAAATGAAAAAAAACACAAAAACATTCTGGTTTATTTACCTTGGCCTAAAAAATTGGAGGTGAAGCTAAGCCCAGGAATTTTTTCACATGGTGGATCAAAATTTAGTTGTTTTAAAAGGAAACCCATTCTACAAACTTAGAGGACACAGTTTGTGGTTCACCTTTAGTTGCATCTTAAGATAAGGAAGTTAATCACAATGTAGGAGAAGAAATTTGCTACTAGGAATCCATTCACAACTGCAAGAGGACAATATCAAACAAAGAATATCTGCAAACATCCACCAATGTAATAGCAAAAGACATTGCACAATCACAAAAATTCCTTCAAATTTTCATATAAGTTCATGATACATTTGCATGAAATTTACTATTAGAAAGAACCTAACCTTGGATTCATGGACAACAAAGTAGTTGTGATGAAGTATAGAAGTATGTTCAATAGCAAATGTCATTTGGGTTTAACCAAATTTTGATAATTTAATTATTATTTGCATTTCATGATTAATCGTCAGACACTATTGGTCACCATGGGAGCTTCACAATTTGCAAACTTTATTCATTTGAAGTTGGCCATGGCATTGTCATTACAAAATGCAATTAACTTCTCTTAAGAGGTTTATGAGGATTTAGTTTTCACATAAGGGATGAGAAGGAATAAATATAACCAAAGTGCATTCACAATTTTCATGTTAAAAATAAAGAAAAGATTGGGGAAGAAGGGATAACTGGAACTTAGAAAAAAGTGAAAGAAGGTGAAGATTAATCAAATGATTTATCAAGCACAAGTCCTATGCCTAATGAAACAAGGCAAAAAAATAAATTCTACTTGTTAAAAATACCATTTGGGAATTTATTTATTGAAAATTTGCAGTTGTTTATTTAAAACATATTCAAAGAGGGTTGATCTTTTTGCATTTAGGATCAACCCTTTTCGAATAAATATTCCTATTTAACATAAGATTGACTAGTTGGACATGATGAATGATAGAATGTGCATTTTGAGATCACTTTGAATCCATACAAGCCATAAGCATGAATAAGTGCAAAGCAATTCTTGATAGTGTTACATTGCAAATCTTATATCTCATGAAGGATTGCTCCAATGTGCTTAGGTGAGAATGGACACAAAGCCAATAAAAATAGGGAAGAAGAACATAGTCCTCCTAAAAGATAATGAGACATTCGCTCAAGTCCATGAATAGCAAGCATGAGAGATTTAGCTTTCTCAATATATATAAATTGGAAAGGGCGAATAAGTTTATTTTCACTCAATTGCAGTTGGAGAAAATGGGTTTAGACATTCTATGAACAAAGGTACCAATTGATGTACAAATCAACAGGAAAACAGTTCAAAAAAATTTTTGGAAACAAAAAACAAAAAAACTCTCCACCCAACCACATGATAATCTAGAATTCCAAGTCATCCACCTTTGAGCTCAAACAAAGAATGTGCAAGTAGAAGCTGTGCATTTGAAGCTAGATCATTTATGTATGCAAGAATAACTAAATCAAAACTTTAATTCCTAAAAAATGGATTCGGGGAGTCTACAACAGCCAAAGCTACCGCTTAAACCTCCGCGTATGAAGGCAACATTGGGCTAACATGTGGACTAGGAAAGAAGTCCTTGTGTGCAAAGAAGGGCATGGTCGTAAATCCAAAGGAGAAGGCAGGTCTCTACAAGGAAAAAGAAAAGCATAAATCGATATGAACAATTGAAAGGAATGCATGAAAATGAAATGAAAACAACCAAAACTTACTCACAATCCAAAACCCTCTTAGCTTTCTTCTTGGGTGGCAAATCCGAATCCAAAGGGTAACTTGACTTCTCGCTTTGTTGGAGTTCAACTTCTTTCACCAATGGAAATATTGTTTCATGAAAGGCTGTAGGGTCTACCTTTAATGCCAAGACATGCCTTGCAATTGCCTCACACACTTGGATAATGTTGCATGCAAAAGATTCCTTGGTGTCAACATATTACAAATATTGGAACATCGAACATTAAACATATCGAACAGTGATGGGGTTCACCTATAGCAAAGTCTAAATGGACAACAAAAGAATATGGAGGAAAACAGACTTCCACAAAAGCATGCATAATGAAAGCATGAATCTCTTTGGCACCTTTGAATGGTACACCCAAGGCTGAAACGTCCATTGAATCTTTGGAAGTCCAGTTATAAAGAACATCCTCCTCCGCAATGAAAATTCCTTAAGAAGTGACTACATGAGAAGGTGGGAAAACATGGAAGTCGACACAAGGAGGATCACCCTACTAACAAGTGTTTGCTTAATAACTCACGGGGTAAGGGCAAATGTAAGTGGGAATTACACACACAGGGAAAATAGATGATTCAAGTGATGGGAGTAACATATTTTGCAAGTCTAGTTTTCAGTGTTGATAATGGGAAGGGAATTAGTCACAATCCATTTCAACTTTATGGTAAATTTGTAAACATTGACAAAAGATGCAATTTCCTTTTGCATTCAAAGATTAGCTCGGTAGAACAAAATAATTCCTCCCCTCTTGGAAATGAAGTGTTCTACAAAGAAGAAGATTGTCTCCACATAGTCTTTAAGGGATCGATTCCAAATTGGAATCATTGAAGTTGGATCAAACACAAATGGGATAGGAACACCTCCAGGAATGTCAACAAGAAGGAGATCAACTCTCCCTTCAAGTGAGACCTAAAATAGAAGTAAATTCAAATTTTCAATGCAAGAGTCATGGAAACAAATGGAAAGGAAACGAACTCAAATATGTACATGTTAATGGAAATTACCTCTTTCATGATGTGTGAGATTTGGCTTTCTTCCACTGGCCACTTCTGGCTTTTAAGTCAATTGCATGCAATTGAGCGCCACAAGAGATAAAATGCCCTTCTATGGAACCCTATCTTCTTACTAGGAGTGAAAATAGGACTAAGAAGTGTTTATTTCTCCTTAGTCACAATAATAGGGGGCAATGAAACCACACTAGAAGCATGGGTAAGTGATGCCTCTTGAAGGATATCCAAGGTCTCTTGAAAACCATCGTAGGGCCTTTCTATACCAACCACAATTTCTAAGGCCATGAACTTTTCCTTCCCTTTCTTCTTAGCCAAATCCTCTGATCTTTTGGGACCTTGAGACACAGGGTCTCTAAAGCCTTCTTTGTAAACCCAGGCTCAAAATTTTCATGAAAAGAAACCTTTGAAGAAGGTGTACAATCCTTAGGGCAATCAAGATACCACCCACATTCTATGGGGTGAGGACCAAACCATTCCTTAAAAAGGTCTTTTTTGTACATGGTGCTATTAATTTTTGGGGATCGCCAGATAAGGAAAAGGGGTGGCAAGTAGGGAATCCCTCCTATAGGAAGGAGCCCAAAATTAAAATACTTGCAAGAAGAAGAATGACTTCAATAGGCTTGTAATCATCATAAAAAAAAATGCCAGAAATGTGAAAAATAACACTTACTTGTAGAGAACTTGTTTAGAGGCCTCCTTTCCACCGACTTGGTACACATGATGCCATCCTTCAATTCAAACTCCTTGAAAAAACATGTTTCCCAATCCTTGATATAATCAAAGAGGGAGGGAACTCGTGGCTCATGTGTGATAGAAAGGCCCAACTAAGATTTTACGGACTATAGAGTGGATTTAGCATTTGCCTCAAATTACATCATGTAATGAACAAAAAGGTCTCAAATTTGCACGTCCAAATTTCGAAAAAGAATTGAATTTGCCAAGAAAAAGTTAAAAGTTTTTTATATCTAAATTATCTTTGCATTAGCTCTTGAAAACACATATGAACACCATTTGAAACAAAAAAAAACATTCAACACACCTACATTTGGCACTTGAAGTTCACAAAAGAACATTTAATTTTAAGCTTTAAATAATGTGTGGAGCCCACCTGAAGCCAAAAAGTAGCTTTCTAGAGCCACTTTAGACATACTCCATCAAAAAACCCTTGCTTTGGAAATTTGGTTGCGTCCTTGGCTATTATTGGTTGATTCCACTGCTTGAACCACTTCGCCTATTGCTTGTTACTCACACTGAATGTGACATCATTTGAAGCTTTTCAGTTAACATCTCAGGCTTGGAAGACATGTCATAGTGCATTTGAAACTACTCAAAAAACTCCTCCCCAAGAATTGGACCATAGACACGAAGATGCTTCAAAAAGGCTATGAAGCTCTCCGTCTTAACTTGGTCCATAGCTTTCTCCATCAACCTCTTCGTAATATAACTTCACCGCAACATCAATAGTCATGGTGAACTCCTATTACATAAACATAATAACCATATCTTTGTTAAAACTTAAGTCAAATGTTTTTGGGACATTGCACTTTCGAGTTCAAAGTATGAGAAATTACCTTGTACAAATACTCAAAGAAAGCCTCTTATGTCAAGGAGTACCAAGTCTTTCGAGACTTGGTTTCACAAGTTTTATAAACATTCGCTGGTAGCATGCCTTTGAATTGCACCAGGGGTATCTTTCCAATGCTCTAGATCCTAAAGAAATCATGGACCAAGCTTGGACAAATGTGATCATATTTGATAGACCTGCATCAACCAAATTTAATCACTAAGTCAACTTAACAAATGTTAAGCAAAATAAGAGTGGAAAACGATGGTTAGGAAACTTACTTGTTTAGGTCTGTCATAACGGTCAATAATTTGACTAGTCCATCAATGGTGTCCAAAATTATTGCATCCACTAAGATGTGTTGGGTAGAGTCATTAGGATGAACCTTATCAATATAAGGAAGCCATGTTTGCAAGCAATGGTTTCCATCCCACATGAAAAACATTTTATTGGAAAGCTTTTGGAAATGGGTGAAAGCACACTAAGCCCCCCCAAAATTGTGGTCACATATAATCTTTTTGCAATTAATTTTTTTGGTGATGTATGGACATCACGTTTTGAATTTTTTTGCTTATTTTAAGTATGTTTGATTAGCTGTAGACTTCATCTAATCAATTATTTTGAAAAATTCAACAAACATTGAAGATTTTGAATGTATGGAGTATATTTGTGATAAAATAATACCCATCACAAAGTCTGAAAATTTGAATATATATTTCAAAACTAGGGTTGTGGATGGAATTCTTGGGTGAATTTTTTTATGGTGTATGGTATTGATATACAACAATTAAATCTAGGAAAATTTTAAAATTTAAAGTTTTTTGATGAAATTCCATTCAATTTTTATTTTTTTTTTGCATTTGTTTAGTAATGAATGCATAATAATATCTTATTCTTAGGAAAAAACCATTGCCATATCAAAGAGGAGGAGATTTTATAGATGCACATTGTAGTATTTTTTCAATTTTCTTTTGTTTGGTAATGTTTCATGAATCATAAACATGAAGCCCTATGGCCATTGAAAAACTATAAGTTATATAGTCTATGTACATTGATTTTATCCAATCCTCCTCATTTAACTATTGGATCAAAATTAAATTTGATTCAAAATGAATTTTGAATTCAAAAATTTTGTTGTGCAAATTTTAAAGTGTTTTATTTGTGTTTAAGGATGCCATCAAGATTTTAACTTACTATGTACTATAATACTTGTTATACATCACCTTTTTTGAACAAAAATGGCTTGCACTTAATGTGCTTTCACTTAGATTAGGGTTGGAATTCAAGAATTTTTTAAAGCTATCATTTTAAACTTTCCACTGACTATTCCACTGAAATTCATAACCAGCTATGGACTCCACACCTCCTTATTAGTTAGCGGGGGAGATGTAAAAAAATTTATCAGCCTCCCAATATCCTCCATTGAATGCCTATTCCATTTTCGGGATATCAATTTTCAATGCAAGTCGAACAACTAGCATAGGAATCACTCGACATAATGGGATTGGCATCCTTGATTTCTTTTTTGGTGACATCTTGTGCTTTTCCAAAACTTTGATAGTTTTGAATTTTGTCTAACTATGGATTTGCTGGATTGCATTGTCACAAGATAAGGGCAAAAGATTTGATGAACTTGTCAATGTCACCACATTAACAGAAGTGTACACATGTTCAATAAAACAAATTAATTGAAAAACCAAGAACATACACAACATTTCCCTGTTTGAAATTTTTGACAATGCTTCAATAGGTTTTGTACCTCCTCTGTAATGTTAAGAATCCTAGGCTCCATCTCCTCCTCCTCAACCTCCTATACGAGAAAACCAAACTTGTCAATCTTGATTCTTACAAAGTTTCGAAACTTTCACATTTGAAATGAGTGAATGGATTCAACAAACCTTTTCCCTTTTGTGGCTATTCATTATATCCCCTTTGCCCTCTTCAACAATATTCTAAAAACACGTAAAAACTTCCTAGCAAATGAATAACACGTAATGACCACATGATATATTATTTGGTTATCGATATTTGACACAAGGAGAAATGGCATTTGAAAGAACTAATGAATTCAAGAGGAATCGATGATCTTTTTCGGTACTTTCGTTGTAAAAAATACCCAAGTCGTGCTTGGATAAGACCAAATCTCTACTCGATGACAGAAGGTCTTGGATATTTAATTAGTGGAAGAGCTTGGATGAGACCTAATCTCTAGTGTGACCTTCACAATGGCATAACTTGGAAACTTGCAAGAATGAAGTAAACAAACAAAAGTAACAGCACCTGTCACAAAGTTGTTTTAAGTGCATCAAAAGAACTTGTCATCACATAGGGAGATGGATTATATACTTTCGACAATGAAAGTACCCAAGTTTGACTTGTAAAAAAGGACAATGAAAAAAATTTATACTCTTTGCCATTCTAGGATATGTAACCTTGGAAAAAAAACATATCTTCAACTCCTCCTATCATGGAATCATAGCAAACGTATCCAAGTTGGATTAGATGTTGGTCGATTCAACACAAGGTTATCATTTGGGTACTTTTGGTAACGAAAGTACCCCATTTGGGATGTTTACACATAAATGAAAGAAGAGGATGTTCCCTCTTCTATTCTTCATGTGGGACTTGAAAAAAAAATGTACCCAATGTTGCAACCCTAGCCTTGGGCTCACGACCAAGGTAAAGGCTTGCAAAGGTGTGGGCCAAAAGTGAATCCCGGGATTCACATTTCATGTTCATGAGAGTGTAGGAGAGTGTGAGGGATGAACCCCCACACTCCCAAGTGAGCTCCCACTTTGGGAGTTGGAGTCCTAATGGACTCCCAAATTTTTAGAAAGCAATTTCAGGAATTAAAACTCATTAGATTAAAGAGTTCCTTATATTGTTGGAAAGCTTTTGAAATGTTAATGTCTAAAATGGGTTCATATGACCTATTTGGGTACTTAAAATATAAGTTATGGCCAAAAGAAAGGCCGGGAGTTAAATTGCCAATTTGACTCTTGACCACTAAAAGTCAGGAATCACCCTTATTTACTTGCGTGAAAATGACGTGCAACATATTGTTGGAAAGCTCTTGACAAGGGCTATAACTTTTCTTTAGACCTCACTTCAATTGGAGGTCTGAATAAGATGTTATGGGCTTCCAAAGTCACGAGAGTCCCAATTTCTAGAATTTCGGGATTTCCAACTTGGGAGTCCTGGGACAAAATGACATTTGGGTGCAAGCCTCATGGCCAGGCATAGAGAATACTATAAGGGGGAAGGTGGTGGCTTCCCCCAAGTTTGGACTGTGGTGAGTTTTGTGAATCTATGTTTGCTCGTGGCTCGTCTGTGCACTAAAAGTGCTCCAACTACGCTTTAACCAACTTGTTGTTTAGTTTGTGCAAGTCCGTGTCAATAATTGACTTGCTTGTCATTCATCCTAATCCTCATTCTGAAGCTCCAGCACGCACTTCTACCCCTGAAGTGCTACAAGCTAAGGATCACACCCCAACTCCATATCCTTTTGTTGTTTTCATCTTGGACTCATAGTTGAGTCTATCAAGGAGCTTGCGGGTGCGTCACCCCACCCCTGTTATTGAGTTGTTTCAAGTTCATTGAGTAAGAGTAGGATATTGTCAACTCAACACATGAAGATCAATTTGGTACATTCGACAAGGAAAATGCCCAATTTTTATTTGTTAAAAAAAAACACAAACGAAAATAAACTCTTCCATTCTTGGTTATAAAAACCTATATAAAAATTATGAATGGACTAATACAAACCTTTTCCCTTTCTTGATTGTTGAATGTATCTCTTGTGCCCTCTTTTATAATAATGTCAAGAGGCTTAAAGACTTCCTACAAAATGAATAACACACAAATTTAATACAATCAATAATAACATTAACGTGGTTTATTATTTGGTATCTAACATCTTATTTGCTTTTGTTTTCATTCGATTGAAATTATAGACACAACATACAAAAACACACAATGAAAGAAATGAAAACTCTTCGTTTCCCTTCAACTATAGAAAGAAAATGATGGCCAGACACCAGAGCGGCAAAGCAAAGATGAGTGACATAGTTCCCTTCTGAAATGAAGGTGAATTAATTATGCATTCAAGAATTTCATGGGTACTTTTGTTACCAAAAACACCCAAGATTTTCTTTGATAGAATTAGTTTTTTGTTTGCAAGGGATCTTGTTTAGATCACTATGAATTAAATGTAACCAAAGTTTTGAAATTACATTTACAAACAGTTTTCCAAAAAACTAGCAAGAATTTTAAAAACAAAGAAAGGCATTTGTTTTTAGGACCATGATGTTTCAAGCACATCCAAGCAAGAGTGGGATATTTGTCAACTCAACATAACACATCAATTAAGTACTTTTGGCAATGAAAGTACATGGTTTGGATTTTCAAAAAAGTAACAACACCAAGAGTTCCTATCTTCCATTCTTGGATATTTAAACCTGGAAATCAACACAAGATGTTCGATTCAACTTGTCACAAGGTTATAGCAAGCGCCTCCTAGCATGAGGATATGGTAGTTGACTCAACCCAATGACATCAATTAGGTACTTTCAGTAATGAAAGTACCCAATTTGCAATTTTAGGAATGAAGGAAATTAGAAGGCCTCTTCAATTGCATTCTAGATATGGGAAATGAAAGGACAAGGATTCGTGGCTGCCCTTATCACTCAATTGATTCAACCTCACCCAAGTAGCATGTTGATATTGTTGACTCAGCATAAATTGATTGATTGGGTACATTTGGCAATGAAAATACCTAAGTTAGATGAGTAGAAAATTACAAAGGAAAAAGGATATCATGTTTGTAATGCTTAATTACATAAGCCTAAAAAAAATTAACACTTGTTTAACTTCTACAATCAAGGACTTGTAACAACTACATCCAAACAAGAGGATGTGTTGTTCAAATCAACATAGTTAGATTGCTAGGTACTTTTGGTAATATACATACCCAAATTCCTCTATGCAATTATTGATATGGGACCGCTCTTATCATGAATGCGCTTCGATGCATGATTCAACCTAGTTGCATTGCTTGGGTTTGGAATTTTGAAAAACAAGGAATTCCCCTTTCAAAATATTAAATGAAAGATGATGAAAGAACTTGGATCTCTTCCATGGACCTTTGCTCTCCCTTGAAATGCAAACTTGTTAAAAGTTTGTATAAAAAATTTCCTTTATTACTATTTCAAAGTAGAACCGAATGCAACCAAGTTGGACATTGGTAAATACAAAATTTCTAATCCTATATTATGGTTTAAAATCTAGATTGAAATATAATAAAACTAATATTAACACAATCTATTCATTCAAATCTATTTAGAACTAGTTTCAGAATTAAAATCTAGTAATGAACATATGATAAAAAAATCAAAATAATAACTCTAACTATGGAAACAAAGCTTTTCTAGAGATCAAAAAATATTTATTTCATACTCCATTAAAGCTCCATGTTCTAGAATGATACAATGGTCCCTCATCTCTTATTCTTCTCCAAAAGAAGAATAAAAAAATAGTCCTATGTTATATTCAAATTCAAATGGTGATAAAAACTATGTGGTCTAGCTAATAATTCCTAGATAGTAACTAAGTAAATAGAAATATAATAATTAATAATTACTATAAGTAACTATTCCCTTAACATTACCCCACTTGTATTTTGAATTATGTCCCAAAATTTTATATAAAAAATGTTGTTAAAAAAGTTAAATGTTTTGTTATTTTTGATCTTGTGATTCAAAAAATCTGATTTGTTGATACAACAATCTATTCTGTCTATTTTATAACGCGTTTTGCGTGTACTTCAAATTGAGGCACTATCTAATTTTTTGTTGTATATAGAATCTATTGTTGTTCTTCTAATGCCTCTGTTGACAAATGTGTAATTGTTTATTGATGGGTTACACTTTGTTCTTATGATTGCAACTCTATTATCACATGTAATTGCTATTGTAAATTCAAATCTACTGTGAGCTAAGTTTGTTCTTATTGTTGTAACTGTAATAGAAGTTGTAGTTGTTGGTTTGACTGTAAATCTAATGTAATTTGAATTTGATTCTGTTGTTGCAACTCTAACACATGTTCAATTTGACCCTAGTGATCCTTTTGCATTATATGTTCTTTAGGTTGTATATGCTCCCCTATCTTTGTGGTTGTAGATTCATATTCCTAAGAACTAATTTCTTACAAATTTTATAAAAAAAATTTGTTGAGCATCCTCCCTCTTAGGGCTATCCTTTCCTCCTCTAAGGTCTCTTGGCTCTTTTGGAACTCTTATACTTGATGGTCCTACCCCATCTATATCCCCTTTGTTTTCTTCCTCATCCAAAGTCTCTAGTTCTGGATACAAAACTAAAGGTTCATACTCAAATGATGGCATAAATTTTTCCATCTGAAATTTTTTGTGTTTATACAACCTTTCATTCCTTTCATACTTCCTGCAAACCTTCCCAATATCCTTTTGGACAATGTTTTGAACAACATCCCACCATAAGTCTACTTCTTTTTTGTCCATTCAAGGCACTAGCCTTGAATTTAACTTGAAGCAAAGTATGCTGCTTCTTGAATTCACTATTTTTTGTAAAGATAATATCATAATTGAAGGGTTTTTTTTGAGTCTCCTCCAAAAGTTTATCCAACTTTTCATTAAAGGCCATTTGCTTTTGCAAATTCATGTCCATTTGTGCATGCTTCTAGTCAGCCTACCTTTGTACGTCATTCTTAGCTTGATATGAATTAGCATTATCCACTCTGAGCTCCTCCACCTCCTTCTGTTGTTTCAAGAAAGTTTCCTCCATGTGCCTGTAGTCTCTTTGAAGTTTACTACGCTCTATACTCAGAGTATCCTTCTTCGCTTTAAAACCCTAGTTATTGGCATATGTTTCCTTTGAAGTTGCCCACAAGGAATCTCTTTCCATTCTAATGTTCTCCAAATCCTTACTCTTCTTCTATATGGTATCAATATTCTGTGTAGCTACCCGGAGTTTTGCCAATACCTTACAATTATCATTATTCTTATCCTGCAATTCTACTTTGAGCTTTTGCTCCTTCTTCAAAGCTCCCTAAAGATTTTGAATAGATATATCCTTCTCCTATATAATCTGTTTATTCTTGATCTCTAAATAAAAAGTCTAAGGAAAATATTTGTTATTTATACACTATATTCTACTACCTATTTGAACATAGTAGTAATTCTTCTGTGTTCATCCAATTCTTCTTCTACCCCTTGCACAAACCTAGGTATATTAAACCTAGGAGTTTGACCCCTGGAACTTGTATTCGATGAATCTAAACTCCTATGTGTAGTCCAAACTTCTCCAAATACATTCATTCATGTTGTAAAACTTGGTCTTGAAGGTAGTATACCTTTATTATCTATTGTGATGGAATAGATTGCTAAACTTCTAGTGGACCATGATCAAAATCTTATATCTGCTCCTCTACTAACTATTGAGCTTTGATACTTGGGTTCTTTTTTGGGCAATCTCTGATAATCCTACCCATCAAACTTCTGCTCCTACTTGGGAGAAATTGGTAATCTTGGATCGGCTTTAATAGATATGGATTTCTCTTTCTATCTCTAATGTTGTTGATGTTGCCTCTTCAATAATTTTGTTGCTTGTTATGGATCAATACCGCCTCTCATTACAATATCCTCTTGTTTTCTCTACCTCTTTTGCAAAGTCTCCCTCTCCTCATCATCATCAAACCAAAACATCATAACTACTCTTTTGGTTGTTTTTTTTTGGTTCTCTTTTGGTTGTTCCCTCAATCATAGTTTTTAACACTTTTCCCATCTAACCAATTCTTGGACCAATTGAGAATACATAATGGTAACCCAATTAACATCTCTCCTGATCTACCCTTGAGATCATCATAGCAAACTTATTGTTAAAATACTACACCTTATCCTTTTGGTAAATAATTGGCAAAATTGCAGTAATTCTATTAGCATACTCTGATGTCATCTTTTTAACAACCCAACTTTCATTAGTGTTGTAAATATTAGGAACTATATTTGTTATTTCTACTAATGTTATATATTCTTGCATCAAACATTTATGCATGGTTTGCTTATTTTTTCATGTATGGCAGATTCTAAAAACTTCTATCGACACATGTTTGTCTATTATTCTCTACTCCTCCCCCAACATAACCTTGATTTTATTATGTTCAAGATCCAACTTCCGGTTGTTTAGAAATTCAACTAGAATGTTGTGGCAAGGTGTCTTTGTGAGGCAACTTTTGTCCCTCTACCTTCGGTTCTACAAGGTGACTATGCTTGAAAGCACAAATGCTACCGATGAAGGACGAATGCGAATGTATGTCTAGTTATTAGGTTGCGTTCGTAGATG
>Ga0116229_10002516_pt1 | contig 29692 bp, 26 predicted proteins | sample S1TSphgellanicum_3_FD_87313 | JGI IMG/M metagenome (GOLD analysis project Ga0116229, IMG submission 87313) | Host-associated microbial communities from peat moss isolated from Minnesota, USA - S1T2_Fc - Sphagnum magellanicum MG | ecosystem: Host-associated > Plants > Peat moss > Unclassified...
TGGAAGAACATGTTGCTTGCCTCACACTTTCTAGAGCCATTGAGAAGGAAGAATACAAAAAAAGCTTGGAGCAAGTCAGAAAGGACCTTGCTGAGGAGATCAGCAAGAGGAAACAAGTGGAAGAACTGATCTCAGATTATGCAACAGTGCTGAGGCAAATAAATGGCAGGCAGGCACTCATTGGATCAAGTTCTGCAAAACAGATTGAAGAACTGGAACTGGAAAATCTCAAGCTGCAAAGAATGCTAACAGAGAAGACACAGGGAATTCACATCAAAGAGGAGCTGCAAAACATTCAGCCACAAGGAGGTATGCATCATACTTCAAGATCTTCAGAAGAGATTGATCCTGACAATTCTCAGGTCACAAATTCTGATTTAGATAGTGAGTACATCAACTAGGTATCTCAATCATGGTCAATTGCTTTCTCCTTGAAAATGTTGAAGACCAGTAAAGGCCCTCAAGGCAGCAATAATTGTGCCCCATACTTGCTTCAGATTTGACATAGTAAAGTGATTCCTCATGATATACAGGCACAGTACACTCTTAACCAGTAACGTTCTCAGATCTTAACCAGTCAACTGCACTCTGCTGTGACCAGGGCAAAGCAGATTCAGAGCTTCATGCTACTGTGACATAATAGTCCTTCAATCACACAAGCTTTTCTTGAACAAAAGTCTCTGCATTGAACAAAGACAACCCATTTCTAGTAGTGAGACAGGTGCAGCTTGGCTTCATAATTTCCATTCATGTAAAATCCACTCGAAATGAGAAACCAAAACTTATAAGCTATCCAGTTTGCACATAAAAGCCTGCTCATCAACACTTTGTGCTAACATTCCACAATGACTTTCAATCTACAGCTTGTCTGTGAAACCATTTTCTTGGCCATAGAAGATTCTATCAACGATGTCCACAGGAAGAGCGTATGCAGGGTCAACAGCTTTGACACCAGGGTACTCCAGTAGTGACAGACCTGATCAAAAATGTCAATACAAATTTCTTCAACAGTACGTCCAGGTATGTATCTGCTCTTCCCTGATGCAAAAAGAGACTTGAAGCCCCACTTGATCATCTTGCTTCTCACTGATCTTCCACAATAATCAATTGCTATCACTGAACATTGGGTTATACTTTGACATCGGATTGTCACCATATCTATAAAATTGCAGACAAATATCCACATCAACAATTTGAACATGACATAACAATGAGTGCTGTCACAACCTTATGAGACTTGCTCACAAAGTGTCAGACCGTCATCACCTTCATCACAAATACCAGTGATGGACTGCCATGACCACCCACTCTGACAACCACAACAGAAAAAAGAAGACAGTTATACTAGAGGTAGTACCTGCTACACCAAAAAATGTATGGAACACATCCACAGCATCATCAGGTCGGTCAGATATTCCACCATTCTCAGAGTCCTGCCCACACAAACAATGACAGAGTTTGGGATCTGAAGTTCAAATTCTGGCGTATTGCTAAAAGTGCAACTGAGGCAGGTTAACAGAGATTTGTATGGTTGAGAAGTTGGTTTCTCTAAAGTTGACCTTGTCTATAAAGAAATGTTGGAGTAGCAAGGTGAAGATGAGATCCAGTGAGTAACCTGACAATCCAGAATGAACTCCTCCAGTTTCTTTTTGTCAATCCAGTGAACCCGGTTCATTATCACCAAGCTAGAGAGCACCCACCATGAATAGCACACCTGTTAATGCAGGAAAGCCACAAGAATATCACTAAAGGTCTCATGATAACACTTCAATGCACCTGCAAATGTTTTGAATGAAAGGAATACCACAACAACAACATTCACACTTCAACATTGCTGCTATTGTTAAGAGCTTCATGTCAGTAACCCATTTGCAGAAAGGTACATGTCTTACATCAGGCAGTTTCTCAGGCCGCCCATTGAGGCCCCCAGACTTGACTTGGCGTTCACATAGCCACCAGCCCAACAAATCCTTGTCAACATGATGCAAGGCACCTGCAATGGCAAGTGCTGCCACACAGCAGAAAACTGCAAAAGAAAACAGCCCCACAAGCATGCATGTCATTACATACCTCCATCCCCTTCTCTCCACACATATCTACCATTACAAAAGTTGCTGGTCATGCAATGGCTTCATCTAGGTTTGCAACTCTGCTGAAGGTCTGAACCTCGCCATTCTTTACCATGACCACACAAAGCTCACATGTGCAGAGCCAACTTTTGAAACTCTTCATTTGTCACTACAAGCACACAAAGCTCTATTCACTTGTCAAACCAAACACATTAATCAAACAACATTTTCTCAACCCCTTTATTACCAATAACACAAGTCCTCCACCAAGAACTTGCATGAAGTGAAAGCATGCCAAAAAGATGGGATGGGCCTACTCTGGCCAGCATGAGACTCTCCACCAGGTGTGCAACCAAATCCACCATCAAAGTTTTTACACCTTGCAACAAAATCTGTCGCCTTCTTTAAATCAATTTTGTCCAATCGCTTTAACAAAGAAAGGCAACAAATTGCACAGTAAGAAAACCTGTCACCCAAATTCCAAGTACCAAATGTCAGCACCACAAAAAACACAGGTTCCCTCAGACACAGCTGCCTTTGCTTTCATTCATGAACAAAATGGGGATCTGCTCTCTAAGTGCTGAGTCAAGACCAACCACACGTATAGTAATTAAAAAAGTCATGAAGAAACCTTTGCAGCTCAAATTTATGAAAAAAGTCATCTGGCCATTAGTTGGGATGCAAAATGGTCTATTCCAGAACTGCTAACCACCAAGTATACAAAGATGACTTTGGTATGCCAACTTAAACCTCATGGCACTATACATGTCTTGAGTGTGTGATAATGAGAAAGCACTTGCTTTGCGTAAAGAAGGCAACATGGTTGGACTTTTGGTCACTTTGATGAATACTGAGGAGAACTCAGGTAGCAAGTCTCTTCATTGACAGGATTATGATCCTCTACTTTCAGATATTTGAAATATGCAATCAACCTTGAGAAAGGAGGCAAGAACTAATTCACCATTTTACTTGATGAAGGAAACACAGCATAAACACAGCATAGAAATCACATTGTGATTGAGAGTAAGAAAATTGTATTGTGATGACCAACACATGTTACCTTGTACAGTGTATCAACAATTATTAAAAGATTAAAAAGATGGATATACAATGAATAGAAATACATTTGGCAAGGCTGTTAGAGCTGAAAAAAAATTGAGCATGCCAACAAGAGAGTTTTTAAGAAAATGCTCAGAGCCAAAACAGGGCATATACCGTGTGTCAATCTCCCCCCATTCATCACCTGCAAATGACCCATCTTCATTCTGTAATCCTGCTATATCTGTCCACCACAAGCAAAGGTCCTTAGATTGCTGCAAACCCCTCTATGTTATATGGTTGCAGAATGAACATTGACATCATTGTTAAGTCTAGAAAACTTAACACCTAGCCAGTTTACAGGACAATATTCCAGCACAGAATTCCAACATCAGCTGAGGTAGACAGATTTTGGTCATTAACAGAAAATAATTCTACATTAAACAAATCACTGATCCCCATAACCACATTCTCCAAAATCCCATTGTCCCAATACTCATAGATGACAAACACTCACCTGATGCAACTGACTCCTTAAAAGTGTATTAGAATGATATAGGCAAGAATAGGAACATACATGACGCAATCTTGTCAGCATCAACTGCATTTAGTTTGTCAAACAATGCCAATATTTGCACAGCATTAAGTGTGTAAATAACGTGTGGATCATGTCCATGATTGCCCCCAAACCCACCTGCCAAGCATGCCCTGAGACTCAGAACCATAGCAATCTTAGTCATGTTTTCTAAATTGAAGAGACAACCACTATCACACCAATGCTGCACAAGCTTTCAGTCCTCATACACATGATACATGTGATCACGATGATCAACAGTTCAAGCATCCAAGCATTACTCAAGGATGCTCAAGTTAAGATTCACAAATGTGTTAAGGGTGGTCAAAGGAGCTTCATAGTTTCCTGATGTGAAGATGGAAACTGATATCCTAATGAAAACCTAATGCAAGAAATTCTGCCCCTGGAAAAGAGAGAAGCCGAGGATGGGACGAGTACCACAATCATGCTGGCACTTCAGAAGCCAGGCAACAATTTCATTGGCATCCATATCTGCAAGGTGGCCCATGAGATCCATGGCAGTGAGTCCCCAGTATGCACCACTCATGCGAAGATGCTCCGTCACCAGGGAATCGAAATCCGATTTCTGAACCAGAAAAATTATGATCAACCAACTAACTCAAAGACCAATTCTCTTAACACAAAATCAAATTGCTGAATCCTTGACGATCTGAGAAGAAGAAATCACAGAGGAAATAAAGCAGCTCAAGATAAACCTTGACCTGAAGATCATGAGCATACTCCAACAAGCAGTTTAGAGTTTAATTCATGGGAAAGAAAAAACATGCAGGAGGGAGGGAGGGAGGGGAAAAAAAAGAAAAAAGCAAGTCCAAGTGTGTTTATACTCCGGAAGGAGAATTCAACACATAACTTATCAAGAGACATGATGTGGCCCACATGCTTGTGCAGATCCACATACCTTATCAAGAGACTTGATGTAATCCACATGCTTTTGCAGATGCAAAGTGGCCATAGCTACTGGTACCCGATGTGTGTTGTTAACACCCCAGTTTGGCTTGTGTTGTTTGGGTTCAAAAGAGTGAGAACAGGTTTTGTTTTCTAAGGAGGGTAGTTCAGAAAGGGAGAAACCCTAAGTGGCGCGATGATGGGGGGGGAGGTAGAGTTCTTGGCCTACGGTTCTAGTTTTCTGTTGTTCCGTTGAGATGACGCGTTCTCTGTTTCGGGTGTGCTTCGCAAATAGCAGTTTTCCCCAAAGCTTTCCGTGGCATTAACGGTGGTCCAGATTTAGGGCCACTTTAGACAAGGATCCAGGGACCAATTTGAAGCAAATTGAACCTTTAATTGGACCCTTCTTCACATTAAAAAAAAACTAAGGTACAATGAATGTGTTTAAAGGTTTGGGGTCCAATTCCAGGATCCAATATCAAAATGTGTGATTGGCCTATGAAAGGATTAGGTTAATTTTTGGTCTTTTCTGTCTTCTTCTTCTTTTTCATGGTTTTTTAATGTTTTGTTTTTTCTGTTTTTTTAACTCTTATTACACAGAATGGATGAACGTAGGCACAAGATAGTAGCTCTTGTTTTATTATGGCCATGCATTGAATGGTTGCACAAGTGATTGCATTGTAACGAGAGTAGCTATTGGATAACATTGGAGTTTTAATCCTCCACTTTTTACTTCACCTTCTAATTCACCTTCATTTCTTGCACTTGGAAAGGCTAAAAATGTATTCTTTCTAGTAATCGCCTTGTGAGGATTCATAAAATTAACCATGTTAATTCTAGAATTGGTCAAATATGGGGGAGTTGGTGTGCTCTCAACAACATCCTCAATCCATAGCATGTCTTCCATTCCCACATAATTTGAGCAATAAAGATAGAAAAAAAATAATGGAAAAGAACAAAAAAAAATGAACAACCTTGGACCTTAGCTTACAGTTTGGTTCTCCAAACCATGAGGTCTTGTTTAAGCTCTTTTATTTTGTTTTAGACGAATTGGTTTTCCCTTCAAAATCATGCTATGTAAACTAAATCATAATTTGAATTGTCTTGGTCCTAGACCCTCATCTAAAGGCCGTAAGATCAACTTAAAGTTCCTAACCAATAAGAATGTTAGATTTCATTGGACCTTGCTCCTTGGACCTTTGTTTAACGCGACCCTTAAACAAGGCAAATGCTCTTGTGAACCTAAGCATATTATTTTGTAATGGGCCCCATCTACCCAAGCTATCTGCAAAGCAATTTGTTGGTTCAAGGCGAGCACAAAGGGTCACCCACTCCTTTATTAACCTTGGTTTTAGCTAAAAATGATTTTTTTCACAAAACTCATGCTATTGAAAGGAAGTAAACTAAGAGGGACAAAAAATTTAAAAAGTTAGACAATCTAAGGAAAAACAAAATTCAAAGAGCAAAAATTATAACCAAGGCTTCGGAACATCATTTGTTTTCTTAATATTTATTGAGTTATGGGTATTCTTTTCTTTCCTGATGTTTTTCCAAGTTTGTGAAGGATGTTATAAACAACTTATATGGGTTTTTAGAATTTTATTTTGGTGAAATTTGTGTTTTTTGGGACTTTTATCATGCATTTCAAAATTTTAGAATATCTTGTTGTTTTCAAAATTTGTGTTAATGGATATGGCTTCACTTTAGCAAGTGTTTCTTATTTTGATGTTATTCTCCATTACACTTGGGAATTATGCAACATCTAAATCTAAAATGCATAATGTGCTTTGAAATTTAGATAGGAATATAATAAGATTCAATGTCTTTCCAATCTTAGCAAGTGTGAGTAGGAGGAGACACCTTCTAAGTTTTTGGTGGAAAGAACCTCAACAATACACACATTAAGACCTTTACTAAGTTTGTGGACCTATATTATTTGTATTTAACCAAAATAATTGTTTCCTTAAATTTCTTTGTTGGGGAGGGTGAATTTTGATGTTCATTCCTTTTCCTTCTTATTCAAGTCAACCTTTACAAAAACTCCATTGCAATCTTTTTATCCTTTGGGATTGGGGTTGAAGAAAAAGCTTCATCTTTAGATGACAAAAGAAGGCAATAGTGTGTTTGGGGTCTAAATGTTATATTATGTCTTTTTGGATCGTGGCAAGAATCAAAGTTCTAACATTTGATTTTAATAAAGTTGGAAGCATTCATGAAAATTGAAATATAAATAATTATTTCAAAGGGGAATTATTTTGGGGTTTCAATCTTGTTGCATAACCTTGTTTTATTACTTGAACAAAAGGAATAATTTGAAAGCATAGGTATCCTTTCTACATTTATTTGTACTAATTCTTGGAACTAGTCGTCTCTATATTTAAAAGATGTTTTGATATAAAACTAGATGTTGGATGATTTGCAAATTAATGTAATAGGTTCCCATTTACCCGTTTGTTTGTTTTAATGTTACAAATTACTTTGGCATTGTTAACATTTTTCATAAGTTGATGAATTTTGCTTGGGTTTTTTTTGTACATGATCACATGACTTCCTTTAGCATTTCACGACCTAGCTAAGTGGCATGACTTGAGGTTATATTGTCAAAGGTTGTGAGTCTTCTTATTAATTTCATTTATTATGTTTTGGAAGTGGATATGGGTTTTATTAAGTGGCATAATGCCTTTCATTTGTTGCATTAATTGAACAAACATTACATTTAAACTTTACTTTGGTGTATCATTTGAAATGATGACCTGGTGTCAAAGGTTTTTAATATATCCTCCAAGTTCCTCACCCTTGGCTGATTTGCAATTTTGGCCACGTAGGTTTTTGTTAAAGTTGAACTTTGAAAACTTTGCAAAAAATGATCAAACATTTCTCATTCCCAAGGTATTGATTAAGTGTAAAGAACTATGTTAATACATGGTATTGCAAGGTGAATGCATGGTTAAGTGATTCATTTTTGTTGTCATAGTGGTCATTTATGTAGGGTGCATTATGTTTAAATGTGTACAATGGCAAATAACATAATTTTGAATATGTCAATTAAATATTGATAATATATTAACATGATGGTTATGAACACATTTTTTTAAAAAAAAAATTGAAAATAATGCATTCATTATCAATAGTGGATTGAAAAGTTCAAAAATATGAATTGGTTGACTGACTATTAATAAATTGAAAAGTTCATATTAAATTCCATTCCAAATTTTTTATACTAATTAAGTATGACTTGAAGAATGAAATAATAAAATTAAGTGTGAAATATTATTTTAAAAAACCTTAACCAAATGGTAGTTATGGATTTTTAAAAGGTCAAATTGGACTTTATTTTCAAAAGTATTTTTGAAATGGATTTTTTTGTTTCTCAAAAAAATTTGGCCCAATGAACATATTTTTAAAATCTTTATGTTGGCCTTCATTCATGTGGATTTTATGGGCTTTCATTTTAGGATTTTCAAATGACATTCACCATAACAAATGTCATCAATGACTTTTGATATAAGTTTTGGGTTAAGTTTAGGAAATTTCATAGGTGAATGAATATTTGGTAATCAAAAATTACAATATGAAAATCTTGAAAATTAAAAAGCATGTTGATTTGACCATTTCTTAAAAGCTTGTTATGGACTTGTATGGAATGTTTATTTGACAAAAATGACCGACCATGCACTCACCTTCCAAGAGTGAAATGGTTTCCTCTTTAATCAAAGAGAAGCAAAGATTTTAAGTTTTAAAATGACCTCTAAAATTGAAAGAATTGTTAAAAGTATGAATGTGACCTTTGTTCATTGTTGAAAATTGCGTCAAAGAAGCCATTTCTCATAAGAACCACACCTACCCAAGTCTCATGGAATGTTTCATAAGCCCTTCATTGTTAATATTTGGATCTCAAGCTCTTACCTTTGGTCATAACTTGTTTCTAGTGTTTCAAGATTTTTTGATTGTCTTTCATGAGTGTTGAGACATGACAACACCATTTTCACAAGTTGGTTTTGTTATAACACCTATTAAAGTCGAAGATTTGATGGTGGAATACGTTGTTGCTTAACCATGTCATCATGTAGTCATAGTTGTGTGTTTGATGAAAATTGTTGCTTAAGCCAATGGCTAACCCTACCTTGTGTGCAAAATGCCCTTGCTTTGTTGTGCATCGATGATATCTTTGCATGACACTACAATTGTCACCCCTCCCTCCCTTGTTTTGGGATTGCCTCTATTGATTATTCCCATGCCACCATGAAATTGTTAACTTAATTATTACATGACTATTGAACCAAGTGATCAACTTAATTGTTAAGATGTGTCCTTTCTTAAGAGGTAGGATAGTTGTGATTGTTAAATACTCTTCCATTGCTATGTTTGATTTGCTTCTTTGATGCTTGGTGTGCTATGAGTGAACTTAAATGAAGCATATGCACATATAAACTACGATAGTTGTGATAATTATTCATGAAAATTGGACATCCTCTTCTTTTGTCACGAGGGAAAAAAAGAAAAAAAGTTTGGCAAATGAGGGAGATTAGACCTCCCGAAGAAGTGAATGAAGTTTGGCAAACAAAGGAGGTTAGACTTAGCCCAAAAAGTAGTTGAAGCATGCAACTAAGGTAGATCAGACTTAAATCCAAAAAAGTGGATGAACTTTGCAACCAAGGGAGATTTAGATGATGTACCCATGAAGTGAATGAAGTTTGGCAAAGAAGGAAGATTAGACTTTAATTCAAAAGAGTGGAAAAAGTGTGCAACCAAAGGGAGATTGAACTTCACTCCAAAAAAGTGGATGAAGTTTGCAACCAAGGGAGATCCTAACTCACCCAAAAAATGAATGAGGTTTGTTGGCAAACAAGCGAGGTTAGACTTACCCAAAACGTGGATGAAGTTTGCAACCGCTTTCTCCTCTCCTCCTTCCTCACTAGAAAAACACAAGAAATTTTTTATTTGAAAACTGTGAAAGGCACACGTATGATCCTTCTGATGGGGCGACTGAATTTAGGTCTGGAATCAAGATTAGGTTTGGTTTAGGTCTTGTGGAGGTTTGACGAGAGTGAAAACGAAGGAAGTCTTCGTATGGAGCGAACGCGTTTTAGGTTCGGGATAGGTTCGGGTTAGGTCTGTTGGAGACTCGCTGAGAACCTGTAGGTGGGAGGGTAAAGCACTGCGGCGCATTTGCGCGCAAGTCTTTTGTTTCTGTAGCGAGGAGAGCTTGTCTTGCTGCGCGAGGGAGAGAGAGCTCCGAGGATTGGACCTCAGTTGAGGTCACCATGGGTAAGCTCTCGTCGATCGTCTTGCTGCCGCTGTTTTTTTTTTCTTTAGTGGTTGATGGTTTTGTGTCTGATATTCCTTGTAAACTCGAGGAACATCGGCCGTCGTAGATGTCTTGTTGTCTCTGTCTAGTGCGTCGTCAGCCTTACTAGTTTAGAGAGCTCGCAACGGATGCATGTCCTCATTGTAATTGTTGGTTTGTGATGGCAATAGTCTGCACGCTTTGGAACTGGTGTTGTTACGCAGAGACAGGGGACATTGCTGGAGCTCGATCAGTGATAATGGAATTTTTTTTTGTGTACTGTTGCCAGGTATCTCGCGGGACTCCACTCATAAGAGGAGGGCAACTGGGGGCAAGAAGAAGTCATGGCGCAAGAAACGCAAGTAGGTCGCTCTTCAGAGATTCCTGTCATCTGTCTGCTTATATACACCAACTAAGTTTGTTGCTTTGTCAGTGTGATATGGATTGTGATGTCTTCCTGTCTCTATTGTGTTTGATTATGATGGGGTGTGGTAGTAAATGAATGTCACATGTCTGTGTCTCTTTTAGTGACATTTTCATTGTTCTTGCCTGGTTTTTGGTTCTAGGTATGAACTTGGAAGGCAGGCAGCTATGACGAAGCTGTCCAGCAACAAGACTGTGCGACGAGTTCGTGTGCGAGGTGGCAATTTCAAATTTAGGGCACTTCGCTTGGATACTGGGAATTTTTCATGGGGATCTGAGGCAGTTACTCGCAAGGCCCGCATACTGGATGTTGTCTACAACTCATCAAACAATGAGCTTGTCCGCACTCAGACATTGGTGAAGAATGCCATTGTGCAGGTGGATGCAGCACCCTTCCGCCAGTGGTACAGCCAGCATTACGGCCTTGACATTGGCAAGAAGAAGAAGGTTGCTGTAAAGAAGGATTCTGAGGTGATTTGTCGGTCCTTACCCCTATTAGCCTTGCAAAGGCTTCCCTTTTCCAACTGTGTCTCTCAATCTGCAGTGAAAATGTAAAGGTTTGCAAGAAGGCTTTGTCTCTGAACAGGCTCAATCCAGCTATGTTACTGATTCAATTCATATATGTTGGATCCATGGCTCAGGGTGTAGAGACTACAGAAGAAGAGAAAAAAGCCAGCAGGAAGGTGCAAAAGAAGATTGCGAAAAGGCAAGATGGTCTCAAGTTGGATGCACATCTAGAGGAACAGTTTGCTAGTGGCAGGTTGTTTGCATGCATCTCATCTCGACCAGGCCAATGTGGTCGTGCAGATGGGTAAGTTCGAAACAATCAACCTGTATGTCTTTTAAGAGCATGCTGGCATCAGAGATGGTTGCTAATTCTTCGCTTGTCACTTTCTCTGTGATTTGTGATTCGATGTACTTGTATGATTTCTTATTGCAGGTATATTCTAGAGGGTAAGGAACTTGAATTCTACCAGAAGAAGATTCAGAAGAAGAAGGGCAAAGGAGCAGCTGCCTAGTCCTCTGCTTCAGTGTTGAACAGTGAATGGAGGTGTTTGATAAGCACGCATATTGTCAGGGAACTGCATTTTCGTAGAAGCAGAATTGCATACTTTTAAGCAGTTTAATTCCTACTCCCCTTTGCTTGTATGGATCTGGACTGAGATGTGCTCAGGCATTCGGCATTTCCCTTGTCTGAAGAATCATTTGCTAGAGTTCTTTGGATGCTCTTGGTGGCTAAGGTAATTCATCTTGAGCGGAGTGTACCCACAATTCTCTATTCAATTCATGAGTTTCCACAACCTGGTGTAAATCAATTGGATGTTGTTGGATAGACTTTGCACCCTCAATTTTGTTGAGTTAGTAAGTTTGCTGCTTGTATGATCTGAGGTTGTATTGGTTGTACTTCTTTGTTCACATACAACTCATGGTTGCCTGATTGGTTGCTTGAGTAGTGGAGATAGCAATAAACCTATTGCATCTCCTGAATGATGTTGTAAACTAGATATCTTTATGCCTTTCATCTCATTTTTATGTGATTAATGAAATTTAAATCTGAGTACTTTGGAGCCAATCTTAATTGCTGTTGTTATAATTCTGTTAGTCAATTGCTTTTATGCATTATTTTATGTTCAGTAAACTTTGTAACAGTGTGCAGCTGGTGTGCTATTGATGAATTTAAAAGTGTGTTGTATTGGAGAACATGCTAATTGTCACTGGTGTCACCATTGAGACAATTGAGAAAAGCATGTGCAACAAGCAGTGAATGTTGTGATAACTCATCTTGAAACTCTGCTGTTGCCACATGATGAATCTCATGATATTCAAAGAAGTATTAAAAAGATCTCAGAACCAGGGAAAAGTGCCACTTCACAGCTGAAACCTGGTACTCAACATTCCTTAAATGTTTGTGCAAAAGCAATTTTGTTTTCTAATACATGAATTCAAGAAACAGGAACCCAACTTTTTGGATTTTTGCATGCCTCCAGAAGCTTCCATTCCTCTGTCCCTTCTTCGGGTTGCTGCAGCAAAAACATTGAAGTTAGCACTGCAATTTGACTGTGTGGATACTGAGTTCCTGAGTGTCACAGATTACTGAAAAGGCATATCACAGAGCAAATTCCTACCCTTTTCATTAATTGCCCTCACCTCACTGTTTATGAGTTCTACACAAAATAATGTGTCTAGGTCAACTTGCTGGAAATCAGCAATGAACATTCAATCAGTAGAAAAGTTCATTTTCACCAAACTGCCGGAGAATAGAGGAGCCTTTGCTAAAGACGCCAAATCTTTGTCTGTATGAGATCAGCCAGGTTATTGCCACATACAAATGGAAATCATGCGCAATGAAACGTACATGGTCGTACTCCCATCGTGCAGTTAAAGGTAATGACATGAGAATACTCTCAATTCGTCCCCCTGTCTTGAGACCAAAGGTAGTTCCTCTATCATACACCTGCCACCAGATTGCAACATAACCACACATGAACTTAAACCATATTACACTGAACTGCTGTCATATGCAACAAAGCCAATGTATATTCCAAATGTTTATCATTGATATCAAATTCTAGCCTCTCTTTTGCAGCATCACATGGATATCACATGCTAAAAAGGAGAAAACATCTAAGGAATCATATCAATACTAGCTCAAAATCTCATCCTAGAGATGAAAACTGAGCAAACCCAACTCTAGAATTCAGAGCAAATAACCATAGCCACAGTTGTTTCCATGACTCACTAAGTTAAACTCAACATAGCGACCTCGCCGAAGTTGTTGCCAGTCCTTATGCTCTGGTGAAAAATGCATGTCCTTCCGTTTCTCTATCAATGGAATGTATGCTGGAATCACAGAGTTTGCACACTCTGCAAGCCATAGCAAAAGTAAGCTCTGTCAAAGGGAAAAACAAAAGAAATGAGAAAAAAGTTCTGACACATATCAACACATCATTGTGGTTGTGATAGGATAATACCTGAGGAGAATGCAAGTAACACCTCTGGATCCCTATCATTGAGATCATCAAAGAAAATTCCTCCAAGCCCTCTTCTCTCACCACGGTGCTACATGGCCACAAATAAGTCCTTCCATTCAGTCAACATCAAACTGTCACAGTATGCACTGCAGTGGACATTCAGTTTTGGACATGCGCTTCAAAAGACTCATATGGACAAGGAAACTCATAAAGTACCTTTATGAGGAAGTAGTCATCACACCATTGTTTGAACTTTGGATAGAATGCCAAGTCATGCTTGTCACATGCTCGCTTTTGCACCTGCACACAAACAATTGACACAGTGAGTATAGACTCTTGTCTGACTGCCTGAGAAAAGCAGACCAATAGCCTCTTCCCTATACTATATCTACTGCCTATCATGCCCTATTCAGCAGAGCCATTTGTCCTAGAGGCTCCAGCCTGAGTTCAGATAGGACCTGGGGTACCAGCCAGTTATTCTGCAACCCCCTGGGTGACAAATACCCTGAGTTTATCTGTAGTAGCAACCTCTGGCTGTTATATCAATAGCTAAAAATAAACCAGTTCAATGCCAGAAGAAAGGCAGGAGCAGTAAGAAATTACACCAGAATATCCTAGACCAGAACCTAAAAATAAACCTCCAGGACTGACAGTGGAGAAAAAGACAAGTTGACGTTAGACAAGCAGACCTGGTGAAAGTGTGCTACATCCTCTTCAAAGATATAGGAGGGAGTGAGGTCAGTGCCACCCCCAAACCACCATGCTTTTGGTGCACCTGCCACATCTGCATTAACACTTCTCAATAAGCTTCAAGAGATTCAAGTCACCAAGGTCCAAGAACTGCATTCAACTTCCTTTGCACTCTAATCTCTTTGACCTTATCAACACCTGCTTTCAAAGTCTAGGCCATACTTAGCCTAATACCTCTTGGTGCATCTGTCTCAAAGTAGCGATAGTTGAAATGCACAGTTGGAGCAAATGGATTCTTGGGGTGCATCACCTGCAGGCCAATACAAACTTGATCAAATTGCACAATCCCAGTGGACCAACACCAGTCCTGAAAATTCCTCCAATTCTGTAATCAGGATAGAGACATAAGCAGAAAGGATTAGATGACAGCATGACACCTGTTACCCTGCCACAGTGTGCAACTTGAGCACAAACCATTAAAGACAGCCATAAATCCCTTGAAAGGATGGGAGGAAGGAAACAACATACTGAGCTGACACCTGCAGCAAAGAACGGAATTCGACCAGCCTTGTCCAAAGCCGTCTTGTTATCTGAACCACCACCAGTGGCAGCCCTGTAAGCCTCTGGGGGCATTGTTCCATAGACCACTGACACATTCACACCTGCTTTTTCCCAGACATTTCCATCTTGCAGGACACGGCTGATTCCACCTCCGCCTCCAGGTCGAATCCAAGAATCCTCATGAAACTTGCTGCCATCAACAGCCTCCACAGCTGCACAGATATCATCCTAGAGGCAGACAGACAGGTAGAAAGTGAACACTTCCACATCCTTTCATAGTAAGGTGCTTTCTGAAGTCAGTGCAAAAAAAGACCTGAAAAAATCAACTGCTTCTTCCACAAACAGAACCTATATTCTTCTGTTCCCATTTCACTCCAAAACCCTAGAGGCAAACTTCACAAGAGAAGACAATAATTTCTTTGCAGACCTGAGCTTTTCGGATCATGGTCTCGAATCGAGCTCGCATACTGGAGGTGCTGGGATTATCCCATTGCACATTTTCACCCTCTCGCAGCAAACTGGCAGGACTTTCTGTCAGCATCTGTTCCTCTTCAATGCTGCGGGCCTCCTGCTGTTTTTCCACCATTTTTTCTCTAATTTAGTTTCTGTTGGACCTCTCAGTTTACACACATTTTTTCACCAGGAAAGGTCAAGAAGGCAAGCAGGCATTGCCAAATTATGAATAAAAAAGGTTGTTCTTCAATCCCTAATCAAGGCTATCCCTGACACTTCACAGAACTGCCGAATTTGTGGAACATTGTCACTAGGCTATGACAAAAGCGCAACAACACTGGACAAATTTCGCACTTGAACTTGAAATTTTTTTCCACAAAAGATAGAGGAAAGTAATACAGGATAATACAGCAAACCGGTACTGCAACTGCAACGGACTTCTGAAGAATAGGCCTTGAAGAAGAAGAAGAAGAAACTGCAATTGATAGAGCAAAGGATAATACGGCGAACCTGCACCGCAACTGCAACGGATTTCCGAGGAAGAAGTCTTGAAGAAGAAGAAGCTGGAGTTGTCGGAGCCGGAGAAGCGATTGCTGCTGCTGAAGGCAAATGGCGGCACTTGAGAGATGGAAAGGATACTGCGGCAAGCTTGGAATCGCAGTGGTATGCAGCAGCTTCAGCAGGCGCGGTAAAAGACGGAGCGATGAGGAACCTTGCCGGCTCCAGCAACAGAAGAGACGCCATCGTCGTCGTCGTCGTGGCCATCGCCGATCACACAGCGACTAAATGCAAATGGCGAGTGCGCATTGCGACGCACACGCGCGTACTCGGATCGTTCGCGGCTCGGTTTTCTTCCCCACCTTGACGACTCATCTCCGGGAGCGATGAGCCGATGCTAACACCAAGGGAGAGGATAAGGTCAGGTTACCGTCTCCGAGAAAGCTCATTGGACGCTTGCGGGTGATGAGTTTTAAGGGCCTCTTTAAGGACCCCACAACTTGCGCTCATTGGACACTTGGGGGTGATGAGTTTTAAGGGCCTATTTAAGGACCTCACAACTTGCGCTCATTGGACGCTTGGGAGTGATGAGTTTTAAGGGCCTCTTTAAGGACCCCATGACTTGCACTCATTGGACACTTGGGGGTGATGAGTTTTAAGGGCCTATTTAAGGACCCCCACTAAAAGCTGAAGCCATTCTTACACCCGTCTGACTGACTTCTATACAAAAACTTTGTTAAATTTTTCAGTCTAATATACTCACTCATGAATGGGATTACAAAATCAATTGTTGGATTCAAAATTTACATGTTAGACAAAACACGATAATTGACAAACATCACACGAGGGATGATGCAACGACACAATTAGATCGAGCTCCCCCATGGGATTGGAAAGGTGTTGCAATGCCCAAAGAAGTTGTGTTCAAACCAAAAGAGAACTTCTCACATGACATGATAATAATACATGCATCCCCAAACAACATTCACAATGACCAAGTTAGGTATTCATCAAAATATGACTCAAACCAAAATGGGATTGTTCGAATCAAATTGAAGCCTTACAATATCCTAAACATGAAGAACCTTAAAAATGGGTAGCAACTTTAAAGTGAAGCCAAGCTGATTTGAGCATTGGAACTCATGGGTCACCTCTTTGCTATTCACTTGCAATGTTTCATTGACGCATTTGTAAGTGTGGGCAGCTTGTTAATAGATGATGTTATATTCTTCCATTGAACTTCACAAGCTTATCATTTTGTACCTTGCATGGTTTTGCATAAAATCACACAATTTATGTTTTCATGTCATATGTTTATAAAAAATACAAATAAATAAATGGAAATACGTTTTGTAGCTTTTCATGAGATTTGAACCCACCATTGCAAGGAAGTAGAATCTAATTATTATTTTTAGTTTATTTCTTGTTGTTACCGATTTTGGATTTATTTCAACTTTTCAAGTTATTGGTCAAACCTTACAACAAAACAAGATAAGCATCACAAAACTTGTTTTGACATTTTCATAACCTCTTGCAAATTTTGATGGGGGTGTTTATTGTCTTTTGTTTGGTAACTAGTTAAAGGTCCAAAGCATGCACAAATTTAATTGAAATTTGATCACAAATCCATTTAGCAATAAGTTATTTGCAAAGTCCGCATAACTAGGTGGCACCCTAACCAATTACACAAAAATGAGAGGCAAATGAAACAATTGGATATGAAAATTTTGCCATGACCCAAAATTGGTCACAAAATTGTTTTATGTTCCAAAATCAATGCCCAACCAATTTGTTGCCCAATTCTCTTGCATGGCGCTCATGTAAATGGCTTCACAAGCAGACAATGTTTATGCAAGGGAATGTGTGAACAATTGATTAGTTGCATTGTGTAAATTGTGACATTTTTGAGTTATGTGAGTGTGAGAAATTGTGCGAAGTTGCTACAAAAAGGAAATCAAAGGAGGTGCAAGTTGTAACCATCTATGCAAAGGGAGGTGTAGTGTTGGCATGGGAGGTCGATTGAAATGGTACCTAGTTGAATTTTCATGAAATATAATTTTTGAACATTGTGTTGAATACCGATTAACGTCTTTGTGGTTAGAATCAATTAGGGTTTTTATAAGCCAACAATGGTCCCTACATGAGCCATTTAGGTGAACTCAAACATATCTACCCATAACTAGATTTGCCAAATTTTCATGTGCCATTTTCAAAATGGTCCTACTCCAAGATGAACAAGATATTTACTATAATTGTTTGGGGGACAACTTGAAAATATGTCAAGTCATGCTTCTAAATGTATGGTCATGTTTTATGATCTCAAAAAAAATTGTGAATTTATTTTGAATGTAGTCAATTCATGGTTGTTAAAATCCCTTTATAAAGCTAAAAGGGATATATATTGTCAATATGGATGAACATGCATTGATGTTTGACAATCATTGTGTTGTTCATTGAATGTATTTCTTTCTACCATTAAACCAAGTTTTGTGGGATTCATTATTCCACAATTTTTCAATTTTTGACAAGTTCCTTTCTGTAATCCTAATGCAACTTTGGAATTCATGTAATTCATTGTTCAACAGATGACCATTGAATCTCATGGCCAATGGCATGATTAATGCATGATGTCGAAAGTAAGCTTGTGTTGTTGGGAGAAGCAATTGATATACACAATGAGCTTCCAAGCATGGCATAAAAAATGAATGACTACATGAATGATGGTTACTTCTCTAAGAAATTCATGCTTGTTGTAGATTAACAAGAGTGGGAGATTTTAAGTTGATTTGAATTAGATGTTATTGGAGATGTGTTACAAAATGAAATTGATGCAAGTGTTGCAATATGAATGTGGGAGATAAATTGACGAACTATTTTGTAGAAGCAATAGTTGTGACCCAATTTGCAAAAGACAACAAGAGAAGGAGTTACGTAATTGAACAATGCAAGTTGTGCAACCAAGTCAAGGAAATTCTATAATTGAACAATGTCAATTTTGTAATAGTAGAAGATAGCACAAGATGGATCTCTCAAAAGGAGTTAATGCTTTTGGGGGATGTTGAAAGCAACAACCACAACTTTGTGGTTGCATTGAATAAATGTGTCCCACCCATTTTGGCACACTTCGTCCCCAATTGTCAAGACTTTTCGATTTTGCTCAAACTGGGCATGGCAAGGAATATGGGGGCTCAAACCAAGTGAGACTTTGTGGATAACTTTAATGCCCAATTAGAAAACCCTCACAAAGCTCTTTAAAACCTCTTTAAAAACCTCATGCAAAAAAAGAGAAGAAAAAAGAATATTTATATTTTCATCACCCACATCCAATGTTTTTTATTCGGTCAATTTTGTGATGTTGCTCAAGCAATGATCACCCATAAATGTACTTAGCCAAATTTTGTAATATTCAAAATATGAAAGTAAAACAATCTTAGGCACCCTTTCCTATGGGAGGTGGTTGTGGCAAATTTCAATACAATTGCATTTTCCATTCTCTGTGTCTAGGTTTGGAATTTTGAAATCCATTCCCTCAGAGGTTTTCTTGAAGCCCGCATGACTAGTTGTGATGGTTGTGCTTTAAGGTTCTCTTTTAGCAAATGCATTGATGTGGGAAATCATAATGTTATTGGGTATATATTACTTGCACCTCTTCCTTACTTCAAATCTGGAGACATGCTTATGTGTAGGGTAATAATGCTTAAGGCCATGTGCATTACTGGGCCATAGTCCTTCTCGCCCAGATGATGTACAAAAGATGAGATGAGATGAGATGAGATGATGTACAAGAGAGGAGATCTCACCCAAATGAGATCAGATGCTCCACAAATTGCAAATACAAATGAAACTCAAAGACTGCCAGGATTTCAAAGAAAACCAGTTTTGCACACAACACAAGTCATTTAAGATAAAGAACCATTCAAAAAGAGATGACACTACAGAACCTTACAATACTGAAATAAGCATGACTTTACAACCCTTTACTGATGTCCTTTCAGATGTCTGAGATCCTTTGACATCCCGCCCACTACGCAGACTCTGATCAAAGCAGATGGGTTAGCACTTCTCTGAACACACTCAGTACCTATGAGTGGATAAAGGGAGGCAACATAGCTCTTCGAGCAATACAGCACTTAATAGTCACAATCCATAATCTTTGGTGTCATTGTTCAAGGGTGGCTGTCACTACATAAAAGTAGGAGACCCCTCCAAAGTAACCCAAGAATTAAGAGCACATCACTCTCAAAGGCAAAATCCAATGTGCAAATATACTGCAGAAGGAAATCCCTGGTCACCTTATCATGATTGACCATATCAAATCTGACACAAACCACCAAGGAGGTGATCCAGCTCATGTTGGAGACAATATTTGGCTCAGCCACCAACCTGGCGCCTCCAGGAGTCTTCAACTATCAACTCATCAACCCCCCAATCCTCATAACTGCACTCAAACACAATGAGATGAGTGCTCCAGAGCTTCTCTTTTAAGAAAGAAAATGCTTAGAACAAACACAAAACAACTCTTCTTGTATGATCCTTTGCCTTTTTGCAAGATCTAAAAGCTCAACCATATCATCCTGGCCACAAGATCCTGCACCATAGTTGCTTGGACTTCCAAACTACTATGGCGGCCATGAATTTCTGAGTTTGTGTGTTCCTTGAAGAGACCTTAGCATCCATTTTTTCTGTCTTTTGCATGCACAGTGTGCTCCTCATCACATCACAAACAAGAGAAGACCAGAGGACATCATTTATGCTACAATAGGTAGGAAAACACGTGTACAATCAAACCACACAAAACATGCATGGTGGATGAAATGTGATGGACACAAATGTACACCTACCTCCCATCAGGTAAGAAACGGCGAATTGTGAAGGGTATCTTGCGCTCCCGGAGCTCCTTCATTGCGATCTGCCATGCAAATAGACCATGATCTCATACTATGCAATGAAAGCTGTGTTGAAAATGGATCAGTCACATTGCAGAGAACATATAACGGAATAAACATAGATGGATATAAAAGGCGTTACTCAGAAGTACTTGCTCTTGGAGATAAAAACAACAATCGCAACTACAACCCTCAAAAGGAAAAAATTCTGCTAGAAACAGGAGTTTAGTACCTCCAGAGGATCAGTCTCGCCTTCCAAGTTGACCATTACTGGTGCATTCATGCTGAAACACACAATCGCCATATGTATCAACTACACTTGCTTTCCAGATAAGTGGAGTTCGGTATCCAAGCTACAGTTAATATTTTCCATTGCAATCCTGTCATTTGTGCATAACATGGGAATTCCATTCTGACCACTGAGACTGTGAAGAAGGAAAGAGTTTATTGTAGTTCTCGCCTCTGGCCATAACCAAGGTGCTCAAAAAATGAAAACTGCGAGTATTGCTCATGCACAAAGTGGCACATGGATGAACTGTAACCTGATTTGGAGGGCACGAGTACCCAGCACCCTAGCTCTTTCATACTTAGTCATGTACTTGGTTGTTTTCCGAGGCTTATCAGTTGGAGGCTCGGCATCTCTGTCCAGAACATCTGTATCTGGACCTTCATAAAGCTCTCGAGCTTCTCCGTTCTCCTCTTCTTCCTCAACTTCGTCCTGGGGAATCAAAAGAGAAAAAGTTATAACAAGCATACTAATTGTCATCCCAGTGTCTGAGCATGTTCAGATTCTGCATGAGACATAAACGGAGAGGTGTGTGTGATCCTGAAAGCTGTGGCAAAGAAGAAGGAGAGAGAAAGTATGTGAGAAAAATTACCTCAACATCAGGCTCAGGAGGCTCCTCTTCATACCTGATGTCCTCCACAACACAAGCCACATAAACAAGATTCCTCAGCAAACTATCAAGCCACAGACCACATGTAGCAAAAGGCATCTCAAAAAGAAAAAAAACAAAAAAAAAAATCTCTCCCAAATTGTTGCTAATTGTGAACAAATTGCAGTTTTCTTTTCTCCATTTCTTATGGTTCCATAAACTTTCCAAAAAGAAGAAACAATCAATCTCACCAAGAAATTAAGAACTCAAGAGAACGAGAAACCGGAAATACAACGTGAAACCCCAAGGGACCGGAACCGACATGCGTGCTTCACTTCCAATTCTCCACAACACATCGAAAGAAATAACGGAAAGGGGGCCAAAAAAGAAAGTTCCAAAGAGACCGAAAGAAAGAAAGACAGAGAGAAAAAACTTACCCGACGTCTCCACCGTCGTAGTCGTTGTAATCCTCGTCCGCCATAGCTCAAAGCTCAGACTAGAACCACACTGGAAAGCACAAAAGCACCACGACCTCCTCCTCCTCCAACACCAACAACAACAACAGAGAGAAGAGGAAAGAGCGATCGGACCAAACCCTAACCCTAGGAGGAGCAACAACAATAAATCGGGGCGGGTAAATGATTTTACCCTTGTGTGAGTACCTAGGGTATCCAATACGGGTATTGAACAATGATGATACCCAGGGTTTTTTTTTTATTTTATTTTCAATTTTGTGAGGTAGGTGGAATGGCGAACATCTATTAAAGAAGTTCAGCAAATTTGGCTACAGATTAGATAGAAAAGTATGACTTTTGCCACCAAAAAAAAAAAAAAAAAAAAAACTAAAAAAAAAAATAAAAAAAAAAAAAAAAATTTTTCAAACAAAAAAAAAAAAAAAAAAAAAACCTGGCTAAAATACTAGCAACAATACAATCTATTTTAACCCTTCTATTCTTTCTCGAACACAAAATGATAAAAATGGTAAGAACCAAGAACCTTTTGAAACATACTAGAAGGTTCATCTAAAATCTATTAAATTTGAGTAAGAGCACAAGGTAAGATAATTTCAAAGAAATACAAAATATGTGTTAAAATGTTAAGAAAATGAGCCAAATTTGAAGAATCAAAGTAATGTTCAAGCTTGTCCTATTTCTCACAAAAGTTTAGAAATAAAATATACACACAAAACAATCATAAATACAAATGAATTTGGCCATGGTGAAGCTCATTGGATAAAAGGGAAGACTTGGATGTGGTCTTACATCTTCATTGGAAGAAGGAAGAGAAAAAAGGACGGAAGAAAAAGGAGCATAAATAAATGGAGGGAAAAAAAAAGAAAAAAGTTTTTTTTGAAAAAAAAAACAACAACAACAACATTGATATAACAAAAAATGAAAAACAAAGTGGATAAACTTACTTTGTTCAAAAGCTACCAAAAGCTAGAACATAGAGTAGCAATCAATGTTTTTAAAAAACTTTGGTGATGGTGTCGTAGGTTTTGTTGAGGTTGAGAAATTAGTGTGGTTCTTCTAATGAATTGTTCAATCCTAATTCTAATTGAGCTCCTAATCATTCCTATTTGGCAAAGATGGTTTTGTTTAGAAGGCAACATCGTTTAAAGTTTAAACATTAAATCATATGTGTGCATTGTTGGATTTGCCAAGAATTAAGCTTTAGCTAATTTTCTAGCAATTCTTTTAAATGAAAAATGGTTTTTTCAAAAAAGTGTCATAAGCATCAACTTTAGGAGAATAGAAGCATGAGAAAGTCAACATCGGTCTTTTGAAAACCAACATTAAAAGGAAGATTATCAAATTGAATGCTAACAATATCATGTAAACTTTAGGAAGGTGACCACTTTAAGTAAAGGCTTAGTCCATTCTAAACAATGCTTGGAAAATTTTGTGTCCTAAAGTTCATAGAAATCACAAGAGTTTGTTGATCCATGAATTAGAATAGGTTTGATGCGCTCCCAAGTCCCTTGCTAGACCCACTTGAGGGTCCAAGCACATTGAATTACAGAAAGTTGGGACTTGAGGGCCATTCCCAACTTCCAGCACTAAAAGGGGTTAGAGGGGCGTGTTAGAAGTCCCGGGATTAGACTAGGAAGAGGGACAAGTATTATCTCACTCGAATCTACATCCAAAACCAACCACAAGAGGGTTAGTTCACATTCGGGAACACCCTTGGGTGTTGGGACAAGCCACGAGCACTTGGACTCACTTGACTCACCATGGCCTGGACTCAGGGGAAGCCACCACCTTCCCCCATACAGTATTCTTTGCAACTCTCGATGGAGGCTACATTCAAATGGCTCTTTTTCCCGGGACTCTCAAGGAGGAGTTCCGAAACTGTCCTGGGTTGGAGTCCCGGGACTTTGGGAGCTCATATCTCCCGGCTCCAACCTCCAATTGGAGTGAGGTTTAAACCAAAGTTGTAGCTCTCCTCGAGAGCTTTCCAACGCCATGTCACACTCCTTCAGTAGACGGTGGGAAGAGGTCGATTCCCGACTTTTTGTCTTCAGGAGTCAAACTACTAGTTTGACTCCTGGCCCTTCTTTTGCCCATAACTTGGGCCGCAGATGTCCAAATGGCACATGCGAGGCCATTTTGGGCATCTACACTTCAAGACCTTTCCATTGATATAAAGAACACCTCAATGTGAGGTGTTTTAACCCTTGAACTCGAACTCTGAATCTTCAAGAATTCTGGAGGACTCCAACTTCCCACTTTTGGGGGTGTGAGTTTCATCCTCACATTTATCCCAAAGTGGGGTTGCGACAAGGTCCCACAAAAAAACTTTCCAAAAGATATTCCTTTGGCAAGAGATTGATTAGCACTCATCATTATGATAATCTTGAGTTTTGTTAGATCCATGATTCCATTACAATGTATAGTAAATTGGGTGGTGTTCATGAATGATACAATTAAAATTCGGACAATCAATTTCAAAATGGATGCAAATTGAGGATACATGTACTTGAATTCCATAATAGCTAAAAGATGGCACCATTGTGTGCTCAACAATTGTACCAAATAGTAACTTTGCATTTGGATACATTATAATTGTCAATTGAATTTTATTTGTCACCACTACAATAGTAACATATCTAGAGAGGTTTTAGTGGTGAAAATATGTGTATATTTAGGTGAAGGTGTTAATGACTTATTGTTCCATACCCAATTGTTGGAGGTTCTAGGGTTAATGCATTTTGTTTTGAATATCATCATTAGCAATTTATCAATAAATTTTTAAATATAATTTCAAATACCATAACTTGTGTATGAACTTTGCTCTCAAGGTGTTAAATAAATTTTTTTAAAATTACATCATGTTGAAAATATGCCTTGGATGATAAACAATTTGGTCAATAAATAAATGAATTATTTGCAATTGAAATGATTATGTAAAGTATAAAAAACTAGTAATTTATTTGGAATTGCATAATGTATTGAAATATGTGCCCACAATTAATTATTTCAAAATTTAATTTTCATAAAACATCACGTTTGACAACTTTTTTTACAAATTGCATCTTTGGAAATTTCATTACTGCAATAAGGGTTCAAAGTAATGTTGGGTGTGCATTAAAAACAATTCAAAATCAAGTCAATTTTTTTTCTAAAAGAATTGGTGTGTATCATTTACCCAAATAATCATTGTTTGGAAGAATCATTAGTTCTATAATAAGAAATGACCTCCTTAATATCCACCCATGCTTAATGACATGACCCTAACTTTGGGCTTACAACCAAGGCTAAGGCTTGACAAGAGGAAATATTAAAAGAGTGTTTTAGGATTCAATTGCATTCACACACTCCAAAATGGATCCTCATTGTGAAAGTTTGAATCTCATGATGTTTTGAATATTTGAAACAAGGTTTTAAAGGATTAATGTTGTTTAAATTGAACATTTTTTCAACCATTGGAAAGGTCTTGAAAAATAGATATTCAAGATCGGTTTGAATTTGCCATTTGATAATCTAAAGCATTGATTATGGTCAAAAGAATGACATGAATTTTTATTGAAATTATTATATTGACTTCTGTCATCAAAACATTCAACAAAGCAATAAAATGATTGAATGACACTTGTTTTATGACATTGGAAAGGTGTTTTCAAAGGAAAAAACTTTGAATTTTTGAATTTGTTTTAATCCCATCCCAGAGTTCACATGCCCCTTCTTTTTCTAGGGAGTTAAAGATTATGCCCTAGGTTTACATTCCAATGTAAAAACATGAATCTATGAGTTTTTACCTATAATACCACTTGACAAACCTAGGGATGCATATTAGTTGTTATTGTGTTTGGGGGGTTTATCCCCATGGTGTGGTTGTTTAACACCATTCTTGTAACACACAACATGTTTTGTGCCCCTAACCTTGGGCTCGTGACAAATGCTAAGGAAAAAAAGAAATAACAAATTGGGAAAGTGTCACATGGGACTCAAACACACTCCTACAAGTGTGGGAAAATGTGTCCCAACATTCCCAAATGAGTTTTCCATTCAAGGAATTGAAGTCCTATGAAGTCCATGATTTTGGGCACAAAAATGTATGAAATAAAATATCCAAATTAGGCCCTTGGTATGCCATTGGAAAGTTTTTGAAACATAAATATCAAAAGTGAATTTTTCATTCTCCATTTGGAATTTTGTGCTAGGAGTTGTGGCCAAAAAGGTCGGAAATCAAATTGGCAACTTGAGTCATCACCATTAAAACCTAAGAAATAGGGACCAAAAGACTTTCAAATTAAATATGTGATATAATGTTGGAAAGGTCTTTTCAAGGGCTATAATGCTTATTTTTAAAGGTGGTCAATTGAAGCTTATATGAAAAAAATTATGATTTTGTAAATTTATAAAACTGAAAATTTTGGCAAAATTAATATTTTTTAGGATTCCTTCTAGGAAAGTTTTGCCATTTTGATGTAACCCTTGCAATTGATCATGGAGTATACATAGGAAAAGAAATGATGGTTTTTTTTCAAGTCTAGGCCATAATGAGTCTTGTGAAAATTATTGTTCGTGGTTCATCCATGCACCATTTTAGTTCCAACATGCATCAATTGTCTTCTTTCTTAGTTTATGCAAGTTGATTCACACCTTCTCCTAGTTGTGAATGTATATTAGCCTTATCCTAAAGTTATTGATCTTGAATATTTCTTGAAGCCTAAGAAATGCATTGTAAGTTGGCATTTTTTTGCAAATTTGGGAATTGACAAGTTTTTTCATCCCCAATAACATTTGACAAATGTAAGGGTACATCACAACATGCATCACTTAAATTTTAGGCAAGTTCAAATTTTAATTGTTGGTTTAAATTTGTAACTAGGTTACATGATATATAATAAAACTACATAGGAATAGGGTTTGTGTTTAATAGGGTTAGAGTTTTGTGTCTAAGGTTAAGGTTTAGGGTGACAACTAATCAAAGTGAAGTACTTCTCTTGTAAACAACAACTTTTAAGTTGAATAAAAATTTAGTCATTGTGGATAGGACCCAACTTTGAGTTTTTGTTTGTGATTTTTTTGGAACTTGTTTAATTTAGTTTATTTATTTAATTTGCTTTGAATTTTGATTTTCTTTTTGTCATGGTGTTGTCTATAGCGGTGCTATCCTTGAACTTTTATTTGTGTTATTATTCATGGCACCATTTCATCTGCTAATTATTTGTGTTTTCCTTTTTTTTTTTTTTTTTTTTTTTTTTTTTTTTTTTTTTTTTGTTTTTTTTTTTTTTTTTTTTTTTTTGTTGTTTTTTTTTTTTTGTTTTTTTTTTTTTTTTTTTTCAAGTAGTTTTCAAAATAGGTGTTTCTTTCAACACTATTTCTTTTTTCAAAGTTGTAGGTGTAAAACTTGTAATTGGAAACTTTCTTTGTGTCACTTTGTTTTTATCTCAAGGTAGTGTTTTAGGAAAGTTGATCTTCTCCTACTCTATGGGGTACTCCTCTTAATTGCCAAAGGTTGATGCTTCTCTTGTGCCTTCCTTTCTAGACTTCTAAGTGATAATCCATTCATTTCTAGGGTAACCATATTTTTTACTCTAGTAAGATCTATCACCTAATATGCATTTTTGTCATCTTGTCCTTGTGGTACCATAAATGATGGTGGTAATTTGCTAATTATATTACCCTAGGAGCCAGTACCTCCTACCTTGTAATGAGCTCAAATGGTAATTCCATATTATCATTGGTAGACTAATATTCAAAGGGTATTATTCAAATTTATTAGTGGAGGTGCTTCCTTTAGTGCTCTAGGCTATTTCGTAAGCTACTTGGTACTCCTAATTACAAGGGCCTTCTAATTGGTAACTTTGTTGTAGAAATGTCAACATTGAATTTCTATTGTAGTTTTGTTGGTAGAACATTCTTTTCTAATTTTGCTATTTCTCTTTCTTGCACATGTAAAAGAAATTGTTAACCTCCCTAGGTGAGAGGTAATGGCATCCCACTTGATGGTGCCCCATTTGACCACCCCATTGGTAGTATTGTGGTACAAATGGTGTAAAACCAAAATGATGGAGAAATATAATACAAAATGGTGGATGATATCAAAATTTTGGAGAGGGTAAGTGCCTCTTCCTTCCTTCTAAAAATCATTATTTGATTTGCATAGATGCCCAATTGTGACGATAATACATTGGGGTATATCTAGCTATTCATTGGTCCTCACTAGGTGATTGATTTTCACCTTAGCTACTATGCCTTTTTGACATTTCTTGATGCACACATGTTGGGGGCATTTTAAAGATCTTCCTCCACTCACATTTTTTTCTTGATTTATTTGAACTTGGGGGTCTTCCTACCCCCTACCACTTGTTGTGTTCTTTTGTTATACCCATGTAATAATTCCTCCCTAAAGATAAGAGAAACATATTGTGGTGCCCACTTCTAACCATGTTTTTTGGATTTGTTTAGCCAAAGGATTGTCCTCCCCATTCTCCTCTTCATTCAAGTCTTCCCCTTTTGGTGAAGTGCTTCCATCACATTGGAGTGGTACAAGGTGGCAATATTTCTTTTTTGAACCTCTAGTGGTTTTGTTTTTATGGTCTTTGAAATAGACATCTTCGTTCTTTCCATGGATTACTACTTACCCCATGATAATTTCTCAAAATCACCCTCTTGTCAAGTGCATCCATTTTTCCCTTCACAATTTTATTTAATATTTATTTAATGTTGTTCATTAACACCTTGTTCATGGTAGATCTTTTTTTTTTTAATCTTTAAATATTAATTCTTTCCTTTCCCACCCACTAGCTAATGATAATATTAATTTAGTCAATTTTTGGAATATTTAATGATATTGCAAAGGTTTAATATTCCAAGATCTTAAATTCAGTTAGATGGTTAAGGCATGTTGCTTTATTGGTTAGATTTACTTCCTACCTTTTTCACACTTAATTCAAACTCCTAATAATATTTGTATCTTCCATGGACTTTACAAGGTCTTCTTTTCATACCTATGGCTTCCATTACCATTGCCCCAAGGTTAGTGAAAAGAGTCCTTTAAACATATTATTGCATAATATTATCACATTAAACATAACCATGTTCGCAAAACACAAGCAATGGATTTTTTTTTTAAAAATCACAAACCAAGTCCCATGTATCTAATTCCATGGTATGGTTATGTCATGTGTTGTGTGAACCAAAGAAAACAGACACAAAAACTAAAAACCAACAAAAATTTTGGAAAATAAATCCGCAATATGATTGTTAAACATTTGTAAATAATTTTCAATAGGGGGTTTGATAGTGCCTCCACAATCCTAGCAATTACATGGTATGTGAAAAAATAAATAAATAAATAAATAATAAATTATATATATATAACTAAATTATGATTACTCAAAAACTAAACTAAAAAAATAAATCAAAAAGGATAAATAATTGTAACCCACATGAAATGATAATTCTTTCTTGTAGCAAAATTACCTCTTGGTCCCTCGTGGTATTCTCTCCAAAACAAAACAACAACAATATACACATGAATGAACCAATGGGGAAAAAAATGAAGCCTTCAAAGGTAGCTTGAGTTCTTGTTATTATTTCTTGTACCTCACGTTGGATCCACCATGATGGTGGCAACTAACCTTTTTTTGCTTGTATTTCTCCTACTCCAAATATTACCATTTTGTACCAAGAAAATACTAGATACACATACATGGAAAACTATATGAAAATTCCACACAAAACCATATCTTTTCCTATATTTCCAAAACATCAAGTAGAAGGAAAAACATACATTGTTCTATATAGTAGAAAGAAGAAAAAGAAATAGAGCAAAAGAATGAAAATCCCATTTCTCCTTTAAACTTTAGTTTTCCCATCTCCCTTCTACAAACTAGTTAGTTCTTCTAAATCTTATCCCCTAAGTCTATTTTTAGAGGAAACTATCAACTAGTTGATTCCTCTAAATCTAATCCCCAAATCTCATTTTTAGTGGTAACCATCTTGTTAA
>Ga0116229_10002519_pt1 | contig 29686 bp, 13 predicted proteins | sample S1TSphgellanicum_3_FD_87313 | JGI IMG/M metagenome (GOLD analysis project Ga0116229, IMG submission 87313) | Host-associated microbial communities from peat moss isolated from Minnesota, USA - S1T2_Fc - Sphagnum magellanicum MG | ecosystem: Host-associated > Plants > Peat moss > Unclassified...
TCCATTTTGACAACCCTAGACAATAATGGGTTAAAGTTGAAAAGTTTTGTGGTGGTCATTTTAATACTATATCACCTATGATAAGACTATGTTTAACCTTTTTTTTTGTGTTACTAATGTTGTTGATCTTAACAAGTTGTCTCCATTATAGATTATCTTTACTTGTTTTTTTTCCAAACCCAAGTAAGACATATTGCCTTGCCTAGGTTGTAAATGCTAGTGGGTTATGTTTGTTCAGCATGTCATAGAGTGGAAAGGGAGGAGTTATTGTCATCAATGCGGAGGAACATGTTAGTCCTAGGAATCTATGGCCACAGTTGTGGTGAGACTTTGAGCTCAGTTTGCGTAACATGATAATTATAATGAACACTTTCTGTAATAATGGAGTTTAATGTGTAGAAAACTTCCACAAGAAAACACAAATTTGGGGACATGTGCATATATTGAAATGGATAGGGACGAAGGTTTGTTTAGATGTAATGGAAATCTCTCCATAGAAGTAACCACATATGCATAATTACATGTACATTATCATAGTTATTTTTTTGTGAACAACAAGGAGCTTGATCCAGGACATTTGGTGTTTTTCATGTTGGGTTTATGCAATAGAAACAATTGTAGAAAGAGGGTTTGTGGGATCAAATTGGTGGATTCATGATTGTATGGACACCTTGCCTCTTTTCATATTCTTGAAAGATAGAACTGAAAGTAGTTTAAAATGTCACAACATCATTACAATAGTGAGGGTTGTAGTTACAAGTGCCATGTTGTGCTTATGTTGTTGAAGCTTCCATTGTTGAAATTTCCCTTGTGCTAGTGGGATTTGTGGAGGGCGAGCAATGGTCATTTTCCAATCTTCCCTTCTGACCCCTCTAAAGCCACTAAGGTGGCTAGTTTCACATCTAAGTTTTGTTGTTCATTTCTTTTAGGGGTAACTTTTTGGTCAATGATGTATTGTTGTGTGATTCTTTACATGAGTTATTAGATACTCTCAGATTGCATTGATCACGCAGAATGTGTTACGTTTGTAACATTGGTGATGTTGAATTGTTGGTTGGCATCCTAAGAAAATGATTTTGCATTTGTTGGAACTCAACTAAAAGCTCTCATGTACATCATTTCCACAAATTACATTGTAGGTTAATATAATGTTTATGTCCAATTCTTGACATGGAAGAGAACTTTTATGTGTTGCAAACCATGTGAAAGCTTGTGATGGATTCAAGCATTCATGATCATACTCCAAGACATCTCTTGTGCACAAAGGCATTTATTAATCAAATTTTTTGTTATAAAAGATACCTAATGTGTAGAGAATAAAGAATAAGAGGCTTTTATCAGTTTCACCTTGTTTTTATTTTCTTAGTCATGAATGGAAATTGTTCGATTCTCATGAGAGTTATTATTTTTTGAGCTTCATTTTTGTTGTGTTAAATATAGACTCATGTTGGCCCCTAGTGGATAAATGGTGCAATTTCTAGTAAATATATTCATGCATCCTACCTCATGCAAATTGTCGGGGTTCTTGTGTCTATAAACATAGTTGACATCTGGGTTTTTTAACCTGAGAATTTAATAGACTTTGTTTACCTACGTTGGAATAAGAAAATAGTTGATCAATTGTGAAAGTGATTTCCAAGTAACTTTTGAACATATTATGTTCCAAGTTAGTGGCATTTAGGGTGAAATTCCAATGAAAGAAATTTGGAAGCAAATTGTCCTTTGTGCACATTGACATGTAGATGTTGATTTTCCATTCTCTTGCACCTTCTCACAAGGACAATCGATAGTTCTTTGTTGTTGTTGCATTCATGTGCCTTGTCATGTGGAAGACATGTCTTGTCTAACCCTCTTTATCATCCTATTTCATCACTTCCTATGACACCTACCATCAAGAACTAGAGATATGGTTACAACATGATTTAATAACCAATTTGGAATTTTCAAGAAAGTATTTGTGGCTAGTGTCCTTGCAGTTGTTGTGTGTGTGTGCCTGTGTTAATACTAGCTACATTATCATAGCTCTTTTCCTAGGAACACGAAGGAACTTAATCCAAGACTTTTGGTGTTTTTCTTGTTTAGTTTGTATAATAGAAACAATTGTGGAAAAAGACTTTGTGGGATCAAATTGGTGGATTCATAGTTGTATGAACACCTTGCCTCTTTCTTAGATTTTTGAAAGCCAAAGCTGATTATAGCTAGAATTGTCACAACATCACTATAGTAATGAAGGTTGTAGTTACATGTGCCTTGTTGTGCCAACTACTTGACTTTGAGTTCAAAGGAGAGACCCTTGCATATATACATGTTAAGATGAAAATTGATGGCCAAAAAGTAATGGCCTCCATATGTAATCATTGGTTTGCTTTTGTTGAATGATGGCAAGAAGCTCCTAGTTGTTATGGTAGATGCTTAATTCAACCATGGCAAATTGGCATCTTTGTGTGTATCGTGGATTCATGTATTTTGCATTGTGGCATGAAATTTTTTGGAATGTGTAGCTAGACAATCTTTGGATTGATGAGAAGGTCATAGAGAAGGAAGGCAATGAACATGTTTGTTGCATTTGTGGATGTGAAGATAAGAAAGACCTTGAAGCCTTGGTACTTGCAACTTACCTTGGCTTAATGGAAATTGAGAAGATTGTATGTTAATTTTCTTTGTTAAACATGCCATGATTTTGGCTTTACCTCTTTTAATGTTGGTGGTTGCGAATGTACTATCAAAATGTAGACATGAACCTATTTTAGTTGCCTATATATTATGCTTGATTTGGATGTTGTTCTATGTTACTGATTATTGATCATTCCAATTGAATCACACATTCCACCTTGAACTAAAGGTATAATTTGTTATAGGTTCACATGGATAGAGTCAACCTTGTTTATGCAATGCATCACAAACTTATAGGCTTCATAGGTTCGTTCCAAAATTTGCGCAAAATTAGTTATTTCATGGGTTCGTGTTTTTCGCACACAAATTTTGTGTTTTTAAAACACATATGATGTTTGTATAAATAGAATGGATTGTTTTCATGTGGATGAAAATATTCCATTTTGTTTATACATGCATCATACATGTTTTAAAAGCACAAAATCCATGTGTGAAAAACATGAACTCATGAAAAAACTAATTTTGCATGATTGACATTATCAAATCATGTGAGGATAAGTTTGTGATGTGGGCCAACTACATTGCTCACCAAGTTGTGTGACAACTACAATAAGCAAAACATCACAAAGGGGGCATCCTAGGTAAGGTTCAAAATTAGCCATTTGCCATATTTGTGGTGGTGCTAGTGGAAGTGTCACTAGGGTTACATTAGGGTCAAAAAACATGGCCTTGTTGAACAACAATTCTAGGAGTTCAAAACATGTGACCAAAGCAAATCAGTTCATTCATGGAACAAAAAGAGTGTGTAAAATCCTAGGTTGGTATATTACATCCTAAGTAGGAAATCACCCTCCAAAAAAAATCTCAAGGATAAAGTGTCATCTTTAAATGTGGCCATAACCTTCTACACAAACTCCTATGCATTGATAATAGCTTGTAGATCCCAAACCAAATTGAAAGGGAACATAAATATCAAAATACTAAAGTCTCCTACTTTCGCAAAACACTATATATCTATTTCAAACCTTTGTAGCTAGAATCTTGCAACAAATAGCATGCTCCAAAGGGAAATAAGTTGACACAAGGAGTCTACATTCACCATCTTGCCTACCATTTAACCAATCTCCATCATGTTCATGACTCAAGTTCCCATCCTAGTTCAACATGCTTGGTTGTGCCATATCATTACCTATATGCCCATGAGATTTGAACTTAAACACAACCACAAGTTCTTGAAAATGTTTTTCATTTTTTATAGAGGATAACATGTCATAAAGACCATAACCTTGACACAATGACTCTTTGTTCACCATCTCGCTCTCCATTAAACCAAACCCCATCATTTTCATCCTTTGTTGTGCATGTTCCCATCTAATGTGCTTTTCTATGCCAAAGTGTCACCCACATGTCCAAACAATTGAAGACTTATTACAATTTCAAGAAACCAATTTTTTGTGGAGAACAAATTCAAAATAATAACCAAGCCCCAAGAGTATGACAATCATACCTTCATGTTTATAGACCCTCAAATGAATCAATCTTCCTCCTTTGACTCTTTTTAACTCCACAATAGGTGGGGGGTACTTTTGGAATACCAACTCATTTATTTTTAGTAAGCCAAGGCTCTCATATGTCTTGGCCACATAATACACTCCATTTTGGTCCAACTAATATGCAAGAACCTTCATGCAAGGTGGCTTTTCAAGCCTTCCAAGTAGTGAAAGAAATAACGTAGATGATGTTACAGTCAACAAATAATAACAACTACCATTAGGCATGATTCGTGCAATCATGACCCCATCTATTTCACTTGCATTTATATAAATTCAAGGAGGAGGAGGAAGGGGGTTCAGTTCCACACAGGAAAATGTTAGTCATAGTAGTGTTCTATTTATAATGTCACGAAGATTTGCGAACACTAATGACACTTAGTTTGTGGTAAAAGAAAGTAAAACACCTTTCGACACTTTTACAAATCTTCGATGAAACATTCATCTTACTATTATTCCTTCATAGGTGATAGATAGATATTACACCTCCATTGCACCTATTTGAGTGGACAAATAGGTGCACAAAATATATTGTGGTATAATGAACGTCTTTCTTGCTTGACAAAGTTAAATAACTAGAACGTGATTATTCATGAGACTTTGATGGATATATTGGATGATGGTTATGAAGAACCACAATATTGATGACTTTGGCAGCCTAAAAGGTAGGATCCATATCTTAATTTGTTTATAAAAACAACACTCAGAGTCATTATTCATCATAGAACTCCTTTATTGGAGGAGACGAAAATCTTTTAATTAAGGGTTCAAGACATTCCATGATGGAAGGGAGGTGTAAAATAGATCATAGACCTAGCTTATCCATGCAAAAGGAATAAAGACTAGAATAATGCAATTTCTACCCAAAACTTAAGATTTAAAGGGCTTGGGATCATACAAACCACAATTTATGAACAAACTCAAGATGTGGATAACTTGGAGAATGTGACCACCTAAATTAATACCCAATTTTTGCAAAAAAAATTCTTTTTTTATCATGGCCAAAATCACCCCCTATATTGTTGTTGCAGCTACTTTGAAAGCAAGTACTACGGCCAAAGTTGAATTATTCAGATCCAATTAACTTTTAGACAATAGTGAGATTAGGTCACTTGAATGTGTTAATTTTTATCATGTACCCATTTGCCAGATATATTCCTATAGTTCCACCTAGCCCCACCAACCACAATAGTTTAAAACTAGAGTTGGATCAGGTCATATACCTATCAAACTAGTAACATATCAAACTTCAAATGTTAAAAAACATCCATGTCCTATTCAATTGCCAAATTGCTATTAAGTGACTTGTGACATGGATTAATAACATACTTGCAAAGGGCCTTGAGTGGTGGAAGGAGCAAGCAAGAAAACATGTGTTATCCATTCACACACCTATTGATGCATTGAAGTGCAAAAAGTTGATTATGACTCACCATCTACCACAATAAATTGTTCTTACATCAATTGTTCAATAATGCTTCCTTAAAGCATTATCCATTCACAACACATGCACCATTTTCTTGGGAAGTGAGAAGAATTCATGATGACATAAGGTAAAAAGAACCCCACACAAAAGTGAAAATCATAGTATAGATAATTTTGTGGAACGTACTATGAAAGTTATTGAAAGACATAGATTGGCATTTGTTTGTTAAAAGAGCGCAAGAAGCTTGCAAGACACAAAAATACTCACCTAAGGAAATTTACTTTTAAGCTAATTTAGGAAAGTGCTTGCAAGTTCACAAACTATAGCTTCATGATGTGTTTGCTACCTAATGAGAAAGCAAGTATTAGTAGTCAACATTCTTTCCTTCTCCTCTACTTCTAAGCCACTTGAGGAAGCCTTCCCTTCTTGCCACCAACATATCAATCTTTTAAAAGAACCCTAGAAAAACATTGAGTGGATTAAAGACAATTTCTTTGGAAAGGACAAAGGCATCAAATGTAAAATTGGAAACAAATTGGGCACTTTCATTCCAAAGTTAGATTGAAACATTATATCCTTACTTGAATGCCATTTGTCTTGAGTATATACAACTGCCATCCAAATCTAGGATGTTACTCCTGAACAAGAAATTCACAATCCTGGACTAATATTTTATTTTTATATACTTACCATACTTCCTGGACAAGAAGTAGAAGTCATTGTGCTCATATAATTCAAATGTCTTGAATTCCTAAATGTAAATTGAGATCTTGGTACTAGGACTAGGTACAATCTTGATATCTTAATATCAAAACTAACTACAATCTTAAGTTCTTAATATTAAGACCAAGTGCAATCTTGGATTCCTAACAGTGCATTGTAGTTTTGTAGATAAAGATTAGGGTCTTGGGAAATAATGAAAATTCCTCATTGCAAGATTTAAGGTCATGTGAACTCATGAAGACTAATGGGTTAGGAATAAAAAAAATTAAAAAATACCAAACCAAAGAATAATTCCTAATAACATTCCTGGTCCAATGTCATGGGTCCTACAACGAGTCCTTCAACACACTTTAGGTCCTAGTTAATGTTAGGATTCCTTGATAATCCTATACAAAGAATGAACCAATATTCATGAGCATGAAGACCTTTGCATTACATTTTGAACTAAATCCTACATACAACTTGGATTGCACCTTGATAATGTAAAGGATCATGAACATACTAACTAATTCATTAATTTTGGAGTCACCTTATTTCCTTTAAATAGAAACACTTGACTCTAGACACAAAATAAAGTTAAATTATTCTTGAAAACTCACAAGAATTGGTTTTTTTATCAAAATTCCTAGAAAAATTCCTTGGAAGATTGGCAAATTCTTAAAGACTTTTACAAAGGTAAACTACAAACTTTATGCTTGAAAGCTTGGTTGTCTATTAGAACTACAAGAAAAAGAAGTGTAAAAATGAGCAACAAAAAGTTTGGAACAAAATTGAAATGAAAAAAAAGAATTTGCTAAACAAAATTCAAAGGTTAGAGACAAAAAATACCTAGCTTTCTTACAAGAAATGAGCAACATGTTTCTCCCAAGTATTTGGAGAAATCAAGTGGTGAACCACATCCTTCACATTTGAGCTCACCCTAATTTCTTCTATATATCCACCACCTTATCACAATTTGCTTGAAACTCTCACTTATGGCATCACTTTGTTGCTTTTTGTCAGACTTAACCCATTTCATCCCTTCTATTTCATTATTCAAAATTTGCCTATGTTCCATGGCTTGTTGAATGGATTTGTAATTCAACCATACACAACTTTTGGCTGCTTGCATGTTTGAATTGTTTTATGTAGAAACAAAAGTTGTTGCAATAATGTGGAAACATAATAATGGTCTTTACCCTTCTCATACTACAATTCCCTTGATGTTGTTTCAAGATTCTCACAAATGGCCTCACATTGTCGTAGCTTCTTTTCTTTCATTATGAAATTAGGCATTAGAGGTTGTAGAAAAAGGTTGTTTTAAGCATCTATCTAAAACCTTATTTTGGTACTCAATCCCCTCATGGATGTGAGCTCTTGAAGGGTAATGCAACTTGTCAAGCATATGCAACAATACCTTGATCACTATTGGACACACCTTACAATAGCCACAATTTTTCTTTCAACCTAATTTCTTTGACTCTTTGTGGTATTCTATGCTTTTGTATTTTAACATTCGATTTTAACCTTTTAACAACATCTACAACAAGTTGATGTTTGGTGAACTACCCTACAACCTTTCTTACATGCTTATTCACCATGCTTAGGGTGAAATGAATTATCAATGACAAGTAACAAAAAGATTTGCTAAAGTGCGTGTGAAGTTCTTGTTGACGATTATAACTTGTTACATAATGCATATAACAATTGAACAAATAATCGAATAATTCCACAAAACTTTTGACATTTTAAAAATCCCTCCCCCGATTAAAATACACCTTAGGTTTGGCCAAGATGCAAGACTGGTCCTAATTCATTTTGCAAGCACCCCTCCTGCTCACAACATGCTCCATCACCATCTTAAATGACCTTAAATTGTCCTATTTTCTTACTATACTTAGATATAAGTCTCTTGAAACAAAAGAATTATTCAAATAAGGAAAAAAACATGTCCTTTCCTATGCAACCATATTACCCATTTTGTAAAGATCTTCTTTATGGAAAGGCTATTAGTTTAAAATGATTCATTTTTTGGCCAATAGATGGAGCATGCATTACTATTTTATGGACGTAAAAATGAAACAATTTGCAAGAAAATAAAAATTCCTTTTGGTTCCTTTTCCACAAAATTGTTTAACAAGACAAGGTTTTTGGAAAGTGTTTTATGACAATTAAGGACACCTTAAAATCATCCAAATCACACATAACTACAACCATTTTAATTAGGAAGAATGTGAATATCTAATGAACTATATTGTAAAATTAATAAATAAATAATTTGGTAATCGTAATGGTCATTTAAAATTGTGTCCTAAGAGTAATTTTGGGGTGAGACATTCCTTTTGTGTACCCCAACTATGATTTGGACCTTCACTTCCTCAATCACAATTCAAAGCTTTAAGCATTTGATCACAACCTTATATGATGAGTTATAACAAATTATATCATTGCAAAAATATGACCATGACATACATGACTAAAAATAATCACAATGACATGGAAAATTTAATAAATGAATATATAAACATACATAGGTGGTAAGTAGGTAAGTGGGAAGGTGAAAAGGCCTTGTGGTCAAATCATTGAATACCACATGTAATAATTAATATTCAAGGATTAATTATTGATATAATAAATGAGATTACTATTATTCCCATAGTTAATTGGCACTTTAATACTTTCAATTAATAAAAACTTAGTCATTTGAATCATATCAATTAACATGGACTTAATCAAATTTTTGGCATAAACAACTAATCCATTTTAATTAAAGCCAAAATTGTCTTGACTATTTGTTATGATTATTTGTTTAGTAAAAAAATCCAACAAAAAAACTTTTTGTTCATGCTTCCCAAACAATGATATTTTTCAATTTTTTCATGTTGTGTCATTGGTTAACATCCCTTGAAGGATTTAACATTAACTGCAAAACATTTATGGCTAAAGTTTTTAGAACCTAAGTAAAAAATAAAAAAGAATTAATTTATAAATGCTACTAGAGTAAAATTGAAGTTCAATTATAACAAATGTTTTCTCAAAATTTGGCAATTTTTTCAAAAAAGGGGAATATTGTAACAAAATATTCCCTTTTTATTTTTACTTTTCAAATTTTGGCAAAATTTCAAACAAAAAAAACAATGTTCCCAAGTGCATATATATAGCTTCAAGTATGGACCCCTATAGTTGTTGAAACCTAAATTGATGCCTTCCTCATTTTTTAATTTGTTTTAAGTGATTTAAAACTTAATGAGTGTGCCAATTACTAAAGCTTTACAAAACTTCTTTGTATTTTAGAGGCCAAGATGTAGTGATCAAATATTTGAAGCTTGAAATTTTAATGTGTTTTAATTCACCCATCACCAAACATTGAACCCCTTTACACCAAACATCCCACATTTTCCTTGTTTCTTGAGCAAATTGAGCATGTTTTGTGATGTTGGAGCGTGAGGTGGAGAGTTACAATTTTTTTAAAACTTTAAAAGTAGAGGATTGAGGTGCAAGGATTCAACCTTTTTAAAGTGTTCTGATATCTGCCTGCTTACCTTAATCAAAATAATGAAAAAAGTTGAAAAAAATGCAAACGAGAGAAAAACAAAAACAAAATTAAAATTTGCAGCTCCACACTCCTTCACCTATAGCAAAGGGCAAGGGGGTAATACTAGGCAAACACAAAACAAAAAGCCAAGAGCAAGGGGAACAACCAGAGTTGTGCAAAGCATGAGATCAACGGAGAGGGAGAGTGCAAGATACTTGAGTGAAGCAATGCAACATGCAGAGAGTAGCAATGCGAGAATCAAAAACAAGAGGGAGCAGAGTTGAACAAGAGCAAGAGAGAATAGTTGAATAGTGCGACATGCGAAAGTAGGAGAGAACAAGCCAGCAGTGCAAGCATGAGAGCGGGAGAGAGGGAGGAGAGAGTGACGCAAGCAAAAAGCCTTCTTCCAGGATGCGAAAGGCCTTGTCTCCAAGGGCTTTTTATTCGTCTTGGAAAAAGGCTCACAAAACCTAAATGTGCAACGGCTAGGAATAGCAACGACCAAGAGATTCCTCATTAAAAATTCACCCTAAATCCAAGAGTCTGATTTTAAATTAGTTTAATCTTGATACCCTTACCCATGAATTTTTAAAAATCTCAACTGGTTCTCAGTTTTCTCAATGGATGTAAACCTCATTCCGGTCTCAGTTGCCAGTTCTCACAAAAGGAATAACTGATATTCTGGGTATCAATCATGGTATCAGAATGCGATATCTATCAATATTCAAACTCTGTTACCCAAGCGATACCCAATGCAGTCTGAGTCATTGTTGGGTGATGGGTTTGATTTTGTTAATAACCACTGGTTCTGGGTATTTAAAAAATCAGAACCAAAGAACCACTAGTTTTTGGTATTTGAAAACAAACTCAAAATTAAGGAATCAATGGTTCTGGTTATTTCAAAAAACCTCAAAGAACTGCCTCAAAGAACTGCCTGATCAGAGAATCACCGCTGGTTCTTAGGGCTATTATTTGACTTGTTTAAAAAATTGAGAACAGCGATTATATATCAGATTTAGGTATTTGAACTTTTGATAACCATGGTACTATATCAGAACCAGCTATTTGATTTTTGAGAACTACAGCTATGAATCCTAAGAACTGCCCTGGGACATGGTGGGAGTTTGGTGGAGTTTGTAATCTCCATCCAACACCACGTTTTACAGTAGTGAACTTACAGGTTTGTGGGGATGGGAAGGAGGGAATATATCCCTAAGTTCCCATGCCCAAGAACAATTAAAAAACCCCCTGAACCTGCCCTTCCCCTAGACATAAGTGGCCATTTGTGAATTTGGCACAAGATGGTTTGCTATCTAGTGCAGCTGGACATTGTTGAAAAGGTCACCCGACTCTCCCTTTGGACACCCAAATTCATATGTAGGGTAACGCCTGAGGAGTGAGGTGTTTCCAAAAAAAGCACCTGCCCAGGGCAGAGCTAAGGAGAACTTATTTTGGGAGCGCGTGGCTCTGAGGCAATCACCTAAGGTAAAGCACTGGAAGAAAATTATTTAAAGAAAATTTCCCTATTATCCACCAAGTAACATGGGAAAAAAACAAAATGCCCATCAGATTGGGCATTTCATGTTTCAAAATGCCCTTCCCTTTGCTGAGGAGAAATTCCTCTGGATAGGGCACCCTACAAATACACTAGAAATTTTCTGTGGGTGCTTCATGGACTATGAAACGAGTATAACAGGCCGATGACTTTTCATTGAAAGTCGCAAAACCTGTTGGAGACAGACTACTTTGTCTGGGCACACCTGCATTTCAGTAGTTGTTAATTGGCAACAATTATGTGGTAACTCGGTCTGGGCATTACTAGTTGTTAGTTGGCAAACTACTTTGTCTGGGCACACCTGCATTTCAGTAGTTGTTAATTGACAACAAAATGTTGTAACTCGGTCTGGGCATTAGTAGTTGTTAGTTGGCAAACTACTTTGTCTGGGCACACCTACATTTCAGTAGTTGTTAATTGGCAACAACTATGTTGAAACTCGGTCTGGGCATTAGTAGTTGTTAGTTGGCAACGACTACTTTGTTGAGCTAACAATTGACATAATCAGAACATGAGAAGCAGGCCTCGGCCCTAGGCACACAAGCTTTGTATTCCAACCTTGTTAAAATAACATTGCTCTTTCCAGTGTTGGTCTGGTCGGTGTCGACTTTTGAACATAATACCAAGCCTTGGTATTGGGTACTTCTTAAATTTTTTATATCAGTCTGGTCTTGGGTTCTTTCTAAACTTTCAATGTCAGTCTGGTCTTGGTATTAGGTCCAAGACCAATTTTTGGTTGGTATCAAAATTGGAACTGATACGTAACTGGCAAAATGCTGGTAAGGATTACCTCAGGTCCTTACGTCCCTAGTCCCTACCATGCCTCAAATCATACCAGCCTGGGCCCTGGTAGGGTCTTTCAATGACATGGCATAGACTGGATTATATACTATGCACAAGCTTATATATAAGCACAAAACTGGTTTTTTCCTTTTCCTTTTTGAATGATGACTTATGTTGGTGTCTGAACTATGCATTGATGGATTCGGAACAACCAAGCAATTTGGTAGAGTGTTTGGAGGGTGCCTAACCAGGCAGAACTTCCTACTCCACAGATTTTATGTAAGATCCCTGGAGCTGGGTTGTAAGAACCTGATGTGTGGGCAGATCTATGTAAGGCAATGGTGGCCGATCAGCTCCTTGGTTGTACAGCAGTGCCTTCCCCTATACATTCAAAATTCAGTCAAACCAGAAACCCCCACTTCAATTGGGTTTTGGGATAAGAGCTATGATTTGTGGACGTGGGCACTCCAATTTCCATGCAAAATTGAAAGTAGGACTCCTGCACTAGAATTCCTAACAAAGAAGTGCAGATAAAGCCTTTATTGTCAGCCAGTTGAAAGCTGATTCCTTTGGGATGCCTCAGAATTCAAATTGTCCTGGGGTTGCAGTCTACAGTTGATTGATTGATTGGAAACACCTGAAGTTTTCGAATGGGATATTATTACTGGAGATGTGGGTTATTGTATGAGTCTCTAGACCAAGTTGTAACTCTCGTCCCATTTGACATTCTCATCAAAATTTGGCAGCATCTCATTATGATGATGCCCACAAGAATTTCCGGAACTGTACGTTTTCTCTGATGCATATTCAAGCTGTTCTCGGCTAGGGAAGAATAGATTCATTTGAGGAAGGAATTTTGTGTAGGGATGGTTAAGTTTGCAAGTGCAAGTTGTTAGTGCAATCAGGTGCAAGAGAGACTGGGCTAATCTAAATTCTAAATGGGCCCAGACACTGTCCTGCAGGAGCCAATCCAAAATGAACAAAAGTAGCTGATATTAAAGGAATATGCTTGGAAATTTAGATTTCACTCTGCAACTAGAGTGGGGAGTCCTTGTGTACTCTCAAGTGGCAGATTTCTTGTGTTCTGAGCAGGCTAGTGCAAAACCAAACTTAGGAGCACATTAACTTAGTGAAAGCAAGCTGTCAAGCTGTGCACATTTATCCATGAGTACTCTTTACCATTTGGCACACATGCATCCCAGAGTTTGACTTTGGTAAATGGAGCTGAACCAGAGGATAAGATCACAAATCCCCTTTGTTTTTGAAGGAATCATTGAACCTTTGGAATTTGAGTGTGTCCTAGTATCAAATTGTTACAACCTTAGCATTTGAGTGTGCCTAGGTACTAAAGTTTTCTATGGGCATCACCTGATAAAATATGCATGTGTCTGTTCTAGTGTTTATTGATTTGTCTGTTTTTAAACCTAAATTAAACTTGGGATATGTCATTTTTTGGTCATTGATATCATCTATCCACTAAGTAGACACTTGTACTTTTGGAGTCATGTTTTTTCTTCTGAACAACAGAAATCCTGTGAGACTGAGATTCTAACACAACTGTTTGGTCAAGGAACCAAACTTAAGGAACTAAATATGAGTGTTGGGGTGGTACCCAGTTGTTGGAATCACCAGTTCTGGTTCCAATTACTAAAAACCAGACTGTAACTGGGTCTCATTTTTGGAACCAAGTTTGGAACCATAATTGAGTTCACATTTTTTTTAAGAAACAGAACCAGAGTTTTTTTAGCAACGATTTAAATTTTAAAAATATTTGGAATCTTTTTTTGGGGGGAAAAAAGGTCTAGAACCAGGGCGAACTGAATGTTAACTGGCAGTTAACTACTGGTTCTGCTCTGGGTTATGCAGAGCTGGGTTTGATTTTTAGAACTAAAACCAGGATTTTGTTTTTTGTTTTGTTGAAGAACTGGACCTGGAACTGGATTCCAGGTCAGTTTTTTGGCAACCCAGAACCACAACTGACCTAATTTGTTTATTTGAACTGGAAGCGGAGGTTCTTCATAAAAGTCAAGAACCTTCCAACAATCGAACTAACCTGAAGTATTGAATTCATTTTGGCATGGAAAGAAATGACACAGCTTCCCAGCTATCTCGCATTGCAAACTCAGCTTGGGTTTAGGGTTTTCCCCAAGCTGAGCTTGGACCCTGTGGAAGATTTTAGATCATCATCAGTGTGTGCTCATATGGTGGGGTTTAGAGGGGCCACAGTGAACCATTACCCAGGGGTGCACCATGAAGGATGGATGATAAATTGTCTGGAAACAGTTTTCTGTTGTGTTCCAGTTCATTAGCTAACCATGGTGGTTAGCTCAGTTGCTTTTTTTTTTTGCTGCTTACCTACTAATAACCCACAAGCAGGTTGTTAGTAGGTAAATAGTAAAAACAGTCCTTACATATGTATAAACCATCTACTTACCTAATAGTTACTGATTTTCATACCTACCTACCTATCTATGAGACCTATGTCCTACAGAATTGGTTACCAAGGTGAACCAAATATTAACTCAGTTGAGGTTCATCAACAACTCAGTGAGTACTAATGGGCATCCAGTGGATGGTGCACTTCTGGGTGCTGGTTCACTGTGGCCATTTACATGGGGTTTTGTGTTTTGTCCCATTTTCTTATAGTTCCTTTAGATTGTAGCACAAGAAACATGGGTATGTAAACAAGCAGCTAGTTGCCTAATGTCTCTGCCCTAAAAATTGACAAAATCAATAGTATTTTTCTAAAATGAAAAAATGAACTGCATCTAATTTCTTAATTTTAAAATGACAAAATAAACTACATCTTTTTTATTTTAAAAATGACAAAATGAACTACATGTGATAGCAGAGTCTCTCCTCTAAGGGCAGAGCCAACAAAGTGTCCAGCCAAACAGTCAAGACAATCGATCCACATTTGGCCAGAGTGAACAACCACCCACCAATGCACGAGTTGATTGTTCTGTCCATAGGCTGGGCTGCGTTTTTTTCATCTGACTTTAACCTTATGTTGTTGACTCTTGATTTTTGTTTTTCCCAATACTGAGTTCCGTTATACTGTCCCACCTAGCTACCCTATTGACCTAGCTACCTTGCTGAGTTACATCTTGGGCCTGCCTACCAACTAACAATTGACCCCTAACCTACTTGATTACTCACCCTACTTACCTTCAAGCTGTTCTTGGCTAAACTTCTACATCTTCCTACCATACTTATTTTTTCTTTGATAAACCCTTTTTTTTTTACCCTACTTATTTTCTTTTTTTTTCTTTGGCTAAATTTTTATCTCTTCATGGCTAAACCTTTACCTCTCAACAAAACTTCTATCTCTATTTAAGTTAAGGCTCTATCTCTAAGTAAAAAATTTATATTTCTTTGGTTAAACTTCTATCTTTTGACAAAACTTTTATCTTTTCTTGATTTAAACCTCTATCTCTTAACAAAATGTCTATATCTTTTTCGCTAAACCTCTATCTCTAAGCAAAACTTTTATATTTTGACAAATTCTCTATCTCTTTTTATACAAACCTTGATTGCTGAACAAATATTTTTATATTTCTTGGTTAAATATTTATCTTTTGGTAAAACCTTTATCTCTTTATGAGAAAACTTCATTTCTTGTCAAAAAAAAAAATTCCTAATCAAAATTATACGTTTTAACAAACTTTTATACATCATGGCTAAACCTTTATTTTTTGACAAAATTTCTATCTTTTTTTAGTTGAACTTTTTTTTTAACCTTTATATTTCCTAGTTAAAACCCTTTTTTTTCAATGAAACCTCTTTACTTTTTAACTAATTTTTTTCTTCTTAACAAACCTTGTCTATTTTTTGGTTAAATCTTTCACTATTAACAAACCTCTACATTCACCTCCTTGCCCACCCACCCACCCACCCAATTACTTAATTACCTATTTACTTACCCACCCCCCCACTTAGCCCTCCGCTATCTATGTACCTACCAATGTTGTGCATGTAAATGTAAATGGGTGTGTAAAACCATGTAAGTGTAAATAGATTTACACTTACATGTCATGCAAAAGGTTAGTGTTACACTTACATTTACATGTGTGAGTGTAATGAGTTACAAAACACTTACATGGTTGTGTATAAAAAAAATTGGCCATGTGAGTGTAAGTGTAAAAAGGTTAACTCTAGGATTTAATTTTTTGCAAGTTTTTTAAAATTGTGTGAAGTGCACCATCCACCATAGCCATTGCTCATTACAAGCTTAAGAACTTGCTTTGCTTATGGGTCTCACATTTTTTATTTACACTTTTATTTCACTTAAATAGTATTTAAAAACATAAATGTTAATGTAAATTAAAGTCTAAGTACATAATAACAAATAAATAACTAACTTAGTTGCATAATTAGTTGTTATAAAACTCTTTTTTTTTCCAAATGAAAACACATTACATTGTCCAAATTGTTGTCACAAGGAAATTTTTGCAAGATTTTGGGATTTGGAATTGGCCATGTGATTAAATATAATTGACTAAAATGATAAAGGACTCATGTTAAATCTTGGAATTCAACAACCTAATTATTATTAAGGAAAAAATGTTGCCAAATTAAAAAAAGAATAAGAAAAAATATGAAAACACATGAGAGTAAGACTTGTTTATTGTTTGCCTATTGTCTTGCAACAATTACCATGGATTGCACCAGCTACTATCATGTAATAGTTACTATCTTGCAACAACTACCGTCATATAACAATTATCATCATGCACATAGTGTCATTTGCAAACTTGAAAAAAAACCCCCAATTGCTTACAAACCTCTGATAGCTATTGCTTACCATATATAACACTTATAGACCTTTTGTAATTGATGCTTACTATTTACATTACTTGTAGACCTTTTGTGGCTGCTGCTTATTGTTTGTAGCAATGTTACCTTATTTATAAACCCCAAATTTCATGTCTACTTCGTTGTTGCTACCTTCTAATGGCAACTATCATCCTATGGCAAAAGGTATTTTTTACTTTATAGATAAAAAATAAAGAGAAAATATCCTATTGCTTTTGTAGAATAAACAAAAAACTATTATTTAAAACATAACAAAACATTATGCAATCTTAATCTGTACTACCTTGCCCCCCTATCTAATATCCTCAAAGTAGAACAAAATAAAAATTATATGATGTATTTTCAACCATTTTCCATTGCAAGAATCAAAGTACAAGATACTTCCATATTTCCATATTTATCTTTAATGCCAAAAACACATTATTTCCCAAGCAAAGGATTTCCTAAAAACTTTAATATCAAATACCATCTTTAACATACCATCTCCTCCCCCCTTAAGAGATATATAAAGAACCCAAGAAAGATATTCACCACACAAAGGTGGAATCCTTATCCTCTTAGATCTTTTTATCCTAATCCCTTCCACACATCCTAATTAAAGGAAATTCATCCATCTTTTATCCACTTTCATTAATTAACTTAATAGTTACCCCTTAGTAAATAAAATGTGGTAAATATTATATTTATCACTAGTAACTAAATAATTACTAGGATGTCCTTCTAAATGAACTTGTCGCAACCCTATTTTGAAAGAGTGTGAAGATGAAACTCACACTCCCAAAATTGGGACTTGGGAGTCCTCCGGGACTCCTAGAATTTCAGAGTTCGATTGCAAGGGTTACAACACCTTGCATTAGGGTGTTATTTATATCATTGAAAATATATCAAAATGTAGATGTCTAAAATGGGCTCGCATGGGCCATTTGGACATCTGTAGCACAAGTTATGGCAAAAAGAAGGGCGAGGAATCAAATTAGCAGTTTGTCTCCCGACTGCTAAAAATTAAGAATCAACTCGACCCTAGTGCATGCAGGGGGGGTGCGATGCACCGTTGAAAAGCTCTCAAGGAGAGCTACAAGTTTGCTTCAGATCTCATCCCAATCGGAGGTCTGAGCAAAGCGTTATGATCTCGCAAAGTCTTGGAAGTCCAAACCAGGACAATTTCGAAACTCCTCCTTGGGAGTCCCAGGACAAAAAAACCATTTGGGTGTGGGTGCCGTGGAGAGGCACAGAACATACTATATGGGGGAAGGTGGTGGCTTCCTTCGAGTTCAGGCCGTGGTGAGTCTTGTGAGTTCAAAGTTGCTCGTGGCTTGTCCTAGCACTAAGGGTGCTCCAGAAATTGAACTAACCAACTTATTGATTGGTTTGATGCAGGTTTGAGTAAGTGAATAGCTTGTCACTCTTCTTAGTCCCATCCCGGAGCTTCAACACGCCCCTCTACCCCTTCTAGTGCTGAGAGCTAGAAACGCGCCCTAAGTTCTTCACAATTCCGCTGTTTGAGTAACTTAGACCCGTTTTGGGTCTAACTAGGGACTTGGGAGCGCATCAGAATTAGATTAGGATATTATTTTTAGTAAATAATATTACTTTTATTAAAATTATTCCTAGAATTAACTTTTGATTATTCTATCCCATGAAGGTAGTTCATTGTATTAATAGTAATACCATCAAAAAACACTTTCACTCTATAATTCTCCTAAGATTGTTTTACCATTTGATGCCTACCATCCAGTGATGGTACTACTGTCTATTAACATCCATGGTGTTTTAACCAACATAGGTTAATTTTCTACCATTAACAACTCAACATTACAATGTTATATATAACATAATTGCATTGTATGAATTTCATGGATAATTTTTGAATAGCCATTACATAATGAGCTTTCAAAGGAGTACCCAAAAACCTATAACATTCCATAATCAATGAATATGGACTCCATGCACCTTCATATAATGTATTTTAAGGAGTAAAAGACTCAATCATAATATGATGTGGTAACATTGATACCAATGAGGACTTTTTGGAAGGATTTTGATGACCAAATTTTTTTATGTACCTTGAATTATGGTTTTTTCTTATTAAGACCATTATTTAATGAAAATAATAGTTTAGAAGTTCATCTTTCAAATTTAAGTTCTCCATAAGGTAATCTAGGGTTGAAAAAATATTTCTAATAAATTTCTAATGATAACTTATAAAAATGATTTGTGTGATTTGATGTATCTTGTCTTCACAATGTTAATTTAAGCGATTATGGACTTCCACATGTGCTTAAAAGTGTTACACTTTAATATGCTTTCACCTTTCCATTTGTATGGTCTACCTTGGTATGTGGGTATTTTTTCTTAAAATGGTTTTGTATGATGCAATACTTGCACACAAGGACCTATGAAAACCTTTCAATCTTGGTTAAAGGTAATTGGGTGATGATCCACTACATGCACATGGGGACTTATGAAAACCACTTGGTCCTTGTTGAAAATAATTGGGTGATGACTTAATCTAAGAATGCAATACCCACATATGGGGACTTATAAGAAAACCATTTGGTCCTTGTTGAAAGTAATTGGGTGATGACTTAATCCAAGAATGCAATATTTGTGCATGGGACCTACTGAAACCATTAGTTGGTCCTAGTTAAAAGTAATTGGGTGACAACCCAATCCAAAAATGCAATACTTGCACATGGGGACCTATGAAAACCACCTGGTCCTAGTTGAAGGTAATTAAATGACAACCCAATCTAAAAATGCAATATTTGCATCAACCTTAAACCACCATGTCCAAAATGGTTAGGGTTCCCAAAACTAATATTTATTTTTGTGACCCATGTAGGTATTACATTATATTAGTGGCTTTCCTTTGTAATATTTACACATGGATTCTAATGAAAATGACAATTGTTAGTTAAAGCCATAGTCCCAAAATGTAATACTCGCATCTTCTCAAATTGGCACTTGGAAGGATGGTAAAACCTCAATAAATCAACATTCATTTTGTGACATGTATGTACATATTGCAAATTTCCCCCTTCATAATGGAGATTTTACAAGACATTATGTAAATATTATTTAAAAACTTTAAATTTTAGCAATGTAGATGTGAAATTACAATGGAACAATGGAAGATGGTTTTAAGCCTAGGACAAAAATGTTTATCAAAAATCAAAATTGCTTTACATATATCCAAATGTCATAAGGGGTGATGTTTTCAAATGAAAGCCCTAGCTTTTATGTACATGATAGGTGGATGGAAATTGCAATGTTTATAAAACTATGTAAAAAATGTCTACTACATACTATCTTACCCACACATAATTGAGTACAAACATGGTAAAGTAGACACAAAACTAAGTGTCTCTAGCTTTACCTTGTATCATGCATATAAAACCAAACAAGTAGTTTTAAAATTAATGGAATTACGATTAAAAACCCTCTTGCAACTTTATTATTACAATAAAATTTTATTTCCAAAAAATTAGGGGCAATTTTTTTAAAAAGGAAACCAAAAATAACCCTATTTCTTGGGTGGTAAATTCATCAATGGGATAATTTTGGTCTCCTTGTTAAAATTTACTTATCACATACTTTACACCAATCCTTCACTACAAAAAGAAGATTTCAAACCTACTTGCATTTCAAACAAGTAGACAAAAAACTAATTGAAACAATTTAAAAGTTGAAAATAAATAAAAAATAATGAATATTATGTTTTCTTTGATCATTTAACTAAAAACATTCAATGTAGAATAAGTTTTTGATGGGTTTTATTACTCTTTTATATCTACTTTCATTTAACATTGACAAGGCAACAAGTATGTACAATTTATGGTGCTTATGCCCAAATTTCCTTATCCAAATGAAGATCCTTTAATTTAAAATTATAATCTACATTGCCCATCTCATACACTTGATAGTAGGTTATTATTGCTTTTATTACATTCTACACATGTTGGTGGGTATAAATGTGGCGATGTTCCAATCAAAGAAAAACCATAGTCACCACAAATTTGTCCTTATTGGTCCCACAAAATCTACATTAAAACAACAACCCACAATTAACATGGGCATTTCAAAAAACCCTAAACCAAATAAAAAATGGGGAAAAAATGGGTGGGTAGGAGAGCATACCATCCATGAATCGTTTTGGATTCATGGAAATTGATGACCATGTTGATTTCTCATATTTGAATTATTTTGTTGCATTATATAAATGTAATCACAATAGACATTACATTTTTCAACCATTTATGTTTACATTGTGATGATTGTGATGAATCCTTTAAAGCCCATTAAATTTATGTACATTAACAATGTTCCACCTTCATGGAAAAAAACATACATGCATACATTTCAAACTCCATAAAAAAATATTGAGACCTACGACTAACATATGATACCTTCTCTCGAACTCCCATCTTAAAATGTTCATGAAAGTACAAGGAAGCCCAAAATACCATTTTATTATAACCTCAAATCAAGTACTGAAACAAATAAAATTAAATGAAAAATTAAATGAACACACCATAAGTCAAAGTGGTAAAAAACCCATAATTGAAAAAACATTTACAAGAAATATGCAAAAAACGGGCAAGTGCTTCACTCTATTTCACCTGCACAAGTTCACACAATCATTGTTAAAAAAAATCAAAATACTTGAGGAATATATCATATGTGAAGAAAAAAATAATAAAAAATGTAAAAATTTATGATCAATTAGAAGATGTGGAAGGAAGTGCATTCAATCAATAAAAAAATGGACAATACCAAACATCTAAATACCATTTCCATAACATGGTAATGAAATGAACAAACACCACCCATCTTCATAACATGAAAGGTTTTTTTGAAAAAGTAAAGGCAAAAATAGAAAGCTTTACCATTTTGTTGTGATAAATGATTGACTTGGTGGAGCTTATTTGAAGGCTTGAGCCCTGATTTCATTTTATCAATCCCTAATGACTTGGCTACCCATTCTACTATGATGGAATGATCATTTGTCAACATTAACAAATATACATATTCCTACCTACTCCTTTATAGACTAAATTACTATTGCTACATTTTTTTACAATTATTCTCCGAAATGAAATTGGGTTATTGAAGTAGTGGAATAATAAAAAATTCGTTAAAACATGAATGGTTTTGCATCAAATAATAATTTACCTTTCAGTTTTTTAAACATAATCCACCTAGGGTTGTCATAATGTTTGGGCATTCGTTATGATGTGACATGTCTATTTGGACAAAGATGTAGCCCAACCTCATGTCAAGATAGGGTCAACCTAGGTCAAAGCCCATATTGGGCTACCCGGGTGGGGATAAAAGCAATTGAAATTGGACTTGTTTCGATCACCATACACCTTGCGGTAACAAAAATGGCTTTCAATCACCATAATTAGGATTTTTTAATTGTAACCTTTTCTGGTTGCCACCACTTTTGGTTACCACAAATTTTTTTGTTGTCAACATTTTTGGTCACCACAAAAAAATTTGTTAATACCTTTTTCGGTTGCCACAAAATTTTCATCACCCAAGTTTTAGTCACCACATGTTTTGGTCACCACAAATTTTTCACCACCAAAGTTTCAGTTGCCACATGTTTTAGTCACCACAAATTTTTTTGTCAATAAGGTTTCAATTGCCACCTATTTTGGTCACCACCATTTTAAATTGCTAATAGATTTTTTTCAATTGCCAATTTTTCTATTGCTACATAATGATCGTTGACTATACTTTGGTGACAAACAACATGGGTTTTAATGCTTTTCATCTAGTTTTTTTTTGGGGCCAAAATGTCATTCTTTTTCCAAAAGGTTTGGAGAAATTTTTTTTTGTCAATAATTTTTTTTTTGAAGTGGAGTTTCAGTCGTTTTTTGAATTTTTTTGTTCCATTGCAATTTTAACGAAAATCTCCAAACCAAAAAAATGAAAAGCTTAGGGACATGAAATGATGAGATGCATGTTATTTGTTTATGCTTTTAAAATGTGTAGAATGAAGAATCATAATATGAATAGAAAGTTCAATATCACACAAATTTCAAATATATTCACACATGACAACATGATTCTTTGATAAAATCTGGTTTTATTAAATCAATAGGTTCACAACATTTCAGTTTTGACAATTCATACAAACTACACCAAGTTTCATATTAATCAACTACAAATAATCTATGGCTACCTTCAATAACATTCTTTAGTTGGAGTCCAATTGTATGGATGTATTAGGACCCTTTGTGCTATTTGCAAAAAATAGGGTGGAAATTTGAGCCCCTTTCACTTGAGACATCAAAACAAATTCTCCCTCCATTGAAAGGTTTGGCATTTTAATGGCCACAATTTTTATTGACCCATGAGGGGTTGGTATAAACATGTTGTCTACTCATCAAAGGATAATTCCCTCATAACTAGAAAATAGTGCCTTCACTTGTGTTCATGCCTTTAAACACATCATAACATCAGTTCGCCCATTGCCATCATGTCAATAGCCCAAATGGAAGAACATTTTGTCTTCATTGTACAACATGATAATGTTGTGAAATTTACATTCCACCTTGCCCGACTTTTCCAAGGTCATCAAATAGCATGGATCCCACACAATCTACCTACCCTTCATTGAAAAAACACAAGAACAATAAATTTGATTAAATGATTAATATATAATGATGTAATTAGATTCCACCTTAAGGGCTACATAATGAAACTTAACATCAATTGCAAATGCAATATGATGAAAACTTCAAATACCCATAAAGGTTTCACCCCTCCCTCCAAAGGTATATGGTAATTATTGTTTGTTAAACAACACAAAACCCACATACCCTCAAAGGAAAAAATGAGTTTGGAATGCATGCTTCAATTTTTATTATTTAACACAATTTGGCAATCAAAACAATTTAATAGCTGCATAAATGGCAATTGAAAAGATTTAGTCACCCCAAGAATAGCAACTTATTAGTTTCAATTGTTGCAAGTTTGGAAACTAAATTTTTTTAGTTACCTTCATAATGGTGATCAAAAAGTTTCGAACATTGAAACTATGGTGACCAAAAATGGATTTAATTGCCACAATTATTAAAATGAATTGTGGTGATAATTTAAAATTTTTAGTCATCGCTAATGTGGCAATGGAATCCATTTTTTATCACCATGTGTTTATGGGTAGCTTTAGTGACAATTTTCTTGCATTCATTTTAACGAATGAAACCAACAACATCAGGATGAATGCTAATGTGACATTTGATGCAAAATGGGTGCATCACAGGGCGCAAATAAGATATTTTGTACATACTTGTTACCTTGTTTTCTACTTGAAAACACCAAAAAAACAAAATTTCAAACTTTTAACCTTCCTCTAACATTTCAAAATAAACAAAACTTTTGGTTTTTTTCATGGGCAGCTCTAGCATCATCCTAAATTTTCAAAGCAATTTGTGTCATATTAGTTAGACTTGAAAAAATACCCCAAAATTATCCCAAAAATTATGTCATTTTTTAGGGGTTGGGGATGATTTTAGCTATGAAACAAATTCCATTAACCAAAAAAATTATATTAGAATGTTTACCACATCAATATTGAGGTGCTTGAAAAAAAACCAAATATTTGGAAAAATATTTCACCTAGTTTCAAGTATTTGAACTTTATTTTTCAATCTGTCACAATTTTAGGTCCAATTCAAGTACTTGCAAATAACTTAAAAAAACATGATTATAACAATTTAACTTTTGAAGTCCATGCAAACAAGAATTAAAAAATAATGTACCCAAAAAAATATTTATTCCAATAAAATCATCTATTTGTTAATCCTTTTATCTAAGGACCTATTTTTTTTGCTTACACTATTTTTTGTGTATATTTTACCATGCTTTCACTCCACATCCATTTTGATAACCTTGAATCCACCAAAATCGAAAAATTTGAAACTTCTAGTTTTCCAATAAACACCACCAAAAAGATTTTAATCTTTTACAACAGGGAAATTTTAAAAATTGTAAGACTAAGAAAAACTTAGAAAATAGTTATTCTTCTTTTGATTTTTCTTTCATTTCTATTTTTTGTCCTGTCATTACAACATAATTTCTTGATCATCTACATTTCACTTTGACAAATTTCTTTAAGTTTCTCTACAACTACTTGGGATTCAACATGAAATAAAAGAAAACTTTTATTTTGTGTTTGGATCTTTTTTTCCATTGTTTTGTGTGACTACAAGGAGGAGTATATGTTTTTTTTCTTTGGTATTCTTTGAGCAAACATTTTAATGTGATGTTTTTGTTATTTATTATGCAATGTCTTTTGGAGCTTGATTTGATTGTCCTCCTTTTGTGATGCATGAAAACCCAAAATTTGCATGCATGGTTTTTGGCTTTAAAGGAAACCATAGAGGAAATGAAACTTCAAAAAAAAAAAGTTTCAACCTATGTCTTGAAACATTTTGCTTTTTGATATAGGATTGTTAACATGTATATTGACAATTCCCAAACTTGAAAGATCTATGAAAACATTCCTTCTATTCAGGTTGGATGTTGCATCAATTGAAGTGGAGAGTTGGGGAATATGATAATTATTTTTTATGAAGTATTTGTCATAGATTGATAATTTGGTAAGCACTAGATGAAACTTCTTTTGTCTAATAGATACCAATACCAATGTTAATAAAATTGATTCCATAATCAAATCTTTATTACAAATTTGTCATGTGAAAAAGTTGGGGTTGGCATTATCAAAATTAACATTATAATTTTCAAAACATCCCAAATATTTTTTAATTTATAATGTGAATTGTTAATCCTTTGTAACAATGATATGAGATATGTTTGGGGCATAATGGGTGTTATAACAATATTCTTTTCAACAACAACAATACATAATAATGATTTTTTTTTCATTTGGCTCATAGGTAATATGTGTTAATTATTTGAGCAAAATCATTAACATATCAATGACCAAAATTAATGACAAAAACATGAAAAACAACTGAAAATTGTCCTTTGTTTCTTCCCACTTTGTTGAAACCAAACAAAACAAGGCTAATGTTGCTGGTGGTGGCAAAAACCAATGTAGTTCACTCAAATTTTTTTTTTTTTGCACATTCACATGCTCAATCTTATTTTCTCTAGTTGGTCGTGGGCTTTAAATCTCATTGTTTTGTAGATCATTGGTTAGATGCCCATTATTTTCTTTCAATAGGTGGATTCAAATGGTAGGTGTAGGATGTAATCAAAACTTATGAGTTATATTCCATTACTTTAATTAGTACCTTCAAGGAGTATTTTTAGTATTTGTGGTCATGGTTAGGTCTTTAGTGATATATTTTATTTATTTTTAGTCCAAATTATTAATAGTCATTACCATACGTGTTGAAAGTCTCTTGTGACAAAAAACTTGGCCACACAATAATCAGAACCATGAACATATACATTAAATGGCAGAGCCTATCTCGGAATTATCCATTGACTTTGAGCCAAACCTACCTGAATTCCTATTATAATTTAGAATAAAAAGCTTGAGGTCTTTGAGGAGTTAGATTTCTTTGATCTTTCTCTCTTGAGCCCATTGGTCTTTTTGGCTTTTCTCAATTATTTTAAACCACATACACCCCAAAAACAATATTAAATTTTAGGAACCCAAGTGCCAAATTGCACTTTGTGATACAGACCTTTAAATACAAATAAATTACATACATTGGAAAATACTCAAAAAAACGCCACCCCACAAATTGACAATGGACAAAAACTAGCACACTTCAACTCCCCATAGACTGCTTCACAAGTTTGACAAAAAACCACAACCCCCTCTTTGGATCCACATTGTAGAGTTTGACAAAATGCGATTATTTTTTAGAGTTCCCAATAATTAAGGTGTTTTCTTGTGATATGCAACTCAACAACATTCACACACAAATAAACACAACACACACAAGTTGAAAAGATGATAGACCATTCTTGAGACCCTTAAGATCTTCATCATCCCCCTTGTCATCAACCCTCAATCCACATCTTAGACTAAATTCCTATCTACAAAAGTACATGGCGCAACAGATTACCCATTAACTCTTCAACAACCAATCTAGCCTTTTCTTATTCATCTCCTTACAAAAAACAAAGAAAGAAAAATCTCATTTATTTCCCACCATCCTTTTTACATTCCAAATTGAATTTGCAAAGTTCGAAGAAAAAATCTCAATGCAAGTTCTATCCATAAACTTATCTGCCTTCCCTCTTTATCTCCCATGCCACAATCTTTTGGGGTCAGCAAAAGACCTCCTCCATTCTGATCAACCTCCCAACGTTACTTTTGCCGATTCAAGCTTGTTTAACAATTCCATCACCTCACATTCAGCCAGTGTCCAACAACATCCATTTCAGTTCACTCATCCCAAATAAAAGAAAATGACACAAAAACATAAAAGCCATAAACAACACTGCGTCTCCATCACCCTTTTTCCTTATCTCCATCGTCGTCATACATTTACACCCCCAACTGAAAGTAGGAGAAAGTGTTAGCCACATTTGTAACTATTGCTATTGTTTGAACTATGACATTCATTGTAGTTTGGTCTTTAACCTTGAACTACTTATTTTTGACCACATTATTGTTAGTTCTTCAAGTGATCTAGTTAATTTTGATATGCAATAGTTTGAGGGTAGGAGTTCCTTACATGATGAATGGCAAAAATGAATCACATAAATGGGACAATGTTGACAAGCTAAAGATGGCACTTCCACGACGGTGCCACTTTTAATATATACTACCCCTCCCCCCCCCAGCTATTGGTTGATCATTCCCTCCCCCTTCTCACCCCTTTCCTTTTTGGGAAAGTTGCTAACAAGGGCAATAAAAGATTGTGACCAATTGGAACACTGATGAAAACCATAAGCATCTCAACCTGCATGTATATCAATTTTGAACTAAACAAATTAAATTCATGTAACATTCATCAGTTTCAAAACAATTTTTGAATTTGGTAAGTTATTATTCTTTGGTCAATTTGTAAAATTTTCAATACCCTCATAAATTTTTTTTATGTCCCATGGGGATTGCATTGAAATGAAAAAAATCTTGAATATCTTAAACTCCTTTATTTTCAAATTAGCATACTTTAATGTCAACATGTTTTTGGATCCTCATAACTCCTAGAAAAATCAAATGGAAATGGAGGTGTGATACCATTTTCTAAAGGAAATTATTATTTATATATTTTAGATATATTTTCATATCCAATTATGATTAAGTGATGCACACAAACACACACACATAAGTTGGACCTCTTATTTCTTTGCAGACAATTTGAAAGAAATGAAGTCATTTCCCTTGGACCATTTTCTTACACCTTACGTTCAAAGTCTTTTGACATTATGTCAATCTTCTTAATTGAACATGATTTGCCCCTCCAAATTACACTTTGAAAATGTAGGTTGGAATGGATTTTTTTTTTCAAATTTTCAAATGGATTCAAAGTTCAGGAAATAAACTTATATCAAGAAAAAGAAGGCATGTTTTTCATTTACAGTTACACCGCCCTATGTGAATTTATTTGGCAAGTATGATGGGGGGGGGGAGGGGGTTGCGTGGGGGGAAGGAAAATAAACCCTCCAATCCCCATAGTTCTCACCTCATTATTTATTAGCAACCTATACATGAACCCCATTATATTTAATGATCCTTTCTCTCTTCTTCTTCCCCCCTTTTGGTTTTAAAAAACATTCCTACACATTTGTTTATTTTATTTCTCCCTTATCATCCACTTGGGGTTTTTTTTCTTGCTTTGGTTGCTTCTTGTTAGTTTTTTTTTGGTGTTTTTCCTTAGTTTGGGGTGTTTTTATAAGTAGGGAGGGGGATGAAACAACAAATTGTGAAAAAAAAGTGAGATAATGCCTAAGGAGTGGGTGAACTCTTGAGATAAACACATGCCCAAGGTGAAATTGAAGGGATGTTTAATTTTAGAATGTCTCATTTGAAGGGCATTATTTGACATAAGGCATCGACATAAAATTTTAATTTATTTCCACATGATAATACTTGATAGGTATCATGGGGAAAAATCAATTGAAAGAGGTAGGCTATTACAAGTTGGTTCTTTGATTCCTATTTTCTACAAGGTCATAAAGAGATTGGATGCCATCATGAATTTACATAGATTTACACATATTTGCATTGATTTACATGAATTTACACTTGCATGGTTTTACATGGCTTAAAATGGATTTACATAGTTTTACATGTATATCGCCAATGATAAGCATTTACAATTACTTGGATGTGACTGAATGCTTTTACACTTTCATGAAGTGTAAATAAGTTTGTTACTAACATAGAGGCTACATCTAAAACCATATACATGATCATCAATTGTTCATTCAAAAGGACTTAAAACATATAGATTGAAAGATATTTGATTTCTCAAATCCTATTTTAAACATTTCCAAAGTGGGAATGTACTTGTTAAGAATCTTAATGATTTCCAAATTCCTTTTTGTTTTGTTTGAATAAATGTTGCACTTTCATTGACCTTTGCTAATTCTTGAACTTTTGTTTTTCCTTGGCAAGCCTTTGACTTGCTTTCAACTTGAAAAAGACAAACATGTAATTTGCATTAGAATCTTGTGAAAATGCTCAAAATGCACATGTATTTTTCCCAATGTCACAAGTAATATGTAAAGCTTTTCTCTACATGCAAGCAGGCGCATAAGAGGGA
>Ga0116229_10002521_pt1 | contig 29672 bp, 19 predicted proteins | sample S1TSphgellanicum_3_FD_87313 | JGI IMG/M metagenome (GOLD analysis project Ga0116229, IMG submission 87313) | Host-associated microbial communities from peat moss isolated from Minnesota, USA - S1T2_Fc - Sphagnum magellanicum MG | ecosystem: Host-associated > Plants > Peat moss > Unclassified...
AGCCACCACAAAAGCACACTAGCCAGTGCCGGATGGGGAGCCCAAGTGATAAGGCCGACACCAATGTTGGGCGGGTATTTGATTTTTAAAAATAACTATCAGTTCCGTGGTTCTTGGGTGGCTATTTGACGTTTATGTAAAAACTTGAGAATTCGAATATTTATTCTATTTCATATATGTCCCAAGATCCACATAGCCTTCATTCAATTTATGTGTATTTAAAAACCGGGCACTTGATTTTGATAGTTACGGCCATGTTTCAGACCCAGGCGTTTTGAATTATTTTTTCAACAATCGTGGTTATCATCTATGATACCCGGACTGATACCTGGTGGGTATTTTTTGTTGTGAAGAATATCCTGGTGCTGTGCCACTACTCTGCCCGGAGTTTGACATGGCTTTTCAAGGTATCTTTGAGAGCACTGTTTCTTTTTTCCATCAATTCATTATGGGAAAATTATGTCCGTTGTAACTTGTTTGATGTAATTAAAAAACATTCAATAGAATTAGATTATAACTAAAAAATTTTCAATAAAATTAAATTACACAACGAAACAGACAAGTTGTAACAGACATGATTTTTTCATAGTGATTTTGCAATATAACCCATGAAAATAGCTAATTTGGTTATGACAAAAATATGAAAATCAAAAGAACCAATCCTCCTAGAACCAATCCTAGATCCATGAAAATCATTTCTTTTCAACATCTGGCAAACATGGGTCTTTTATCATAAAAAATAAAATCATTTCTATAGGTCAAAACCATCTTTTTAGTTTCAAAAATAACGGAATTCCCAAATTGTGGTTGCCGAATCCTGGACAAGCCTTTTGCAAGAACAACAAAATTGTGTGTTACAAAATAGCACCTAAAAATTTAAGGTAGCTAGGCTTGGAAGAGATAGATAATTTTTCAAAAGGCATTGTTCAAATTTCCTTACTTTGCGAACACCACTATAAGAGAGGATATCTATAAGAGAGGATATGGGGTGAAAGGAGGCCCAAAGACAGGATGAAGACAGGGTGAATTTGCAGATTTCTCTAATAGTTACAACATAACATTGATAGGTAGTCCCCTTGAAAGCATAGACTCCGGATAAATGCCCAGAAAGGGATAATACAAAGTTCAGGCCTTGGGTGAACCAGCACCTGCACTCATACCATGGTTTGAACTATGAACCTACAAATTTTGTGGGTTGCTTGATGCCTCAAACAAGGCTTCTTTTTGGGATTTCAAATTGATGCAGCAAAGCCAATTAAAAAAAAAAAAAATCAAAATTTTTTTTTGAACCATGTGGAGTGTGGTCATAGGTTCCAAATGATATGTTCACGAGTGAAGTGCAGGTAAGGTATTGATGAAAATGAGGCATGCAGTGACCACCTGAGAGGCCAGAGGGAGCCAATTAGGCGAAGGTCAGTATTTATTTAGCAAAGGAGCTAGGTTTTTCCCAGTGTTGGTTAGTCGTTGATTTTTTTTCATAATTGTTGGGTAGGTTTTTTTAATTTAAAAATTAGGTTCTGATTAGTTATCAATATTTTTGGAAAATAAATTGTCAATTATGCATAAGGGTAGGTCATCAAATAATTGGCTGATAACCATAGGTTATCTTGCCAATTATTAGCCAGTTATAGCTCACACCTTTTGTGGGTAAGGCTTCATGCATCTTACAACACCGCCCATTTATTAAAAAAAAGCCTGAACAACTAGTCCTTCAATGACTTATCAACTTTCAAGTACAAACTTGCTCACGAAACAACTGAAAGGAGAGCTTTAGATTGACTCGCCACCTTCTTGAGGGAGGCAAATCATGTCCAACATACAAAAGCCAAGAAGAGTGGCCTTAGGAGGGGGGATAAAGCCTTGTGGCTTTTAGTCATAAAGTATAAATACTGCTACAATAAAATATAAATACCGCTACAATAAAATATAAATACCGCTACAATAAAGTATAAATACCACTACAATAAAATATAAATACCGCTACAATAAAGTATAAATACCGCTACAATAAAATAGTGGTGGGTGCTGGTAAACCCACAAGAAATTTTCTGGTGTATTTGAAGGCAACTTTTATTTCATGTGCGAAATGAAATATGGTGGTGAGTGCTGGTAAACCCACAAGAAATTTTCTTGCGTATTTGAAGGCAACTTTTATTTCATGTGCAAAATGAAATATGGTGGTGAGTGCTGGTAAATCCAGAAGAAATTTTCTGGTGTATTTGAAGGCAACTTTTATTTCACGTGCAAAATATTTCATCCCCACGGAGGCAAAATGCCGACCTCTCTCTTTTCCAATGTAACCTATCTGCCAAGATCCAAGGGTCAATGAAACCTAGTATCCAAAATAAACAGCACAAATATTCAGCACATGGTTCTATGTTACAAAGTGCCGTGTCTCAATTGCTCACATACACATACCACATACATGCCTAGCTCGTGGTAAAAACTATTTCTTTTCCGCAAGTCAGAGTGCTAACAATCAATTCAAGATTACCAACAATCTTTTGCATTTTTGGCAACGCCTACCATTTTTTTGTGAGTCAACAGACTTTTTTGGCAAAAATTTCCAAGGGGTTTCCAAGGGGTGTTTCACACTGTGGCCTTGCCATTTACATTAAAAAGTATCTTAAGGCAAAAGAAGAATTATGAAAACTCAAATATTTCACCATGCAAAAATATAATCTTCAAAAAATCCTCTGAAAGAAACCAAAATCCTTCAAGATATTATAACTCTATATAACTAATCTTAAGTTTCAACACAAGCCAAAATATCATCTTTCAAATTTAATCCTCATATAAAAAATAGACCTATTACCTACCTAGGGGCCTATAAAAATCCCTTAAGCTACTATACTCTATAATGAATCTAAACCCAATATCCTTGCCTTGGTAGGCAACGCCAAAAAAAGACAATGCACAAAGGGACGCCCATAGTGTGGAAATCCAAACCAAACAAACACCAAAATGTCAATTGTTCTCTCTCTCTCTCTTTCTTTCTTGATTGTGTTTGACTCTCCTACTTCACTAGTGAAATGAGTTGGAGAAGAGAAGCATTTTGTACTTCATAGTGAACAGGTTTTATGGACAATGGTCAGAAATGAACCAACAGCCACCAGAGAGCGCCATGAGGGATGGATGGTAGGTGGACAGAAAAAAAAAAACAGCTTTCCCATTGGGTTCCAGGTCCCCAGCTAACCATGCTGGTTAGTTCAATTGCTGTGTTTACCACTTACCTCTAAACCCAACCCACGTACTTACTAAGCATTTACATCCATCTATTTACTTAGTAGCCCGTCTATTTTCCTATGGCCAGAATGATATTTCAACAGCCACCACCAGAGCACTCCGAGAGATGGATGGTGGGTGGACAGGAAACACTTTTTCTGTTGGGTTCCCGTTGCGTAGCTAACCAACCAGTGTGACATAACAGGCTTCCAATGGATGGTTTGCCAGTTGCGGTTGGTTTGATGGAACATAGACAATTTGATGTTGGAAAGTGCACTTGAAGAAGAGCTTACAAGGAAGGTTCGGGCACTCTGTGAAACAAACAAGCTGTGGAGGCAAAGGGGATGGGAAATGGGTGTGAGAAGCACATTCTCCATTTGTTAGGTGAAAGGAAAGGAAAGGAAAGGAAACAACATGATTGAAAAGTTCAAAACTTTGAGAAGTAGCTTGACTATTACCATCATAAGTACTTCATCTTTTCGATGAAGTACTTATGATGGGAAATGGAAGGCGAAAGTTCATCAAAGTGTACTTTGATTTCACAATCTTGTGTTTTTGGAGTTTTTCTTTCTTTGGTTTCTACTGGCATTGTAAGCAGTTGATCCTGTATACAACCTGCCTCCAAAAGTGTGTTGTAGTACCGTGTGCAATACTCTTATCCGTTCACTTGGGAACTATCCATTCACTTACCAGTGTGTGTGTGTGTGTGTGTGTGTGTTTTTTTTTTCTTTGGCTTACACCTTGCTTCCAAAGGAGGAGGGATTATTGCATCCATCCATTGGTGGTGGTTTTGGCACTCAATAAATGGCCTTATTCACATTGAGCTAGTCATTGGAGATTTTAGTCATGTTCACACTAGTTTGGTGTGGATTATTAGGGTTGGGTCCTTTTTTTCAAATTGGTTGGAAGTGACAACTGATTTTATTTTGGGTCCACCCAGGAAGTAGACCGAGGAGTTAAGACTTTCCTCATATACTTGTTTCAAGATTGCAATTGTGATGCAACGATGCCACACAATTCAATAACTAAGATTGATTGAAATACCCAAAGTGGCCTCAATGAGCCTTTCAGCATAATCAGCCCATCCACTTACCGATGAATCCTTTATAGCTCTCTAAAAGATTTCAATCGACAATTAAGCTAAACCTCTTTTAATGCATTTTTTTTCCTTTGTGGTTTTCTTATGTAAACAAGTCCTTACTAAGTGTTAAAACTAGTGTTGCATGGATATATGATTTTGGATGTTCCACTAGTGTTGCAAAATGTTGAAATTTATTACTTATTTCTATCCTCATCTTTTAGATGGGTGTTAAGATATGATGTATACCAAACCTGGAAAAAAAACCACAAATATCATTAAAGAGACAAAAGAAAATGAGTGTGTGTACAAGCTATCAAGGGGAGTCTTGCAGACCATGGAGATCCAAAGGGAGTTTTGCGATGTTATAAAGCATGTATTTTGTAAAATCAAACCATAGTAACATGTATATAGAATGAACCCATTTGATGGGTAGTCCTGTTTTGATGCAACATCCATTTCAATTACAAAGAAACAAAATCTTCACAACTCGATTTGCATTCCAACAAACCAAGCCCAAAGCAATTACTCTTTGGAATTCTTAGACAAAATGTGTGAAAAATGAACATTCTTAAGTATGGGTTGTGGATGATTAATCATTTCCTTATGTATGTACATTTGTCATTTAAGAAAATCCCTTTGCTTATAGACAAGAAAAAAATTCAAATATTGTTAACATAAAAAGTTGTAACTTAAAATTCACCTTGATTGAGATTTTCCTACCAATGAATTCCAAAATCTTCCTTTAAATTATTTTTTTTTACAATTTTCAAGCTTCCTATTTATTTTCCTTGTGGTGCTCAAGGATTGGTGTAAGAGATTAACATTTTATACTTTGATGGCTAAGAAGTTTAGTATTCCTATATTAGCTCCAAAATATAAAATTGAACAATTTAGTGAAAAGGAAATAATTCCATTAATAATTTTGGAAATATTATTGGGTTAATTTCTATTAATAATTCCTTAAAATTATTTTAATTCCAATGATGAAAATTTGAGGAGTTGATATATGTGTGATTTTGCATAATCTTTTGTAAGCTCTTAAATTCTATTGTATGGTCATCCTTGGACAATTCCAGGGACAATTCTACAAATAACTCATAACTACTTCATCATTTCCCAACTTAATTACCTCATTTTTTAATAACTACCTTATTCCTTTCCCCTACCCATTGATAGGGATATGAAAAAAAATCCTATTTCATTTTCAAGCTTATTACTTCATTCCTTTACTAATAACTACCTCATTTTTAAAATTTTTTTTTGTTAATAACTACCTCCCTCTTTTACCTTACCCACCATGGATATAATCTTTAATACCATTTAAATTAAATTAAGAATTGATATAAATAATAATGAGATATTGAAAACCAAATGGGACATGATAAGAAAAAAAAGGTTGCTTGTCACTGGTAGTGTGCAACAATGTGCAACCCAAGTTAATAATATAAATGAATATTATTGTTATTCCCAAATTTAATAGTATTTGAGTTTAATACTTTGAAATATTCACACAAGTCTTACTACAAACCATGATATTCATGTACACTTAACCTTTGCCATGATCAAGTCATTATTCCAAACTAGTTTTGCAAAGATATCAAAGTTCCTAAACTTGAACCTTTTGTCACAATTTGACACATTGATTCCCAACTTTGGAACAAGTAAGAGTTTTTTTAAATACAAGGTCCACAAAAATCCATGTGATATTTAATCCCCCCCTTTGGCCAACCCACTAGTATACAAAACATTGATCCTTGTTGTAACTAAAATTTAATCCATCGTGATCCTCTACTCAATCAATGTTAACTCATTTCAATAGTTGAACATCTTCCACCAGATCTATCATTCACCTAAGACCCATGATCAAAAGAAAAATAATTGATGAAATATATATTCATAAACAACTTTAGGTTGCCTCACTTTGAGGTGTTTCATGCAATTGTTTCACTTGCAAATGAGGAAAGCAAAAAATACAATAATACCTTGGTAGTTTCAACACATGTTTGTGAAATAATTTATTAATTTTGAGAATTTCATTTTGATGAATATAATATTGTTGAAGGTTCAATCTTTTTCTTCACAATTTTTTGTTATTTAAAAAAATTCAAAATTTTCAACATTTCTGAAAATAATACAATTAGTGTTGAATTTGCCAAGGCAATAAGGTATATGTAATCCATATTGATGTTATGAGTCAAATGTTCATGTAGTTTTGTTTGTAGTCTTGGTTGTGGCTTCCAAGGAAAATAATGGGTAAATTGAACCCACATAATGGGAAATATAACAAACATTTTTTAAAAAAGGAATCATAGTTTGAAAATTTTCATTGTAGTTAACTTTTTATGTGGCTTTTTAAATAAGTAGAGAAAAGATTTATTGCTAGAAACATGCAATTGAAAGTGGATAACATCTTAAATTTTCATTATGTTATGAAATTGATGCACATATGAAAAATTCAATTGTCAATTGGAATACATTTTTAAATTGCAATTTTTTATTGCAATATTGCATGGAGAGGTCACTTTTTGTTGTTAAAAAACACCTAAGATATAAGGGTATTTTTTAGTTTGCTATGAAATAATGGTATATTTTAAATATATTCTCTTAATCAATTATAAACATCCTATTCACATTGAAATAGATTTTTTTTTTCCTCAATAAGTTGCACCCTATATTTTTTTACACAATGTTTGGAATAAAATGGAAGTGACCTCTCCAAGCTACAATGTAGTAAAAGGACTAACAAATATTAGTTTTAGTCCAAAAATTTTGATAGTTTTTTTCACATTCAAAAACACAACCATTAAAACAAAATCCATAAAAAATTTCAAGTTTTTTTACATCATGAACTTTAGATTAAATGATATGTAATTCTTTAGTAATACATTATGTTTTGATGATTATGACCTTTTTAAGTTGTACAATGTTTTTCCATTGAAAAGGTATGGTAAGAGTTATTTTTATCATTATTCAAGAATAAAAATCAAAATTTGAAATTAATGACAAATGGTGTATTGTTGTCAAATAGTGTGTTTTAAACAATATTTATAAAAATTATTTTTTTTCATTTACATAAAGACATAATTATGAATCAATTTCATATTCATGGTTTATTTCATGTTTTATTACTAAGTCCTAAATTAACTATATGTGATTTCTTGAATAATTCAATTAGTTAGTTAAACTTTACATGCTATCACTTTTGATAATATTTGTATTTCTAGTTTTGACTCTATTTGTTTATTTTGTACTATCATGGAAATGCCCAAATAGAAAAAGGCATCTCACAAAATGACAATGAAAAAGTGATTGATAGCAATATTTAATTATTGGTCCCCTACCTTAATGATGGCCTTTTGGTATGGGAAACAATGTCCTTTTTAAGAATTTTTTTGATATACCCAAAGTGGCAATCAAAAATAAAAAGATGTATAAACAATGTTAATGATCTTTAGGAAAATTAAGCCAAATCTAATTATCAACCAAATATGCTCTACAATTTATTTATTTTAATATTGTTGGCTAATCATCAAAAAACTAATATGAAAAGCTATTGGTTTTGTTTTTATTTGTTTCATTTTTGGTGATTAAAACCTTCAAAAATCAATTAATTTTCAATTTTTGATTTGAGTTCGTCATTTTGAAAAACTTTCACATGTAAAAACTAGGTTGATGGAAAGATAAAAACATTTGCATGTAAAAAAAGTTGATGGGTTGACCATATTTGTAGGGCGTGTTTGTGAAAATTAACACATTGCCATGCATGGGTCATTGATGGAAATGAAATCTTAAATTCTTCTAAATTTTTTGTGGACTAGTTGCATATATATTATTTCAAACTTCTTCCACCAATGCATGTAGGAAATTTTAGTTTACTCACAATAGCCTAGTTTAACTTAAATTAAAATAATTTAACCTACTTTAGCCTAGTTTAGTTTAATGTACTTTGGTTTAATTAGTGTATTTTAGCCTAGTTTAGCTTAATTTAACACAATTTTACTTAAGCAATTTAATTTAGCATAAATTAATTTAATTTAGCTAATTTGATCAAATTTAATGTAATTTAACTTGATTTAACATCATTGTCTTAATTTAGCCAAATTTAGCCAAATTAAAGCAAGTTTAGTCAAAATGTGCAAACAAGATGAAATGAGTTACACCCGCCCCCTTGGGTGACTACTTATTGGATGTTTATCTTAAAATATTTTTGCAATACTTTGAACAAAATTATTTTAAAAAATCTTTAAAATTTTCATCACAGTATTATGTTATGGTTTAAATTTTAAAAATTTTAAAAATATGTCATTGTCAAAAAAATTCAAATCCATTTACAAGTCTTTTTACTGCTTAAAAACACCGGTTATAATGCTTTCAAAATGTTTTTGGGTATTTTTCATTTATTAAATTGATTTCAAGCTTTTAAAATATATATATCAATTTATTGAAAATAACATTATGTGAAAGTAATTCCATTTGGAGTTCTTTATTTTATTTTTAAATGTTAAATACACAAAACCAAACATTAGTTACAATTACTTGTGTACTTGTTAATGTGACTGCACCGCAAATTTAACTAAATTTAACCAAGTTTAACTTAGTTTAGCCTAAACAACCTTGTTTAATTTAATTTATCCTAATTAATTAAATTTAGCCAAAGTAGCATAAGTTATCCTATTTAATTTTATTTAAGGCAAATTTAACCAAGGTTCACTTGAGTACTTTAATTTAACCTAATTTAACATGATTTAGCCAACTTATTTTATTCTAATTTAACATAGTGTATCTAATTATAACCTAAATAATTTATTTATCCTTTTATAGCCATGTTTAACCAAGCAAATAATTTAGCCAAATTTATCATAATTAAATTAACTTATCATAATTTAGCCTAGAAATAGTTGCACTTAGCCTAATTTAATTTTTTTGTCATGTTTAACTTAATTGAACCAATTTGAACCTAATTTGGGTTGAACCTAAGTACCTGTAGGTTACCTAGGTTTAGCCTAAAAAGGCCTAGGTTAAATTAACATAGGCTAAGGTGCTAGGTAGCCTAGTTTGAGCTAGGTAAACCAAGGTCAACTTAAGGTGACGTAAGTTAATCCAAGTTAAAAAGTTTACTGTTTAAAATCTAGTGGTAACCATATGTGTTACAGTAGAACCTCTATAAACTGATCCCCCCAAATTTTATAACCTCTCAAATTTTATCACTTCGGCCCGGTCCATCAATGGGACCAAGCAAAAAAATTATATTCTTATAACTTATCACTTTTCCTCTTTCTCGACAATTTTATAATTTTATAATTCGTTTATTTCTCGATCAATTATGGTGGAAATAATTAGTGATAGGCCTCTGTTTAAGACTATTCTGGTGGAGATGGCGTACTCTGTCATTCATCTTCACAATCGAGTCAACAAAAGCAAGATAGATGTCCTTTTGCTGTGTCCAGAAAAGCTGGAGCTTGGAAAGCATCTCCGATGCCTCCCCCGATGTGACCACCGAAAGCTCTTAGTTGTCGTCGTCATCGTCATTGTCCGCGGGCAGTGGCGATGGCTAGAATTGCTCGATGATAGCCTCTGTAATGTCATCATCGGTGGGCACGTGGGCAATTGTTTCCTCGTCAGGATAGTTGAGAAGCTTGCGGATTTCCATGGGGTTGCAATAGTGGAACTGACGAATCTACTCTTCCAATTCAACGACCAGTTCAGCGGGGGGTTCGATTTCTTGGGTGGCAGTCGCATCTGAGCGGAGTTGACAGTGTTGGAAACAATTCTTGATGGTCATTGACCGGACATCTTACTTCCAGGCTGCAATGGCGTTTTGGATGCCATCAAGGAGGTTGATTTTCTCCGGGTCTGCGACGTTGCTTTCAATCCTTGACAGCAGTTGGTTGTTGAATTAACAGTGGTAATAGGCCTTGAATGTGCAAATGATTCTACCGTCGCACGGCTGAATTTTCGAGGTGGTGTTTAACGGCAGGTAGAGCAATGTTGTGTTCCTCAACTGAATGTTGAACTTCTCCAGATTGGCATCTTTGATGTGCGCACTGCAATTGTCAAAGAGCAGTATCACCTTCCGTCCATCCATGCACCAATCAAAAGGCATTAGCCACAATTTGAAGACGTTCTATGTCATCTAGGCATTTTTGTTGGCGTGGTACTTGCAGTCGAGGTTGTCGATGTTGATGTTCTTGAAACAGTGGGGGCGAAACGATTTGCCGATGATCCAGAGTGGCAGTTTGTCAGACCCGTCAGCGTTGTAGCATACAGTGATAGTGATGTGCTCCTTGTTCTGCTTGCGGCCTTCGAGCTGTCTGGAGGCAAGCGAGTTGTTGGCTTGCATACAGTAGAAAAGCCTAGTTTCGTCCATGTTGTATATGTTAGCAAGTGCATACTGGTCCAGGATTGTGCGGATGCGTGGCAGGGACTCCTCGATGATTTTTGTGTCCGTAGCACCACTCTCGCCAAATCGACGGTGCGACCGTATCTAATGTCGTTGCTTGAATTTGGCCAGCCATCCGCTCGAAAACTCGAATTTTGGTGCGTCAGGATGTAGCCTCTCCAGGAATTGGGCAACCTTCTGGCGGATCATCTCCCTGCTGATGTTGATATTAGCCTGGTACGCCTCCACCCACTGCGCCAAGGCTTCATCCACATCCTGATACATGACCGATCGCCAAGTTTTGGTGTTCCCATTTACAGTTTCCTCTCGTGCCAGCAGCTCCGCCGAACGTTGCAGAGTGTTACTGATTGTCGCTTGTGTCACTGTCATCTGATGAATCTCCTCCAACCACTTCACCAGGGCCCTTTGACTGAGGGCTGGGTTGTCCCTCTTATATCGACAAAGGGCAATGCGTAGGGACTCCGTCAGATGGCTACGAGCTGGTTTGGGGGACTTCGCCATTGTTGGTTGCTGGTGAAGAAAAAAAACGGGTCCTGCCCTGTTTTTATGCACAAGCAGTGTAACAAAGTCGATCTACAAGTCTTTGTATTCGTTCGGCAACTAAGCTACATATCTGGGGATACAATTTGAAGCAAAAATTGGTCGTTTGTCGATTTTCCAGAATGTTCCCTGATGTTCCATCTCTACCGATTCATGTGGATCTGACCGGATTAATCAAATACTGTATTGACAAGAAGGCTCCAGAACGTTCCGTGACTTTCCAAGGAGTCTCCGCGACCTTCTGCACACTGTAGCTCAGATCTGTACCGTGTATATCTAGTTTAGGGCAAAGTGTGAAGTGCACTGGAGGGACAATAGTCCGGTTACAAGCAAGTTCGGAAAAAAAGTGTTGGACTTCATATGTTTTTCACCCTTTTTCTCTGCCAAAGACGGGTTGCCTTGATGATCAAAAATGCAAAGAAAATGGGAAAAAAGAGCAGCCTGCAGCTTTTGAACCCTGCGCCTCATAGTTCCAAACTCTCCCATAATTTATAACCTCTCAAACTTTATCATTGGCTGGCGATCCCTAGGTGATAAAATTATAAAGGTTCTACTGTATTAAAATAGATTTTGGTGCAATGGTTAGGGAGTTGAACCCCAAAGTGGAGGTGAAGGGGTTCAAGTCCTTTCACTTGCAACCCAAATACAACCTAGGTGTTTTGTGTGTGTGGCTAGCCCTAGGTGGTTTAGGCTAAGCTTTGAAGGTTAGGTTAGGTCACCTAGCCTTATTTACTCACCTTTGATTTGCACATGGCATCACATTAATTTGTCAAAAATGTTTATTTTATTATTTCTTGTTATCTTTGAATATTTGCACATTATAAGTTTATTACATAAGTTTGATAGTCATGGGTCTCTTTTGGGTTTGATAGTTAGCCCAAAAAATAATAAGTATTTTTTTTAATTTGGTTTTGGAATTATGGGTCAAAGTTTTGGATTCATTCGCAATTCAATATAGATTTTTTTAAAGGTATAATAATATTATTATTTCATTTAAATTTGAAAAAAAATAGTATTGCCATATTAATTAGTAGTTTTAGCCATTTCTATATGTATGGAGACTTACATGTCACCTACAATTCAATCAAAATAAACAATAGTAAGCATTTATTCAAAACATACTTAATTAATTTTTTGGCCTAAACAACTTATATGTTTTCACTAGGCCATTTTCATCCAATGTTTGATATGATTCAAAATATGACTATTTTGTCAAAAAGAAATGAAAAAACCCTTGATTTGTAGTAATGAATGTTCTTTAGTTCTAGCTTTTGAAAAAAAACAAACTTTGATTCCAATTATTTTTCAATTCAATAAAAGCTCTAATTATAATCCAAACTATTCAAAAAAAAATTATGGAGCTTCAATCTTGTCTAACCTTATTATTCACATTCCTAAAACTTCTAGATTTTTATTCAATAAAAAAAAAATCCAAAGTGGGCTTAGTTCCAAAGTAGATCTGATTCTACCTTTTTTTCTCTCACAATTCATTGTTATTAACCTAGGCAAAAAACGATGACAAACATAATACGAAATATAAATTGTAATCAACCAATGAGTTGAAGTAGCATCTACTTAAGAAAGTTAATTTTTTTTCATTTTGCGAGCCGGGGGATCAACAAACTTTATCCCATATGTAGTGCCCAATGTTCTACTCTTGTAGAGCATTTTCACCAACACATCATAATTTAGATGAACAATAGCATAAACTTACTAAAAACCTCGATAAAATAACTTTGGTTCAAGATTTTTCGTGCTCATCATGTTGAGGTTGGCAAAGGCCATATTGCATAATCTAAGTTTGTTTTTGATTAACCATACTTATTGATTGGTCCAAGTGGTTTGTTATTAGTAGTTTTTAGCCTTTTACAAAATCCTAGTTGAACACATTCAATGGTGGGGCTTGGGAAACAAGAAGTAAATAATCTTGGATATGAAAAATATTGTTGCAAGGTCAAATATTGAACATGGGTGGAACTTATATATAATTAACATATATAAGGTAAAAAAAAGGCAAAGCTTTCAAATAGTCTATTTTGAAAATGTTTAAAACCAAATTGTGTCTAGTGATGGGCCACTCAAAGATGCCCATCAAAAAAATAAAATTGAACTTTCAATGCACATACTGACTAAATAATATGGATAATAGTATGCAAAGAAGTGAAATACACTTATTTGTAACTTTTCAAAAAAAAAACATGTTTTTTTAATTAAAAAAAAACTTGGGTGCATAAAACACATGAACTTGTATGCAATTTGAGGATAAATTTGTATTCAATTTTGATTATAGGAAGACAATTCCCATTTGAATCTTTTTCCAATTTTGCTTTTAACTAGAAGTTGGTACTTGAAACCAAATGATGTTAGCCATAACAAGTAATTTATATGTTAATTTCAATGTCTTATCCATGATGGATGCATGGTAAATCCATGCATGGTTCCTCCAACTTCTCCATCTTCATATGTTGATTATTAAACTAATAGTAACAACCAAGAAGTCAACAATCAAAGCAATCATGTGAAAGGGTAATCATCAATTATCCTTACCACTTGCATTTCAGGATTGTTAATGCTAGATAAGAAACCATGTTAAACCAATGCGAATGTCTTTATAATTAATTCAAATGGACACACCAACTTAAGAGGCAACATGTACAAAATTAAAATCATTTATGTTGTCCCAAACTTGTTCCCTATTATTAAAACCAACCATTTAAAAGGGAACAGGGTGTTGAATAAATGAATGTTAGACATTTTTATCATAAATGTCTCATTGAACACTATTTTGAGTGTCATTGCATCATATTTTGGGGATTCCACAGTGGAAAGAGAATGAAAAAAAGGTTGTGTAAATTAGGGTTATATATCATGAAAGGCACTAAAATGGAGTTATTTGCATATGACACTAGTTGAATAATGTACAACATCACAAACTTAACATCCAATGATTTAGTAATGGTTCAATCATGCAAAGTTCATTTGTTCATAAGCTCATATGTTTTGTGCACAAATTATCATGCGTTGGAAAGCATGATTGACACACAAATAAATGTGTTAGTAGATGAAATATGAATGAATGAATGAAGTTATAATTGTGTGAAATCCATAACCAACTTTAGGGGTTGACTTATGTGTTTCTTTTCATTGCCTTAATTATATCACATATTAAATTATTTGTGTCTCATTTCATGTGTGGACATAAAGTGACCCATATCCATTTTGTTTCTATGAACCAAAAATGATCCACATCCACCCATTGAACATGTTATGGATTGAAGGTTGCTAGATATGGCCAATAATCACCTCAATACCATTAGTTATCGAAAATGGCCAAGTAGCAATCTTGCACCTCAATTATTTTTTATAAAGATTACCTTTGTTACTTTTTATAACCAATAACCTCTAGCCATATTAGGCATGGGTATGCAAATGGTAAATAGTAGAGTAAATATAATCAATGTAGTAGTTTATGAAGACAATTTTGTTGTAGGACCGCACTAGGTGCATAATCAATTATCAATTTTTGGATAAGTTTATTGACAATTGGATTATCTATGGGTATAGTAGGCTCTATTGAAAGGCATAAATGTGTATAAGGGAAAACTAAGGAATTCCTTTTTCATTGCTTGCCAAATTGTTTGTGACTAGCTATTTTACTAGTTGTTGTATGGTCTCGTACTTTCAGTTGAGTTTTCATGACAACAAATGGTTGAAGCAATGGAATAAAACCAAGGGCTAACACTTAGAAAAGGATAGGGCTTTGAGTGAAAGGAATAAAGCTCTTTAATTTAAAAAAAGATGTTGAAGGAGATAGTAGGTGGAACTAGAGGACATCAAAATGGAGGTGATGGAACTTTTTAGGATGGAACATTTGAAATAATTAGAAGCTTTTGTAGAATAACTCACTTGAGTTTTCTTTTTGACTTGCTATTTTGGGGGGATTTAAGAACATATGGAGACAAGTAGAAAGTGGGAAAATATTAGGCAATGGAAAACGAATTAAAAGAAGATCAACAAGAGGGAGGGTATGGGAAAGAAACATAGCATAAGCAACAAGTATGAGTTATGGAGAGTAGAGAAAGGTTAGGAAAGTGATCTAAAAAAATGAAAGGATCTTGTAAACTTTGGAGTTAGATATTAATGTTTTGTTTCAAAACTAAAGCATGGCGAGGGATATTGTGGGCATGTGGTGCAAATAGTTAGTAGGGTTGTTTGCAATTGTACATTTAATGAAGGTTTTGATGTTGTTTGTTGCAAGTATGTGGAAGTAGGTAAGGAAGAGAAAGGGAGAAAGACAAGATTAGGTACATTCAAACTCAATTTAAGGTTAAGTGTGGAGGTGAGTTCTTTGTGAAATGTGACCTAGAGAAAGAAAGGTTGTTAAGTTAAAAAACATAACGACAAGTTTGAGGGAATAGAAGCATAAAGACTTCATTTAAGCAAAGTGTGGGGTTTGTTAGTGTATTCATAGAAAGGAGAAACCTTAAGGAACCAATAGAAAATAAATATTTGAATCTAGTAAGTTGTGTGAAGGATAATAAACTATAAGCATTGACAACATTCCTTTGTTGGAAAATACTGACAATGACCACTATTTGATTAAAAACCAAAGGGACAAACAACGAACCCATTTCTTTTGCACCTAGTTGAAATTATGCCTAACATTTCTAGGGTTTAAGGTTTAGAAATGTTTAGGCATAATTTTAATGACACTACAAAAAATCCCAACATAAAATTGGGGTGATACATGTGACAACATGAAATATGATGAGAGTAGTCAAACCTTGTGACAAATGGAACAAAAAATAATTAATCATTTATATATTGAAATATGTGTTTGTTTGTTTGGATATGATTACATCATAATTAGATGATATTAAATATTGATAGCAAGGATTTTTAAAAATGTACCTCAACATTATAATCTTGGAAATGTACAAATGTAAAAAACTACATTTAAAATCTTTTACGTTTCATTATGACCCTATTATCCATTCCATTAAGTTTATAGTAAGTTGCATACCAAGTTTTAAGAATTTATGTGAAAAAATTATGTAATAAGTAGGTTTTTAATTAGCCAATTAAAACGTGCTAGAACTTAATTTTACCTTGGAGATTTAGCAAAATATGGCCTTTATTATGCAAAAGTTTAAAGTAATATTATAGTTTAATGTGCCATCAACTTGAAGTTACCAAAAATATAATTAAAGTCTTACTTTCATCTACTTGAAACCAATTCGAGACACCTATTTGCATTTACTTGCATTTTTGAAAATCTCTTTAAATGCATATTAAAAACATGAAATAAGATATTATTATACTAAAGTCAAAGAACATAAATTTCATATTGATCATTAAACAAAAGAAAATTCAAAATTTTATTTTATGGCTATTTTCATTCAAACAGACAAGGATCATAAGTTGACCTATTTTAACATGCTTGCACCCTACCCCCTTACAAGTTTTGTCTAGAGACTATTTATAGATTGTTGTGTGGTTCTATGTATTGCATAATGTATGGCCTCCACCATCAATACTTTTCCTACTAAAGGACAATTTTTTAAAAAATGTTTTGTTGTTCCCCACCAAGTTTGAAGTTGAATGCACACCCTTAGGGAAGCAGAAATTAATACCTACTGCCATCCTACTTTTTGACATTTAACAACAATATATTATATTATATTTATTTATAATACATTATTCAAACCTTGCATAGAATTGCACAATATACATGCCCATATAAAGTTCATTAAGGAATATTTAATGTCTTGCACTATAACCTTCCCATTGTGAGGCCTTAAGCTTTGCTTTTAGTACCATAAAAAAATCCTTGATGTATTTTTTTTCCACATTTGTCATTTCATGATTCTTGAACCAACAAAGAAAAAATAATAATTATAGTGATCATTTCCATTTCCAGAAAATGAATTAAAAGTGTCCATTCATGGTTGGGTTACCCCCTAGGAATCATACAAATATATAAAATTATTTTCATTATCTACCACAAACAAAATGTACATTGGACAAACTTAATTGGTTGTATCCACAACTGGGGTACCAAAAAGGAATATTGACCTATTTTTAAAGGACTAGAAAGGACACCTTTGGATTTTTTGTTTTAAATTATTATAGTAATAATGGATTGTTGTATGTTGATAAATAAAATGATGTTTTAAATTCATAAAAATATTTTTAAATAATTTGAATATTATGGAAATGTCATTTTGAATGTTGTAAACCAACAATATCAAGTGTTTAAATTGCACATTTTAAAAAAGGAATCAAAAGGAATGTATTAAGTCATACAATTGATTTCAAAAAAGTTTTACAATAAAACATGCCCCCTTTTATGAAAATACATGTTCATTGGATGAACTTGATGAAAAATTAAATTATACAAAAATTTGAAAGTCTTGAAATTTTGAAGGAAAGGGCTAAAGGTAAAATACTCATTTTTTAACCATTTGGCAAAAAACTTATGCTCGATGGGTTCAAAATGTCTAGCTTTATGTGCACATTACATGTGCAAGAAGTAATTTTACCAAAAAATATGTTTGCTTGTCCATTGAAATCCATTTTGGGATTTTCTGGGATTTTCTAACATTTTATGCATTTATGACTATAAACCAAAATATTAATACACATTTATGTATGAATGTGAAAACTCACCATTGGATCACATGAATTATCTTAATTTAAACTATTCAAGTATTGATGTTCGATAATATATGCATGGGAAAAATACCACCACCCCACAAAAGGGTATTTTTTGGTCTTCAAAATTATCATATTATTTATGATATAATCAAATGCATCCAATGAACATTGTTAAACATAGATCTAAGCTTTTCTTTATTCATAAACAAAAGTTGAAGTCAATTGTATTACTTAGGACATTCCTTTTGATTCCTTCAATAAAATATTATAGTTAAAACAACTAGCATAATTATTTTGGAAGATTTAAAAGGACACTTATGTAGTATCCAATATATATTTAGATAATTTTATTGAATATGACATTATTCTAATTGTAGGCACACAATAATACATTAATAATGATTATAACATGGTAAGTATTTTTTAAATCCAAAATTTTTGCAATCCCTTTGATTGTTAGAATGTCTTTTGGACTACCCCAACCATGAATGGACCAAAAAATTAATTTAGTTCAAGGACATTAAAACCCATTTTGAATAGAATAACTTTGGGATAGATGAATTTATAAAAGGTTTAATATTTTTCGGCCAATGGGATAAGGGTCCATTAATCATTTATGAGTAGGTAGGGAATGTAAATGCTTACTATGTAAATATGTAAAGCATTTGCAATTGGTGGCCACTAGGTAAGTAGATGCATGTACATGGTTAGTACTAATTTTGGACAAGGAGTTTCATGATGAATTCCATTAAGCATTCAAATCCAAGTTTGGGTCTAAAGAGTTGAATACAAAATTTTAGATTTCAATCATATATAATTTACACATTACACTTGAATTATGTCATAGACTCAATTCACATTTCAAGAACTCACTATGAAAAAAAAGGTGTTTTGTAATTGGCCTTGCAACTCAATTTTTGAATTGTAAAGGACACTTGCAATTCATTATATTTATGTGCCATGATTGCTCATGAACAAGTTGCATGAGTTGTAACTCACTGTATATATGTGCAATTCATTGTAACTCAATTACAACTCTATCAAAATAATTCATTTTCAACTATTATGCAACTTCATCATAATTGCACCCATGATGTCATGTGACATCATTGATTGTCATCCATCTATTAAAATTTGACATGTGGCATTATGATGATTTTTTGACATAAAATTTATTTTCTTTTCGAAATATGATCTCCATCATTCATTATGACTATTCCGTGGTACCATAAAAAAAATTGCCACATGGCATATTAATTATATTTTGGAATAAATAAATAAATAAATATACCTATTTTAATAACTAAGTAGGTTGTACATAACCAGGTTATAGATAGGTAGGTAGGTTGGTAGGTCTTAAGACTTACATACCTATGTATTCACCTAGGACCTACCTACCTACCTAGGATACGTAGGTGGAAAAAAAAATTAAAATCCATGAATTGTTTTTTTTTAAATTTATGTTTTACGTTTAAATTAAGTTTTTTTGAATTCATCCCAAAATGACATTTGTATTTTAATGTGAAAATATGAGTGAACAAACTTTGTAACATGGGATTTGAAAAGAAAACATGTGGATTAAATCATTTAGTTATTCTTTAGTTGTAAATTAAGTTGCAATTGAATTGCAACTATAACACTTAAGCACTTAGGGTAGGCCAAATATAAGGGGAAGGTTCCATTGTTTCTAATGTTCAAAAAATTTGAACCCTTCTTATTAGCACCTTTAGGGCATTGAAAATTGTCAAAAACATAACAAAATTGAGAAAATTATGGCCCCCCAAAGTAGAGGGGGTCAAAAATTGAAAAAAACAAACCATCGAATGCTACAAAGGCCAATTCCCAAACACTAAAAAAATCCTTGTATGTTGCTTTATTGATATTAAAGTTCCAAGATGATTTGTAGAACTTTAGGTGGCGCTCCTATAACACTTTAAATTGTTAAAAATGAAATAAGAAAATTATGAGGTTTGAAAGTAGGAGGGGTCCAAAGAGAAGAAAAAAAAGGAAAAAAAATGTGTTTTGTAAGTTGGAAAGCTTATTATCTTCTTGTTATTTTTTCATTATTCCTTTTCCTTTACATTTCAAAAATGAATTTTAAAGTTTGAAGTAACGCTCCCATAACATTTTAAATCATTTAAAATGAAACACATATGATGAAGATGTAAATAACTAATGAATATGTATATTTATTAAGTTATAAGTAATTGTATTATGGTCATAACATAGCTGAATAATATTACTTTAGTAGTGGTGCAATAGTGGATGTACTAATTGTATCAATGTGAATCATAATCGAAAACTAATTATAAGTGTACTCCATAATGGGTGGTGGAAATGTGGACATGGCATGATCGCATGTATGTACATTGTATTTAGTTGCAACATAGTTGTTGCATTTAGAACTATTCTAAAGTAGTTGCCACATGCAATTACAATGTAACTTCTAAAAAACTCAAACATGGGTGACTGCATATGTTTGTACGATGTGTATAAATTATCATATAGAAGACCCATTTTCAACTCACTTGCAACTATAATACAACTAATTGATTTTTTGATGTGACAATTTATTTATCAATACATTGTATTTTTAAGGGGATAGTTGCACATTAGTTGTAATACCCAAAAGATAGTTGCACAATAGTTGTATATGAAATATTTTTTGAGTTTTAGTTGCAAGGTAGTGTGGGTTTAATAGATGTGATTTCTCATAGTGACTACTAAAATATTTTTAAAATCATAAAAATATATTTAAGAATGAAAAATTATATTTTGTAATGGAAACTTTTTTACACCTAGTGCCCATTATAAACCCAACATACATAACATGGGCCCAAAGTGTGTCCAAACATCATCCATTTTATATATAAAAAAGATAAATTAGGCCAAGGGTAGCTAAGGGGAAAAAAAAGGCAACACAAAAGTAAGTCGTGTAATAACAACTATGTGCACATATAATGTTGGTGCATTACTACATTTATTAGTGATGACTAGCTAGAACTCTTCAATTATTCTAGTCAGTAACCATAAGAACAATCAATCTTCTACACCATGGCAAAGGTTTTACTTATAAATATTTTCACATATTGTGTGCTCAATTGGGTTTTGGAAGGGTTTCTCTTTTTGTTTGTGAAAAGGTACAAATCTTCACCCATGGTCATTATTTTCTAATGACCCATTGGTTTGGATCCATAAACCTAATAAAAACATGGTAGAGCCCCAAGTGGTATTTTAAAAACCATCCAACATTGGTTAAAACATAGTTTATCAACTTGCTTAATTACTTTACAAAAATGTAACCAAAAAATGTTTCACGTCCACATAATCATAATCACACTTGCTCCAAGTGTGAACATGACCTTAAGGATAGACCAATTGTAAATTTTTAATAAAATAATTTCCCATTAAAAAAATTATTCAAAATTTAATATCTTTCCCATGTCATGTCTAAAAATTATAAGATCACTTCAAGAAATCCACTCATCAAGGGCTTTCTAACATTATTACAAACTTCCCCTAATTTCCTTAATTTTTTAATTTTTAATTTTATTGAATTTTCAATGACAATATTATTCAATATTCAATAACCCTTACTGTATAAGTCTAAACATTACCAACTTACCCCAATGCACCCTTACTCATTGAGGGTTTTCCAAAAATACCAAGAATGTATCAAGTGGCACAATGGTTTGATAGATCTAAATGTGACAAACAAAAGTTAAAAACAAAACATGCAAAACAAACAATAAACTTTCCTTAATAAAAAAATTTACTTTTGCCCTTTCTCAAGATTGACATTCATGTCCGCATTGATCACAATTACTATTGTGTCCACAATTTCAATTTCATTAAAGATAAAAATAAATTATCAACATGTTTACCTTATACAAAAGGTATAGATCATAATTTTTTTTGGTTTTTAACATAAATGGGTAAAAGCACACTATAATCAACCAAAAATGGTAATTCAAGATCGTATAAGAATCCAAATCTATTGTATTTTAAATGCAGTGAAATTGGACCCCAAATAAAAATGTTTAAATGATATTAAATTAACATTTTTTTTCCATATCCAAATACATACCAACTTAATTTAAACAATTTTGAAGACATGTCCAAAATATTGGTCTTTAAAAAATCAATTTAGTTACTGAAATGAATTTTACAAAATTATGTCATTATTAAGTTTCCATTTTAAATTTTGAAAGAAAGAAAGGGCCTTTTTTTATTTGATTTTTTCATCTTAAGTGTTATGATACTTCAATGTGTGGTGGTCCAAAGTTATAGGCATGTATTTCAACTCCACTAGAAGTAAAATGTCCATATGGATGGTTGTTTGGACTATGACTTTAGATGTACCCTACATTGCAAAGTCCACCTTGGATTGAACATTGGTTATTTTTGGTAAAACTTCCAAAGTTGGGAATGTTATAGTATCATTTTCAGTTTCTCATTTCCCTTTTGTTATATTTTTCAAGGGATTTGAGTTCTGTGAAATAAAATTTGATTAACCCAAAACAACCAAAATTGTGACTTCCAAAAAAAACCATCGTAGTGTGCTTTCACTCAAATTTACTTGGTGAATATAACTAGTTAATGTATCAAAAAGGTATGGTCAAGTAGCGGAAATTAAAATATGTAGATAATATGTACAATATGGCACCGTGGCAATAAGGGCAAAACAAATTAGTTCTCATTTTAACATCTAAAACTATGAACACATGGCATGAAAGATATTTTAAAGGAAAAATTAACAAAGACAAAATGAAAGGCCTTGAATATTTTTCAATAATTGTACTTTCAAAACATTCATGTAAATGGTAGAAAATCCTACAAAAGTTCCAAAGGTAATTAATATGTAACAATCTTGCTAAAGGTGTATTTTGTGCAAGGAACAAAAATGTGGAAAGTGAAAAAAATGCACAATGAGTTGAATGCTACAACTAAAACAAGTCCATCATGATAATTAAGTACATTGCAAATATTGAAACATACATTTGCTTCAAAATAATGATATTGATATATTTTTGGATTTACCCACCTTTGGCTTGCCTAAAGAATCAATATCCATCCCAAGTAAAGGTAAACTTATAATAGGTATATAATAGTGGAATGAGTAAGAAGATCACCTATGTAAGAATTTTGATTTTTAACCATGTTTTTTTAAAAATTTATTTCATTTGTCATATTTGCTGTCTTTCACTTTAATTTAGCTCTTGTGGGGGCATCTTTGGTGTCATCTTTTTGCTTTTGTTTGAGGTTTGATGAATGTGCCTCAAAAGCTCTGTTTTTTTTGTTGCAATGTCTTTTGGCCTGCATTGAGATTTCATGAATGCTTCGATAGCTCCACTTTCCTTTTTCATTTGGCTAATAAGTTTTCATCATAGTTTTTTTGTTTAAGATGTTGTTTTGTTTTTGTTGAGGAAGTTGTTTTATTTTGATCTATGGTTTATTAAGTCAAAGAGCTTGTATATTTTTGTCTTTTCATGCTAACATGACAAACAACCTTGTGTTTTTGTTTCTTCTTGATGATGCAAGTGTTTGTAGTGTGGCTTTTCCTCTTCAAGCACATTCTTGCAACATTTGTCTTTTTTAGTGTTTCTTGTTTTCTTTAAGCAAGTTTGGGAACATCTATTTTTTTAGTCTCTCATCTTCTTTGAACAAGTTGCAACATTGTTTGCAGAATTTCAATCCATTAGTTATTTTTTCCTTTTTCTTGACAATGTTTGCAAAACTTCGGTCATTCATCTTCTTTTTCTTGTTGACAACATTGTTGATCTTTTTCATTGTGTGCCAACAAATATGTCTATTTATTTATTTTGTTGATAATCTTCCCTTTGTTGTGTGGTGTGCTTGTAGTGCCATTGCATTGTTCTCTTCATCTTTTGTGTTAACATTGTTTCGTTTGTTTCTTGTGCCAACATCAATGCTTTCTTTTGTTATTTCATCATGGCAATGCAAGCTCTTTCATCACTTGTTTCTTCAACCTCTTTTCCAAAACAAATTTGAATTTCAAATTCGTATGTCTTGTGAATGTGTCATTGAGTTGCCTTGTTTTTCTTTTGAATTTCAAACTTATAAAGAAGTTTCGAGAATAGTTAAAAGATTTCTAGAACATATTAAAAGAAAAAAAATGGTAAAGAAAAGAAAATGTATCTACAAGAAAAGAATAAATTAAATTAAATTAAATTAAATTATTTTTTTGAAAACAGAACCTAACAAAATTCGTAAAGGTCATGTTGGCCATTGACCAAGATCTTTCTAGGGTCGAAAGTTCCCACAAGAGATTATGCTCTTACCTTTGATGTACTATGGAATGTGGCGAGTCCATTATGGTGAGCCAGCGTTCCGTTAGGTGATAACAGGTTTTACCAGGGCATGTTCTAGAGCATAACCAGTGTTCCCCAATGTTGATTCACATCATAACCATAGTATTCCCCTTGGACCCTTTGATTCACATTAGAAGTGAAACTGGCATAACCCTAAACCTAAAAAAGATGCCTGAATAGGACACCAAAGCTGGTTACACATTTTTAATGCACAAGTAGGGGTTACATAGAGTTGGATAGTCCAAGGCCTACCTAGAGCTAGGAGTATTCTGCCCTATGGTTGGAAGGTAGGTAGGGAATCTAAGAGAATCTAAGAGATTGCTAACTAGCTAGGCAGGTAAGTAGTAAGGTAAGGCAGCTAGTGGCTACTAGGTAGCTAGCTACAATGTGAATGGTTAATATGGTAGTTAACTCTAGAAATCCAAAAGAGCAAAGAAGGTTAGGGTGAGTGTGTGTGTTCTAAGAAATAATTGGACATACAAAAGGGTATTTAGTATTTACTCTACTTACCATAAGAAAATTGCTTGAGTGGGTTTTGGCCCCTTCACTTCTCACCCCCCCCCATCTTTCAAGTAGGCAAGGCAACCCTTAGAATTTGGAGCTTGTTTGCAAAAGCAATAGCCACCCATTCAGACTGAGCTGCTGACCATTGCACTTGGTTGATTTCAGCTCCAGCTGAATAAGCCAAAATTGGCTCCAGCTCTCTATCTGGTTGTTTTGCTGAAGTATCCCAAATTAGTGCCTGGCACCAAAAAAAAATTTCAAAAAAATCTCCAGTTTAAAATTAAAGTTTTTAATAAAAATTGGATAATAAACCCCAAACACACCCCCCCCCCCCCCCCCCACAACAACAAATAACCCAAAAACCAAAAAAAAAACAAAAAAAAAAAAAAAATAAAAAAAAAATCCCCATTTAAAAATAAAATTTTTTAAAAAAAATTGAAAAAAAACCCCCAACAACCCCCCCCCCCCCCCCCTCAAAAACTATCTTATCACCAAAAGAGGTTAAAGTAACAAAGAAGGTGAGAACTAGCTCAATGAGAGCTTGTCAAAGTAATGATTCTTTGATCAAACATGATTTGTCTTTCCAAAATGAGCTAACTGGGTGAGATTGTTCTTGACAGTTTGTGTCCAAAGTGTGTTTATCAAAATAAATTGGACTCTTTTTGTGGGTCTGACTTTCTAATGGTATTTATCTTTAGTAATGATAAATGTAAAGCAATGGGAAAAACAAGTTAGAAGAGTGATTTCCTAAGGAAAAAATATTAAAATTATATATATATATTGGGGGTTCTTCTAGATTTGTGTGATGAGCAGCTCAATTTAAATTTCTCAAAAAAACAATTATGAAAATTTCAACATTTCTGAAAATAATATAATTAGTGTGGAACTGGCCCAGGAACTACAGTATTCGTCCTGGCCAAAAGATGATGAAAGAGTTACAGGTACAGAAAATTTCACTCATTACAGATTGAGTGAGTTGGTGAGTAGTCATGGAGTTTCAAAACATTTTGTCTTTCATGTTTGTCAAAATTTGAGATAATTTTTCCTTGTTCTTGAAGAGCAGGGATCCTTGTATGTCAAGTTATTACATTGAATTTTGAGTGAATTCATTGGTCTTAATGAATGGGATTTAATGATAATGTAATGAATTTATTAGTTAGTGAACAAGGACTTGTGAATTGCACCCACAATTTGTAATAGTGGGATAATATCTTTTCTAGAAAAGAGAAACATATTTATGAGTGTAAGGTGCCCTCAAAATACACTTAGAAATTTTTTTTCATGTGTTTTACATTATAAGGGGAGGCATTGCTCTCAAGGCCTTTCACCCTGGACCTTGGAGGTCACTAAAAATTTCAGATACCCACCCAACACTTTTGTTATTATGGGCCATAGTTTTTGAGGCTGCCAAGTTTTTGTAAGGTTTAGGGTTTAGAATTAAGGGCTTGAGAGTTTTAAGGGGTAGATGGAGCAAAGTTGGTGCATGCTGTGTGAGGCCCAAGCAACAGAATTCACACAAGGGTTTTAGGGTTTCAGGGGTTTAGGGTTCAAGGGTTGTACCTGGAAGTCGTCACCGACGAAGCAAAGATGGTGCTGGTGAGGCCCAAGCAACAGAATTAACACAAGGGTTTTAGGGTTTCAGGGGTTTAGGGTTCAAGGGTTGTACCTGGAAGTCGTCTCCGACGGAGCAAAGATGGTGCTTGCTGTGTGGCGCCCAAGCCGCAGAAGTCACGCATGCATGGTGGCTGTGGAGCTCGGAGACAGAAACGGAAGGGAAGCGCAGATCCAGCAGCACAATCGTGTTGGAGTGTCGTTGAACGGTAGCGAGGTAGCGAGGATCTTGCTTGTTCCAACTGAGACGGATGAGCGGAGTTTGCGGAGGTTTGCTCTCGTAAAGAATAGTGGAGTGACGATAATCTCGCAGATCAAACATGCGAACCGAGCCGTCATCGGACACAGATGCGAAGACGGGAACAGCGGCGACGCTTCCTGCAACACCACTACCCCATGCGATGTCGTTCACCACGTCGTCATGTGCAATGAGCTGTGTATCCACAACTCCCTTGTCGATATCCCAGACTGTACAAGTGGTGTCGATGCCGCCTGTCGCGACCCTCCACGGCTCCACTTCACTCCAATCGAAGGACGTGAGTGGGACGCAATACTCATCTTTTGGTCTATTGTTGAGAAGGCTCTTGAGCTCCAATTTCTTCGCCTCCTCATCGGTATCATGGATCTGCCATATGCGCAAGTAGTCTCCCGTGGTTGCCATCAAATCCGTCTTCTGGCTTTCCTTGTCTGGAATGAACATGATCTTGGTCACTGGGTAGGGGTGCTCCACTGACAGCTTCGGATTCCGATAGAACCTCCCTGTCGTCTCATCCAGCTGAACTATCTCCACCTGTGCAGAGTGTGCAGGTGTGTGCAGGAAAACTATCGTTTCTTGTAAGATTTGTAGCACCAGGGCTGCATTGGAAACATGAACCTTGCTCGCCTCAAAAACTCAAGCACCCAGCTCTCTCTCTCTCTCTCTCTCTCTCTCTCTCCCTCCCTCCGACTGGACTAAGGACATCTTCTCATTAGGCTGTTGTGATCACAGATCCTACGATCACAGCAGCTCACAACACAGATCCTGTGATCACAGCGGCTTTCCATTACGTTTTTCCAACTAGCTATTCTCACAGTCATGTCGCACCTCTATCAGTCATGCATGCTATGAATGAAACCGTGTCTCTCCGTATACAGTGACGTCAATCTGTCGTTTGCATGAGAACATGTGTTCCCAAAGTTCCTAACATGATTAATTACATCATTTTCTATGCATTGCTTGCAGCTCTCCAATGGAAAGCGACTATCCCTGCAACAAGAAAGAAACAAGGCCCTATGTTAGTGGCTTTCCATTAGGCTGCTGCTATCACAGCACACTGATTCTGTGTAAAGCGTGATCACAGCAGCCTGATGGAAAGAGACCCTAATTCTTGTGCTATTTCTGCACATGTGTCCCCAGAGTTCTTAACATGATTAATTGCATAATTTTCTAGGCACTACTTGCTGCTCTCCAATGGAAAGCAACAGTCCTTGCAGTAAGAGAGAAACAAGGCCCTATGTCAATGGCTTTCCATCAGGCAATTAGGCTGCTGTGATCACAGCAGCACAGTGTGTAACCGTCTTGACCACAGCCGCCTAATGGAAAGAGACCCTAGTTCTTCTTGTACTAGTTCTTGGTTTAGAGAGAGAGAGAGAGAGAGAGAGAGAGAGAGAGGAAACTTGGTATGTATGCGAAGAAAGTGGTTTGTGTGTGTACGTTACCTTGTTAGAGTAATCCTCGATGAAGCTGCCAACGGCAAGACGAAATCTAGTCTCCCTGCGGTTGCTCCAATTCATTCCATAGAGAGGCCAAGGTGCCTCGTAAGTATGAATTCCAGTATTTTTATTATTATGAGGATCCAACTTTGCATCAGCCGCTGCCGCGGGTCCCTTCATCTTTTCACCTGACGACATCTTCTTGTGGGGTGGCTGATCGTGCATGCACCCAATGAGTGAAAATTTGTTGAACGAACTCTGTGTACTGCAACAATATTCTTCGACTACTGGTCAGTGCTTTCCTCTCAAGATCAACAGTAGACTACGTCCAAGAACAAAAATTCTGGTAACAAGCTCAAAATGACCTCCCTCAGAAACGTCTTCCAAATGGAACAGATCTCACAAACCCAAAACAAAACCCGGCAAAAAAAACACTATCTACTCGGTACTCGACTCCCTCATGACACTGACCGGAAGCTGTTGTTAAACGACCTCCCTCAGAAACGTTTTCCAAATCAAACAGATCCCACAAACCCAAAACAAAGTCCCAAAAAACCACATAAGCAAAAAACGCACTCTACTCCCCATTCGACTCCCACATGACTGGAAGCTGTTGTTGAAATGAAGACGAAGAAAAACGATTTTGATCTTAATAGAAATTAAAACCACATGAGACCTACATGCAAAGCTGGACCTGCGGAAACCCATAAGCTGGCTACGAGTAGTAGTAGCAGCAGCAGCGATAGTTGTGTGGAGAAGACGACAAAGTTGCTAAAGTATCGAAATGAGAAATTATTAACTACGATCGATTGCGATGCAGCATTTCCACGACAAATCGAACATGCAAGGGCCCGATCTAGATACTAGAAATTCGTGTCGCAAGAAACCAAAGGGATCTCGAGCAGCAGCAACGGAGGAGCAGGAGCCTGGTGCACGGCGGAAGGAATGAGCCTGGCGCACGGACGACGACGAAAGTGTGACACCCTCTTTTCTGTTCACGTTTATCGTCCGTCAACGCACGTGTTTCTCTTTTTTTAATATTATTGTTTTGGATGGGGTTGGGTGGGCCTTCACAACTGCTCTCGTGCAGTGATTTTTTTTTTATAAAAAAAATTGGGGGGGGGGTGCATGCCGAAATTTCTCAAGATAAATAAATAAAAGAAAATTTATTCTGTTTTTTGGGCTGAGGGGGGAAGAGCCTCCATTTTTCAGAGGGAAAAAGAATCGCCAGATTTAGATGATTTTTTTGTTAAATTTTTTTTCTTCATTTTTTGTGATGTACCATGGGTGGCGATTGTCCCACAAGAGATTTAGCATGAGTGGCACTGATCTTACAAATGATGTAGCTTTAATGGTGAAAGTTTTAAAGAATTTTTTCACCCTAAAAAAAGAAAAGAAAAAAGGAGCAGAAAAAAACCGTCCCAAACAATAAAAATATGGCGAAACTTCCCTTCTGATTGGATGCAATCTGGCACCTTAAATCTCATGTCAGAGCATAAGTGGCGAATTGGAGCTGTAGTAGGCTCCTGTTGTGGGTGGCGTGGCTTCCCCCCCCACCCCCCAAGAGAAGGGCCAAATTTTGCAGCAGTTATCCATAAAGTCACCCTGTTTTGGGCCTCCTTTCACCCCC
>Ga0116229_10002522_pt1 | contig 29671 bp, 20 predicted proteins | sample S1TSphgellanicum_3_FD_87313 | JGI IMG/M metagenome (GOLD analysis project Ga0116229, IMG submission 87313) | Host-associated microbial communities from peat moss isolated from Minnesota, USA - S1T2_Fc - Sphagnum magellanicum MG | ecosystem: Host-associated > Plants > Peat moss > Unclassified...
ACCTTCTACTAACCTCCATGACCTTCCATGCTGCTCTGGCAGGTTCCGGAATGATTTTTGTTACCCCCCATATAATTTGTGTAAACTAATATCCTCCATAAACTAATATCTTCCGGCCGGTCCTGAGGATATTTGTTTAGAGAGAGTTTACTGTATGGTGATTAGTTGGTTTTTTAAAAAATCAGCAATTAAATGTAATTATTTAAATAATTAATTACTAATTATGATTAAATATTTTTAAAATTTTCAAATCCATTATAACTTCTTATTAGCATTTCATAAAACAATGAATTAAATCAAATATAAACTTTCAATAATAAAATTTAAATGATATTTTAGTTACAATGTTATTAAAATGGAGTGATAATTAATAATTGGTTATAATTACAACAACAACAATAATAATATTGTAGCTAGTAGTTAGGCTAGGCTAGTTATTTAATTATTATTATTCATATTTTAACTAATTTGGTGGAACTATTATGAACTAATATAATAGAAATTAAATAAGAAAACATATATAAAAAACATATATCAAAGTATAATAGTGTTAAATAAAAATAATTTATAAGATAATAAAATAATTTATTAAATATATTTGCAAATTATTCCAGTAATTATTATAATTTAATCATAAATTTAAAAATAAAAATAAAAAATTCTTTGAAATATTACTTATGTATCATTAGATGATATGTTGTGAACTAAAATTCATCTACATGGAAAAATAAATTACAAATGTATTGAACATATTCCAAAAAATATATAAGTATCACTATTTGATATGTTGTAAACTAAAATTGAATCTACTTAGAAATAATAAATTTTGCATGTATTGAACATACACATTATTAAGTTGACCTATATTTCAAAAAATTTAAAAAATTTATTTTCAAATTAAAGTGTAATATTTATATGCACAATTTGTTTTTAATCATATATAACAAATGAACCATTCATGTATACAAACCATTTACATGCATAATAGTTAATGAATTTTTATTGTGATTTAAAATATATATTAAAACATCATATGTATAAAAATGAATAAACATTAAAGTTCCGCAAAATTATTGATTATGTATAATTATTTGATTTATTATATATTAACATTTGATTTACAAAGAAATAATAAATTACATATATTGAACATACATTATTACAAATTTGTATTTCAGAATTTCTTTAAATTTTATTTTGAAATTAAATTAAAATATTTGTATGCACAAAAAATATTTGCATCATACATAACCATTCATTTACACAAGTAGAATTTACATATAATTTAATTTTTAATGAAGTTTTATTATAATTTAACGTATTTAGATATCATGTGTATAAACATGAATAAATATTAAAATTCCACAAAATTATTAATTATGTATCATTATTTGATATGTTGTAAATTAAAATTTAGTCTACATATAAATAATAATTAGGTGTATTGAACATGCACATTACTACAAACTTATATTTTAGATTTTTTTAAATTTTAATTTTAAATCAAAATTTATTATTTATATGCATAAAAAAAATTGCATCACACCCAACCATTCATTTGATACAAAAACAATTACATGTAATTTAATCTATTTATGAAGGTAGATAAAAAATTTTGTTTTGTTTTATCATGTTGAAATTTCCCAAACCAAATTGCTTCATGTAATGTTATTGATATTTTTGAAACCCTAATAATGAGTAGGGGTGCACTAACTTAGGTTGAAATTTTTTAGAACTATGATGCAAAAGTTATTGATTATTGAATCATTTTTCTTAATAAACATTAATAAGATCATAAATAAATTTTTTATTCAAATCCAAAGGTGTATTTGGTGTTGTTGGAAAATTAATGAAGTTTATTTCATAATTTTCATACTTAATGTGTGCAAAATATTGAATTTTGAATGAATTTTTTTTGTTGAAAATTCAAACAAATTACAAAATACTAGGTTTTTTTTAAAAAAATGAGTTGAATGTGTTCACACTTAGGGCCAACAACACATGTCATGTGTCGCAACCCCACTTTGGGGCCAAGTGTGAGAATGCAACTCACACTCCCAAAAGTGGGAAAATGAAATCTTTCGAGACTCTCGAAAACTTAGAGCTCGATTTGAAGGGTCAAATCTCCTTGCATTGGAGTGTTCTTTATATCAATGGAAAGGTCTTGAAGTGTAGATGCCCAAAATGGCCTCGCATGTGCCATTTGGACATCTACAGCCCAAGTTATGGGCAAAAGAAGGGCCGGGAGTCAAACTGTCAGTTTGACTCCCGACCACAAAAAGTCGAGAATCGACCTTTTCCCGACGTCGCCTGAAGGAGTGCGACATGACGTTGAAAAGCTCTCAAGGAGAGCTACAACTTTGGTTCAGACCTCATCCCAATCCGAGTTTGAGGCGAGGAGTTATGAGCGTCCAAAGTCCCGGGACTCCAACCTGGGACAGTTTCGGGACTCCTCCTTGGGAGTCCCGGGAAAAAGAGGCATTCGAATGTAGCCTCCGCGGTGAGATGCAGATAATACCATATGGGGGAAGGTGGTGATTTCCCCCGAGTTCGGGCCGTGGTGAGTCTTGTGTGTCCAAGTGCTAGTGACTTGTCCTAACACCCAAGGGTGTTCTCGAATGCTAACTAACCCTTTGTGATTGATTTTTTTTGGATGCAGATTCAAGCTTGATAATCTAGTCCCTCTTCCTAATCTATTCCCGGGACTTCTAGCACACCCCTCTACCCCTTTTTAGTGCTAGAAGTCGAGAACAGCCCCAAGTCCCAACTTTCCGTAATTCTACATAGTTGGACCTTCAAGTGGGTTCAACAAGGGACTTAGGAGCGCGTCATCATGTTATTTATGCATGAAGGAAAATAGTTTGTTTTGTTTTGTCTTAATGATACCTCCCAAACCATAGTGTTTTAAGTTATGCTATGGGATTTATCATCAGAAAGTTTTTAATGAGTAGGGGTGCATCAATTTGGTTTAGAATGTTTGGAGTTTTGGTGTGGATCTATCGATTATTGAACCATTTTTTCATTAAATTAAAAAAAATAAAGATTGAAAATTATATTAAAATATGGGGGCATTCTTGGTATTATTGGAAAGCCCTCACCAAGTTTGATTTAATAACGTTGATTCCATAATTTTGAGACCTAAAATGTGAACAATATTATTGAAGTATTAATGGGTATTATTGTTGGAAATTCAAACATGTTATTTATTGTAACCAAAAAAAAATTATATTTTCAATACATTAAATTTTTCATGGCTACATGTTTTTTTTTTTAACAAGGAGCAATGAGCCGTCTACTTTACCTTGCTTGCACCCTATAACATTAAAATTTAATGTAAATGTTGATTAACATTAAATACCTAGCTGTCATATTTATAGTATACTAGAGAGAAAAGGTTTTGAATAATCAAAATGCATTGACATTCATGAAGCTTGAGGAAGGTCTTGAGGTGGATTGAACACATATTATGTTCAATAATATGTGCAATGAGTTGGATAGGTGGATTAAGATGTAGTCCAAGATGGAAGTGGATGGGAAACATGAGGGTAAAAAAGAAACATGTTATTTGGCATTAGTGTTGGAAAGGTTGTTCAAATATATGTTTCAAAAAATTATGAAGTTGCAAAGATGAAAATAAAAAAAACTCAGAAGAATACAAAAAGAACCAAAGAGGAAATGCAATAGGTTCTAGATAGTAAAATAAGAACATCAAGAGGATCTCCCAGGACCTTGGAGAAAAGGAAAAACATAAGTGAAATTGGGGAAGGATCAAAACAGAGACGGAAGTTAGGGAAGGATGCCATACCACATCTAAATTCATGAGAGGAAGTGTGAGACAACTTGTAATCATAGCTCTAGGAGTAATTACACGTCACGTTCCTTCCAAACCATAGAAGGAGAAGGATTCAGGGCAAGAACAATAGAGGAAGGAGTAGATGCAACAAATGACGCTAAAGTGGAGTTGATCACCTCGATTAATAGCAGCATTGTATGAACACACACAATAGTTAGAACATGATGTAGTCGATGAATTGTATGATTATCATGCACATATGGAGGTGTGGATGTCTTAATGGATGTTTAACTAGAACAACCACAACAATCTCGAGTACCACAGATGGTCTTAACAAAACCATCATTTACTAAGTTTAAACCGGCTATAATACCAATACCACAAAAATGGCAACTAGAGAAGCAGCAGAAACACACACACACAATCATTTTGGGAAAAAAATCGCCAACTGGCTAGATTTACCCCCACAATTAAAATAAATAAAAAATCATGCAGTAGTTGAGTTGAGCCCTGTGGCGTTTATGATGGATGGTCGATAATGGGGGTGCTCATGGCATGGCATCGTTGGCGTGCAGGCAGGGCAGAGGAGAGAGAGAGAACGCGAGGGAGGGAACATGGGTCACGCAAGAGGCAGGGGGACGAGTGAGGGGGAAGCGGGGGGAAGCTGGCTGCGCAGTGCGTAGTGGTAGCGGTAACAACAACAGCAGGGCAGGGCGGCGTAGGTAAGTATCATTCATGACAGCCGCTGCTGGCCTCATTACTACAACACTTTTTCGCATTAAATCTCCCGCTGCCCCCGCCCCACCCGGTTCGTACTCTTCATCGTTGCCACCAATCCCCTCTCTTCTGCAACAGCACCTGCCTACACTCTCCACACGACTCTCTCTCTCTCTCTCTCTCTCTCTCTCTCATTGCCGCGAGGAAAGCAAAGCAATTGGTTTCCGTGTTCTAAGTTTTATTGCAGTCTTTTCTTTCTTTGTGGGTTTGTTCTTCCCATCATTCATTCTCTGACACTACTACTGTGCTGAGCTTCTGGTTCCTTAGCTGTCCTATTTCGAGTATCCACTACACAGGTTGTTTTGTTTCGTGATTTTTGGCTTGAGTGTTTTGCATTTTGCATCCAAGTTTGTGTGTGTATGGTTTTTGTGTGTGTGGCTCGATTCTCGTTTGCTGTTGCTTTGCTTTCTTGTTACTGGGAACCTTGGTCATGTGTGGTTCCTCTGTCGGCACCGCAACAATAGTTCCTCCTTCTCCTCATCATCATCCTGAGCTGTGTGCGATCGGGTCTGCTGGTGGTGGTGGTATCTATCAGCAGTAATGGCAGGGGGAGATATGACATCCAATGGTAACAACTTACCCATCGAGAAGCTGGAGATCAGGGTACAAGAGCCGGAGCTAGTGCATCCGGCTGAGCCAGTGGAGCATCAGGTGTACTACTTATCAAATCTGGATCAGAACATAGCAGTACCCATGAAAACGGTATGGTTCTTCAATGGGCAAGAAGATAAGAAGGACCAAGACCCTGCCGCCGTGCTCAAGGAGGCATTGCGGAAGCTGCTGGTACATATGTTCTTCTTGGCAGGTCGGATTGGGTTGAGCCCAGATTATAGACTACAGATAGAGTTTGAAGATCAAGGACTTGTGTTCGTTGAGGCCGTTGCGGAGAAGCATTGCATCGCGGAATTTGGAGATGTTTCTAGACCGGCTCCGTTCATGAAGCAGCTAGTGTATGAACCTCCTCCTTCTGAAAACATTCTGGGGAGTCCTCCTACGTTTGTTCAGGTACGTTACCCACCCCTCCATGCAGCAGCTGATGACTTCGTGAGGAGAGTGAAGAGAGGAGGGTGAAGAACGTCCCAAATTTGTCTTTCTGTTTGTCTGCTGCAGGACAGATGCAGCAACGTTCGTTTCTTGACGAGGATGTCATGAGTTCTTTTTGGGTTCCATGCAGGTGACCAAGTTCAAGTGCGGTGGGTTTGCATTGGGTTTGAATAATAACCACTGTACACTGGACGGGCTAGCCGCACATGAATTCATTTGCTCATGGGGGAAACTTGCACGGGGGCTGGAGATTACGCACTCGTTCAGCATTGATCGATCTATGTTGAAGCCTCGGTCACCACTCCAGCCAGAATTCTCTCATGAGGAGTTTTACGATCTGGAGGATCTGTCCACGACGAATGACTCTTTCTTGAGCATCAACCCAGTACATGGTTCCTTCGAGGTGAACCCCAGAGACATGGATGCTTTGAAGAAGAGCATCTTGGATGAGGGAGAGGGGGTGAGCAAGGTTACTACTTTTGAGGCTCTCACTGCATTCACATGGCGAGTGCGCATGAACTCTCTAAACCTAACCCCTGCACAGAAAACAAGGGTTTTCTTCAGTGTAGATATACGCAAGAAGTTGTCTCCTCCTCTTCCTGAGCACTTCATGGGCAATGGTATTGTGCTCACTTTTGCCACCACCACAGTTGGGGAGCTCTGTGAGAAGCCCTTGTCATTCGCAGTGAAACTGGTACAGGATGCCATTGCCTTCGTCACTGACAAGTATGTGAGATCTGCAATTGACCACTTTGAAGCAACTCGCGCAAGGCCAGCTCTTGTGGCTTCGTTTGTTGTTACCAGCTGGTTAAGACTCCCATTCCACGAAGCTGATTTTGGGTGGGGACCAGCTGTAGCCATGAGCCCAGCCAGCTTACCTGATCAGGGAGTGGTTCTCTTCATCTCGTCTGGGAAAGACAGGAAAAGTGCCACTGTGATCCTGGGACTTCCCACTTCCTCAGCTATGGACAAATTTGGAGTGGAATTGGACAAGGCTCATGTCAACTGACTGACAAGCTTCAGCAGAAAAATCATCCCATATTGTCTTTCTATCTTTCCAACTTCAAAAAAGGATCCCTGAATTCCTCAGTAGCATACTTACAGTATCTCTCCTCCATCGTAGATGATTTTTTGTTTCAAGGTCCCTTTTCTGTAGGTTTTAGGGTTTGGATTGAACTTGTTTTGCTTGCCTTAAAAAAGCAACACAAGGCGAGTTTGACACACTCATAAGGTTTATATGACCCTCATTCATTGTCTGTGTTACTTACAAAAGGTGTTGTTGTGGAGTTTTTTCCCTCTGCAATTTCTCATAGATTTATGTCTGCTTGCCCTAAAAGTGGTGGGTATCAGTTATCGTCATCAAATGATGCTAATAACATGCTTGCCTTTTAAATGTTCCTCCTGTCTTCAGCAGTATTATAGGTTTATAAGACAGATTGTTTGCTATATCTGTCCAACATGTCAAGCAGTTCTTTTAAGATTGATCTTTTGTAGCTCTTCACCATTTGAAGACAATTGTTTCTTTCCCCTGTACACAGTTTGTTTTGCTGAAGGTTGATGATTAACCAGAGGACATCCTTTTCACGTCTGCTCCTGGACTTCCAAGTTTGAGAATTCATTGTCACTCTGCAGCTGTTTTCCTGCAGACCACTTTGCAAGGTTTCTTCAAGAGTTAACTTGCTTACTAAATAAGTTTGTTTGAAGTTTGCAGTTTATCTTAGTTTTGGGATTATATTTAAGTTTACAGGTGCATTGCTTTTTGCATATGGGTGACTGCTATTTTGTCACTTAAGGTTTGTCCTGATTACTGTGATCCATCATGGTTCATCATCTTGGAATTTAGGGTTTGGAAATGATGGTCCACCTGTGAAGCCAGCTCAGAAACAGCAGGTATATGTTGTCATTGGGTTCCATCAATCTCTGAAGAATTTCCCTGTGCTGCAGTAGCAAATGAAGTCTGTAAAGGGTCTCCTGTTTCAGAGAAGAAAATAGAGATCACCACTTGAGGGTATCAGCCAAGTATACATACCTTCGTCTCAGCTAAACATCTTATCAGCAGTGTTGATTCAACACGTTGTAATTTAATTTATAGAAAGTTAGCATGAGGATTAGACAATACTACAAATGTTTCAAAAGCCTTTTTTTGGAAAAGGATTATAAAGGGATTTTCCAAATACGGAACAAATGTTATGGACATGTGGGCTGGACAAGAAAAAACAGATTGTAATAACAGATTGTACCGACAGTAGAATCCATAAAACTTTTGCCCTAAACTCCAAAGTAGACAGATGGCTCCATAACTGCACTCAACAACCAACACCTTTGGGGACAGCTTCATAATTGCTTGGCCACACCTGTACAAACTGGCTATTCAGTTTGCACATGCTGCTGTTGCTGCCCTTCGTAGCCTGGGGAAACTTGGAAGGTACTGTAAAAGCTTGAAGGGTCCGCTGTTTGAGGTTTATTTGCACTTTTGATGTCCTCTTTGGAAATTCAAGACTACCATAGCCTAGGGTCAGTTGCCACATGGTCAAAATGAACAATTATTCTTTTCAGAAAATAATTCGCTTATATATATGTGTGTGTGTGTGTGTGTGCATGTATGTATTTCATGATCTACTATGATATCCTCATCCTCATATGAGGAGTGAAATTATTCAGATTGTAGGTTGCAATAATTTTGATGGTTTTCAACTCCTTAGCTTCATATTTTCATGAAAATTTGTGAAACTGACCCTAGGGTAAAGTACTTGAGTTTGTTCTTGAAAAATCCTTTCCAGGATGTTGGAACAAGCTGTTCATGGCATAATGGCCCTCTAAATACTGATTGAAGATTTGGATATTAGGGTTCAAAAGTTGAGGGCAAGTTCATTTGGTCCCTAATACCCCAGTCGTTAGGAAAAGTTTTCAAGTATCAGGGTTCAAATTGTGAGGAATGTGAATTGTGAGTTAATGTTTGATGAACTTTCATGGAACATTTCCTCTTTTAACTATTGCTGGTTCGAACTTGCCATAAGTGAGAGACTAGAGACATTACCCAATGAGCCAGCCAGCCACATGTTTGCTTTTGCATCAATTGTGCATGAGCCTAATAAATAATTTTGAGATAGAGGGCACAGGAGAAATCAACACGAAGATTGTGCAAGTAGGTAGACCTGGGGGACTCAGATCATGTATCTATAGACTCTATCATATCATCACTGAGCGGAGGCAGAAGAAAACAAAATGAAGAAATATGTCTCATGGAGTCTGGGATTGCATTGATTCTAGATGATCTGGAACTTGTGGGTTCCATGAAGTAGGCTAGATTATGTTTTCTAAGGTTTGGGCTTCTCAACACTGGTTGCCTCTGTTAATGCCTTGTCAGAAATATGGCCAACTGCTACAAATAGCAATGAAAAGATGAAGATGAGCATGAAAAACGACAAGAGAAATAAGGTTGAGCTTCTGGATGCACATTTAACAAAGTGGGTGGGTGATATGCCAGTTTATAGCATATTCTCTGGACTGTCTGGAGTATTTGGGCTTAGAATCGGGTGTGATAAAATCATTAGTTCTTCAAGTTATTATAAAACTCTTTGTGTGCTCCAGCCTCGTCCAACTGTATGCCACTTGCAGGCCACATGCACTTAGCTTGGAGAGTGCTCAACGAGATGCCCACATTGTTTTTTGTTTATTGTTTGGTGAATCTACCATGATTCTGGAACATGACAAAGGTTAGAAGACAATGCCTTCTAAAGTTTGAGTTTACACTTTGGACATGTAAGTGGAAGTGTAAAATTTTGTATGGCCATTTCATTTTGTGTAAAACACATATGTCTTACATGGTTTATGCAATCTAAAGTTGATAAAGCTTCTACCAATTGAGATTCTTAAGTGTGAAAGGTCTCGCTGTCTATACCAACACTTGTGGATGAGAAGGCTTGGATGCCTTTAAATGTAAGACTATTTGGATACAAGAGGATAGGAAAGAGTTTTTCATTTGAGGAATTGAGGTTGTCCTTTTCATTTAGCAATGGGCTTAGACCCTCCAAATTTGAATACCCTTGCTCACATGCCATAGGCCTACATGTAAAACCAAGACATGACTCATGAAATTTTGCTTTCATGTTCATTGTTATAAAATACACCACTTGTAAACTATAATCAAACTATTGCACATTATTTGAATAGATAGCACACAAAGTGAAAATGGAATATGCATATGCAAAGGGTATTGTGATCTATTTTCAACAAATACTTAAAAGTTATACCAGATGTGGGTATTGCACTTTCCATTGCCATGGAAAATTATGGTTTGCAAAAGAAATGAGGATATTATGTTTCTACTATCATTAATGATTGTGGATTTATTAACAATATAAAACAAGACCATGATAAAAGTGTATGCAATATGGCAAAGGGGTGAAGAACATTTGAAACATGTCTCTAATGAAGCATGTAGCAATGTTAGGAATTGCAAGATGACCACAATGCCATCACTTACACTTACAAAAAAATATAATTGCAAAGGAACGATGTGGGGGAACTCAGTTGAAGTACATATTTGGTTTGCGATAATTTTGTTGCAACATTGCAATTGTAAAACAAGATTATAAAATACTAGTTTTTCCCACAAAGATCTTTTTTTATAAAGAAATAATCATAAAGAACATTTTTTTCATTATATGTTTTTATTTGTCTTGAAGTCACAAAGTTCATATCAAATGATACTAACATATTTTTTAGTACATTATGTGATGATATGTTGATGATCATGATTTTTTAGGTTATTAAATGCTCTTCTATTGAAGGTCCACATAGTTGGGTTAAATGTTGTTTTTATCATTGTATCAAATTAAAGTGGAGTTTTTAAATCAATGAAAAATGGTATACCATTGTCAAATAAGGATTTTAAAGCAACCTTTATAAAATTATTGATGTGTACATTTAACAAATACACAATTATGAGTCAAATGCATATTCATAATTTGTATAACTTATTTTACTTTCTAAGTTTTTTGATCAATTATGATGCCCATGTGAATCTTTAATTCCAAACCATGTTCAAACTATCATTGGTTTCCAAGATTAAGTCCATGCTTCAATATATAATTTGTTATTATTCCCATTTAATTCAAAACATCAAATTTGGATATATTTAAATTGTGATATTCCTTTAGCATTTAGTTGACAAGTTTATACGCAATGTTAAAACTAGATGAGTTTTGATGTTCACATGCCTTCTAAGGGGCAAGCAGGATTGGGTGGTATGACAAGAATGTTAGACCTTCAATTTAGTAGACCCATCAAAATTTAAGACAATAAAAGACACACTTCAGAAAAACTTTTCATTCAATTTTTTATATGAATATGATCCTCAAGTATTGTAGTGTTTTAAAATTTAATTAAATAGAAAATATTTGAATTTTAATGTGGACAATGAATGCATAAGGAAAGCATTCTAAAAATGTGATATGTGATGTCCCCTTAAAGGCTTGCCATAAGGTATTAGGGTAAACTTTCCAATATAATGTGCTACATGAGACTTGAAAACCTTGGGCATGTTTTTTAGTTTTTTGCACTTGGAGGTTAAAGGGGCACGTGAAAGCTTTGGGATAGGATTAATACAAGCTTTCAATTGAATTCATGGACATGTGAAAATGCACTAACAAAAAAAAAAAGGTGGTTTGTGCATTTGGAACCAAATTTGGATACAAACTCACACAAAATCACATGGCCTAAACTTGGGAGGAACTACCACTTCCTCCTTTATAGTATACTTTATAATTAGTTAGAAAGGCTACATTGAAATGGCCAAAATTCTCAAAAGTCCCAAAATGGACTCCCAAAACTAGGACAAGTAGCATTTCTAAACTTTGAAGCTTCATAACTTTTTTTTAAAAAAATTTAACATCCTGCATTCATTACATTGTAGCTCTCATCAAGACCTTTCCAATGTTGCATTTCACATTTCAATTAGAGGTCATTTGAACCCTATTTTTCACTTTTTTTGACCTTACTTTTGGCCATAACTCCTAGTTAATAGTTCCAAATGAAGAATGCAACTTCACTTTTCGATATCTACACTTAAAGAGATTTTTAATCGTATAAAAAACTTTAAATTTGAACATGTTTTACCACCTTCATTTTTGTCCCAAAAATTCACAACACTCTAAGACTCCCAACTCTAAAAGTGGGACTTTATATCTAGAATCCCCAAAGTCCCTTTGACTCACACAATATGTTTAGGTGTTTTTTCCTACTTTAGTTTGTTTTTAACATGCTTCCATTGTCATGAGCATTTAGCTTTTGGTCATAGCTCATGTCCACTTAAAAACATGCAACTTCCTTCACCATGAGGAGGACATTTTGTTGTCCTTCCTAAAAGTTGGTCATGCACCCATGTTAAGGTTGCAACAACACAAAAGGTTCCTTTGCTTGTGAACACAAAAGGAATGTAATTTTTGGGTTTTTCTTCTTGAATTTTAATTGAATGAATAATATTTCAAATGTTTCTCTATTTGAATTCTTCAGTAGGTATTTGATTGGGGTAGTCACAATCTAATTACCAATTTTTAAATGTTTTGAACAAGATTCTTGAGGGCCGCAAATGTTAGGAATACAATTGTATAATTGTCCCATTTTATTTTATTTTATAATGATCACTCGGGGCCATACCCTTTGGTTTGTAGTGGATAAACATGAAAAAAACCTTTGTGTATGTGCAACTTGACACTTGAAGATTAAAAAATTAGGAATGGGGTCAAAAAATAATTTTTTAAAAAAACTACCAATACATAGTATAGTTGTCTAAATGTTTATGATTTTTCATAAGGGTGTGCATTGGTGGGGAAGACAAGACCCACATGGTCCAAGGCAATTAAAATAAAGAAAAAAAAAGTTTTACAAGGAAGTTTGTTGTGATACCACCCAATCATACTTGCGCCCTTTAAAGAGATCTTGTTTGAATATTAGAGCCAAAAATGATTTTTATGTTTGAATGAGTAGGTGGCCAATGCTACTAGCAAGGGCACGTTGTAAATTGAAGCCTTCTTATATCTTACTTGCATTGTACCCTTGCTTGAATTTTTGCAAAGCTCATCAAAGGTTGTTAAAAATTGATACATCTTCATACATGATTTCATTGTTAATATCATGTGTGTCAAGGTATTTTTATAAAACGTTGTGGGCCCTAGATGGAAAAATATGATATCAATCACTTCAACAATTTCCTAAACACAAGTAATCATTTGAATATGGGTTGGGTCACATATTTGAGGATGATAGCACACTATGTGGGACCCCTTTGGCCACATTTGGGTCTAAATTATAATATGTATGATAAAATTGCTCCAAAAATGAATTGCATTTAATTGTTAGTATCAAATTTGGTATTTGGCCTTATAATTTTGATTGTTACAAAAATAATGTTATAAATTTTTTTTGAATAAATATAAATAAAAATTTAAAGATCCATGGGCATATTTATGGTATGCATAGGTATAACAAGGCTAGTTTCTCATTTCAAATTACACTAACATCAATCTTTCATTAATAATCAAAAGAAACATTTGTAATGGATTTAAAAAGAAAGCCACCCCAATTATGCTTGTCACAAAACACTAAATGAACTTTGTTTTATGCACTTTTAGGCTTGTCCTTCTGCACCTTGTATGGTTTTGCACCAAACCACACTAGGCAATTTTTACGTTTTGCATGTTTTGCACCAAAAAAAAAATTTAATTTGTTTTGCATGTTATGTTGTACCAAGCCAAATTTGAAAGTAGCACCTTTTTCATGAAAGAAAAAAATACCAACCAATAGCATAAATTTAAACACTAGAAAGGAATAATCTTTTATTTATTTAACATATGTGTAAGGTCAAAACATGCCAAATCTTGCAATAGTAAAAACGAAGTAGTTGAACATTGTCAACCATTTTTTGCATTGGACAATGCTTGTGAAGGGGTGTTTAATGTCTTCCATGCTTGTCACCTTCCATGTGAATGTCGTTGTTTGTCAAAATTTAAATTTACCTCACTTATTATTTTTCTTGAAAAAAACTTTTTTTGGATATGAAAAATTTCAAATTCTTCACATGGTTCATAAACACTTCAAACTTCATGGAATCACATGGTTCAATAGATCTTCAATTTTCATAAAATGTATTAAATCATTTTAGTTCTTTTGGAATATATTTATGTTTTTATTAGTATAATCTTATAGGTATTTTTTTTAGCAAATAATTCTAACTCATCACATGATATGAAATCAAAAAGTGTAGTTCCTTCAATAATTGACTTTTTATGTAGTGGGATATCATCATAGTCAAAAACATTTTGAAAATCCTGTCCATAATGACATTGTTGAAGTTAAAAAATTCACCACCCAAAAAAAAATACAATGACACAAACAAATGGCATTGAATATGTGGTAATTCATTTCATAGGCTGCAATACATTTTCCATGAGTGGGATGCACAAATTGGTGCTCTATGTGTTTTATCAAAGGTGGATTGAAATGAATTTGAAAACATGAAATCCCATTCCAAATTTGTTGATCATTATGTAAAATTGTGTTGGCCAAAACCACATTGCTTTATATTTAAAATTCAAGAAACAATCCATATGTAACTATTGTGTAACTACCCCATTAGTATTATAATTACTATGTAACTATCCCCTTGGAAATATGAGGAATTAATAAATAAATTACCATATCAGAAAATTAGTTAATTATATTATAGTTGCAAGTGAATTGAAAAGGGGTATTACGTATGGTGATTTGTACACACTTCACAACCACATTTGATTTTTTGAAGAATAGAACTGTAATTACATGTGACAACTATTTTAGAACTATTATAAATGTGCCTCTAACACAAAGACTTTGTTGCAATTAATGTACAATGTACATACATGCGATCATGCCACGTATCCACATTTCCATTACCCATTATGGGATACATTTGTAGCTAATTTTACTATGATTTTCATCAATATAATTGGTAGGGCCATTAATGTGCCATTATTAAACTACTAATGTTCAATTATGATGCACCCCCAAGCTCCCTAATAGATTCAACTGTGAATCCAAATGTGAAAACAATGGAAGGATAAAAAATTGGGGCATGTTCTTTGGCTTGTAGCACTTCAAGGGTAGAGGGGCGTGCTGGAGCTCTGGGATGGGGACTAAAACGAGTGACATGTGAGTCAATGATTCACATGGACCTGCGCAAACCAAATAACAAGTTGGTTAATGCATAGTTGGAACACTTTTGGTGTAGGGACGAACCATAAGCAAACACGAACCCACAAGATTCACCACGGCTCGGACTTGGGAGAAACCACCACCTTCCCCCCTTATAGTATTATTCGTGCTTGCCACGAGGCCTACACCCAAATGTCATTTTGTCCCAAGATTCCCAAGTTAAGAGTCCCCGAATTCTCAAAATTGGGTTTTTTACGACTTTGGAGGTTCATAACTTCTTGTGAAGACCTTCGATTGAAATGAGGTTGAAAGAAAAATTGTAGCCCTTGTCGAGAGCTTTCTAATGATATGTGGCACAATACCTTCATGCAAGAAAATCAAGGCGATTCCTAACTTTTAGTGACTAGGAGTCAAATTGGCATTTTGACTCTCGGCTTTTCTTTTGGCCATAACTTATGTTTTAAGTACCCAAATGGGTCATGTGAGCCCATTTTAAACATTTACATTCCAAGAGCGTTCCAAATGATGTCCAATGATATAAGTAACTCTTCAATCCAATGAGTTTTGACCCATGCAATTGCTCTCTGAAAATTTAAGAATTCATCAAGACTCTAACTCCCAAAGTGAGAGTTCATTTGGGAGTGTGGGGGTTCATTCCCTCACGTTCTCTTACATTCCCAAGAGCATGAAATGTGACTCTTGGGCTTCATTCTTAGCCCACACCTTTGTAAGTCCTTGCCTTGGTCACGAGCCTAAGGCTAAAATTATGATAAATTATGTTACAACTATTTGTAATAATCTATAATTTAATAAAAATAAAAATTCATATGTAATATTTTATAAAAACATATTGTTTCAATAATTTGACTATTAAATATTAACCATGCATAATACATTTAATTATTATGAAATTATTAATTATATTAAATAATTCACTATTAATTTGAATAAATAAGTGTAACTTGTATCATTACCAACTTAATTTTATGAATTACATAGTGAACAATAAAAACAAAATATGTGGGAAAATCTTTTTATAGTTTCAATTCAATTTGCAACTAAAAAACAACTATAGGATTTAACCTTTTTTTTTGTTTGAATCCCATGTCACAAACTATATAAATCAGGTGTATTTTCTTATGTTTTCACATTAAAATACATGTGTCATTTTGAGATGAGTTCAAAAAAGCTTAACCCTAAAAGAAAAACATAAAATAAAAAGTAAAATTTACATGACTATTATTTAATTCACCTAATATTGTATTTTCCTATTTACTTGCCTACTTATGTAAATAAATAGGTCCTATTTTTCTACCTACCTATGTAGGTAGGTAGGTATGTAAGTATGTAGTGTAAGTATGTGTGTCTTAAAACCTACTAACCTACCTACTTATGGTTATATACAGACCTACCTAACTATATATATTTGTATATATATTTGTATTGTGCCACGTGTTATAATTTTGAACCGTCATTAACAATCATAATAGACGATGGAAATCAATACTTCAAAAAAATTTAATTAAATCTTCATAGTGTTGGGTGTCAAATTCTAATGGATGGGTGAAAATTAGTAACATTAATATGATGTTATGGTTATAGTTGTAATGGAGTTGTAATAAATTGAATTGAGTTGCACCATATATATAATGAGTTACAACTCTTGCAACTCATACAACTTGTCCAATAACACTCATAGCATAAAAATATGGTGAATTGCAAGTGGGCATTACAACTCAAAAACTAATGGGTATAAATATCTAGGGTATAAATTAATCCCAAGTATTAAAAAAATTAGGAAAAAATTATATATAAGAGATATTAATTACTAGTAGAATTATCATATTCCTATATCCCATACAACATTGTTTAGGTTATGTAAGTAAGGATGTACATAGGTTGGTATATTAATGAAGTAAGTAGGTAGGTGACTTAGTTTAAGTATGTACGTAGCTTACCTTAGCCTAGGTAGGTCAAAATATAAGAAATAGGTAGGTAAGTAACTTAGCCTAGGTATGTGGTGGCCTACCTTATCCTAGGTAGGTAGGTAGAACATAAATAATATGGAGGTAATTAATTTAGCCTATATAGGTAGGTAGCTTAACATAGCCTATGTACACAACATACATATGTAGATAGCCTAACCTAGGTATATTAGGTCTAATCTAGGTTAACCTAGGTAGATAGATAGGTAGGTAGCCTAACATAGCTTAACATAACCTAGTTAGGAATTTAGGTAGTTTGGCCTAACTATATATTACTATAGAGTGCACTAGTTGCATATTTGTTGCATACACAACTATGAGGTGGTCACCTATGCAACTAAAAGGGTCTAAAGTGGTCTACTTTGATGAAAATCACAAAAAATCATCCATGTTGTTGTTTTCTCGCACCATTAGTTGCAAAATGTTGCATAAATAATTATATATATTGGAAATTATATAATTGCAACTTTTTAATAATAAGAACATCTAATATAGTCACAAACAACAACTAGGTGCACGTAGTTACAAACTAATTGGTTATAAATTATAGCTTTTATACTAGTGTATGGAATAGAAACATAGAACCTCAACAAACTAGCAAAACCCATTTCTAAACCTTTTTCCTCATTCTCATTCAATTTTTCTTCAAGTTTTGTTTTGATTCAATTGTTTGTTTATGTTTTGTGTTGCCATGTCCATCCATTGCTATAAAGGGTATGGTCTTTATTGAATAAGGTTCAGTTCCCCAAAGGGATTTGTACTATTGAACTTGTTTTTTTTTTTTTTCCTTTGATGTAATGCCATGGAATTCCATTCATTCAACTCTCATGAATGTTGTGGCTTGTATTTTTACTTTGATGCCAATGTTAGTAGCCATATTTTCAACTCTTAAATGAATGTTATTGCCTTTCGAATTGAAATTCTTTTAAAAAGAAAACATATTTGTACCCCAATTTTGTATTGGATAGTTTGCAATTAAGCAACAAAAAACTTGAATCGCACTAAAAGTATGCATGGCTACCATGGCAATGTAGTTGTAAAAAACCATCTATGGAACTTGATAGAATTGGAAAAAAAATCACTAGGGAAACTATGTTTTGCCTTTTACTCATTATGAGCCTTAACACATGTTATTTTATGCGTTTAGTCAAGTTGGTTACCAAGTGTTTATTTTTAAAAATCTTGTCAAGCTTCTACCTTGAACCTTGATTATAGAATTATGGTGGGTCTACTACATTAATATGCATGGTGTGGACAAAGTTCTTCATATGGACATTCTTGTAAACTCTATCAAACAACATCCTCAATTATTATTTTTGGGAGATTGAATTTTTGAATCAATTATATAGTGTATACCTTAAAAGAAAAAAGATGATTGTAATCACTTCAACCTTGGATGTTAATACATGTTCATAATCACAATGTTAACTCAAGTAGTCATTTGGTGATGGAGCTTGGTGAACAAATTTTCATCATTCTTTGGTGTATAAATATAATTGTTACATTTTATATCGAATGAATGTTATTAGCTTTGTTGATTTTATGATACTCAAGGGAATGGTAAGATATTGGTTTTGATAGTTATTGTAATGTATATGAATAAATTTGTTGCTCTCAAGCAAGTATGATGTGGATTCAAAATCTAATTCATTCATACGTGAGTTATCACCACATAGGACGATGTTTTGATGGAAGAGAATGAAAGCTCATAGATGATTGTGGGTTTTTCACAAAACGAAATTTGAGTTGGAGTTCGAATATCATTGATGTTCAATTCATCTTTTAAAAATGATGTGAAGTATTGATTGAATCATGATTTAGTTACATTATATATCTCAAGTTTTCAATTGAGTGCATTGCAATTTGAAATGTTTGTGCATATATATTGACAATTGTCTATGTGATTTTGTACTTGATTCAATGCAATTCTTGTATGCCTTTATCCATTCATTTAAACCTTAAATTGTTACATTGTGCATGGTGGCAAAATCCCAATCATTCATGTGTTATTTATACAAGGTGGCATGTTAATATATATTTTGCAAAGCTATCAAATGTATAGGGATAGGCACCTAGTTGCATAGTTAATGTTATTTTGTGATTTTCAATGGTCAAGGTTTATGTAACCAAGTCACATGTTTGGGATGAATTAATTTAGGATTAACCTTTGAGACCTTAGTATAGGTTATCTTAAAAGGGAATGAAAGAAGGTTCATCTATCTTTATTTGAACCTTTTAGCACAAAATATATGTGTATAAGCATGTGTGTGTGCACACAAGAAATGCCATTATTGTTATTTTTTGGCATTGTCTATTGAAGCATGAAGTTCATTTGTTAGGGATAGGTCAATGTATAGAAACTAATACCGGACGTGAAGAATAAAAGAAATTGGGTAATCTTGTAAACATGTCTTTATGCATTTTGGAAGTAAAATAAGAGTTTGTATGATATTTCTTTTAGTGTAGGGTTTATAATTTGATGTAAATAGTTTATTACTTATATGGAAGTACCTAGGGGTTAAGTTTGGTAATTTATTTGGTGGTTGAATTTTATAATTTAATAATGACTTGGTGAATCGTCATCAATTAGTCATACTTTCAACTAATGTGCATAACTCACACATGATAATTCATAAGAGAAGTCTTTGCACAAATTAATATGCATGATTAAATTATGATGACCTATTAAAAAAATCTTTGCATAAATTAATGTGCATGATTCAATGATGACCTAGTAAAAAAGTCTTTGCATAATGAATCTACACGAATCAACGATGTGACTTATTGAGAGAGTCTTTGCATAAATTAATGTGCATGACTCAAAAATGGTGACTCACAAAATAAGTCATGTTACAAATTAATATGCATGTTGAATCACATGGTGCGCAATGTGATGTGTACGACTTCAAAAAATTTGTTTGTTTATTTTCATTTTAGTTAGTATATAAGTGCGTGTTTGGGACTTTGGAAACACCTTCGATTAAATAAAACAAGTTGTTATATGAGTGCAAAGTTTTATGAAATAGAATTGTCAAAAGTATTGAAAGTTTAGTTTTCAAAAGTTTTGACATAGTTTATGAATGTGTGGATCCATGATAGGAAAATAATGTGACATAATAGTCATACATAGAAAATAAAAAGGTGAAAGGATATTTGTGCAAACAAAAACATAAATTTCCATAATTATATAATAAACAAACATAGTTTTGGTCCTCCTGCTTGTGGTTTACAAGCTTACTTAGTTTTTGGTCCAAAACATTTTTCTTAGTTCATGAACTCATCCATATAACAATATTCATGTCTCCTCCTATTTCACTGTGTCGCATATTAATAGACCCCCAAGTAAATAAAGACTAAAAATTTGCAAAATTGAATTAGATCCCAATCCCAATAAGAAATGGGAATTTAGTGTAGGCTTTTTGAAGGAAAGAATAACCTTGGCCAAACATCAAACCCTAAGGTGTACATTTACCAAATATTAGCCCATGCCATATCCACGAGTTCATTTCTTTCATTGGAATAGTTGGGTGTTCGATGAATATATAATTTGAAAGAATTGAAGTGATCCAAAGCCTTTCATTATACCATAAGGACCATGTTATTGTTTTGGAAGGTCACCCATCTTAAAAGTAAACTTTGCATTTCATATGTTCACCTTAATTAAACACTACTAATTCACTAAAATCCATGAATAAATAGGTGTTTTTTTGTGTCCTATTTTTTATAAATTATTAAGTATGTAACTAATCTAACGTGGAATCTAAATAGATCATATCCTATAAAAATCAGGGGAAATAAACACATTATACCAAAGAAAACACAAAATTTGCCAATTAAGTGTTTTGAATAAGCATGGCTTGACTATTCACCATTAGGGTAAACCAACTCATCATTAATCGCTTGCCTATGATTGAACATTTATTTGTATCTTCATCATATGTGCTTCATTTTGAATGATTTAAAATGTTATGGGAGCACTACCTCAAGCTCTACAAATCATCTTCGAATTGCAAAGGGATTAATGAAAAATAACAAGGAAAAAAAAAAGCTTTTCAACTTACAAAACATGTTTTTTTTCATTTTGTTTCTCTTTGGACCCCTCCCGCTTTCAAACCTCATAACTTTCTTTTTTATTATTCATCTTAAATGATTTGAAGTGCTATAGGAGCACCACTTGAAGTTTTACAAATCATCTTTGAACTTTAATAGCAATAGAGCAACATACAAGGAATTTTTTTGAGTGTTCAAGAACCAGCCTTTGTAGTGTTTGGTGGTCTGTTTTTTTAGTTCTTGACCCCCTTTTACTTTGGGGGGCCATAACTTTCTCATTTCTAATCCATTTTCGATGATTGTTAGTGTGAGATGCACCAAGAGGAGGGTTGAAGTTTTGTTTGGACACCACAAACAACAGAGCCCTCCCCTTGGATCTGGTCTGCTCTGAGTGCTTAAGTGTTTGGTCACTGGCCGGTCTACCCTAGTAGGGTTGCTTTCTTTTGGTGTAAGGTAAAGCGCAACGGCAAGGGCATTATCAAAATAAAGGCCTGTGTTAGATGGCAGTAGAGTGCTGCCCGATTTTGGTAATGCCCTCACCTTTGTTCTTTACTGAGAGGAAAGAGCAACCTCACATTTTGTTTTTTATTTGTTTCCCTGTGGTACCTGCCAGGTATCAATGGAAATTTTTAGAAAATGACATGGAGCTTTATGAAAATGGAATGCCCAAAGTATTGAAGCTCCATGTTTTTTGAAAAGCCCATTGAGATTTTACTCTCTGCAAGGTACTCTCTAGATAGAGTAGAGAAATCAGAGGAGGTCTTTTCTGTTTTGAATCTGTTGCTTGTTTTTGTTATTGTGGTACAGTTTCTTGTCTGGCACAGTTTCAGAACCACCCATTAAGCTATTGTTGACACAGGCATACAAATTCAACCCACAATTACTATTGGGGACAAAATAGTCAAGGACATTATTATTTTCTACACTCAACTCATCAACTCAGCCACCACCCAGTCCAGGGGGAGTAAACTGTAATTCATAAGGTGTCAGAATAAAAGTGACATACATGTACATTCAGAATGGAGGTTGGAAAGAGGGCAGCTGTGGCAGGAAGGTAGTTATTATTATGACAGTTTGGAGAGGACTCACAATTTCTTTTCTTTTTTTTATTTTTATTTTTATTTTTTTCCTAGTCAACTATGGCAATTTGCAACTTGCAAGCTTCATCTAAGCATTTACTAAAAGCCTTCACAACTTATTACATTGGCGACTTGCATGTTTTGCAGAACCTTTGCTCATTACAATTTTCATTTATTTTGTACAAGAGAGGAAGATCATGACTTCAGAATTAAGTGTATCAATAGATTGTCTGTTTAACATGTTCAAAATGTTAAGTAACAATGCAAATGGATAGATAGACACCACAGCCAAATGGTTTAGGGTTTAGAGTTTATGGATTTATTGGCAGCCTTTCATTTGACGTAGTCCTTTGGTGCATTCCAACGACATTCCCAGTCACTATTTAGGGCCTCCTTTACACTAGGAGTCAGGGCTAATGTTCAACCCAAATCCAGCATTCCTATTGGTGCAAAAGTTGAAATCAGCACCAAGAGCTTTACACTAGGAGTCAAGGCTGAAGTAGAAAAAAACTTTTCAATCTGCCCCAAGTACTGATAAATGCGGAACTTTATGGCCTGGTATTGGCCCCAAGGCTGAAAAAAGGATACCGTCAAATTTGGGAGGCCAATTTACAACCCTTGGGGCCAATGCTCCAGCATTTATATTAATATCCTGACGTCAATGTTCTAGCATTTATTAATAACTTGGAGCCAATTTACAAACCAAAAATGCTCAAAGTTGGCCCCAAGATTTTTTGGCCCTAACTCCCAGTGTAAAGTGGGCCTTAGTGTACCCATACCCATCTGGTACTTGTCATGGTTCCAAACAAAAATACTCAAAAAAATATTAGGTCAAGTGCTAGGATAGTCATTCTATTATACATGCCCTTTGACACACAAAAAAATCATGGTGATTGAGTTGTTCCATGAAATGTAGAAACTTGTAGTTTTAGTGTCAGATGAGCCCATACATGGCATGTGGCTGGTCATGCACACTTCAACATTTTGTCCATGTACATTGATGTTGATATGGCCAAAACACATTATCAAAATTTGTGAATAATTTTAGAGCATCCTCTTGAAGGCATGCTCATAAAATTTTCAATTGTCAATATTGCCCACAAGTACCGTTTTCACTTTCACATTGATTTTTGGAGCCCCACCATACATCTTGGTGTATGTATATAGACTAGTGTAACATGTTTTCATCTCTATTGGGGATATTGTTTGTCAATCGGCCCACAAACTTCACCTACATTTTTTTTTGGAAATTTTCTTTATGCATATTCCATGTGCAACCAAGATTGAAAATATAATAGAACATATGGATTTATGTCAACATTTGGCCCCCCTTTAAAAACATAATTAATTGTTGTCATCTTTGTACATTTTCCCATCCAAAGTTTTGGTCGTCAATATTGACCTTTATTATGTGAAGCAATTGAATCCATCATCAAACATAAAATGTAATGAAAAAAAATGTTTTTGGACACCAACCAAATTGACAAAGAACCTCTTCCCTATATTGGAAGTATTACATCATTTTAGAAGTGGGCTTTATATCATTGTCATGACATATATGCTCTACACCATTCCAAACCATTGCATTGCACACAAAATTCATGTCATTGTTCAATCTTAAATTGTTTCCACTAAGTGAACTTAACAATAGTGCAAAACAATTAAACCTATGGATTGAATTAAGAAAACAACTACAGTGTCCAAAATGAGTTTGAAAGACCAAATTTTTTTTAAGACAACATACAAAAAATCGAAAAATCAATGATGTTTAAGAAAAAACAATATGAAAAGAGTGAAGTTGACCAGGTGCAATATTTGTGAAATACTACACACAATTATAGAATGTACACTATTTTAAAGAAAAGGATCCTTGGCATGTCAAATATGTAGCCATAACCCATCAACATTGGGTATTCACACGTCCAAATACTTGACCTCAAGCCAGGTTACTTAACATAAACGAACACAAATAGATTGGCATTCAAACTAACTGCCCACTAACCCAATCCTTGATTAAGTAAGGACAAAATCCTTGGTTAGACTTTGGCTTTACCCTTTATTTGAACAGATTATGATGGATCTTGTCAATCTGGTTAAAGAAAAAACATCTATCCTTTGTTCCAATGGCCAAGATTGAAATGAGATTCAAACCAAACAAAATGGGCATTCTTGTTGTCCTGAATCCAGATTAGGTCTCAATATATAGTTTGGAAGGTTAGGTCCAGATTGTGACCATGGGTACGCTATAACAGAATCTGGTTTTTCCTAGGGCACTAGGCAGGGTTTTTTTCTTCCAGAAAGTGTTGAGGCCAGAAGTCTACTTGCATGTAAATTATAGAGTAAAGTTTAGGATACAAAAATCTCCTCTAGTGCAAAATTACATGCATTTACTTCTTTTTTTGGGGTCAATGTTTAGGTATGGTTTTCACAAGGTATGATACAGTTTGGCCATTGTGAATGATTGATGTATATGTCTTTTGGCAATCATTGAATTTTGAACATAGGCATTTTTGGCAATCTTGGTATTATGACCATTTGTATTCTGGCAATCTTGTTATTGTGACCATTTGTATTTTGGTGATGACCATGCTTTTAACATCTATATTTTGGTGACACACAAGTAGTTAAGAGCACTTAGCATACCCAAATTCTCAATGCCTACCTAATACTCATTACCCATACATATTATAGATTTAAATTGCTCATGCCAAATGTTTCAAAACTTAATTTAAAGAAAATCTTTCCCAAGGGAATTGAACATTGACCATAAAGGTCTTTCCCATGCAACAAGAAAGTTTTGCACCTGCAACACATTAGAAAAAAACCCAACAAACAACCCAACTTTTAAACGTCCAACCCCAACACCTAAAAGAACACACACAACTTGCTTTCCTAGCATATAATGTACAACCAATTACATGTGCATGACTACCAAATGAAAAAAAAATCAACACATATGCTTGCAACTATAAACAATGCAACAAAAACAAAACAAAATCAAAATAAGATGCTTCAAATGAGCAACTTTATTGCATTTCAAGACACATTAAATGTGTTGCAATTTGAAACTAATAAAACTTGATGCCTCAAAAACAAAAGAAATGTTAAATAAATTTGCCTTGTAACACTAGAGCTCTACCAATCTACTTGGTACCTCACCATATGATCTTTTTGACCTATAACAACATCCTCATATGGAAATGTAGAGAGGTTGAATGTTTTGGGTTGAATATCCAAACACAAATATCAAGATGTGTAGTTAGACAATTTTGCAACCTACTTTTCATGAAGGTCAAATTGCTAAATGTTCTCTCATCCTCCACTAAACCCAAGACATGAAATATAATTATTTCAACAAGTTTGATGTATTCACTCAACTATTGTGACAAAATGGGGGAGTCATTGACCTTCATCCACAAATTATAAACATGGTTCTTTTAAATTTTTCTACCATTACTAGCTTTGGATTGTGAAACATGGTTACACAAGAAAATGAAGATTGTGTGTCAAGCAACAAGGAGTCAAAAAGTGGAAAAACAAAGACTCCAACTTTGGTTTTCTTTGTAACATAAAATGAAATGTTGATCATTACCAAATCAACTTAAAATGTCACAATAAATATCTTTTTGTTCAATGATTATTAGGGATAAACCATTCAAATTGCACTCATAATCTCATGCATTGGGAATATCTATTGTAGTTTTGAAATGAAAGTTTGGGTTGCATTTGTGTAAGTTCGTCAAACCCTGATTACCATTGTGATTGCATTAACTTGGTGAATTGCATGGTAGAATCCATCATCAAACCAAATATGCACAACAAATGTTTGACCACCAAGCCAAGAACCTATTTGTGGATGTGCATACTTAGACCACCATGCTAGAGGCAACTACTCACTTGAGTGGTTGATCAAAGAATTGAAGGCATCGAACACAAGTTCTTCAAAAGAAGAATATGGATTAGTGTACAAATAAAAAAACTCAGCCTTCGCAAGCTTGACAACATCCATGAATTCAATAATGAACACATTTCAACATTGTGCAAACTTGATCAATGTGTGCATGACATTTAACATTGGCAAAAGGCAAGGCAAAACAAGAATGAGCTTAAGATCATTAAGCAAAATCAATTTGTTTTGGAAAACCTTTTTTTTGCTAAATCCAAATGCATCTTCAAAATGAAGGACTTGCAAGGCATATTCATAATCATGGTACCAAAAAAGATAGTCTAATGAAAAAGGGACTGCAAAGGATTATTTTGAACTTTTATTACATTTATTATTTCATGATTATAGGGGATTGGTATATGGTTATAAGTAGAAATGATATCATGTTAATATATTAAAATATATATAAATAAATTGGATATAATATAAATGTCCTTTTGAGTCCTTTTGAGTAATTTGAATCTTTGTCTTAATTGCAATTTTCATTTTAAAGAAATCAAAATGAATGTATTAAAAAATTCAATTGACTTGAAAAACATTTCATGGCTAAGTAATGCATACATCTATGTTTGGCAATGTTCATATAATGCATTTGATTTAAATAATATATAATATAAAAATCTTAAAAGCTACAAAATTCATTCTAAAAGGGCAACAAGGAAAATGATTCCCTTTTTTTCTATTTGGTTGGTTTTTTGTATTCACTAAGCTTAGAATTTGTGGCCCCAAGCATCGACAAAATGTGCAAGAAATTTTCATGCAAGAAAACATATTAAGTTATATATAAAAGCTTATGTACTCATTTTTTACATTTTTGGATTTTTAACAAAATATTTATGCATAATTACATACACATGTGAAAAATCACCACCACCATGAAAATTGTTATAATTTAAATTATCCAATATCTCTCACTTAAATATATTTCATTTAGATTTTATATTTGGAAGATAGCAAAAACAAAGCCCTTGAGTCTTGTGGTCAAAAAATGGTACCCTGATTGTGAATATGCCATGTACTCTAATATTACCCATTTTAGAAGGTTTGATATGTTGATCCAACATGTTTTCATGTTCTTAGGAAACTTTTAACCTTTAGTAGTCAAGGTTTTTACAAGCTTAAAAAACTCAATGTATTTTTGGGGGTTGTGAATAAAGAAGGAATATTGGGTTTATAACATCACTTTAATGAAGACACCAAAAGCAACTTCAACAAAAAACCAACTATCAACTTCCTTCAATGTGTCATGCAATGTTGATGAAATAAAGAATTGTGTTATCCTTTATTTGAGTAATGATGCATGTGCAAAGGCCTTGAAACATGGAATCTTTATGACAATTGAAACAAACCCACCAAGATGCAAGTTGCTCCCCAATTAGACCACTGAACTTGATCATTATCTGCAAAATATTATTGCCAATGATGTTTTCAACTATTGCATCTATCTTGACATGCTCAAAGGTACATAAGATTGATATGTGAAGCTAATTCTTCATCACATAAACATGCACATTGATCCATTGTTGATTATCGATGGTCATCATTTCATTTGCACTCAAAGTAAAGAAAATAGATTCTTGCAAATAGAAATTGTCTTTTTCAAGACAATCTCGTGCATGCATTTTACCATTCCCCATTCGGTACTATTAATCCAATGTTTCTTCTTATTATTCTTCACATTCCACAAGACATATAAGTCCCTAAGGTTTTCAAACTTTGTCATTGGTTGACCATGATTTAATGAATGAAATATACTTGCAAACTGAACTAATTTCTTTTTAGAACTTGCATGATTTCCAAATTGAACAATGTTGAAGGCAAATTGACCTCTACCAATATAAATCCTTTCATTTTTGTTGTGAGTTGCATCCTTGTTGTAATCAATTGCGGCAAAAATTGATTTGTGTCAACCAAAATGTTCTTGGAGGGTATCCAACTTAGGTGATAGGAGCTTTTTTTTCTCTCAATGGTAAAACAAATAATAAGGAGAAAACATAAAAAAGTAAGCCCAAAAAAAAAACCATAATCCATAAAAGTAGACCATAATCCTTTTTTTTTTATATAAATGTAAAAAAGTAAATTCAAAACCTCTTCAAGTATCATTATGAAACCATCACATACTTCATTAAGTTTATAGTAAGTTGCATATCAAGTTTCAAAAACTTTAGTGTAAGAAAAATATGCAATAAGTAGGTTTTAAAGTAGCTAGGTAAAATGTGTTAGAACTTACTTTTAAATTATTTTTTTAAGTTAGAGATTTGGCAAAATATGACCTTCACTATGCAAAAGTCTAAAGTAATTAATACATTTTAGTGTGTCATCAACTTAAAGTTACCAAAAATTCAATTAAAGTCCTATTTTCATCTACTTGAAACCAATTTGCGACACATGTTTACATCTACATGCATTTTCAAAAATCTATTTACATGCATATTAAAAACATAAAAAATATTATTATTATACTAAAATCAAAGAACATCCTCATATTGATCATTAAACTAAAGAATATTTCAAAGTTTTTCTATATTGAGATTTATTTTATGGTTACTTTCACTCAAAAAAAAGGATCACTAACAAGATTCCCTTAACGTGGTTGCACTTGACGCACTTAACTTGAGAAATTAAACCATATGGTCCCAAAATAAATTGAACCCAAGGAAATTGTGTAGCCCAAGTGTTTTGGAAAACCTTCAATTTATCATAAGGCTGATTAAGCTTTTTGAAAGTTGGTTCATTATCTTGGGAGCTATTTGGTTGGAATTGATTAGTGCTTGGAAAAAGGGAAGAACTTGGAGTTGAAGAACACACAATTTGATTTGGAGCAAGAAGGGGAATACTTAAACCCAACCCCATGAAAAAGAGTCTAAACTTGAAATTGGGTAGTTCTAATGGAACCATATATATTATAAATGAAAGGGAATTAATTTGACTAAAGGGTGAAAGCACACTACAAGGGGCGCTAAGATTGTTGTCACATTGTATTGTTTTATAGGGGTCCCATGTTTGAACTTTAGCCATGTCATTATTGTTAAGGATTTTCACAACATGTTTTGCATATTATGGTAGGTCAAAACCCAAAAAAGTCAAATGCCAAAGAAACTACATTTTAAAATTTCATATGATGTGATGTTAGAGTATATTTGTGCCAAAAAATATACATTGAACATCATATTAAAAATGCAAATATATTCAAGAAAGGATTGAAATGATTTTAGGTTTTATGAAATTTGTAGCATCTACTAAATTGTAGTATATACTAAACATTGTGATTCCATATGATTGGAATAAGTTTATGAACCATGTGAAAACTTTAATAATTATCATATAATAAATTGGTGTTTTTCAAGGCGATGACCATAAATATGTGGTAAATTAACATTTTGACAAATAATCATTTAAAAATGGAACATGACAACATATGTGAGGTAGACCATTTTTTAAATTTTCATTTCAAACATTTTTTGGTTGATTAACTCAAACCCAAACTTAGTGCAGTCCAAAAAAATAACGGGTTCTATTATATTGCATATACCATAAATATACCCATTATTCTTTGAATTTAATATTCTAAATATTATTATTTCAAATAATATTAGATAACATTAATTTTGTGAAAATCAAAATATCAAGCCCAAACACCAAAAATGAAACCCAAAATTAAATGCAACATATTTTGTAGGTGTACACACATGTCATGAAACTGCCCATGTTGCCCCCCCCCCCCAAAGCGTGTTCCCCCTTAATGTTGACTTTCACAATTGTTGGTACCAAACCTTGACTACAAAACCTCAGGAAAAAAAACCTA
>Ga0116229_10002523_pt1 | contig 29670 bp, 28 predicted proteins | sample S1TSphgellanicum_3_FD_87313 | JGI IMG/M metagenome (GOLD analysis project Ga0116229, IMG submission 87313) | Host-associated microbial communities from peat moss isolated from Minnesota, USA - S1T2_Fc - Sphagnum magellanicum MG | ecosystem: Host-associated > Plants > Peat moss > Unclassified...
AAAGCCATAGGATAATAGACCCCTCCCCCAAAGACCCTCCAAAATAAATGAAAGTTATTAAGGTTTCTTGTCATTTTTTCCAATAAAAAAATCTTAGGGAGAAAACTTGATGTTGTTTGACATCTTGAATCTACTTTGTGGTGATAAGAGGAAAAGAGACAAAACATGAATTCATATATGAAGAGCATGTAGGAAGCACATGTTATATAACTAATCCTAATGAGTATTTGGTTGGCAAAATTTTCCTATTTCACAATGCATAATTGGGAAAATCAAAATAAAATCAAAATTGAAGGGTTTTTTTAAATATATATATATATATATTTTTAAGGGTGGGGTTGCATTTGGGTGGTTTTAAGATATCCCGTTTTATTTATTTATTTATTTTAGGACTTGTAATTTATCATAATTTTGAATTGTACCAATATGTTAACTACTTTAGGTTTTTGTTTGTTATATCATAAACTACAACTTTGTTTTGTATGCCATGCACATTACACCCCATTTACATGTGGTAAAGGACTTTTGAAAATTTTAAAAATTGAAAAATACTTTGAATTTTTTAAAGATTTAAAATTCCATATCTTTTAAATTGTGAGTGTTTTTTGAACTTGGGTAGTAGGTTGCTATCATCTAAATTTTTTTACCATCAAAATTATGTTATTACAATAGTCCTTTATGTAGTCCTTTGTAAAATTAATCACATTTGATAGCCAAATGTCCTTTACCTTAAAAGCAATGTTTTTTTTATGTTTTTAATTTGTAGTGCAAGTGGTAATGGGGTTTGAAAAACTAGAGCCTTTATGGTTGTTTGGATAAAAAATTAATGTGATGTAAATAGTTATATTATAGCAACATAAGTGTAAATTGGGTGAAGAGTTTTGAAGTTCTAGAAATTCTAGGTGGCTTTTATTTGGACATCTATGTGGATAGGAATAGGATTTACACATGTTGGGGCAATCAATTTTTACACTTCCAATAAACAATTTTGTTATGCAATTTGGCAACATGTGGCAATTAAAAGTACATTTTTAAATTACAAATTTTTAACTTTTTATACTTTGAAGGGGGTTTGAACCTTGGTCACAAAGACCCTACCCCTTGCAACACAAAATACTTGTACAACAACCGATGATGTTAGTATATTAATGATATACAAAAACAAAAACATGGCTATGTAATGGATCATGCACTCACACATACATCCTTCAACCTTGCATCCAAATTCTAGACCTTGAACCCAATGTTCAAGCATTCACTCCAACCATGGTCTTGTTTCCACCATTTCAATGTATAATAGTTGGTGGAAAGGAAAAGTTTCCTTAATGTAGAAGTCATGATCAAACACACATAGGCAATATTCAAATGCCTTGTTAATCGATTCAACAACTTGGATTTCATAAAACTCAAAGTGGAAAATGTTCTTTCATCTTCCACGCTTCCAATGACTTGAACAATGGCAAGTTCAACAAGTCTCATGAACTCAAAGAGACAAAAAATTAACAAATTGTTTGTGGCAAGCTAATGCCACAACTTAGTCAATGGATTTTTGTCCTTAAGTTCTACCATAGCCTTAAAGGCCCAATTATTTATGGTCAACTTGAAAAGAGAACTCTATAAATCCATAGTGTCCCCTAAAAGTGGCTTAGAAACCCATATACCATTAGTACCAACTTGTTAGGATGTATAGTAATGTCATTTAATCAATGCTAATTGGTTTACAAAAGAGAACTCACAATTTGCTTATACCTAATATTGTGAGTAAATAATCCCAAGAGCATTCATCAATTCATAATTAAAAAATTTGTACTCCAATTCAAGAACCAACACATCACATGCAACAATGCATTGAACTTTGAAAACTTTGATAACTTGATCAAAACCTTTTCGAGTAATTGCAAAATGCATGAGGATTAAAAAATCAACATAATGGGCCATGTAAGATTGTCCAATGATGTGGAAAACCAAGTCTTCTATGCCATCATTTAAGTCAGTGACCCAATCTTGAATAATTTTACAATATGTGATTGCAACAACATTTGTAAACTCAGGAAAGCTCTTAGATTAGAATGAAGTGGTGGGGTCATTATACATTTTGTATAGATTGGCTTAGTAGATTTTAATTGTTGCAATGTAGTCACATCCTTGGTTTGCACAAATTTCATCAAGGCATTGACAAATTCCAACATAGGCAAAACACATGGCAAGCCCAAGATTGTGCCAACATCACACAAATTCACCAAATTGGCATTAGCTACCTTCATAATGCCAACTACCATCTTAGCAATTAAGGTTTTCTATTTTTTCCCAGTTCACTTTTCAAAGGTGCCAACATGTGGATCCACCTTGTCTTAACATTTTGAAAAAAATTCAATCCCTTTATTTCCACAATTTCAACAAGTTTTATGAATTGAAGATGGCATTTTGAGGACTTGGAAAAATATTCATAAAGTGATTGAAGGAAATCCTTTTATTTGGACACCATTGGCATGAAATATAAACTTGGCACTACAAGGTTTGTTTGATGTGCCATACAATGAATTCCAATGAAATAAGGTGCTTGCTAGGTTTTCATTAAAACAATTATTCCATATTTGACCCCTTGAAACATGGAGACACCATGAGCTCCTAAACACATAACCTATTTAACAATTTTTTCATTGGTCAGACCACCATACATAATGAAAACAACCATGATCACATTTTTTATATTAACAACAATCCCACCTTCAACCAAAGGTTCAAGTGTGAGCAAAATGGGGACTCGTCTCCAACTTGCCACCACACAACAATGGACTAAAATCCAAATTTGGTTATCAATTGGATTGCCTTCATTTATAGAAATAGATTGAAAGTTTAAAGCCAAAATAACCTTTTTAGTGGCAATCAATACCACATGGTGTAGAAATTGAATAATCTCCCATCCAACACATTCACTCTAATGTTTGGATGGGTGATTAGGCACCTTAAGGATTGTAAATAGAAATTGCATTTGTTCATACTCAATCATGGGCCTACCTTGGGAAAATAAATGGAAGACAAAAGCAAATTGGACTACTTTTTTTTTCCTTTCCACCACAACCCTTTCAGCTACCTATTGTTAAACAATATCCTTACCCTTTCGCACATACAACTTTTCATTAATTTTTCATATTAATTAGTCTTCAAAAAATAAAAACTCCCCATTGCCACAACATAGATGCAAATGTGGCCTTCCTTTGACAAGCATGTTTCCATAAAAAATCCAACTTGGGCCCCATAAGTTTATTCCATCTTTCCATGACAATACAAAATTTTCATTTTACCTATGTTACCTTTCCATCAACACCCACAACATATTTTGTCGAGCAAGGAAGTTTTGTAGCCCATGAATCTTAGAAGCAACAATTCAACTCATACATTTTCTTCCTTTTTTGTTATTAACTAGGTCTACTTTTGCTTGGGTTGGATCAATAATAACAACATCAAGCTTAATAATAATATTTGCAACATTAGATGGATTAGTAGAAACATGATCTGAAAAGAAAAACTTGTGTTTGAAATTTGTTAATATTGCTAAAGGTGGTGCCATGATTAATTCAGGTTTATAATAATAGATTTAACAATTTAGACCTAAATTCCAAAATCAAATGTTGAACAAATTCAAACTTCAATTCCAAAAATGAAAGCTCATAAACTTAGACTTGAAATATAGAAACAAAAGGTCACATAATTAAACCTTAATTCCAGAAGTAAAGGTTTAGCCTCATACCTTCATTTCAGAAACAAAAGTTCATATAATCAAACCTAAATTCCAGAAATAAAGGCTCAAATTCATACCTTCATTCTAAAAAAAAAGGCCATTTAACTCAAAACTTGATTTAAAAAACACAAGCTGAACATATACAAAAACCCTAATTCCAAAAGAAAGGATTCAAATTCAAACCTTCATTTTAGATGCAAAAGTTCATAAATTTAGACCTTTATTTTGGAAACAAAAGCTCATAAACTTAGAGCTTCATTTTAAAAACAAAGGTTCACAAAAACAAAAAGCTTTAAATAGACTCAAAGTTTCATTCCATTGAAAAGAAAAGTTCAACTTATATTCAAACCCTAATTTTAGAAACAAAGGTTCAAAGTTTAGACTTAGACATTAATTTTTAGAAACAACATTTCATAGAAATTGAAACCTTCATTCTAGATCAAGAACTCAAGTTTCTTTTGTTTGAACTTTGGATTTTCTAAAATCTAGATTTTAATTGTCAAGGACCATGTATAGTTCACCTAATATGTGAAGCTTGACAAATCACGATTATATTACAAAATTCAAATTATAATGTGCATCAAGCTTACATTTCAGCAAATTTGGAGTGAAATCCAAACAACATTCAAGAAATGCGAATTGTGATTATCAATGGATGTGTTGCATTGTACATTTGCACTATGCAAGTTCTAAGAAATAAATTGTTGAAATGTGAGTTGTTGCAATTTTGCAACTTGCACCATGGTCCATATTCCATCATGATTCATTGAATCACTAGCAAAATCCAAAGAACCAATTCTTGAATCCAACTATTGGTTGTTACATCAAAATGCGTGCATGAACAATGAACATCATGAATCATGATTCACCTAGGCAGTAGGCTTTTACACCATTACATTGCGAACTTCAAAACAAATGAAAATTGGAAATGATCAAAACCTTGAACATTAAACCTTAACCTTAAGAATGATTGGCATGCCTTGAAAGGATTAAGGCTTGCAAGTTGCAACCTTCCTACTTGAACACTAAACCCTAACATTCATATTTGAAGCAAATCCAAGCTTCAAAGGGAAAAGGTTTTAGCACTTGTACCTTGTAAGTTGTATGCATGTTTCATGATGTTACATTGTTGTAGACGAATGAACCTCCATTGTTGTAAAGAGCTTTGATGATTGAAATTGCATCAAAGAGTGACTACTGATGGCATGTTCAAGCATGTAAGGAGCTTTGGTGAATCAAAGGAGAAGATTGTTGACATTGAAGGTGATTCCTTTCAAAGCCCAATCGTGGATGTGGTGAAAGTAATGGAGGAAATGAAAGAACAAAAGACGCCTCCTTAAGTAAGGTCAAAAATGGCAAACTCTAATTGTAGGGAAGAACCATCTAGCACATTCATATCAAAAGCAAGGGCTATATGATGGCAACATGTGTTTGTTTTTAATGGGTTCTTGCATGAATTAAGTGAGGCCAAAAGGAGATATTTGACGAATTTTCAAAAAAATTATAAATTTTTTCAAGCTTAAAGGTAGCCAATCGCTTTGAAATGTAAGGATTTGGTTAAAATTCACTAGTAAAAGAAATGTTTCTTAAAAGAGCCTTACATCACAACTTGAAAGTTCATTGACCTTAAACCTTAAAACAAATGTCTCTTACCCCTAAGAGAAATATATATATCACAATTGCAACCTCACGTCCTACACCAAGAGAGAAATGGATCATGACTCTAACATACATGTCTTGCACCTTAAGACCAATGTCTCCCAACATCTTCTCCCAACCGTAAGATGTACTAGTAGCTTCATGCATTATTTTTAAATGTGCACATACATGTTTTCAAAAGACGAAGGCTTTTTGTTAGATCTTAGGCCAAGAGCTTTTATACAAAATCAAAACCACTTTGAACCCTTGGGGGGAGGGGTGGGGGGGGGTGATATTGGCATCTTACTTTTGTTTACCTTTGTTTACCTTGCCTCCCATCCCCTTAGTCCCTAGAAACTCCTTTCCTTTGTTCTTCACCCCATTCTCATGGGGAACATGCTCAAGGAAGACCAAGCTTTGAAATTCCAAAAGGAGATATGGAAGCTGTTTTGAAAAGGTTCACAAGGAATGAGTAGGAAGCTCCTTCTGAAAAGTTTAAGCAAGGCCCATATATTGTAAATATAGGAAGATGTAATGGATCCTTCAAAGACATAAGAAGTCCGGGAAATTTTAGATTACTTGGAATGTAGTTGTTTTCTAGTCTCTTGTAGTGTATGAAGAGTGGGCATTAGGTGCATAGTGTTGGAAATGGTGAGCTAGAAAGCAGATATTAAATTGTATATCAACTATCTTAATGTGGAGGCACTATCTCAACCAAACTCCCTTGGACTTTAACCTAGTGGGTGTCAGATGACCAACGACTAGCTCAATACAGAGTGTTGAATATATTAGAGCCTAATCAAAGTTCAAAGGAGGGAGAGTGAGGGAAATGGATGACTTCATGGTGCAAACTTGGATTAGGTAATTTTGAGGTGGGGGTAGTCATATACCTTCACAAGGTTGCATAGATCTTTGATGCATTGAATTTCCCATAAAGTTCAAGTTTGTTCACAAATGTCTACATGCATATATGTTCCAAATGAGATTATTTGAGACAGGATTCAATACATCCCAATTGCACTTGCTCATTTTGCATTTTCACAACATTTCCAACAACAATCCCATGTTTTAATTGGTGGTTCACATGTGATGTTATCAAACACACTCCTCAGTTTCTCACAAGTTTCAAGTGACATTTCGTACATTCACAAAGAATGTTTCCTATTACAACTTGAATTCCTGATGCAATTGATACTGTTCCTGTATTTGTTATGCATTCATTCCCCTGTGAATATCCAAGTTAAGTCCAGGGAGGAACAAGTGGAAAAGTTGAAGTTCAGTAAACAAAAATTTCTATCCACAATCATAATACCCAGTGAACAACTGAAAGAAGTTGAAGTAGTATAAACAAACATTTGTAATCTCTCTTCAAGAGTCAACATAGGAATCTTACAAACAGAAAAGGTCACAGGAGAGGAAAAGGAAAAAAATGAGGAACCAGTTTCTTCTTTCTTCCCATCCCAGCAGCATGGGGTTTTTGGTAATCCTTTCTTTTCCTCTGCCAATAAGGTAGCAGGAGAGGGGGGAAAAAAATAATCCTACCCCAGCTCATTTAACAAGTTTTGACCTGAAGGTGAGACCCACAAAAGCTGTGGCTACACAACCCTAGTTATCAATGCATACTGGAAATGAATGTGACATTTCAACATGAAATCTTTTACTGTCTGACCCTCATTCATCATCGCACTAGAGGTATGCAAATGTATGGTGCTTGTGAGAGAGCATAATGTGTATAAAATTGCACCTGTAAGGATTTGCAGTGGTCAAGAACAAGAAAGCAGAGTTTGCAATGAGCAAGTTACACTGCAGATAAAAGATTTCTTTAACAGTAACCCCGGAAAAAGTCCCAAAGGAAAGGACTTTGGGGGGGAAAGAAAACTCGCTAGTGTCCCCTTGACATCTTCACCTTTGGCATGGACTTTTTCAGCTGTCGAAGGCGTTCTTTCTCTTCTTGCTTGCTGGACAACTGTGTTTCCCTCTCCATCTTCTTCTTCTGTAAAGCTTCTTGGCGAGCTTTTGCCAATTCCTTTGCATTCTCTTGGTCAAGTTTTGCTCGCACACCAGAGGCCTTGGTCCGAGCAGGTGCACTAAGCTTATATCTTCCAATTGCATCTATAAAGTAAGGGACTATTGAGATTAGACGAGCCATGTCTGCCATCCTCTCTGCTGGAGGAATCAGAAACTTGAACTGCAGCAATTTCTTGTGCAATCCCACTGATTGCTGGTCAGAGAAATGAAGTGAAACAAAGTATGGTGCAACAGTTTGAAAAGCTTTCTTGCCAAAGACTTGTTCAAGCAATCCATCTGTGAGAAGATCTACTGCAATTTCCCTTGATTCACTGATAACAACCAATTCTTCTGCAACCCATTTCCTGGGCCCTGTTGGGGGAGACAACATACTGGCAAACTGTTGAAGATCCTTGCATTCCTTGAGCATCTCCTTGCCTTGTTTCCGCCTAGTGAGAGCAAAAACAATAGGCTCCATGTTCTCATCATTCATATACACATCAATGTTCAATTCATCCTTGCCAGGAGACACCAAATACCAAGCTCTAGAAAGTAGGTCATGGCGGGCTTGAAATTCCATGGTGGCAAGAAGTCCTTCACAGTACCTTCTTCCGCTTGCATAAAACTTGAACACATTCTGTCCCTCTTTCACTAACAGAGGATCATCAGGACCATCTCCGGTTCCCAACAAACTGAAATTCTTTTCAAAGATACTGTCCTTGCTCACAAACTGCGAAGCCCAAGCAAGAGCAATCCTTTCATTCTCCTTCTTCCCTAACCAGTAAACGGTTCCGTAAATCACAAGAAACACAACACATGCACCTTCCATGTAGTAGTTCTGCGGAGGCTTCAAAGCATAAGACTTGGAGCTTCTCTTGTTCTGTTTGCTGCCGATTCTCTCATCCTGCACAGCAGAAGACGATGGCGAGGAGGGCGAGGAGGGCGACTCCTTCTCTCCGAGCTCCACAGGCAAACCCTCGAATTCATCCTCGTCCCAAAACTCGTGAGGATCCATGCCCTTTCGATTCTCAGCTTCGTTTCTTTTCTCGCTTCTCACCGACCCTGTAGCCGCTGCTGCTCCCGGATCAGGGTTAGGGTTACGCGAGGAGGACGAGGAAGAGGAGGAGGACGAGGTGGAGGCGGCGGTGCGAGAAGACGGCTCCTGATGTTGCGAGCGTGCCACTGGAATGGGAAACGGAGGAGACTCCATCTCTGCATCTTCTCCGTCACCCATATCCTCCAGGAAACCTTCGAACTCTTGGGCAAGCACGAAGGTGAAAGGAGCCACCAGGTTCTGGGTAACCAGTGACATGATCAGGAGCAACGTAAGAGTCCACAAGACTCGATTCATGGCTGCTGGCATCAACATAGTCATCATGGTCATAGCGGGCCTGCAGCTACTACTTCTTCCGCCGGACACGCTCATGCTTCTCCTTCTCCTCACACCAGCCGCCACTGCAGAACCCCAGACCAAAACCTAAACAAAACGTCCTCCACTCTCTCGCTCCCGCAAGCTCTCTCTCTCCCTCCCCTCCAGAGAGCGATCCAACACATACCAGGGCACCATGCCCTGGATGGATGATATATGTGGACAGGAAAACACTTTTTCGTTGTATTTGTGTTCCCATAGCTAACAACGATGGTTACCTAATGTGCTAACTACTAACCCATCCACATGTATCTAGTATCTACCTACCTAGTAGCCACCATGCAAGTGCCTTACTTGCTTACATACCTCCTTACCTCCTTGGATTTATAGGTGCATTCACACTTAGTGTTAAGGACTCTAGTAGTATTAAGTCCCCTAACACCAAGCTAGTCATTTTACAACCTAAACCTATTTACCACCAAGGTTTTATGTTAAGTTAATATTCACTTAATATTAAATAATCACCCATTTAACATTGGGTGCCCCCTAAGATGCCACCTAGATTTTCACTTAACACTAACTTTACATAAGGTGTGAATGTACCTTTAGTAATGTGACTTTTACATGTTTTTGAAAAGTTTTTGTCGAGCTTTATTTTTAGTGATTAAAGGCGATATAAAATTCAATTGTGAACAATAGAAAATAATAGTTGTTAATGACCCAAAAAGGGTTTGGGTCAGCAAATTGTTGGTGACCAAAAATTTTTGGTCGTTTGACATATGGTGATCAAAATTGTGTTTCGGTTAACATCAAAAAAATCTTGAGTGTTGGATGGCAAGCAAATTTTTTCAATTGTCAGCGATTGAATTTGAAAAAGGGGCATGTTATATGTTAAATTTTTGTTATGAGATTTGTGTGCAATAGGTTTTTTTAGCAAGTATTTGAATTGTTGTGTCAAGTTTGCATTTGATACATGGGTTGGGGTTGCTTTATTTCTATGTTTTGCCTTGGCCCTCTCATGAACAATTCTTGGTGCATGGAGGTGCTAACAACTACACTAATGGATGTAATTGTGGGTACATTTCCCATTTGCCACATTGTATAATCTTGTTGTGTTAATTTGTTATAATGTTAACATTGTTGAGTATTACACTTGTACTTCATGCTAAAATGGGTAGAATCCTTGTGATTAGGGTTGAAATCCCTTGCAAGGTGTTTAGACTTAATAGTAAGTACTTTGATTTTAAACATGTACTTGTAGGTCTTAAACATGTTGCTTAGTTGCATAACATTGTATGTTGGAAGCTTAAAAATTGAACACCTTTGCATGCTTGAAGCTTGCATTTTCCCACACATATGTCTAATTAGGAGTCATTAATTACTTCTAGAACTTCAAATATTTTCACCAAATTTACACATTTGTTGGTGCAATATATCCACATACATCACACGTGTTTTTTTGCGAAGTAGCCAAAAAGGCATTATCTTCTCAAAGTCGCCTTGCTATTTGTGCTACAATTTAAAATATAAAATAAAAATAATAAATAATCCACTATTTTGCATTAGTTCCTTGTGCACCAAATGAGAAAAATGAACCATGGGAAGTTATTTCCATTTTTTTTTCAAGTGACAATGTGTAAAAAGAATAAGGTGCAACTTATTAAATAAATAAAAATTATAATTTACATGTACATGTAAATATGGTGCTTAGAATTGAATCATGAAAATATAATTAAAGTATTTTACATTTTAATAAAATATTCCTTTAATATTCTTATTATTTTATAACATACCCCAAAAATCATATAATGCCATGTGTTCCATAAAAATACAAAGAGTTCTTTCCCTAAAGATGAATAATAACCTTCAATCAAATTCCATAGATTTACTTACATCATTAACAAATAAGAGTTCAAAACACAATGGTTCCATACTAAACCTTAAATAATGGTATAATCATTTTATAAGTGATATAATGAGGAAAAAAATAATAGTTGGAAAATTCACTATCAAATTGTCATCACCAAAACAAAGATCGTAGGCTTTTGAATTCTATGCCTATTTGATCATGCCTTGTTTGGAATCAAGTTCTTTTGAACATTCAAGTACATTTAGGTGTGCAATTCAATCAATGGAACAATGGTACCAAGATCATAAGGTTATCCATAAAGTTAGGTGGACAATTGAGGAGAACCCTTGGTTTGTGGTTTAGATAATTTTAAATATATGGCGATCTGAACTATAATTTAATAATTATTTAGATCACCATATATTTAAAATTATAAATTTTATCCACTTTGTGTCCATGTGTATATTGAAATAAGAGGTTCCAAACTAGTAAAGGAGTACAAAAAGAAGTTAACATGGTGACTGCATGATTTTGGGACTCCTTAAAAGGTTTGGACTAATGTTGGGTGTGTATATCATTTTAGACATACCTTCTATGTAATTTACACTTATTCATATATAAATCAGTGCAAATCCATGTAAGGTGAAAACACAATATAATGGGTCAATGATGGCAAGGTTTAAGTCTTTTTCCAAGGATTGCATTGGACATGTGACATTCATGTGTTGGTGTACTATTTCAAATTTTTTATTTTTCATACCCCATTTACAATTGTGTGTTACATATATATTTTTATTACACTTGATCCTATATCATATGTATGATGCATCCATATCCTTTATCATCTAAAAATGAATAATTTTTGTTGAAGACACATTTTCAAAATTCACAATTTTATAGGCTAAAAACATGTTTAAACCAAAAGCACCAAAATGTGTTATAAACATAAATTTCATCAATTTGAATTCCTTTTGCCTTTTAATCATTAAAATTAAGATCCTTTTCAATTTTGAAAAGGAATGGTGCACATTTGATGTGGAAAAAATATGTTTTAAAAAAAAAGGATTGTCCAAAAGCAAAAATTGAGTGCTTTAAACATGTGAAAGGACTCTTGAACATTAGCAATTTGAATGAAAATTTCACCATTGAAATTTGCAATTAATGGAATCTACTTCAAAAAAATTGATAATCCAAATTATTGTGTTTCCTTTGTGATATTTCAAAAATTCAAGATTATGGTTCTAAGCAATGTCCATGCCTTTTAATCATTCATTTTATTGTGTTTGCACCTATAATGTTTTTTGAAAAGAAATTTGTGTAAAAAATGTCAACATGAATGTTAATGAACAAAAAATTCCCAAAGTTTTAAAACATTTTTAATGATGGGCCAATCAAAATGGCCCACTGTCAAAAAACAAACTTGGGATGCATCACAACTAATTAATATGAATCACAATAAGTGCCCAAACTCTTGTAAAAGCCTACACTAAAAAAATTTATGAACAAAGTTAAAAATGGAAATTCAATTCAAACAATAATGTGGGCTTGTATTGCATATTTTTGGGTTAAAGGGAGCACATAAGCACTACCTTATTGGTAATAAACTCTTTCATTTGGGGAACAATAGAAATATTAGATTTTTTGTGAAGGCCAAACAAAGTGACCCATACACTTACAACCAATTACTATGGATTGCAAATACGTATATTTATTAAAGGCATATGATATTTACACTTATATTTACCCTACTAAAGACATTTACATGACACCGTGTAAATGTACAAAAATATTTACACAAGGGGTAGGGTAAGTGTAAATGCCAAATTTTTTAATAATCCCAAATGAATACTAAAGGTACATGTTTGAACACATGTTTGGAGCCCTATTGAAAAAAAAAAAAACACAAGTTGAAACCCTTAAATGCACTAAATTTGGTGGTCTTTCAAGATTATTTATTTTGTGAAGTTTAACATAATGGGTTTTTTTTCGTGTTCTTTGCATTGTTTGTAAAGCTTTTGCACTTGGGTGTGTGAAGAGAGATTGTGAGCTTTGCAAAGAATGAGGATGTGGACAAGCTTCTTCAAAATGAGGATCAAATTTTCTTTTTGCAAAAACTTAATGAATGTAATGTCACGTTTTTTCCTTATAACCAATGTGTGTGTGGGAAAAGAGTGGAGCTTTGTGGAAAGCAAAGAAAAAACAAAAATTAGGTCATGCAAAAATGAGGACAAAACTAGGATCATGTTACACACTTTGTTTCTATGTGTATATCACCTATTTTTCTTACACATGTGGTCTCTGTGTGTGGGGCAAAGAGTGAGAACTTTGTAGAGAGAAAAGATGAATTGGAGAGAATGGGAATTCTATAGGGAAGGAAGATGAAAAAAATTTCAAGAATATTTGTTTTGTCAAACTATTCTTTGTAATTACTCATTGACCTTGGAATGGAAACAATGCGTGAGACCATCTTTACACTTAAAAACTATATCGTAAGGGAAGAAGCATTTTCATTTTTTTCCAAAATGATATGTATAATATTGGAATATATATATAATTTATTTAAATGTAAATAGGGTGTTTAAAATTAGATTATGAAAATATACGTGAAATGTACCTCATTTTTTTAATGTCTTAAGGTAAAAAGATAGCCACTATGTTTAAATAATTTTTTTTAATTTAAATTTTTAAACAAAGAAAAAATATTTTTAAACATAAAAATTATGAAAAAAATAATTTACAAGGGTGAAATTTTTTAAGGTGTACCAAATTCTTGTCATAACATCACCCTTTTTTGCCTCTTTTACATAGTCTTTTTTTACCATGTAAAGACACATTTATGGATGACTATGATGAAATCTAAAAAAATTATAGTCTAAAATATAATCCTTTTGAAATTTGATTCATTATTTTTTATGGGGATCAAAATATAGGGTAAAAAAAAATTGTAGTAAGGACTAGCCCTTTTTCGTCCTTTGTGGTACACTTTAAAAAATTTCACCCACAAATGTTTTATTTGATTTTTGGAATGGTTGGAATAAATTTTAACACAATTACATGGTTATTTCAAACTTATTTATTTATATATATTTTTATGATGCAATTATTTTTCAAATTTTAAATTTACATTCTTATAAGGTCAATAAAGGTAAACAAGGTTTTGCATTATAATAGGAGTTATTAAGTTATTTTCATGCTTACATGTGAATTTAGATGATTTAATTGTCAAAGATTATTTTTTTGATACAATTGATTATGCTTTCATTTATTTCATAGCATACCAAAGATACATTTTTATTTCATGTGTTTCGTAACATATGCAAAATGTAATTTCCCTTATAATTTAAGGTTTTGAAATCACAATTTTATAACCTTCAACTCTCACTATGTTGCATCTAACTCTTTTGACCTAACAACACAATGTAACATTCAATATGCCACATAGTTTTCTTGAGAATCCCAATACCTTGATTTGTCCAACCATCCCATTTCTTCACTTGGATAGTGAATGGTTTTAAGATTTCTCATCATTTCCTTGCATACTACTATTTATTTTATTTATACATTTGCATATGAACTATAAAGCTTAGTGCAATAGTTTAGATGATTACAATTTTGAGTCCGCCAACAATGTGTGCTCAACATCACATTCTATACTCCCAAGAAAAATACAAACATGATATCATTTAGAAAATTCACCTTGAGCAAATTATATATGTTTGTATTGCACCTTTTATTCAAAGCAACAACAAATTCATTCCACACACCATGTCTAAAGCTTTCTATGCACCACTAATCATAGTCATCTCAACAACTTTCCCATAACAACATTTTATATAACTTGCACACAATAGACAAATAACAAACTATAGACTTCTTTTCCTTCACATGAAACACAACTTATAGATCCTTCTAGAAATTTTGATGTCATGGATAGTCTTACACCCAAATACACCTTGGTGCCATTCCACCATTGCCTTTGTTTTGCTCTTGTGCCTCCCTAAATACCTACACAACCTACACATGGAAAACCACACACTTGGTGAAGATTCGTCATTTAGACTTACTTCATAACCTTGGGTTATTCCCAACCACTAGATGGGTGAGACTAAATCTTGTTATGAATTTTTCAAGCAAGGCCTTATCGTTTGGAATTACCATCTCCCATCTTCTGACTTAACCGCAGACTTCGTCTAGTTCGAGGATTTAGCGTGTCGAGGCCAACACCTTAGGCCCCCTTCCTCAAACCTTCATTTGTCAGCACCTATGTGGTTCATGAGTCTATCAAATCAGGAGTTGAACCTAGCCCACAATTACACTCGTAACCCAAGCTATCACGGGGGTCACCCCACGGTGGTCTAGATTTGGGCCCCAACTAAGCAAGCCCCCACACTTGAAGGTTTGCTTAGAAAGGCATGTCATTTTCCTCCACTTTAGAAATGTCAATGTCTTTGTTGACATTTCTCTGGGATGATAACCCTCGGCGCTTCTACTAATTTTTCTTTTGACCCCTTTTGGCGGGATTAATTACTTCCCGATTGAAAAAGCCCATTCACACTATGTCTTTGTGTTCTTAGCGTATGAAGTTTTACTAGATATGTCTTCTATTTTCACCCAATGCAGGGTGAAAGCACATTAAGGGTGAGCCCCATTTCAATAAAATAAGGTGATGTATAATGAGTATTATAGTATCCGTAAGTTAAAATCTTGATGGTACCCTTTGGCTATCTTAAACACAAGCAAAAAAACTTAAAATTTTGCATGCTAACATTTTTGAATTCAAAGTTTGTTATGAATCAAAATTAATATTGATCTAATGGTTAAATGAAGAGGATTGGATAAAATTAATGTACATATAGTATATAACTTGCAATTTTTCAAAGGCTATAGGCCTCATGTTTGTGGTTCATGAAAGATTACCAAATTGAAAAAAATTGAAAAAGCAATGCCCATCTATAAAATCTCCTCCTCTTTGATAGGGTAGTGGTATTTTTCCAAAAAAAAGATATTATTATACATTTATTATTCAAAAATGAAAAAACACACATTTTTTGAATGAAATTTCATCCAAAACTTTAAATCTTTAAATTGCCCTAAATTTAATTCATGTATATCAATATCATATACCATAAAAAAATTCACCTAAGAATTCCACTCACAACCTTAGTTTTGAAGTATAGATGCAATTTTTTCAAATTCTGTGACATGTATTATTTTGTCACAAATATATTCCATACATTCAAGCTTTCCATTATTTGTTGGATTAAAAAAAAATTTGATTAGATTAAGTTTAAAGTTAATCAAATATATTCAAATAAACAAAAATAATCCAAGACATGATGTCCATACATTACCAAAAAAATTAATTGGAAAAAGATTATATTTATGACTACAATTTTTGGGGGGTTTAATGTGTTTTCACCTTATGTTCAGTTGGCATTTTCCTCAAATCCCTTTTATTCAACCATCTTTTATTTTTCTTCGGAATCCACTTCAAGTTTTTAAGTTAGAAGTTCTGACCACCAGATTAGATGAAAATTATAAATGTGCCAATAGATGGTGTCGAACTAGGCTTTATAGTCCAAATCCCTTTTACCCAGGAGGGATATGATTTGCGAGTTTATCCATAGGAAATTTAACTTTTCCATTAAGGTATATGCCACTTTATTTGCACGCACCACTACTTCGATCTCACGTGATTGAGGCTTAGAGTTTTTCAAATCAACTCTTAACCACTTCTTCCATCGTGAAACTTAGCCTTTTTGCAATCAACCATGCTTGCAAAAACCCTTAACCCTCACTTGGTGAAAGTAGTTAGTTAATTTTGTGGGTGTTCTCCTTCACTTTAGAGGTTGATGTCTTCATCAACACTTAGGTCGTTTGCAAATGGGTCCCTCTTTTCCTTCCAAGTTCTTTTCATTCCACGTTCCTGATCCCTTTCCTACTCGAACTTGTTTACCATTTTTGGCAAGTGGTCCAAATGGGCATGCTTCATCCACACTGTTTCCTTATGATGGAAACCTTTATATTTCACTAGGTACTCATTGCCTCTAAAGCACGTCTGCTTAGCATGGAGTATGCCTTTGATTTTGACAACAAGCTTATGTTCAATGGCATTAACTTCTAGTTGCATTTTTTGCTCTTGATCTGGTTTTTATTCATTACATAGAAACAATTTAAGTTTTGAAATGTGGAAGGTAAGATTTGCCACAAAATTAGTTGGCAACTTTAGGGTGTACATGTCGGGATGTGGTTTATGCAAAATTTCATAACACCATGCATACTCAGTAATGAAACATAGGGCGAGTCCATCAAGCATTTAAAATCTCAGATGTTCAGTCACACATGTTGTCAAACCTCAAATTCGATATGTCTTTGTGTTTTATGGACATGCTTATCATACTGCTTTTGAGCCTATTTCAAAAGCTTCTTCACTATTTTTTTTCATGCCCCTTGACCATTTCCACAACTTCCTTGGAGTGATTTCTTTGTCCTATGGGAATGGTTACGTCCATCGGCTTTTTGGCTTTTTTTCTCAATGTTGATTTAAATGAACACATTTTCGGCACCGAGTGCATTATGGAGTTATAATGGAACTCTGTTAGGTTTATATATTCACCCAAAATTTTCTGATTGGCAATAATTCCTTAGGTATTGATTTAACACCCCATTGAGGTGGCCATTAGTTTGTGGGTGAAATGCTTTACTAAATGACAATTTTGTCCCCACCTTTTAGAATAAATGCTTCTAGAAGCTTGTCATAAACTTGGCATCCCTATCGTTTGTGATAAATTATGTCATCTCATGATGTTTGATCCACACATTGAAAAATAATTTTGTCAAGTTGAAAGTTGTCAAGATTATCTTAATTGAAACCATTTTTGCCAACTTGGATAATTAATCAACTACCACAAAGATGGTATCCATTCCATTCCATTTGGGTAGTTGGGTCATGAAATCCATGGAAAATTTTTCCCATGGTTCATCAAGGTCACAACCCTAGCCTTGGGCTCATGACCAAGGTAAGGGCTTGCAAAGGTGCAGACTAAAAGTGAAGCTTGGGAGTCACATTTTCATGCTTTTGGGACTGAAGGAAAGTGTGAAAGAATGGACCCTCGCATTCCCAAGTGAGTTCCCATTTTGGGAGTTGGAGTTTCGATGGACTTTCAAATCTTTAAAGGGCGATTTCAGGGGGTCAAAATTCATTGGAAAGCTATTGGAAAGCTATTGGAACATAGATGTCTAAAATGGGTTCGTATGACCCATTTGGGTACTAATTAAGGCATAAGTTATGGCCAGAAGAAAGGTTGGAGTCAAACTGCCAATTTGATTCCTAACCATTAAAAGTCGTGAATCGCTGCGATTTACTCGCATGTAGGTGGTGTGCCACATATCTTTGGAAAGTTCTTGACGAGGACTACAATTGTGCTTTAGACCTCATTTCAATCAGAGGTCTGCACAAAAAGTTATGAGCCTCCAAAGTCGTGGAAGTCCCAATTTTGGAAATTTTGGGACTCCCAACTTGGGAGTCTTGGGACAAAATGACATTTGGGTGCTGGCCTAATGGCTAGGCATAGAGAATATTATAAGGGGGAAGGTGGTAGTTTCCCCCAAGTCCGGGCTATGGTGAGTCTTGTGAGTTTGTGTTTATTCGCGGTTCACTCGTGCTTGTTTGTGGTTCATTCGTGCATCAAAAATGCTTTAACTATGCACTAACCAACTTCTTGTTTGGTTTGTGCAAATTCTCATGAATAATTAACCCACTTATCACTTGTCCTAGTCCCCATGCTAGAGCTTTAGCACACCCTTCTACCTTTGAAGTGTTGCAAGCTAAGGAACATGCCCCAACTCCTTATCTTTCCACTGTTTTTACCTTAGACTCACATTTGAGTCTATCAAGGAGCTTGGGAGTGCATCACTCAGGATTGGTAGAGGTCTGTATAATCCATACTTCTTTTTATATATGGAGTTCATATTTTAACACTTAACATAGGTGCACACGAAATGCTCTACATCCTATTTCATTTTAGGCCAATAATTTTTTTTTCTTATAACCACTCTTGTGGTTCTTTCACCATGGCGCCTTACCGTGGGCACATCATGATTTTCCTACATGATATTCATGCACAGTTTCCTTACCAACACAGATTCGAGACTACTTCCATCTGAACAACCCTTTATTCAAGGTGACGCCTTTCACCTTTTTTCATTTGTGTAACTTTTTAAAATGGTGTTGGGCGAACGGATCTTACACATAGGCTTCCTTTATCCTCCTTTCTAGGCTGTTTTCACCTTGGAAGATGGCTTTTAATGCTTGGGTTTTAGTCAAAGGTTTTTCCATCTTGAATTTTTCCTTCGTATTTAGTGCATCAAGGACCACATTGTTTTGTCCTGGTTTGTGAATCAACTCCACATTTAATAATGCCATGGTATTGTGCCATGTTAGTTGTTTTGTCGAGGCTTTTGGCTGCGTTTTGAAATATTGCAAGGAGATGTTGTCCATGAAAACCTTGGTCTTATGCATCCTTAGGTAGTGTTGCCATGTTTTTAGGCAACACATGATGACATAAATTCCTTTTTAGGAATTGGCCAGTGTAGTTGTGCCCCACATAGCTTCTTGTTTTCAAAAGAAATTGGGTGTCCATCTTGCATGAACACCCCACCAATAGGAAGTCATTCGCATTTGTGTGGACTTTGAATGATTTTATGAAATCTAGGAATTTTAACACAAGGGTGGATGAAAGCTTTTTTTACAAGTCCTTAAACACTTTTTGCTCCTCCTCTTCCATTCGAAGGACAATTCCTTTTTAAGGAAATCCGAAAATGGCTTCGCCAATTACAAAAAACCTTTTATAAAATTTTAGTAGAAATTAACCAAACCTACAAAGGATCATATTTTTTTTCTGTGACTAGCTTTTTCCAATCTTTTATGGCTTGTAACTTCTTAGGGTTGGGCCTCCCCCTTCTCGTGACAAGATATGCCCCAAGAGGTCCATCTTTTCCTAGGCAAATTCACTTTTTGCCTTGTTGGCAAAAAATTTCACTAATATAAAAACGTCATTTGCAACTAAGTTTTACACCTGCGATTAAAAATCAATCTAGCAGCAAATGACAAGTTACCAATGACGTTAGTCATAAGCGACAAATGGCGATTTTATACATGTATTTAGGGATGAGTTCTTGCGACTACATTTGCAACTACACTTGTGACTATAATGCACACCAATATGTTCACAAATGGTGGCCTAAGAATGTGACATGTGGTAGCTTAAAAATGTCATGCCCGTCTGCATGGCCTCATACATGATGGCCGGTTATGGGCATGCCAATCATGCTTTTAGGGTTGATGTACGCTTTTAAGATTAATGTACATTCTTAGGTTATTGTACGTTATTAGGTGTTTGGGGGTTATCGTTTGTATAGGGTTTCAACTTTGTTGACGATTATATAAAAGGCCAAGTTCTTTCCTTCTCTTGTCAAATTTTCTAGAATTCTTTTGTCAGGGAATGTCGCAACCTTAGCCTTGGGCTCGTGACCAGGCAAGGGCTTGTGATGGTGCGGGCCAAGAGTGAGCCCAAGAGTCAGATTTCATGCTCTTGGGAGTGCAAGAGAGTGGGAGGGAATGAACCCCCACATTCCGAAATGAACTCCCACTTTGGGAGTTGGAATCCTAATGGAGTCCCAAATCTTCAAAGGGTAATTATAGGGGCCAAAACTCATTGGATTAAGGAGTTCCTTATATTATTGGAAAGCTCTTAGAACATAATATCTAACATGGGCTTGCATGACCCATTTGAGTACTTAAAACACAAGTTATGGCCAAAAGAAGAGTTGGGAGTCAAATTGGTAATTTGATTCCTGACCATTAAAAGTCGGGAATCGCCCCAATTTCCTTGCGTGTAGGTGGCATGCAACATACCGTTGGAGAGCTCTCAACAAGGCCTACAACTTTGCTTGACAGCTCACCTCAATCAGAGGTCTTCACACAAAGTTATGGGCCCGCAAAGTTGAGGGAGCTCAATTTTGGGAATTTCGAGACTCCCAGTTGGGAATCCTGGGACAAAATGACATTTGGGTGTTGGTTCCGTGGATAGGCACAGAATATATTATAAGGGGGAAGGTGGTGGCTTCCCCCAAGTTCAGGCTGTGGTGAGTCTTATAAGTCCTTGTTTGCCTGTGATTTGTCTGTGCACCAAAGGTGTTCAAGCTCCACACTAACCAACCTATTGTTTGGTTTGTGTAGGTTTGTGTGAGTAAGTGATTTGCTTGTCAATCTTCCTAGTTCCAACTCGGAGCTCCCACACAACCCTTTACCCTTGAAGTGCTTTGAGCTAGGGAACATGCTTGACGCGCTTTAAAGTCCCTAGTTAGACCCAAGTTGAGTTTAAGTTACTCTCATAGCGAAATTGTGAGGAACTTGGGGCACGCTCCCAGCTCTCAGCACTAGAAGGGGTAGAGGGGTGTGTTGAAGCTCCGAGATGGGACTAGGAAGAATGACAAGCTATTCACTTACTCGAACCTGCATTAACCCAACCAACAAGTTGGTTAGTTCAATTTCTGGGGCACCCTTGGTGCTAAGACAAGCCACGAGCAACCCTGGATTTATTTGACTCACCACGGCCCGGACTTGGGGTAAATCACCACCTTCCCCCATATAGTATACTTTGTGCTTCTCCGTGGCACCCACATCCGAATAGCTTTTTGTCCCGGGACTCCTCCTCGGAGGAGTCTTGAAACTATCCTAGTTTGGACTCCTAGGACTTTGAATGATCATAACACTTTGCTCAGACCTCCGATTGGGATGAGATCTGAAGCAAACTTGTAGTTCTCCTTGAGAGCTTTTCAATGGTGTGTTACACTTCACCTGCACGTATTGGGGTCGGGTTGATTTCTAACTTTTAGTAATCAGGAGTCAAATTGGTAGTTTGACTCCCAGCCCTTATTTTTGCCATAACTTGTGCTGCAGATGTCCAAATGGCCCATGCAACATCTACGCTTCAATAACTTTCTACTGATATAAAAAACACTTCAAGGCGAGGTGTTTTGACCCTTGCAATCGAGCTGTAAAGTTTCGGGAGTTCCGGAGGACTCTCAAGTCTCAATTTCAAGAGTGAGTTTCACCCTCACACTCCCTCTAAGTAGGGTTGCGACAATGCCCCAACTCCTTCTCCTTTTGTGGTCTTCTTCTTTGGACTCGCAGCTAAGTCCATTGAGGAACTTGGGGGTGCATCACATGGTATTAAAGCTCTGGTAGAGCTTGATCCACTTATTGGGGAGTTTCGATGGCACTGAAAAGGACCCGTAAGCTAGTACAAGAAACCATGGTGGAAAAAGCCACCCAAGACCTTGATGTTCCATTTGAGGCCATTAGGGAGGAGGAATAAGAGGATTCTGAGGACTAAGAAGACCATGAAAACCATGATGATCATGAAAATGAGGAGGAACAACAACCCATAATCCTTTTCACTCTAGAACAATTGAAAGTTTTATTCAAAATGAATAGGCCTGATTTCATTGAGTTGGTTGTGGCCTTCAAAGGAGGATCATTAAAAGGTGTAGGATTCAAGCCTGCTAAACTTGAGAATTTTGACGGGGTCTGAAATCGGAAGGTCATAGATGCTTAGTTTGTGGAAATGGAAGACTACCTTCATGCCACCAAAGTTGGGCGACATTCGACCGTGGAACTTGCCCAATCCTACTTAAAAGGCTATGCTTCCACATGGTTGAAGACAATGAGGCAAGAGGAAAGGAAGACCCATGGTTACACATGGGAGTTCTTCAAGGAACACATTGAGTTGGAATTCATTTTGAAGAATTCTGATTACATCTCAAGATGTAAAATCCATGACCTTGTGAATGTAACAAATGACAACTTACGCTAATATGTGAGGGCGTATTCTAAACTCATGCTTGAAATTTGGCATATGCATGAATTAGATCGTGTGTGCCATTTTGTGATGGGGCTTCCGACTGGGGCCAAACGCAAGCTTGAAGAGAATTGGCTCGCCTCATTATTTGAAGCCATCATGAAAGTGGAAGGCTTTTCGAATGTGGGATGGGGAAAAAAATCTGTGTTCAAGAAGGAGAACAAATTTCCTCATAAGAAGGCATGCCACGAAAGGGAATGGAACCAAGGGCAAGACACCTCAAAAGGGGAAAAGCCCAAACAATTCCAAGGCTCAGGTTTCAAACCCAAAGGAAATTTTGTCAAGAAAGGGGTTCCTTTAAAAGGGGGCCAACCCAAGGGGGACGTTAGTGGGAAGCCCAAAGGAGCGTGCTTCAATTGCAATGAAATGGGACATTACTCCAAAGATTGCCCCAAACCCAAACTGGGGAATGAGGGTTCCAAGGTAATTGCCTTTATTGCCAACCTAACCCAAGGTGAACGTAATCACCTTATTATTTTAAAAAGGAAGGTTTCTAAGCAGGAGGTGTTATGTCTTTTGGACACAGGGGTTTCCCACAACTTCATAACCCGAGGAAGTGTTGAAAGAATGGAATTCCAGTTGCAGGAACTCAAGGCACCCATTGAGGTGCACTTTGCAGATGGGGTTCCCCATCCCACCACATTGCAAGTAAGAGACGTGCCTTTTTAATTAAGGAATTAGAGAGGAAAGGTGGATTTGTTGGTCTCCACCTTAGGGGGAATGGAATACATTTTGGGAATGGAATTCATAACCCATAATAATGTGCTCATAGAAGGGCACAATAGGCTAGTTAAAATCCCATCCAAAAATGGGATCGTTTGGGTAAAGGCACATGAAATGCCTAGTGTGGGTGGATCGACCATCCATTTGATGTTAGGAAAGATTTTGGAAAAGGAAGCATGGGAGGTTATAGCATGTTGTGTGTGATGCGTGTGTTGGACGGGTTTGAGCCAAAGGAAGCTACCAATTCGATGAATTTTCCCAAATGCATTAAACGAGTCTTGAACAAATTCCCGAATGTGATGCTTGAAAAGTTGCTTGATGAGTTGCCCCCAAAAAGACAAATTGACCATGCAATCAAGCTGATGTCGGGAGTGGCACCTCCCACCAAGGCCCCATATCGAATGAATCATGAGGAGTTGAAGGAACTTAAAGTTCAACTTAAGGAACTCCTTACAAAGGGATACATTAAACCTAGTAAGTCACCATATGGAGCACTTGTCCTTTTTGTTCACAAGGAGGGGACATTGAAGATGCGTGTGGATTATAGAACCCTTAACAAGGTGACGGTGAATAATCGATACCCATTACCTTGAATTGAAGATTTGTTTGTTCGACTCTCGAGAGCTAAAATGTTTAGTAGGATTCACCTATGTTCGGGGTATTACCAAATTCGAATTGTAGAAAGGGACAAAAAGAGACCGCTTGTCACACAAGGTATGGCTCATATGAATTCTTGGTGATGCCCTTCGGATTCACCAATGCGCTCGCCACATTTTGCACGCTCATGAACGACATTTTTTGTGAGTGGCTTGATGATTTTGTGCTCATATACATAGATGACATTTTGGTCTATAGCAATTCCATGGAGGAGCATGCGGAGCATCTTCAGAAGGTGTTCCAAAGGTTGAGAGATAACAAGTTATACGCTAAGTTTGAGAAATGCGAATTCAAGGTGATGGAAGTGGATTTCCTTGGACATAGGATCACCTAAAAAGGCTTGAAGATGGATGACCACAAGGCGAAGGCAATTTTGGATTGGGAGCCACCTAGGTCGATTTTGGCCTTAAAATCATTTTTAGGATTAGCTTCTTATTATCGCAAGTTCATCAAAATTTTTGTGAAGATAACCATGCCTTTGATAAACCTTTTGAAAAAGTCATCCGGAACTTATGAATGGGACGAAATATGCAATGAAGCCTTTGAAACCTTGAAAGGCATTTTGGTGAAAGCGCTTGTGTTGAAGTTGCCCGACTTTGACAAAGATTTTGAGATCCATTTTGATGCCTTTGACTTTGCGATTAGAGGAGTCTTAGTGCAAAATGGAAGGCCGATGGCATTTGAAAGCAAAAAGTTGAGCGAAATGGAGCGAAGGTGGCCAACACATGAAAAGGAAATGTGAGCCATGATACATTGTTTCAATACTTGGGGCCATTACATAGGCTCCAAAGATGTGGTGGTGTGGACTAATAATGTCACCTTGAAATACTTTGCCACTCAACCAAAGTTGTCATCAAAACAAGTGAGATGGCAGGACACATTGGCCTTGTTCAATGTGGACATTCGACATAAGTCCAGGAAGGAAAATGTGGTGCATGATGCGTTAAGTTAAAAACATTAACTTAAAGTGTTGTACGTGGGGGAAACATAACTTCAAAAGGAAGTTTGACTAATGAGCCGTTGTGACAAGTTTGCTAAGGAAATAAAACAAAACATTCAAAAAGGAATCAAGTCACATTTTCGCTTGCGAGATGGACTATTGTGGTATAAGCAAAATCAATTCTATGTTTAGAAGGGAGGTTTAGGGATGTGCTTTTGAAGGAATGCCATGATGGGCCACTTACGGGCCATGGTGGTGCAAAGCGCACCACAACATTCCTCAAGAAGTCCTATTATTGGCCTAATTTGAAAGACAATACAGAGGAATACATGAAGACTTACTTGATTTGCCAACAAAATTGAACACTCAATAAAAAACAAGTAGGATTGTTGCGACCATTTATCGATTCTTGAAGGGCCGTGGGAAAGTGTGTCCATGGATTTCATGGTGAATTTGCCACCATCAAAGGGATTTGATGCAATCATGGTGATGGTTGATCGATTTAACAAGATGGCACACTTCATTCCCACCAAGGAAAGTGCCACAACCCAAGAGGCAAGAAGGTTGTTCTTCATGCATGTGTTCAAACATCATGGCCTCCCCAAGGACATTTTGTTGAATCGAAACCCAAAGTTCACAAGTAAGTCTTGGCGAGCCTTGTGGAAGCACATGGGGTTGGAGCTCAAGATGAACACTTCATTCCGACCCCAAACGGATGGACAAAATGAGAGAATGAACTTGGTTATCCAACAATTCTTAAAGAATTATGTGGCGGCAAATCAACAAGATTGGGTGGACCACTTGGAGTTGGCTGAGTTTTGTTACAACAATTCAGAACATTTGGTAATAGGTTCCACACCCTTTCAAATGGTGATGGGTAAGTCACCAATCGTGCTTACAATTTGGGCCGCACATGGGCAACCCCCAAATGATGCAAGTGAAGAAGTGCCCATGGTTGCATAACTTAATGAAGAGAGATGGAATGTATGGGAAATGGTTAAGGCCAATTTTGAAAAAGCACACAAACGATACAAGGATTTTGTGGACAAGTTTTGACGAGAGGTGAACTTTGAAGAAGGAGACGAAATGTGGTTGAACATCAAAAATTTCCAGTTACTAGAAGGTCTAAGCCACAAGTTCTTGGGCCCATATTGCGGGTCCATTCAAAATGTTGGAAAGGAAATTTTTTGACACTTACAAGTTATAACTACCAAAAAATCTTAAAGTTCATCCCATATTTCATGTTTCGTTTTTGAAGCTGGTCTCTCCTGATGCCTCAAGGCCTAATCGAAAGCACAACTTAAGGCCTCCACCCAACCTCATTCATAATGAACTAGAATTTGAAGTGGAGGTTGTGCTCAAGTCAAGGTAACTAAGGGGGTGAAAGTAGGAATATTTGGTCAAGTGAAAAGGATACCATCCAATAAAGGCATCTTGGGTGATTGAGTTGGATATGGAACATGCCCAAGAAGCCATAGAAGAATTTCACAATAAACCGACAAAGAAGCAAAAGAAACATAAAATGTGATGAGGACATCACCTTTCTTTTAGTGGGGAAGGAAATTACACAAATGTACCACATTAAGTTGCAAATGAAATAAAGGCTAAATATATTCAAAAGATTGCATCATGAACATGATGAGTATTAATAAAAGAGTGGTCAAGTGGCATGGACAAATGGAACTTTCTTGCGTAAGCCCAAATCAAAATCGGACTCCCACATTGGGGCTAAGAGAAACCTTGGCTCCAAAAGAGGAAGCAAGCAAGGTAAGCTTGCGGGGACGTGCACATGTTTAAAGTGCATCCCAAAGGGTTGGTTGGTAGTGGCGGCCAACGCGGGAAGTCATGACCCTGTTCGTGTACTATAATCACATAATTGGGACTTAGGTTTTTGCAAAGCCTAAACATTGCTTTTCATACTTTGATAGGCATATGTTTAGTTAGGTTTGGTTGTTGTGATTAAAACACAAGGTTGGGAAAGGAGTCATGTCAAGTAATTTAGGTCAAGATTAAACTTGACTTGAATTCCTCATGAGGGGAAAACTAAAAATGGACATATTTTTATACAATGTTGTTGTCAATATGTTGGTATACATATCCAAAAAATTTAGAATCAATCTAATGAATAAAAAAACACATAAAACACAATTTTAATTTTTTTTAATAACATAATTTTGGAATTTTAAAATTTTAGAATATAAAACTAAACATAATAGTATTAAAAAAAAATAGATTAAAGAAAAAGTAAAATGATGTATTGAAAATATTTCAAAAATATTCTTTAAGAAAAAATTGAAAAAAACATAGGTTTCAAGGTATGGGTGCACGCAACTTCTACTAGCATGAATGGACCCTTAATATTGACTTTTCAACATACTAGCTTAGTCCTTGTGTCATGTATTAATGTTTAGTTCCAAGATTAAATCTACCTTGATTAAGCCTGATCCTAATTAATTAGGGTAATTTAGTTTAGGAGGTAATTTAGCTGTGACTAATTCCAATGTGAATAGGTTTGAACTTTTTCACATTTTGGATACAATCCCTTGTTGTGGGATCTCAGATATCTCTTTTGGTGATTTGAGATTTTAAGACATTATTTTGTTGTTTTGCAATTTTGTGTGTGTGCACATTTGGTGTGGTTTCTTGTGTTTTTGTGTTTTGGGCTTGGATACTTGCGTGGTTGTAAGTGAGTTCTTTTGATTTGGGTTGATGTGCCATTTTAGGTATCATGTTGTCATTTTGTTTCTATGTATGGACAACAATAAGTGTAGGTGCCGATATGGTAGCACACGAGATTAGTAAGGGGCGAAAGCATGGTTAGGTGTTTCGAAAGTGGCATTTGAGGGTCCATAATCTAACATTAGAGATGTTTTTGTAGTTTTAACAATTATCAAACTGTGTTATATCAATGGTAGCTTGGTATATGTTTGGACAATAAAATAATAAGTTATGAATGTTGTTGAAGATTCCATTTAAATGATTGTATCACATTGAATGCCTAGTAGGTGGCAACTCACATTTACCAATCCCTCTTCCCATGCAAAGTTTTGGAAATGTAGTTACACGAAATTGTTAGATCCATTCATATATCACAAAAGGCTTTTGTTTGTTTGTGATCACACCATACATTAACCCTCTTAAGTCATGGGCCCTATGTTATGCTTTTGGTATGACCAAAGAACTTTCAATAGGGCAATGTGCTTGTTTAACAATTTTCATACCAATAGATAAAAACTTATTGAATTTATACAATATTTGTTTATGAAAATTAGTTAAATTTTGAAAAATGATTTTGCTCTAATAATTCTAAGATGACACGCATTTCAACTAAAACAATATTAAGCTTGGTGACTTTATAGGAGGTTTAGTTTACACTTGGCCATTACCACAAATGTTTAAACTAATTCTAATACAATCACAATGAAAATAATCATGATGTTGCCCATTATATGGTGTAACAAAAAATTTCCTTTGTCATGAACACTATTGGTTTTTATAAATTGTGATTTTATTGATTTCATGTATGAATAGTAATATTTTTCTATTTTTTGAAACATTTAAATTCTTTATTTTGTTGTAAATATAATATAACACATACCAAAATCACTTCTAGATTTAAGGTCATGTCGTAAAAGTTGAATGCTTACTATTTTAAATATTATGGAAATTAAAAAGATCATTAAACAACATAGTTACACTAGATATATTTGATGTCGAAACATTTATTGTCATCTTACATTTTAAAGTTTTTAATGTTTTAATTTATACATTAGAAACATTTTTTTTTAATATATCAAAACTAATAAAATCCAATTTACTTCCAAGAAGCACATTTGAGGCATAATAATCTAATTTAATATGTTAAAAAAATTAGCACCTAAATTATTGGATTCATGTTAAATTTATAAAATTTCAAAACAATGTTTATCCATTCATACCATTTCACCAAGTGTTATTTTTGAACATAGTTTCATCTTGCTTTGAATAAAAACTTGACAAGTCATACCTTTTCCTTAAATATCTTGATATATATCCTCTTAAATTTTTATATATCAATTACAACAAAATTTCCAATGTTTGATTCTTAAAAAATCAAGAAAAAATAACCACTAACCCTTCAAAAACATGGGTATTGACCATTCTATAAAACACCGAAAAATTTCAAGATTGTCTTTAGAGGGCCACCTTACATCACTCAATAACCTTCCTAGAAAAGAAAAAAGGTATTAAAAATAGGAATGAGACTATGCCTATTGATAGGCATATCCATTCTTCAAAAGTAGTTGTAAATGCCACCCACTTCTCATGGCTCATGGTCTATGTATATTTATGTATAGAGGATTGACATGGCAATAAGGTATTCATTCGGTGGAAAACATGGGAAACAAACAATAATTCCTATTCGTCATGGTTTACATATGGTTGTGTAGAGGAATGGTAGGGCAATAAGGTATTTGCTTGGTGGAAGGCATGGGAAACAAGCAATAACATGAGTTCCCTATGTCATTAAACAAATGAATATTCTACCTTTCCCCTACATAAATAAAGGACGCAAGGAATGTGCCAAAACCTTGTCTATTAATTGGAGGAACATTACATGTAAGCAATCCAACCCTTTAAAACCTTATCTTCTTGCAAAATGAAAACAAGTGAATTAATCAATATTTTATGTATGTTTTTGTAGTGCAATGGATGAAGCCATAAAGATTATCTCATACATGTGTCAAAAATAATCAACTAACATTGGATGGGTGTCACCTTGGGTACATCAAACAATTGGAAAAAAACAATCATTCATTTTGTTTGCAATGTTAAATTGAA
>Ga0116229_10002524_pt1 | contig 29670 bp, 30 predicted proteins | sample S1TSphgellanicum_3_FD_87313 | JGI IMG/M metagenome (GOLD analysis project Ga0116229, IMG submission 87313) | Host-associated microbial communities from peat moss isolated from Minnesota, USA - S1T2_Fc - Sphagnum magellanicum MG | ecosystem: Host-associated > Plants > Peat moss > Unclassified...
AATGCGCGCTCCGCACGCGGGGGCGGATTTACGGCGCTCCGGTGCTCACGCCCACAGGAGGGCGCTCCGCTCCGGTGCTCGCAAATCCACGCCAGCTGACCGCCATGGCGCCTTTTGAAACGGGCTCTTGGGAACCGGTGATGTTATTGGTAGCGGCGGGATTTGTCGCCACGCTGCGGTGGGGCAAGGGGACGCATGGGTTACATTTTGCTGGTGATCGTCGGGTTCGTGGCGGGGGTGCAAAACGCGCTCGCGGGCGGTGGGTCGTTCCTGACGTTCCCGGCGCTACTGTTTTTCGGCATGGGCGCGAGGGCGGCGAATATTACGTCCACAGTGGCGCTATTTCCGGGTCAGATCGCGACCGGATTTGCGGGACGGCGCCAGGTGGCGGGTGTGGAAGGGCTCGGATTCTGGTCGCTCGCGGGCATTAGCCTGGTTGGTGGTGCGGTTGGCGCGGTGCTGCTGCTGGAGACATCGGAGAGTTTCTTCGAGCGGCTGGTGCCGTTTCTGGTGCTGTTCGCGACGGGGGTTTTTGCCTGGGGGAGTTTCCTGCGCCGGCCGGGCGAGGCGACCGTGCAGATGGGGCGCGGATGGGCGGCGTTCGCGCAGAGCCTGATCGCGATTTACGGCGGCTATTTTGGCGGCGGCATCGGCATTCTGATGCTGGCCGCGCTGACCTTGGCTGGTCTGAAGGTGCGCGAGGCGGGGGCGACGAAGAACGCGCTGGCGGGGGTGCTCAATCTCTCCGCGGTGCTGATTTTCGCGTTGTCGCCGGCGGTGCATTGGGGGGCATCGGCGGCGGTGGGCGCGGGGGCCCTGGCCGGCGGGCAGGTTGGGGCGTGGATGATGCGGCGGGTGAACGAGCAGGTGCTGCGCGCGGGGGTAATCTTTATTGGGCTGGCTTTGACTGTGGCGATGTTTTGGAAAGCCTATGCGTAGCCAGAGTATGTTGAGCCTAACGGCGGTTAAGCGACGCCCAAAATCTAACGAGTCGCTTTGACTTGGCGAGGATGGTGGAATGCGAAGGGCATTCCACCCTACGGCCTCGCCGCCCGCAGCTCTTATTCCTGGGCGCCGCCTCAGCGCCGAGAGGCTCAATATTTCATTTCATTAGCGGCAGGCGGTGCTGTGACGGACTACGTGGTGTACGTGATGGACATAGGTGTGCCGAACCACAGGGGGTGGAAAATACGCCGCCGGTGCATAGACGGCCGGCGCAAAACCGGGCGCGTACACGCCGCCCCAGGCGGGCGCATAACCAGCCCAACCGCCGCGCCAGCCATAGCCGCCCCAGCCGGCGCGCCAGCCGTAACCACCGCGCCAACCATGGAAGCCGCGTCCGCCCCAGCCAGAATGGAACCCACCGCCCCAACCGCCGTGCCAGCCCGCGCCACCGACACCGTGCCAACCCGCGACGCCGCCATGCCAGCCTCCCGCGCCGCCGTGCCAACCGCCGCCGGCGCTGCCGTGTGCGCCACCTCCGCCCCAGGCTCCACGAGCAGGTGACGGCGCCAGGCTTTGCATTGCGAGGATTGAAGCTGCCAACGCCGCTACCGCGCCGGTGCGGCTGCGCAATACGCGCCCGAAATTAAGCATTACAGGGTCTCCTTGATCCGCGCTCGACTTCGGATCGAGCGGGCCGGGAAACAAGCAAGGAAGGGTAACGCATGCGGTAGGCGCCGTTACGCTTGAAATAATGGGCGCCAAACGCGAAGTCAGGGAATGAGCACAACCTGGCCGGTGGTTTGACGGCCCTCCAGCGCCGTGTGCGCCGCGGCGGCTTCGGAGAGCGGAAAAGTATGATTGATGTGCGGCTGCAGGATGCCATCCCGCACCGCCTGGAATAGTTCGGCCGCCATCTTCTCCAGCATCGGACGCTTTGCCGCGTAGGTCGCCAGCGATGGGCGGGTGATGAACAAGCTGCCTTTGGCGCTCAGAAGGCTTAGCTCGAAGGGGGGCACGGCGCCGGAGGCATTGCCGTAACTGACCATGAGGCCAAGGGGGGCCAGGCAGTCGAGACTGGCGAGGAAGGTGTCGCGGCCGATGCTGTCGTAAACGACAGGCACCATTTCGCCAGCGGTGATGCGGCGCACGTCGGCGGCGAGGCTCCTGGTGCCGATAATGACGTGGGCGGCTCCGTTCTCGCGGGCGGTTTCGGCCTTCGGTTCAGTGGAGACAACACCAATGACGGTCGCGCCGATGTGGCTCGCCCATTGGCACAACAACTGCCCGACGCCGCCGGCCGCGGCATGGACGAGGATCTTCTCACCGGCTTTGACCTGGTGTGTGCGGTGGAGGAGATAATGGGCGGTCAGGCCTTGCAGCGTAATGGCGGCGGCGACGCGGGTATCGATGTCTGGCGGGAGCTTGATCGCCCGGTCGGCCGGCAACACCCGGTGGGTGGCGTAGGCGCCAAGCGAGCCGGCGTAGGCGATGCGGTCGCCGGGGGAAAAGCCGGTGACATCGGACCCCACCGCCTCGACGGTTCCGGCGCCTTCCTGCCCGATTATGGCGGGAAAGCCTGGCAGCTTGTACAGTCCGGTGCGGAAATAGACGTCGATGAAATTGAGGCCGATGGCTTCGTGACGGATGAGGAGCTCGCCGGGGCCTGGCTCGGGCTTGGGCACATCCTCCCACAGCAGCACCTCGGGGCCGCCGATCGCGTGTATGCGGATGGCCTTGCTCATGGTTCCTCCGGGTGGCGGGGGCTTACTCGACGAGGTGGTGTCACTGTTGGGCTTGCGACGGCACGCCGCAGAGTAGGGCTTGCGACGGCGGGCTCCAAAATGTGGGGCGTGATGCGGTGATCGGGGCGTTTTCGTGGATCTCTGACGCTGCGGCACTTGCCAACCCATGCGGGCTGGTTCGCCTTGCAAAGTCTCGTAACAATTGATCAGGCGGCGGCACGTGGTTCGGCATATTCGTGGGTAAGGAGAAAAATCTTGGTCTGGATGCCTTCGCCACCTGAATAGCCGCCAATGCCACAAGTTGCGACGACGCGATGGCAAGGGATGATAATCGGCACTGGATTGGCGCCATTGGCGCCCCCAACGGATCGGGGCGAGCCGCCGGCAACGGCAGCAATCTGCTGGTAGGTGCGGGTTTCACCGTATGGTATGGCGGCAACCGCATGCCACACACGCTGCCGGTATGGCGTTCCGGCGAGTGCCAACGGAAGGTCGAATCTTTGCAGCGCGCCATCAAAATACGCCTGCAACTGGTGGCGCGCCCGGATCAGCAGAGGGGTTGCGGTTTGATCGCGGCCCCAACCCCAATCGAGGGCGACGATGGCGCCGTCCTCCTCTGAGAGGGTGATGGCGCCGAGCGGGGTGTGAAGCGATAGAAGCGGCATAGAGGAGGCATTAACTACGCCTGCACGCGGTGGTCGAAAAGGGGGCGGTGGTTGTTACTGGTTCGCGTGCCGCAATCCGCCGATACGTGGTCGCGCGCAGGTAAGGTCCTCGCGCGATGGAGCGTGATCGGTCGAGTTGACTTGGTTGAACGGTCGATCGCGCTCTAGCTCGTTGTTTGAGGGCGTGAGTAACGCCGCCTGTTATTCAACCTCACGCGATCACGCGCTAACGCATGAGGACGGGCGCATGCAGGAGCGCATGGCTTAATTCGCTTGGGCAGGGACGCGTGCGCGCAGCGAAGGTTGCAGCCTCTGCGTCCACCGACCGAGACGACAGGGCCGAAGGTCATGGTTACTTTTGGGAGATGTGATGTGAGTGAACGGAAGGCGGATGATCCGCCGTTGTTTTTTGATTTTCATGTTTTTGTCTGCGCCAACCGGCGGCCGGATTCGCATCCAAAGGGTAGCTGTGCGGCGCGCGGATCGGAACGGTTGCGAGACTACATGAAGGTTCGGGCAAGACAGCTTGGCTTGCAGAGCGCTCGCATAAACACCGCTGCCTGCCTGGATCGATGCGAACTCGGCCCGTGCCTCGTGGTTTACCCGGAAGGTATTTGGTACAATGTACAAAACGAGTTTGATGTGGATGAGGTTTTGAATACGCATCTTCTTGGCGGTGGCCGGGTGACACGGCTGATGCTGGATTTTTCGCCCGAAGGATGAGTAGGGATACCGAAACAATTTTCGCGCTCGCCAGCGGATCCGGGCGAGGTGCGATCGCTGTGGTGCGAGTAAGTGGCGGCAAGGGCTTTGGCGTCATGCAGGCTCTGTGCGGGCGTGTGCCGCCGCCACGGCGCGCAGCCGTGCGCGCGTTGCAAAGTGCATCAGGCGAAGTGCTCGACCGGGCAATGGTGCTCTGGATGCCGGGGCCGGCGAGCTACACCGGGGAGGACGCAGCAGAGTTGCACATCCACGGCGGCCCAGCGGTGCTGCGGGCGGTTAGCGACGCTTTGATTGCCTCGGGTTGCCGGCCGGCGGAGCCAGGCGAATTCACGCGGCGCGCCTTCCTGAACGGAAGGATGGATTTGCTTGAGGCCGAAGGGGTGGCGGACCTCGTCGCTGCAGAAACTGATGCGCAGCGGCGGCAGTCGCTGAGGCAATTGGACGGGGAGGCGAGCCGGCGATTGGGAGCGTGGGCGGACAGGCTGCGCCGGGTGCTGGCGTGGCAGGAGGCCCTGATCGATTTTCCCGATGAGGACCTCCCGGCGGAAACGGCTGCGCAGCTGAAGCGAGAGGTGGCTGCGCTGGCCGATGAAATTGAACTGGCGGCGGAAGACTCTCGGCGCGGCGCGCGGGTGCGTGAGGGGCTGGTATTTGCGGTAACGGGCGCACCGAACGTTGGAAAGTCTTCGCTGGTGAACGCATTGGCTGGGCGGGATGTCGCTATCGTTGCACAAACCCCTGGCACCACGCGGGACGTGCTTGAGGTGACGCTGGAGCTTGCCGGCGTTACTGTGACGCTGGTTGATACCGCCGGGTTGCGAGATACCGATGACCCGGTGGAAGCCGAAGGGGTGCGCCGCGCGCGCTTGCGTGCTGCAGATGCAGATTTGGTGATCCAAGTGATTGATGCGTCATCGCCTGTGGTGAGCCAGAATCTGCCCGACGCTCTCGTGGTGGCGAACAAAATCGACTTGATGGCGGCCCCGGAGGGTATTTTTGGCATCAGCGCTATGACAGGTGCGGGCCTTGTTGGCCTGCGTACCGCGCTGGCGGCGGCAGTGATCCGGCTTACGGCGGTGGGGGGCAGCGCGGTGCTGAGCCGGGTGCGGCATACGGTGGCGCTTGCGGACGCGGCGCATGCTTTACGCCGCGCCGCGACTGCCACTCTACCGGAGCTTCGCGGCGAGGAATTGCGACTGTCAGTCCGCGCGCTTGGGCGGATCACCGGCGTCGTTGAAGTAGAAGATGTGCTGGACACGGTGTTTGGCGCATTTTGCATCGGCAAATAGGACGTCTGGCGGTGATGGTCTTGGATGAGCGGTTTGATGTGGTTGTGGTGGGCGGCGGCCATGCAGGCACGGAAGCGGCGGCCGCGGCGGCACGTATGGGCGCGCGCACGCTACTGCTGACCCATCGTCTGGAGACGGTGGGCGAGATGTCGTGCAATCCGTCGATCGGTGGGATCGGCAAGGGGCACCTGGTGCGCGAAATCGATGCCTTAGATGGACTCGTGGCGCGTGCGGCAGATCGGGCGGGCATTCATTTCAAGGTTCTCAATCGATCGAAGGGGCCGGCGGTGCGGGGACCGCGCGCTCAAGTCGACCGCGTTCTTTATCGGGCGGCCGTTCGGGAGCTTTTGGCGGAGACCAGCGGCCTAACCTTGCGTGCGGACCCGGTGGAAGATTTAATCGTGCAGGCGAATGGCCAACTCGTCGGGGTTGTCTGCGCAAGCGGCATTCGCGTCGGTTGCGGCGCGGCCGTTTTGACGACCGGGACGTTCTTGCGTGGCGTCATTCATGTAGGGCACGCGCAAACGCCGGCCGGTCGGGTCGGTGAGGCGCCTTCTGTGGGTCTGGCCGAGCGCTTGGCTGCCTTCGATCTGCCGCTGGGCCGGCTAAAGACGGGAACACCACCGCGGCTGGCGCGGCGCTCGATTGATTGGGAGGGCTTAGACCCCGACTGCGGCGATGTGGTACCGGAGCCGTTCAGTTGCATGACTGCCCGCATTACGGTGCCGCAGATCGAGTGTAGAATAACGGCGACTACGGCAGCAACACATCAGGTTATTCGCGACAATATTCATCTGTCGGCGGTTTATGGGGGGGCTATTGCAGGGCGCGGGCCGCGTTATTGCCCATCGATTGAGGATAAGGTCGTACGGTTTACCGAACGGGAGCGGCACCAGATTTTTCTCGAGCCCGAGGGGTTGGATAGTGACCTCGTTTATCCGAATGGCATTTCAACGAGCTTGCCGGCGGAAGTGCAGGACTTGATGGTGCGGACAATTCCCGGCTTGGAATCCGCCGAGATTGTGCGGCCCGGCTACGCGATTGAGTACGACTATGTCGACCCGCGCGCTCTGTCGCCGTCACTTGAGTTGCGAGCCCTCCCAAGACTTTTTCTCGCCGGACAGATCAACGGAACAACGGGCTATGAGGAGGCCGCGGCGCAAGGCGTGCTGGCAGGCATTAACGCTGCTTTGCGGGCGGATGACCGAGAACCCGCGGTGCTCGACCGAGGCAGCAGCTACATCGGCGTGATGATTGATGATCTCACGACCCATGGCGTGAGCGAGCCATACCGGATGTTTACCTCACGCGCTGAGTTCCGGCTCCGTCTGCGGTGTGATAACGCGGATTTGCGTCTCACGCCGGTTGGCATATCCCTTGGCTGTGTCGGCGCGACGCGGGCGGCAAAATTTGCGGCACATCGGGAGTTTGTTGCGAGTGCGTTGGGTCGGGCTGCGGCGGATACTTTGACGCCGCAGGAGCTTATGGCTTATGGCGTGCCCGTAAAGGCAGATGGCCAGCGGCGAGGCGTGCTAGACCTGTTGGGAAAAGGGTTTGACCTGCCGGCGCTGTCCGGGGCTTTTCCTTGGATCTGCACCTTAGAGCCACGGGTGCTGGAGCAGGTGCGGGTGGAAGCACTTTACCAAGGCTATCTGGGGCGCCAGGAGATCGAAGCGCGTCAGCTACAGGCCAACGATGCGGTCGCGCTTCCCATGGACCTGGATTATTCCGTCATCGGCGGACTGAGCACGGAAATGCTGGAAAGATTGACCGCAACACGCCCCGCGTCGTTCGGCGCATTGTCTCGGCTCCCGGGCATAACACCGCCAGCTATCATGGCAGTCATCGGCCACGTGCGCCGTAGCCAGCCCCACCAACGTTCCACGTGAAACATAGCGGCGCGGCGCTTGATGCTGTTCCACGTGAAACATCTGGTCGCTTGCTCACATATGCTGAACTCTTGCTGCGATGGAACGCTAAAATAAACCTCATAAGTCGCCGTGATGAAGCGCAGCTTCTTAGCCGCCACATAGAGGATGCGCTTCAATTGGTGTCGCTTATTCCTGGGGGGATTGCTGCTGGAATTGACCTGGGTAGCGGCGCGGGTGTACCCGGCTTGGTTGTCGCCATCGCAACCGGCGTGCATTTCGACCTCGTCGACTCCGATAAACGTAAGGCGGCCTTCCTGCGCGAAGCGGCCCGCGTGACCAACGCGCCGGTAACCGTGCACAACGCCCGAGTCGAGAAATTGGCGCTGCCGCCCGCGAAGCTCGTAACGGCTCGCGCCTTCGCCCCACTCCGGCGACTGCTCGACCTGGCTCACCCCTTGGTTGCCACAGGCGGCATTTTTCTCCTCCCTAAGGGTAAGAATGTGGATGCGGAATTGACCGACGCGCGCTCAAGGTGGAACATGCAAGTCGAAAAATTCCCCAGCAAAACCGATCCGGGTGCCACCATCCTACGTTTGAGCGAGGTTACACGTGTCTGACCGCCCGACAGACACTTCCAGCAATCGGGCCCCCGTCGCTGCGCGCACCATAGCGATTGCTAACCAAAAGGGTGGGGTCGGCAAAACGACCACCGCGGTTAATCTCGCCACGGCCTTGGCGCAAGCAGGCCATCCCGTGTTGCTGATCGACCTCGACCCGCAAGGCAACGCATCGACCGGCCTTGGCATAGATCGGCGAGACCGGCCCTCCGGCACGTACGCCATGCTTGTCGAGGACGCATCCCCCGCGAACTTGATTATGCCGACGTTGGTTAAGCAACTGGACATCATTCCGGCCGACCCAGATCTGGCGGGTGCTGAGGTCGAATTGGTGACCCTTGATCGCCGTGAATTCAGGCTTCGGGCGGCGCTCGGCCGGCTGGCAGGCAGTCCCTACGCGCACATTGTGATCGACTGTCCGCCGAGCCTGGGCCTACTGACCTTGAACGGCCTTGTCGCCGCATGCGCTGTCCTGGTGCCACTGCAATGCGAGTTTTTCGCCCTCGAAGGGATCAGCCAGCTCGTGCGCACCATCGAGCGCGTCAAAAAGAATCTAAATCCGGGTCTATCACTACAGGGTATTGTTTTGACGATGTTTGACCGTCGGAACAATCTCTCCGACTTGGTGGCTGCCGACGCCCGCAGCTTTTTCGGCAACCGGGTCTACCAGACTGTGATACCTCGGAACGTCCGGATCTCCGAAGCGCCAAGCCACGGCAAGCCTGTTCTGCTTTATGACAGCCGCTCGCCCGGCGCCCTCGCCTATGTTCAACTCGCGAATGAATTCCTGCAACGTGAAGGAGCGGTCGCCGCGTGAGTACTAACCCTCGTCTTGGCCGCGGCCTAGCTGCCCTCCTGGGGGAGGCCCCAGCCGCCCAGCAAGGCCCAAACACCAGCGCCCCGGTCGGAAACGTACAGTCTCTATCAATCGAAGTTCTGGAACCAGGGCCGTTTCAGCCTCGGCGTAACATGGCGCCCGCTGCAATGAGCGAACTGGTAGACTCCATTAAGGCCCGCGGCATTCTGCAGCCCATCCTTGCCCGCCGTCACCCTAAGAACGCGGCTCAATATCAAATCATCGCGGGCGAGCGACGTTGGCGGGCCGCCCAGACGGCCGGCCTCAATGAGGTGCCTGTTCTCGTTCGCGAGCTGAGTGACCAGGACGCCATGGCGGCGTCCCTGGTGGAGAACCTGCAACGTCAGGACCTCAATCCGATCGAAGAAGCCGAAGGTTATAAGCGCCTTCTGGAAGAGTTTGGACTTACGCAGGAGCAACTTGGTACCGCCGTCGGCAAGTCGCGCAGTCACATTGCGAACACTATCCGGCTTCTTCAATTGCCCGATACGGTTCGTGCCGAAGTGCAGTCCGGCACGCTGTCAGCCGGTCACGCCCGCGCTTTGCTAGCACATGCCAATCCGGCAGAAGCCGCCCGCCTCGTCATCGCGAACGGCCTGAACGTCCGCCAAACCGAGGCACTCGCCACAAACCGCCCGTCGGCAACATCGGCGCCAAATGAGCCGAGGGCGCGCGATGCCGAAACCGAGGCCTTGGAACGTACTCTTTCCGAAAAGCTCGGCTTGAAAGTGCAAATCCAGTTCGATGGACGCGGCGGTAACGTGCGTATCCACTACCGTTCCTTAGATCAACTCGATGCGCTTATCGCATTATTGTCGCAGTAGAATGAAGGCCACCGGGGATGGTCCCTGCAAAGGCAAATTTGTTACGCAGTCGTTGCAGCGCGTCGGCAATTTTCGCGCCGCACACCTGTCGGTCAGATTGACCAGCCGGACGTTGCGTTAAAGCAGCAGTTCTTTTTTGAAAAAAGAACCAAAAAACTCCTACTCCTATACGCCCACAGCTCGTTCCAAAAGGCGGCATGACAAGTCAGCTGTCGTGGATTTACCCGCACCGGAGCGCAGTAAATCTGCGCCCTGCGTGCGGACCGCGCATTCGCACGACTGGCCGTCAGGCCGCATTTTGCAACGGGCTCGCCGGGCTCATTGCAGGCCGCGATCGGGGGCGTCTGACCCGATGCCGGGCAAGGAGAGGTCCAAGCCGCGATGCACTTGCGGCACCTCGGCAACCTCCAACCCGGAACGGCCGCCAAGCCTGGCCGGGGCGGGGTCGAGCCGCGGCATCGGCGCGTACGACGTCGCCTCCACAAGGCGGCCGGAGTCGCTGCGTGGGTAGATGAAGCCGTGCGTCGGATAGATGCTGCCGTACTCGCCGCCATGCGCCAGTTGGACCCGCACCGCGGTCCAGTCGTTGTTCTCCGACACGTCCTTAACTTCCATGTCGCGTCGGATGCCGCCGCCCGCCCAATGTGCCTGGTCGATCATGATGGTGCGGCTGTCCACCACGTCCGACACCACTGCGACGTGGCCCAGCGGCATGCGACCGGTAGCGGAGAATGAAAGAACGCTGCCGGTTTCCGGCTGGTGGCCACGTTCATAGACACCCTCGGCGTTATACCACCAGTCCCGCGCATTGCCGGAGATGATGATCCCCGCGTCCTGTTTGGCGAAGGCCACGCATTGGATCACCCGCGCGCCAGCATAGTGAACCCGGGCGTAGCTTGCCCTAGCGTAGTGGACCCCAGCGTAGTGGACCCTAGCGTAGTGCGCCCCAGCGTCGTGAAACCAGCCATTAAGCACCCTGGCATGGAGGCCGTGAAAGCGGGCAAAGCCATGCGACCAGCCATAATGTTCGCTTTTGAGGTGAATACTTCGCGCATCCGCCACGTTACTGGCGAAGTTACTGCATAGACCAATTAATAACCCATAAACCAATGCCTTGCGGCCGGTTCGTGACATGCACGTGCCCCCCGAGCATCATCAAACTGACAAAATCGGTAACAACGCGTGCGCAACCCTGGCAACCGTTTATGTCGGCTCAAGGGTTCGTGAACCGCAAATGAGTGGTATAGACCCCACGAAAGCGCGGTTTTTAGGATACTAAACCTAAATTAGTCGGTCGGTAAACATTCGTTACATTGTGGCCAAAGTGTGTGACTTTTTTGCCGTGCCGTGACTTGCTCGCCACGAAAAACGTTGCTGTCTTTATTTCGCTTTTACTTGCACGCCGTGATCATGATTTCGACTCGCCAGCGTGGATCAGCGAGAATCGCCTGCACAAGAGCCCGAGCAGGCGCGCCAGCTTCCGGCAGCCACGCCGACCAGACGGCGTTCAGCGCCGCGCGATCGGCAATGTCGGCGAGCCATATCTGGGCCGTCAGCAGGCGCGTCTTATCGGTGCCGTGCAGTTCCAGCACCGCGTCGATCTGCGCCAGCACGTCCTGCACCTGTTCGGTCACGTCGGCGTCGGCGTTCCGCGGCACCAATCCCTGCGTATAGACGAAGCCGTGAAACTCGACGGCGCGGGAGAACAGGTCGCTCGGCTCGGTGCGCAGAATGCGGCTCATGGTGTGTCCTTGAGGGTGTCCTGTGCCGCTGGGCCCGGCGTCGACGACCCCTCTGTCGCTGACCCCCCTGTCGGTGAACCGGGCGCGCTGTCCGGCACCACGGCGCCGCCGGCCGCGCTGCGGGCCAGGCAAGAGTCGAGCAACTGGTCACGTTGATACTGGTCCCCCAACCCATAAGCGGGGTTGTAGGGCAGCGTATTGCCGGAGAATGGCGTGTCCTGGGTGTCGCGTTCGCTGAGTTCGTCGCGGTTGCGGGTGGCATAGATGCGATCGGATTCCTGCTTGCAATCGGCGACGGCCTCGCGGTCGTCGGACGTCTCGTGCGGCCCGAACGTGCAGCCGGCAAGCGGCGCCAACACGGGAAACGCCAGCACGGCGCACACGGCGAGGCTCTTACGTGACATGCTCTTAGGCGGCTCCTGCGCGAGAATGTGCGGTTGGCGTCATCGGCCAGGACGCAAAGTGACGCAAGGTGCGCCTTGGGTGCGTGCCGCTTTAAACCCAGCCACCAGCAGCAGCGCCAACCCGCCGGCGCAGCCGAGCCAAGCGGCGCCTATGCCGGGCGGCGCATAGGCGAAGCGAACCCCGCTCATGCCCGCGGGCAATCGCACGGTCTGGAAGATCCCGTCTGCGCCAACCACCGTGCTCGCGCCGTTCACAGCGGCTGTCCAGCCCGGATCGAACAGCTCGCGACGCAGCAGGCGGGAGGGCGCGCGGCAGTCGGCGCCGAACGACTGGCGGCTGGTCATGGTCAAACTGCAGCCGGGCGCCTCGGCGTAGGGCGCGGGCGCGGGCAGGGTCCACACATTCAATACACGGCCAGCATAGGCCAAATTGGTGGGACCGAACCGCGCGGCGAAATCCTCGCCGGGCCACACCAGGGCGTAGCTGGCCCCCATCGCTTCGTAGCGTGGCACAACACGCCGCAGCTTGTCGGCCGGGGGAAGATCGCCTTCGTAGAGCAAAATGCCATTGCTCTCGGGCTGCAGAGCGTCGCGCGACGCGGCCACCCAGGGCGCCGGCACTGGCAGCGCATTGTGGGCGATCTCCGCGATGCCAAAAAGCGCGCCATAATTCGGCACCAGCGGTCCAAACGATACCACGCGCCCTTCGCCGAGGTGGGCCTGCAGGAAGCGAATGGCGCCAAAGTCAACCACGCGGCTGTGCGGCCCCGCTAGCGGCCAGAAGGCGCAAAGCGCCGCCGCCTGTCCACACGGCAGCCCGGCTGCCAAAACCTGGCGCCACAGCGCCGGCGCGCCGCGCAGCAAGAGCAACGGGACCGCGGCGATAAGCACGCCGGCCGCCATGCTGCGCAGCGGATGATGAAACGGCGGCGGGTGCAGCCACATCCAGCGGGCCGCCGGCGCGGCAAGCCATAGAGCCGTGACGCTCACCACGCCGCCAACAACCAACGCCGTCTTGACGCTGGGCCGCCTGCCGTCCCGCCAGTCCTGCAGGGAGAATGCAGTCAGCACCGAACCTGCCATCGACCAGGCCGGCCAGATATAGGTGTGCACCGCGGCCAGCCGCAGCAACGGAACCAGGTTGAACAGGCTCACGGCGGCGGGAAATCCGCAGGCGCGCGCGGCGGTGGCGGCGGCAAAAGCGGCCAACAGCCACCGCAGCGCGAGGTCCGGCCCGTTTCGCCGCAGCGCCGCCACGGCCAAGGCGAACACCGCCAAGGGCACGTAGCCGCCCGCGCGAGACCATGTGGCTCTCACCGCGGGCGCCGCCGCGGCAGACGCATGCGGATTGCCGAGCAGCGCCGGGAACAGCGCCTGGGCGGGATTGGCCGCGCTGAAGCCGCCCCCGGCGGCGCGCGCATGGTCGCCGATGAAGCCGCGCGGCAATGCCTCCAGGAATGGCCAGATCGCGGGGGCCGCTATCAAAAGGCCGGCCGTCGCGGCGCTCCCGCAGCGCCAGGTGTAGGCCACCTTGTCATCTGCTTGCCATAGGCGCAGGCCGCCCCACACCGCCGCCAGCAGCATGTTCAGCACGGCGGTTTCGGGGAAGCCCGCCAGGAACGACCACGCCACCCCCGCCGCCAAGGCGAACGGAAATTTGCCATCCCGCGCATGTTCCAAGCCCAGCAAGGTCAGCGGCAGAAACGCGATCGGCATGATCGGCCCATGCGACAGCCAGCCAAACGTGCCGTTCAGCTCGAACAGCACCGCACCCGCAAGGACCGGCAGCGGCGCCATCCGCATCCGCCGCAGCAGCATGAAAGTGAACAGGCCGGACAGCGCCATCAGCACCATGCGCAGCGCCAGCAACCCATGCGGTAGCGCCAGCAGCAGCACGAAAGGCAGGAAGAAGGCCGGCGTCTGGCCCTCGGCGGCCAACGGCATGCCCACACCGCTGTAGGGATTCCACCACGGCAAAACGCCCGCGAGCCAGTCGCGCGCCGCCAACCCGCCCAGTGCCTCCGTAGTGACGCCGGCATTGGCGTCGAGCCACGGGTCGCCGCGCAGCAGGCCGTTGGTTTGCCAAGTCCCCTGGGTGAGGCCGGAGACGAGATTGATCGGATCGTAGCTGTATCCGCCGATCAGGGCGGGCAGGTGCACCAGCGCGGGCAGGAGGATTAACAACACGACGCAAGAGGACTGGCGCATAACTGCGATGGCCGCTGGAAAAGGAGGAAGTATTTCTTTTTTTGCAAAAAAACAAAAAACTTTTGCACTTGGACGGCCTACGGCACGCGTCAGCAAAAGTCCTTTGGTGGTTGCGCGGTCGAACGGGCCGTAAGCTTTTGTTTGAAAAGGCATCTTTGTCGGCGTGCCGACGCACTTGTTGGCCGACGATGCCTTACTGCCTGCCCCACCGCATGAAACTTTCCTGACGCCTGCATCCAGCGCGCCTTGCCAAACGACCAGGGTATCCGCGCGAACCAAGCGCGCGGACAACACACTGGGCAAAGGACACAACCATGTTCACAACACGTCAACGCGCCGCCGCGCCCGCCGCAATGCTGGCCGCCTGCCTCGCCGTGACGCCGGCCGTGGCGGCCAGCGGGACCGCATCGTTTCTCGTCGTGCACGGCATTCCGGGCCGCGATGTCGGCAGCACCATCGACCCCGCCTTGCCGGTCGATGTCCTGATCAACGGTAGCCTGTGTCTCTTGAAAAACCTGACCTTCGGCGAGATCGCAGGCCCGTTCGACGTTCCGGCGGCCACCTACACCGTCGCCATTTCGCTCGCCAACCCGATCAGCCCGTGCTCGAACACCGCCGTCATCTCCGCCAGCGTAACGCTCAGCAGCGGTGAATACGGCGCCGTCGTCGCGCAGCTTTCCAGCTCGGGCGCGCCCACGGCGGGCGTTTACCCAGTCGATGTCAGCTCGGTCGGGACCGGTAACGTGCGTTTCGTCACCGTGCACGCCGCCGATGCGCCCGAAGTCACCGTCAAAGTCGCAAGCCTCGGCGCCAAGCCGGAAAAAGTCTCATTCAAGATCAAGCCGGGTGACACCAAGGACAAGGAAGTACCTTTCAAGCCAGGCTTTGCCCTCAGCATCGACGCCGGGGGCACTACGGTGGCGGGCCCGATCGACATCAACAATGCGGGCGTCCAGTCGCTTATCTTTGCCGCCGCCGTCGGCAACGCGACATCGGGCAGTGTGACCATCCTCACCAAGCTGCTGCGCAGCGTCTTCTGACACGTTGATAGGCTCATAAGCTGAGCCGCGCGCCTGGGAGACTGGCCTTGGGTCTCCCAGGAAGCCGTTCAATTTTGAAAAATAGAACAATAAGTTTTTGCTTGTTATGGTGCAGCGTCCCCGCTTGGCCCATGCAAGGCCCTTCGCTACGGTGCGCGGGGCCTCAGGCAGCAGAGCGGGAGACGTTGGACACAGCGTGGGACGATACCGCGGCGGAGTTGTCCGCCCTGCTGTCGCGCTGCGCCGCCGGCGACCATGCCGCGTTGCGCCGGATCTACGATCTGCAAGCGCCGCGCCTGAAGGGCCTGGCCTTGCGGATAACCGGCAGCCCGATGATGGCGGAGGACGTGCTGCATGACGTGTTCCTGCGCGTCTGGCAGCAGGCGGGGCAGTTCGACCCTGCCCGCGGCACCCCGCGCGCCTGGCTCACCACGCTCACCCGCTATCGCGCACTCGACCTGCGGCGCCATGCCGGTCGCGAAGTCGCCGCCGCGGAGCCGCCCGACCTCGCCGATGAAAGCCCCGACGCCATCGAACGCCTGATCGCCCACGCCGATGGCCAGGCGCTGTATCATTGCATGTCCGCGCTCGATGCCCCGCGGCGCCGCATGATCAGGCTCGCCTTTATCGACGGCCGCACCCACGCAGATATCGCGGCGACCCTCGACATCCCGCTGGGAACCGTCAAATCCATGATCAGGCGCGGATTGTCCGCGCTCAGAAGGTGCTTGGAACAATGAGCGGCGCCGGCGAGACCGAGGACCCGCGCGACACGCTGGCCAGCGAGTATGTTCTCGGCCTGCTGGACGACACCGCGGCGCGCGACCTGGAACGCCAGGCCGCCACCGACGCGCCGCTCGCCGCCGCGATCGCCGCCTGGCGCACCCGGCTCGACCCGCTTGCCGATCTGCCCGCCCCATCGGCGCCAAGCGACCTGCTGTGGCGCCGCATCGAGGCCAGCCTCCCCGCACCGCCGCCGCCGACCCGGGCCGCGGGCAATGCCTGGCGCGTGCTGGCGATCGCGAGCTTCGCCGCGGCCGCCTGCCTGGCTTTCCTCGTCTGGCGTGACCTTCCGGCCGCGCCGCCCGTGCCATGGGCACGCGCCGTCGCCTTGTTGGCGGCGCCGGGCAGCGTGCAGGCCGCGGTGCGCGTGCAGGCGCTGTCGGATGGCACGCTGACCATCGTGCCCCTCCAGAAACTGCCGCTGCCGGAGGGCAGGCGCCTCGGCTTCTGGGCGTGGCCGCGCAGTGAAAAGGCCCCCGTGCTGCTGGGTATGCTGCCGCCCGACGGCGGACAGGTGCGCTTTCCCTTCGGCGTGCAGGACGGAACGCCTGTCATGGTGACGTCCGAGCCTGCTGACGGGCCGGCGAAAACGCCGGGTCCGACCCTTTTCCTGGGCCTTTTGGCGGTCACGAGTTGAAGAAAGCAGTTCTTTTTTGAAAAAAAGAACCAAGAAACTCTTGACTGTCGGCTTGGTGCTGCTGACCGCGCGATGCGGCGACCCTGGTTCGCCGTGCTACTTGCAGGACACCGCGGCTAATCTGCCGTCTACCGCGTTCGAAACACTCAATCGGGTTTGCAACTGGCCGCGCCGCAACGTGCCGACCGTCGCGGCCGAGACGGGCGATGTGTGGCCATCGGCGCCGCGGCTTGTACCCACGATGCTCGACCTGCAAAGGCAGGCGGCCATCCCGGGCCAGACCGACACGCCGCTACGGCCCGCGCGGCGGCGCCCTACTGGCGTTGGCCTGTGCCGGGTGTCCCCGCGCGGTGCCAGAGCATCTTCCCCAATCCCGTCAGGCGTCGCGCTAGGCCTATGCTTTCAGCCGCACCCCACCTAGAGCGGCTTCAGCCTGACTGGAAAATCGCCAGCGTCCGTCGGGCCGCTCCAGGTTGTTGTTTGCAGAGCATTTGTATCAGCCTAAAGATGCCCGCCTCAATCGAGCGATTCCAGTCAGGCTGAAAATGCTCTAGCCCCTCGTAACAATGAAAAAAGTTTTTCGGTTCTTTTTTTCAAAAAAGAACTGCTTCCTTACTTTCTTGCCCGCCAGGCAAACCGCCCCCGCCACCGCATAGGCCGGTATAAGCATCAAATTATACCGCGTCTGGTTCACCGCCACCGCGGCATTCAGGGCGAGCATGAACCAGGCTGGCAGCGCCACCATGAGGTAGCCCCGGCGTCCACGACGCAGCGCCGCCACCGTACAGGCGACCGACACCGGCAACAGAGCAAAGCCCCACCAATGCGCCACATAGGCGCCGCGCAGCGCCAACGGGATTGAAACCATGAAGTGCCACGCCGGCATTTGCAAAATGTAGGCGTGCAGCAGGTAGCTCAGATGGTGCTCATAGCCGCCGGCGGCCGCCAGCGTCTCGCGGATCATATGACGCTGGCCGAGCACATAGAACGAGCTGGGCGCGTCCCAGCCAAAACGGTCGCAGGCATGCGGGCCGGCCAACACCCGGCCGAGGGATAAACCATCCGGCAGCCAGCAGACATAGGCGAGGCCGTATTCGCGCCGGTTCATCGTGTCGAAGGCAATTCGTTGCGCCAGCGTATGGCTGGCGTAGCCGAAGCTCAGTGCGGGCCGCCCCAGCATCGCGCCGTTGCGGATAATCCAAGGCGCCACCACGCAAGCCGCAGCGGCACAGAACGCGATCATGCGCCATAGCCCGCGGCGCAGGATCAGCACCGCAATGCCGCCGGCGCCCGCACAGGCAAAAATCAGATAGTAGAATGATGGCCGCGTGCAGGCCGCCAGTCCCAGCAACGCGCCCGCCCCGGCCGCCCACATCGTCACGCTGCGACCAACCGCGCCGCCCACCGTCGCCATCCGCACGCCGCAGGCGCTGGCAGCGGTGGTGAACAGCAGGCACGTCATTTCCGTCATGAGGTAATCGACCGACCGGATCAGCACCGGCGTGGTCATCAGCGCCAGCCCGAGCGCCACCCACCCCGCCGCAGGCGAACCGCCAACCGCGCCCCCGAGCCACCAGACCAGCCATAGAACACCAACGAGCTCGGCAAACTGGATTGCGCGGGCCGACGGCGCTTGGCTGCCGCAAGACGGGTTCTTGCCGTCGCTGCTCACCACGCAATCCATGTTTGCGCGCATGACCGGATCAATCCGCGCCGCCGCCGCGAGAAGCGCCGGATACAGCGGCCCGAACCGCATGCCGTACGGACGCACACCGCCGGGCCCCGCGGCGGCAAAAAAATAGCCGTCGGTAAAGCGGCCGGTGTGCACGAGATCGTCGGCAATGCCGACATAGAAGGGCTGATCGAATTCGGTCAGCGGCCGAACCTGCTCACGCTGCCAGAAATAGCTCGCCACCAGCAGGATGGCTGCCAAGGGCAAGAGAGCGTTACGGAAGTAGTTCTTTTCTGAAGAAAAGTACCAAGGGATCTTTGCTCTGGATGCAATCCCCAATTTACGCGGCCTGTGCCGCTGTTACACCTTCCGCCACCAGTTCCCTCAGTTTCGGGTGCAAGTGCGCGTTACCCGCCACCAGGTCATTCGGAGGTGCGTCGCTCGGCACGAACTCGCTGCCGTCCGGATGCGTTACCGTCCCGCCCGCCTCGCGCACGATCAGCGTCCCCGCCGCCACGTCCCAGGCGTGCAGCCCAAGCTCCCAATAGCCGTCATACCGGCCGGCGGCCACCCAGGCGAGGTCCAGTGCGGCGCTGCCGAACCGCCGCACGCCGGCCGTCAGCGGCATCAGCGACCCCAGCGTGCGGGCGAACGCCAGCCGGTTGCGCGGCACCACGGCGGCAAACGGAATGCCGGTGGCGAACAGCGCGTCCTTCAACTCGCGCCGTGCCGACACCCGCAACCGCCGCTCGTTCAGGAATGCGCCGCCACCCTTCTCCGCCCAAAACATCTCGTCCGCGGCGGGGCTGTAGATCACGCCGGCGGACGGCTCGATGGTGCCGTCGGCCAGGCGGCGCTGCAACGCGATGCTGATCGCCCAGTGTGGTATGCCGTGCAGAAAATTTGTCGTGCCGTCCAACGGGTCCACCACCCAGCGCCACGTCCAGTTGTCGCTGCCCGAAGCTCCGCTCTCCTCCATCAGAAAAGCATAGCCGGGCCGCGCTTTTTCCAGCTCCTCGCGCAAAATGCTCTCGGCGCGTACATCTGCCTGGCTGACAAAGTCCGATGGGCCCTTTATGCTCACCTGTAACTGCTCGACTTCGTTAAAATCTCGCAACAGACGTTTGGCGGCCTTTTTTGCGGCTTCCTGCATGACAGACAGATGGGGCGAGAGACGAGGTGCCATGCGGCACTTTACGACCGCCTGATGCGCGGCGGCTAGGGTCGGCAGGTAAGCAAGGAAGTATTTCTTTTTTGAAAAAAAGAAACAAAAAACTTTTTTCTGTTTTGATGGCGACCCTTCTGCCTGCCACCTCAGCAAGTGCGGATGGGTGCGCGGTGCCGCCGGTGGGATTCTCCCATTCCAAGGGGCAGGCGAACGCGCAAACCGTATTTCTGCTGAATCCCGACACTTATCCGCAAGCGCTCTGCGCCGATGGCTCGCCCGGCGGCTATATTCTGCGGGAAGGGTTCGGCGTGGCGGCCAAACGCCTTGTGATGGAGCTGCAGGGTGGCGGGTTCTGCGCCGACAATGGCGATTGCAGCAAGCGGCCGAAAAGCCTCATCAGCACCAAGGGCCTGAAATCCGGCCGCAGCCATGGCACGACCCTGGATGGCATCCTCTCGGCGGAGAACACTGTGAACCCCGACTTCTACGATGCCACGGTGGTGCGGGTGCTTTACTGCTCCAGCGACTTCTGGACCGGCGACAAGGCGCCCTCGCAGCTTCCGTTCAAACGCAACAACGCGGCGCAAACCTGGTATTTTCGAGGCCGCGCCATTGCACTCGCCGCGCTCACCGACCTGCAAAGCAAAGGCTTCGGCGCTTCCGACGTGCTGCTGACAGGCGATTCCGCGGGCGGCGTCGGCATCGTGCTGAACGCCAACGACCTCCTGCCGCTCCTTCAAGCCGGGAGCAGCCTGGTCGCCGTTGACGCCGGATACACGCTCGACATCGGCGCCTTCGATATCAACTCGCCGCAGACGCAATATGTCTCGATGGCAAAACCAACGCCGATCGAACAAATCATCAGGGCGGGGCACGCGTTCTGGGGCGGGCGCGGCGACCGCATTTGCACCGCGGACGCCGCAACACGCGCCGCGCGCGACCTGTGCTACAATACCGCCTACGTCATTTCCGAAGGCTACCTGCCGACCCAGGTCGGCACCGCGCAGGCGCTCGATGACACAACCCAACTTGCATACGACGGTCTGCCGCCGGGCCGGCCGAAGCAGGGCACCCCCGAAGCGGTCTATGCCGCCGCCTTCGCCACCGCGATGACTGCATCTCTGTTAACGGTGGGGCAATACAATGGCGTGTATGCCCCCTACGCCTTCATCCACGAAATGTTCACCACCGGTTCGAAGGGGCTGCAGGCGTTCGACGCCCCGCATAAATTCCCTGGCGCAGGAAAAGTCGCGCCCTACCAATGGGTTGGCCCCTGGTATCAGAACCCCTGCGCCGGCACGAAGCTGATCGGCGCACCATAGGCCGCCGCGAGCGCCTTACGTCTTTGCGCGTTCCACGTAGGACCCATCTTCAGTGCGCACGACAATCCGCTCGCCGGTTTCAATGAACGGCGGCACTGACGTCTTTACCCCGTTCGAAAGTTTCGCCGGCTTGTAGCTGCTCGCGGCGGTCTGGCCCTTCACCACGGGATCCGCCTCGACAATCTCCAAGGTCACGGTCGCCGGCAGATGCGCGCCGACCGGCTCGCCCTCCACCAGATCCACGTCAATGGTCATGTTATCCTGCAGAAACGGCGCCGAATCGCCGAGCAGGGCAACCGGCACATGCGTTTGCTCGAACGTTTCCGGGTCCATTAGCACCATGTTGTCGCCGTCGGTGTAGCTGTAGGTGTAGTCCTTGTTATCGGTCTGCAGCCGTTCCACGGTGTCCGCGGTGCGCCAGCGTTCGTTGGTTTTGTTGCCGGTTTTGAGGTCGCGCATTTCCACCTGAATGAACGCGCCGCCCTTGCCAGGCGTGATGATCTGCTGCTTCAGCACGGTCCAGCGGCGGCCGTCATGCTCGATCACCTGGCCGGCCCGGATCAGGTTCGCCTGCTGCTTCATGGGCGCGAAAAACTCTGTGGCTAAGGAGCCGGCTGTCTAACCGGTGCTTGCCTTACGGGCAAGGCAGTCGCCGTGGGGTGGGCTTCAGGCCGCCAACGCCCTGCGCCTATAAGAACCCTTCCAGATAAGCGATAACATCCGCCCGATCCTTCGGGTCCGGCAGACCCTTGAAGAACATATTCACCCCGTGCACGTCGCCGCGCGGGTTCTGCAAATACACGTTCAACGCATCCGGCGTCCAAACCGCGTTCAGGTTCTTCATCGCCAGCGAATAATCGTAGCCCTCGATGGTGCCGGAAGGCCGGTTCACCACGTGCCATAGGCTCGGGCCCACCTTGTTCACGCCAACATCCAGCGAATGGCAGTTGGCGCAGGTGTGATCGAAAATCGCCTTGCCGGCGACCGGATCGGCCGCATGGGCTGCATGCCTGCCGAGCAGCGCGACCATTCCAAGCATTGGGACGAGAAGCAGGATTGAACGCATGGGTCAGCTCCGGGTGGTCATGCCGCCACCAAATCGCATTGCCCGCCCGCCGCCTTGATCTCGCGCAATCGGCTTGCTTGATCGCGGCATGACCCGAACATGGTGGAATGCCGAAAGCCTGGCCGCCCGGCTGCCGATGCTGCGGCGGCGCGGCCTGCTCACCGCCGCCGCGCGCGCATTTTTCGAGGCGCGCGGCTACACCGAGGTGGAAACGCCGTACGCCGTCCCGGTCCCTGGCGAGGAGGTGCATGTCCGCACCTTCGCCACCCAGTTCGAGACGGTGCGTGGGCAAACCGTGCCGCTGTGGCTGCACACCAGTCCCGAATTCGCCATGAAAAAGCTGCTCGCCGGGGGCGCCGGCCCGATTTTCCAGTTCGCCCGCGTCTGGCGCAACGCGGAGGGCTCGGCCACCCACGCGCCGGAGTTTACCATGCTGGAATGGTATGCCCCCGGCGCCTCGATGGCGGCCCTGATGGACGAGACCGAAGCCTTGTTCCGGGCGGTGCTGCCGCCAACCGTCACCTGCCGCGGGATCACCACCAGCCTGGCGCGCTTCGATCGCATCACCGTCGCCGAGGCCTTCTTCCGATGGGCCGGCGCCGACGTGCTGGCGACCGCCGGCAACGCGACCGCCCTCGCCGCCGTCGCTTGCGCCACGCTTCGCGCGGGCGAGGATTGGGAGGATCTTTTTTTCCGCCTTCTGCTCGAGCGCGTTGAGCCGCATCTCGGCCGCGATCACCCCACCTTCCTCACCCACTGGCCCGCCGCCCAGGCCGCACTCGCCCGGCGCGACCCGTGCGACCCCCGCGTTGCACTTCGTTTCGAAATTTATGCCGCCGGCCTGGAGCTCGCCAACGCCTTCGAGGAGTTGACCGATCCCGCCGAACAGCGCGCCAGATTCATCGCCGATCGCGCCCGCCGCCACGCCGTTTCTGGCCCAGACTGGGACCTGGACGAGGATTTCCTGGCGGCATTGCCATCGATGCCGCCGTGCGCCGGCATTGCGCTGGGCTTTGATCGGCTTGCCATGATGGCGTCGGGTGCCGACAGCATCGAACAGGTGCTATGGTTGCCGGGCGCGGCTGATCCTATTTATAGGTAAGGCAGGAAGCAGTTCTTTTTTGAAAAAAAGAACCAAAAAACTTTTTGCAATGATAAAAGTTTTTTGGTGCTTTTTTTCAAAAGAGAACTGCTTCCTCCTTACTTGGCCTGTGGTGAGAGACATGAAGCAACTCCTATCCATCGCATCCGTTCTGGCGCTCGGCGCATGCGCGTATCCAAACCCGCAGCACGTCTCGGCAATGAACGCGCTGGTCGGAAAATCCGAAACTGACGTCGTCAAAACCCTCGGCGTGCCAAGCCGCACGATCGAGACCGGCGGCCACAAATATCTCGCCTACAGCCGCAACAAACTGGTGACCATCCCCGGCGATTACGGCTTTGGCCCCGCATGGGGCTGGGGCTATTGGGGCGGCGGCTGGGGTGGCGGTTGGGGCGGCTGGGGCGGCTTCCCGCCCGAAATCGTACAGCGTGACTGCGAAACCACCTTCGACTTGCTCGGCGGCGTCGTGCAAAGCTGGACGTTCCGCGGCAACGATTGCTGACCTGCGAGCCCATTCCAATAGGTGGCCTGGCGGTCAGTCGTTCGAATGCGCGCTCCGCACGCGGTCGTTCGAATGCGCGCTCCGCACGCGGTCGTGCGAATGCGCGCTCCGCACGCGGTCGTGCGAATGCGCGCTCCGGGGCGGTCGTGCGAATGCGCGCTCCGGGGCGGTCGTGCGAATGCGCGCTCCGCACGCGGGCGCGGATTTACTGCGCTCCGGGGCTCACGGCCGAAAAGGCTGCTCGGCTCCGGTGCCGGCAAATCCATGCCAACTGACGAGTCGTGCCGCCTCTTGAAACGGGCTCTCGCCGTTGGCAGTCGCCCCGCTCACTACCTAGGGGTCCCAATGCCTGAGCTGGTCGAGGTTCTGCCGCACCACCGCTTCGATGAAGCGGCTTTATCCGCTTACCTTGCCGCCCGGGTGCCGGGACTCGCGGCGCCGTTACATATCCGCCAATTTCAGGGCGGCCAATCCAACCCGACCTTCCTGATCAGCGATACAAACGGCCATCGCTACGTTCTGCGCAAGAAACCTCCCGGCGCCATTCTGCCGTCCGCCCACGCCGTGGAACGCGAATACGCCGCCATGCATGCCCTCGCCGCCACCGGCGTACCGGTGCCGACCATGCGCCTGCTGTGCAACGATCCCGCCATCATCGGCACGCCGTTCTACCTGATGGATTACATCGACGGCCGTGTGCTCATCGACATCAAGCTGCCCGATCTTCCGCCTGCCGAACGCACCGCCACCTACCTCGCCATGGCGGATGGCCTCGCCGCACTCCACCGCGTCGACTGGCGTGCCGTCGGCCTCGCGGATTTCGGCAAGCCGGAAAACTACGTCGCCCGCCAGATCAGCCGCTGGACCCGGCAATACCTCGCCAGCAACCCTGAGCCGAACCCGGACATGGAAGCGCTGCTGCGCTGGCTGCCGGAAAACGTTCCGCCTGAGGACACCCCAACCATCGCCCACGGCGACTACCGCCTCGGCAACCTCATCTTCGCCCAGAACAATCCCACCCTGCTGGCCATTCTCGACTGGGAATTATGCACCATCGGCCAGCCGCTCAGCGACCTCGCCTATCTGTGCAGTTTCTACCACCTGCCGCACGACGGCGACCCCTTCCGCGGCCTCGCCGGCCTCGACCTTCCTGGCATGGGTATCCCCACCGAAGCCGACCTGATTGCCCGCTACTGCGACGCGGTCGGCCGCGCCTACCCGCCGGCCGCCTTCAACACCTATCTCGCCTTTTCGCTATTCCGCTCCGCCGCGATTGGTCAGGGCGTGTATGACCGTTCCCAGCGGGGTAATGCAGCCGATTCGCGGGCGCATCTTTATATGAATATGGTGCGTGCCTGTGCGCGGAGGGGATGGGAGATTGCGCAAGGGAAAAAGTAGTTCTTTTTCGAAAAAAGAACCAAGAAACCCTTGCTTATTGGTTGCGAAACACGCGCAATAGCTCGGTTACTTCAATACCGTCGATGGTTGCGCCGGTGACGTTGGCGTCTGTGATGGCGGCGCCCATTAGGTTGACGTTGTTGATCCTTACGCCGGACATGTCGATGTTCTCGAACGTCACGCCCTTCATTTTAACATCGTCAAAGGATGACCCAGTGAGGTCGATGTTCTCGAACGTCACGCCCTTCATTTTAACATCATCAAACGATGACCCGGTGAGGTCGGCGTTGGTGACCTGAAGGGCTTCTTTCGCGTCATCAATTTTCATGCTGGTCTCCTATGCGCTTCTTCTATAACAACATTGTCATCATTCCGAACCGGAGGGCAAGTCGTCCATGCGCGCTATCCTGATAACGCTCGCTGTCATCATTCTGCTCCTGGTCGCCGCCGCCGCAGGAACGATCGGCTTCGACAAACCAACCGCGCCGCCGCCTCAGGCCAGCGTGAGCGAACCATTTCGCGCAGTCGATTTCTCCGACCTCCCGCCAATCACGAAATATCCCGCGCGCGATGGCGCCGAACTGGCCTACCGGCGCTATAACGGTAACCCAAACCTGCCAAAGACCGATCGCCTCGTCATCCTGATCCACGGCTCAGCCGGCTCCAGCACCAGCATGCACGCGACAGCAAAGGCGCTCGCCGCGGCCGGCGCCACCGTGGTCGCCCCGGACATCCGCGGCCACGGTGAGTCCGGTCCGCCCGGCGACATCGCCTACATCGGCCAATTGGAAGACGACCTCGAGGACCTCCTGAACAACCTCGATAAAACCCATCATGCCGCCGAAACCACGCTGATCGGCTTTTCCGCCGGCGGCGGCTTTGCCCTGCGGATCGCCGGCAGCCGCCTCGGCCCCCGCTTCAGCCGTTACATCCTCCTCGCACCCTACCTGCGCTACGATGCCCCCAACGCACGCGTCGGAACCAACTCCGGCGGATGGTACGATATTGCCATCCCACGCATCGTGGCGCTTTCGCTGCTGAGCCAGATCGGCATCACCGCCTTCGACGGATTGCCCGTCCTCGCCTTCGCCGTGCCCCCCAGCAACCCCAACCACCTCACGACAAGCTACTCCTACCGTCTGCTGATGAACTTCGAACCCGACGACGACTACCTCGGCGACCTGCGCCGCACCTCCCGCCCCCTCATGGCAATGGACGGCGCCGACGACGAAATGTTCCTCAGCAACAAACTCCAGTCCGCCCTCGACGCCGGCAGACCCAACACCCGCGTCGACATTGTGCCCGGCGTCGGCCATATCGCCCTTACAACAACCCCCGCCGCCACCGCGGCAATCGCCAAAGCCTGGGCCAGTAGTTTTTAAACAGAAACAAGAAAGGGCAAGGAAGCAGTTCTTTTTTGAAAAAAAGAACCAAAAAACCTTTGTCTTTCGTTCATGTACGGGGCTCGGCTTCCGCGTGCGCCTGCGACCGTGCGGAGAGATCCACCACAGCCGCAAGCCCCGCCTCCGTCCCGAACATCAACCGCGCCCCATCCGGACTCCAGGCCAGCGCGGAAACCGGCGACGCGCCGCCCTCCGTCAGCACCACCACGCGCTGCGTGGCGATCTGCGCCATCAGAACGACACCATTCGCATAACCGGCCGCGACGAGTTCGTCGCGCGGGTGGCAAGCGACACGGGTGCATAATATCGCCTCGATTTGCGCGATCTCCACCGGCGGTTTGCCCATCGGACCGCCGCCGAAGAATGGCCACAGCACGATTGAATCGGCGCCGGAACTGGCCAGCCATTTGCCGCTGCGGGTAAAGCCCATCGACTCGGTTTTGGCGGGGTAGCCCGTCATGCGCATGTGCTGCCCATCGGAAAGCCGCCAGCCATGCAGCGCGTTCTCCTGCATCGCAGTCACCACCGCTTCGACAGCGGGATGAATGGCGACGCCAATGTGGCTGCCTTTCCATTCCAGAACCCGTGGATTTTCCGATTTCGACGTGGCGAACCACAGCGATGCGCCATTATAGTGCGACGCGGCAATCCGTTTTCCGCGCGCATCGAACGCCAGGCCGGTGACGGTTGAGGGGTGCGCCAAACTCTTCAGCCGCGCGCCCGTCGCATCGAACAGATGTACTAGCTTGCCCACCGCGCAGGCCAGCAAGCCGCCGCGCGGTTCGGCAAAGCTGCTGACATGCTCTATCCACTTCCCGCCGGACGAAAACAGCGTCGCCACCGCGCCGGTGGCCGAAATCCGACGCAACGCGCCATCGTCACCCGCGGAACAAAAACCATCCGCCGTCACATCCGGCGACAGCGCCATCGCCGCGCCGTCATGCACGTCAACACGCTGCCATTCGCCGGCGCCAGGGGACGCTACATTCGATGCTGCGAGATGCACGCTGCCGTCGCCCAAAGCGAAGGCCGCCCTCGTACCGGCGCGATTGAAGCACGCCGCCACCACATGGGCGCCCAGTTCGCGAATCTCCCCCCGCGCCGCCAGCAGCGTGTCGCCGGCCGCAGAACTCACGCAGCCACCTGACAAGCCTCGAACCCGCGACGCAATTGCGGCCGGTTCAAATCCCGGCCGATAAACACCAGGCGCGATTTTTCCCCTGGTGCCGCCTCGGTTTCCAGAAAATCGCCATCCGCCATCATGTGCACAGCCTGAAACGCGAATCGCCGCGCCTCTCCGGCGATATGCAGAATACCCTTGGTTCGCAGCAGATCGCTGCCCTTCTCCTGCAACAAAGTGCCGATCCATTGCTGGAATTTCTGCATATCGATCGGCCGCGCCACCTCGAAGCTGGCGCTGTAAACGCCCTCGGTATGGCCATGGTCGTCATGCTCCAGGAACGCAGGCGCCATCTCCAAGATGCGCGCAAGGTCGAACGCGTTCTGATGCAGCAGCGTTTCCACCGGCACGTCCGCCCGCGTCGCGCGCACAATGCGCGCCAGCGGATTGATCGCGCGAATGCGCGCCTCCACCGCGTCCGCCGCGTCCGGCGTGACCAGATCGAGCTTGTTCAGAATGATGATATCCGCGAACGCGATCTGTGCCGAAGCCTCGGCACTATCGGCCAGCCGCGCCGGCAGGTTGGCGGCGTCAGCCACCGTCACGATCGCGTCCAACCTCGCGCGGGCGCGCACGCCCTCATCGACAAAAAACGTCTGCGCCACCGGCGCCGGGTTGGCGAGGCCTGTGGTTTCGACAATGATGCCGTCGAATTTCTTGGCACGCTTCATCAGGCCGTTAATGATACGGATCAGATCGCCGCGCACCGTGCAGCAGATGCAGCCATTGTTCATTTCGAACACTTCTTCGTCCGCATCCACGACCAGGTCGTTGTCCACGCCCAGCTCGCCGAATTCGTTGATGACCACGGCGTAGCGGCTTCCGTGCTGTTCGGTGAGGATGCGGTTCAGCAACGTGGTTTTTCCGGCGCCTAGGAAGCCGGTGAGGACCGTGACGGGGACTAGCAACTCAGACATTTCAGGTCTCACACAAAAAAAGAAAGCAGTTCTTTTTTGAAAAAAAGAACCAAAAAACTCTTACGTCTCATACTTCTCGAGCATCCAAGCCGCCGGTTCCTCGGCCGCGGCACGATACCATTCATCCACCAGCGGATGCGCCCGCACCGCCGCACAATACGCCGCCGCACGCGCGGAAAGTTCCGCACCATACGTCAAAAACCGCGTCACCACCGGCGCGAACATAGCGTCCGCCGCGTTGAAATCCGCGCCATACAAATACGGCCCTTCCGCGCCAGCCTCCGCCCAGACCGCCTCCATGCGCGCCACATCGGCAAGCACCTCCGGCGTGCGTCCGCGCCCCGGGAACGACCGGCACACATTCATCGGCATCGCCTGCCGCAGTGCGCGAAAACCGGCATGCATTTCGGCTGAAATCGACCGCGCATGGGCGCGCGCCACCCGATCCGCCGGCCACAACGCGGGTGTATGTTCCGCCGCGTATTCAGCGATCGAAAGGCTTTCCCAGATACGCGCGCCATCGTGCTCCAGGTATGGCACCAGACCCGTCGGCGTGGCATCGGCGAGCGCCGGCGTCGCGCCTTCGCAGAGCGGGATCAGCGTCTCGGTCACCTCCAGCCCGGCCAGCCGCACCAGCAACCACCCGCGCAGCGACCAGCTTGAATAGCGCCGATTGCCGATGAACAGCCTGCCCACGCTCATACCCGCCTCCTTGCGCCCACCCCGCCAACCGCGCCTATGCATCTTCCGGAACCAACGCTAGGGTCAATTTCACCCATGACCGACCAGATCACCTACGCCGACTTCGAAAAGCTCGACATTCGCGTCGGCACCGTCGTCGATGCGCGCACCTTCCCCCAAGCGCGCAAGCCTGCCCTGCAATTATGGATCGATTTCGGCCCCGAAGTCGGCGTGAAGAAATCCTCGGCGCAGATCACCGTGCACTACAAGCCCGACCAGCTCATCGGCCGCCAGGTCTGCGCCGTGGTCAATTTCGCACCGCGTCAGATCGGCCCCTTCATCAGCGAGGTGCTGACGCTCGGCCTTCCCGGCGACGAAGGCGAGGTGGTGCTCGCCAAGCCCGACTTCAAAGTACCGGATGGTGGCCGCCTTTTTTGAACCACGCCCGGCCTGAGAGAGCCGTCGCCGCCACCCGCCCAATCCCCACCTGGCTGCCCTTGCTTCTGGGGTTGCTTCAGGCGGTCGGGCCGGTGTCGACCGACATGTATTTGCCGGCCTTCCAGGCAATCGACACGGATTTCCATGTCCGCGCCGGCGGCGCGCAACTCACGCTCGCCACCTGGATCCTGGGCCTGGCGGTCGGCCAATTGCTGCAAGGCTCCCTGGCGGACCGTTTTGGCCGCCGCGTGCCCCTGCTGCTCGGCACCGCCATCTACACGCTCGCGTCGGTCGGTTGCGCGACCGCGCCGTCCATCGCATGGCTGGCATTCTGGCGGTTCGTGGCGGCGCTCGGCGGCTCCGCCAGCATGATCGTGCCGCGCGCCGTGGTGCGCGACGTCACCGAGGGCCACGCCGCCGCGCACATGATGTCGCGCCTGATCCTGATCCTCGGCGTGGCGCCGATCCTGGCGCC